>Ga0315902_10007215_pt1 | contig 15234 bp, 13 predicted proteins | sample LakEriMetagenome_9_FD_203523 | JGI IMG/M metagenome (GOLD analysis project Ga0315902, IMG submission 203523) | Freshwater fungal communities from buoy surface, Lake Erie, Ohio, United States - Buoy 12 MA117 | ecosystem: Environmental > Aquatic > Freshwater > Lake > Lake biofilm | place: USA... | reverse complement strand
TCCCTCGCGGCCACGATCTCCCTGTTCCTTCGCATCTGCTCCCGCGCTTCGTTCAAGGTAACGCGAGGCAGCATCAAACGACGCCGCAGGATTTCTTGTGGATTGGTGCTGCTCATGAGGTTGAGGATAGGAGGTTTGTCCGGAATTGGCAAGCATCTCGGCAAAGCATGCGCAGGCCTCGACGCCGTGGCCGCTGCCGCATTCTTTCCAGGGCTGGCGCTGGCTCGAAACGTCGTCGTTGTGTATATTGGGGCAGCGTGGGGCGAAGCGGCAGCCTTTGGGCATGTCTGCAAGGCTTGGGACCATGCCGGGAATGACCGGGAGCGGCGTTTTCGGCGGATGATCGAGTTTTGGCAGGCACTGGATGAGACCTTGTGTGTAAGGGTGGAGCGGTTTGGCGAAGATTTCGCTCACGGGGCCGCGTTCGACGATGCGGCCGGCATACATGACGATGACTTCATCACACACCTCGGCGATCACACCGAGGTCGTGGGTGATCAAAATGACGCTCATGCCGAGTTCCTGCTGCATGTCGCGGATCAGCTCCAAGATTTGAGCCTGCACGGTCACATCGAGCGCGGTGGTCGGTTCGTCGGCGATGAGGAGCTTCGGCGTGTTGATGAGCGCCATCGCGATCATCACCCGCTGACGCATGCCGCCGCTGAGTTGATGCGGATACTCGTTCAGGCGCTGCTCGGGAGCAGGAATGCGCACTTTCTTGAGCATGTCGAGACTGCGGGCCAAAGCCTCGCGTGGCTCGATTTCGGGGTGGTGGAGGAAAACGGCCTCGCCGAGCTGTTTGCCGATGGTTTGCACCGGATTGAGCGCCGTCATCGGCTCCTGGAAAATCATCGAGATGTCGTTCCCGCGCCCTTTGCGCATCTCTTCCGGCGAAAGGGCCGTCAGATCGCGATTCTCGAACAAAATGCGTCCTCCGAGGATTTTGCCGTGCGGTTGCGGAAGCAGACGAGTGATCGAAAAAGCCGTCACGCTCTTCCCGCAGCCGCTTTCGCCGACAATGCCGAGCGTTTTGCCTTTCGGCACCGTGAAGCTCACGCCATCGACGGCTACCACGCGTCCGGCGTCGGTATCGAAGCCGGTGACAAGATTTTCGACCTGGAGGATGGGTTCGCTCATTTGTCGCGGTATTGGTCAAACACGCGGGAGACCTCGCCGAAGCTGCGGCCTTCGCGTTTGGCTTGGAGAGTCTCAGCCTTGATATCTTCGTCGATCCACCAGACGTAGGAATCGAGGGCTTCACGTGTCATCTTGCAGTTGCCGTCCTTCGGCCAGCGCAGCCAGCGGGAGTGAAAGTAGCGGTAGAGAGGCACTTCCCAAGTCGGTATCTCCGTGGCCAGCGCATGGACTTTTTCCTCAATGATCCAGCTCAGGCGCTCTAGCTCATCCTCGGTAGGCGCGGCGCGGTGTTGGTCGATGAGGGTGTCGAGCTCGGCATTGGCAGTCTGGGTGAAGTTGTTGGTATTGGTTTTGACCTTCTTTTTGCCGTCGGCGCTGACTTCATGCGCGTTCGAGCTGTGGTAGTGCTGCCAGAACTCTGGATAGGGCGGACGCGAACCGAAGCCTGCGAGAATGAGTTCATGCTTCTTCTCATCGCCCTTTTTGAAGAGCTGCGTGAAGTCGATGGACTCGATTTGCAAATCGACGCCCGCTTTGAGCGCCGCTTCTTTCCAAATGACGCCCACTTGGGTGTAGAGCGGCATGTTGCCGATGGTGAGAATGAAGCTCAGGCGCTTCCCGGCTGCATTCATGAGCACGCCATCCTTGCCTGCTTTCGTGAAGCCAGCCTTCGCAAAAGACTCACGGGCCTTGGCGGGATCATAGGGGCGTGCTTTGACATTCGGATTGGTGAAGCGCCCGTAGCCTGCGGCGGCGCTTTGCATTCGCGCGGCGTCATCCCGCAGCACGACGGAGATCACCTTATCCATATCAAAGGCGTGATGAAGTCCGACGCGGATGTTGAGATCGGCGAGCAACGGATGATCTTGGTTGATGAACACGCAGCGAGGGATACGGGGATACTGATTGTAGAACGAGTAGCGCTCGATGTAGCCATTCAACAGTTCCGGCACGTCGCCACGCTCATACCAGTAGGTGGCGGGGAGGAGCTGGGCGCTGTTGCTGAAAAAGTCGAGCTTGCCCTGCCGCAGCAGTTCGAAACTCTTGTCCGAGGTGCTGACGAGGCGGTAAACGAGGCGATCTGGGTTAAAGCGGTAGCGGTAGTATTTTCGATCTCGCGCCCACCAGGCCTTCACCCGGGTGAGGGTGATGCTGCGACCAAATTGGATGTCCTCCGGTTTGATGTCGTAGGCACCGGTGGTGGGCATTTTCCGCCATTGATAGCGAGCGGGGAAGTCATCGGTGAACTCACGGAAGAAGTGCCACGGGTGTGGGTTGATCTGCGCGATGAGAAACGGATCGGGGTTCACCTTCGTCATGGTGATGGAAAAGGTTTGCTCATCATACTTTGTGATCGAGGCGAACTCGCGCTGCACAAAGTCGAGCTGGTATGGCTCCTTGGAGTGCTTCGATGTAGCCATGTGCATGGACATGAAGAAATCCTCCACCGTAACCTTCACGCCATCGGAGTAGGTCGCGGCGGGGTCGAGACGATAAAACGCCGTCTTCCGGTCCTCACTCAGCGCCCACTCGCTCGCGAGTGCGGGGATCCACTGGTCCACGTTCGGATGCCGTTCGAGCTGCTTCATCTCGATGAAGTCGTAATGCTCACTGCGGAAAGTGTTGCTGCCATCCGGCCCCATGAAGCGCAGGGTGGGCGGGAAGTTCGGCATGTCGTAGTTGAAGGTGCCGCCCTTCTTCGCCGCTTCGTCGCCGAGTTCCGGGTAATCGAGCCCCTTGTCCCATTTCAGGTTCGAGGGCAGGTCCGCGAGCGTTTTAAACTGATAAAACTCCGGCTTCGCCTTCCACTCGGCGCGGACTTCCTCGGTGTTTTCGTAGGGTGGGAAGCGGTCGTCAGCTTCGTGCTTCGGGGAGCATGCAGCGAGAGCCGCAGAGACTGCGAAGAGCAAAAGCAGGCGATGTGAGGCTGCGGGCTTCATTCGTAGGTCGTGAATTTTTTCGGATCGAAGGCCTCGCGCACCGCTTCACCAATGAAGGTGACGAGCACGAGCACGCCGGCCATGGCGAAGAAGGCGCTGCTGACGATCCAGGGGGCACCGAAGTTATCCACGCCTTCATGCAGCAGGCGTCCCCAACTCGGCTCATCCGGCGGCATGCCGAAGCCGAGGAAATCGAGCGCCGCGAGGGAAGTGATGACGCCAGCCACTTTGAAGGGCGCGAGCGTGACGAGGATGGCGATCACATTCGGCAGCACATGCTGGAAAAGGATCCGCGGAGTGCGGGCACCGAGCAGCCGCACCGCGGCGACATAGTCACGCTCCTTTTCTTTAAAGACGGCGGTGCGCAGGTAGCTCGTCGTTTCCATCCAGCCAAAGAGCGCGATGACCATCACGAGCACGGTGAGTGTGGGCGTCAAAAGAGCGCTGATGATGGAGACGACGAAGAGAAATGGCAGCACGCTCCACACCTCGATGAAACGTTGGCCAATGATGTCCAGCCAGCCACCAAAGTAGCCTAGCGTGCCGCCGATGATCACGCCGATGGCGAAAACGATGAAGACATAGAGAACGGCGACGATGAGTACCTGCTGGAGGCCACCGAAGAGCATGGCCAGCACGTCCTGGCCGACGGTGTTCGTGCCCAGGAAGTGCCGACGTGTGGTGGATGGCTCGGAAGGTGGATAGACGGCCCGCTGCCATTCGGCATGGGCCTGGGCTTCGAGGGCGGCTGCTTTGCCATTCGTGAAGTCCGTGTAGTCGGTGCGTTTTCCGTGCTCGTAGCGGCCCTTTTCGATTTGTTCACCCTTGTCATCCCAGCCACGGAACTCGCCATGCCTCACCCCTTGGCGAAACTGGAATTCCTGGCGCTTCTGCACGGGATTGACGGCGAAAACGGTGTAGGCCATGCCGTCGAAGAGGCGTGAGGAGCCTGCGCGGTGCAGTTTGCCATCGCGAAAGTCGAGCGTCTCAATGCTGGGCGGTGAATCGAGCTTTGTGGCATAGGGGACGAGCGGCATGAGCACCCAGTCGCCTTTGTTTTGCTCGCGGCTTCGTGTTTGTAGCTCGCGGTAGTCGGTCTCTGCCTCGGAGTCGAAGCCAAAGGTTGTGCCGGGAAGGAGTTCATTCAGCAAAAACGGGAAATGGAGCTTGCCGCCGTAGCTGACGACGAGGGCACGTTTACCGACGATGAGGCTATCGAGTGAGGCGAGGCCAGCGAGACCGACGAGCACGAGGAAGGACAAATAGCCGCGCCGCAGCGAGCGAAAGCGGCGAAGTTGCTTGGTGGTTTGCGGCGCAAACTGCCACTCGCGCTGCTTTCGCAGCCCAAGACGCAGTCCACAGCCGAGGCAGATGCTGACGAGGAGCCAGCCGAGCACATGGCCACCTAGAAACGGCACTTTGAAGACTGGCACCGCGAGACCGCAGGCGTGCTGAATGCCCGCGAGCACCGCGAAGAAGGTCAAACAAAGGCCGGTGGTGCGTGACGACATGTTTATTCGAAGCGAACTCGTGGATCAGTGAGGGCCACCAGGTAGTCAGAGAGGATGTTTCCCAGCATGATGAGGATCACATCCAGGGTGAGAATGCCGAGTACGAGGGGGAAATCACGCTCTTCGAGGCTCTGAATCATGAGCAGGCCGAAGCCGTCGATCTGGAAGATTTTTTCGATCAACATCGAGCCAGCGACGAAGATGGTGGTGATGCTGCCGAGGGTGGTGGCCACCGGGATGAGCGAATTCCGCAGCGCGTGGCCGATGACGGCACGGCGAAAGCTAGCCCCTTTCGCGATGGCGGTGCGCACATAGTCAGCGGCGAGGTTGTCCATGAGGTTGTTCTTCATGAGCATGGTCATGAAGGCGAAGGAGCCGATCATGTAGCAGATGAGCGGCAGCACGGCGTGATGCGCCACATCCCAAATTTTGCCGAAGAAGCCCAGCGAGGCGAAATTCTCCCCCGTGAATCCTTCCGTGGGGAACCACTCCATCCGTGCGGCGAGATACACCACGAGCATGGAGCCGAGAAGGAAGCCGGGGATGGCATAGCCGATGAAAATGAGCACCGAACTGACGTTATCGAGCAGGGTGCGGTGCTTGATGGCTTTGAGCACGCCCAGCGGAATGCAGACGACGTAGGTGAGGATGAAGCTGCACAGGCCGTAGAAGATGGAGACGGGCATCTTTTCGAGCATCATGCCGAGCACGGGCTGATTGTAAGTGGTGGAGAGGTGGAAGTAGCCGTGGATAGCCCCTTTATATGAAGGGCGGTAGAGCACCACGCGGCTCTTATCCGCTTCGACACGGGTTTTCCAGCCATCGAGAGCACTCACCTCGGCGCAGACGAGCCTGCCATCGCGATGCAGTGTGGCGGGCGTGACCTGGTAGGCATTGTTCGGCTTCCACTGCTCCTTCGGCAACAAGACCTTCAGGGTCACTGGCAGCTCGTTTTGATCCTTTTCAAATGTCACAAACTGCGGCGTCTCCTCGCGTGGCAGCACACCCAGCCAGATGCCATAGGCTTGGAGGTAGGGTTTATCGAAGCCGTAGTACGCAGAGAGCTCCGCGAGCTGCTCTTCGGAGAGGGAAGCGCCCGCGTTTTTGCTGCCGCCTTTCTCATTCATCGCCATCTGCTGCATGTAGCGCTCCATCGGACCACCCGGCGTGATGCGAGTGATGAAAAAAACCGCCATCGTGGCCCCGATCACGGTCGGGAGGATGAGCAAAAAGCGGCGGATGAAGTAGGCGGTCATTCGGGGGAGCGGGCTGCTTTTACGGCAGGATTCGCGCGTTGTTGACAGTTTTTTGATGGAGACGAAAGGCAGCGGCATGTCCCGTGTCGCTTCATGCGCCTTTTTAACCTCCCTGCTGCTCAGCGCGTGCGGCGTCCATCACGGTCCGGTCTCTGGCGGCACCATGCGGCAGTTGCGGGAGCAGGCCGTCACGGAAACAGAAGCTCGGCGCATGCTGCGCGGCGGTCACATCGACACACGGAGCACGCCTGGCGCGACTCGGGTGAGCGTGCCGATGCATCGAGACAACGCCGGACTGCCGAACATCGACGTCAGCTTCAGCGGCCGGCGGCCCACGCGGCTGCTGCTCGATACCGGGGCGACTTTGAGCGTGCTGGCGGCGGCGATGGCCACGAAGCTCGACGTGGCCACCATCCCGAATGCCTCGCCGCAGATGCAGGGCGTTATCGGCCGCGAGGCGGGCATGGGCGCGATCATCGAATCGCTGCAAATCGGCACGTGGAGGCTGGAAAACATCCCCTGCGTCGTGCGGCTGCAACGCAGCAGCGGCGGGATCGCCTTCCTCGGCGCGAATTTCGACATCTCGCTGCTCGGATTCCATCTCGTGCAGAAATACTGCTCCTACGTCACTTTCGACTATCCGCGGCGCGTCATCGAATTCGGCTTCGGTGGCCGATTTGAGGGCCCAAAGTCGCCAAAGCACTTCCAGGCTCCTTTTGTGCTCAAACACGGCGTGCCGATGGTCCGGCTCAGCGTCGGAAAAACGAGCTGGGAGGCCATTCTGGACACCGGATCGGCCTTTGGCGTCGAAATCGACCAAAAACTCGCCACACGCCTCGGGCATGAAAAAGACGGCCTGAAGGTGGACGGGCCGTTTGTGATGGTCGGCGTCGGTGGAGCCGTTTCGCCACGCGATGCCGGCGTGCGCATCATCACGGTGAACGGATTGCGCATGCTGGGCCGCGAATTCCCGAAAGCCCAGCTCGATGTGATGCCGGGGCCGGCGCGCATCGGCAGCTTCTTCCTGCAAAAGCATCGCGTCACCTTCGACCTGCGCCGCAGCGTCGTGTGGCTGGAGCAGTAAGGTGCGGCAATCCTTGCTCCTTGCTTCCCGTCGGTTTGCGCTCATCATCCGCGCCCCACAACTACCCACACGACCATGGCCGATATCTCCACCTCCGCTGCTGACAAAAAGGAAAAAGAATACTTCACGAGCACTCCTCAGGAGACGCCGGGCTTCTTCCTCAAAGGTTCCCACCAATACGATTGGGGTCTCAAGAACCGCCTCAGCCAGGTTTTCAATCCCAAGGACGGTCGCACCGTGATGCTCGCCTTTGACCACGGCTACTTCCAAGGACCCACCACCGGCCTGGAGCGTGTCGATCAGACCATCCTGCCACTCGAACCTTACGCTGACTGCCTCATGCTCACGCGTGGCATTCAGCGCAGTGTCATTCCGGCCTCCACTCGCAAGGCCATCGCTCTTCGCGCTTCGGGCGGCACCTCGATGGTGAGCCAGTTCGAAGAGTGGGAAGGCGAAATCGACGGCAAGAAGGCCAAGTTTGGCCGCCCCGGCTTCGAACCGCTCTCCAATGAAAGCACCGCGCTGAACATCGAAGAAGCCATCCGCCTCAACGCCAGCGTTTTGGCCGTGCAGGTCTTCATCGGCAGCGCTTACGAGCGCCAGAGCCTCAAAAACCTCACCGACCTCGTCGATGCGGCTTCTCGTTATGGCATCGCCGTCATGGGCGTGACCGCCGTGGGTCGTGCGATGGCTCGCACGCCGCAGTATTTCCGCCTCGCCACCCGCATCATGGCGGAACTCGGCGCGAACGTGGTGAAATGCTATTACACCGACACCGAATTCGACACCGTGACCTCCTGCTGCCCGGTGCCGATCGTGATCGCCGGTGGCAAGAAGCTGCCTGAGCTCGATGCGCTGACGATGTGCTACAACGCCATCCAGCAGGGTGCCAATGGCGTCGATATGGGCCGCAACATCTTCCAGAGCGACGCGCCGATCAGCATGATGCAGGCTGTTCGCGGCGTGGTGCATGAAGGCCTCACGCCTGCGCAGGGCTTCCAGATGTACAACGACCTGAAGGCCGCTGGCACGAAGTAAGCTCTCGCGGCCTCATTCTCCAACCGCAGCCGTCCACGTGATGGCTGCGGTTTTTCTTTGGAGGCGAAAGCGGCGGCGAATCCAGCCCGTAGCCATCTCATGCGCCGTATCCTCGCTTTCCTACTCGCCGTCTCGTCACTCCAAGCCGCCGAGCCAGTCCCGCTTTTCATCGAAGGCTACGCCGGCCAGCGCAGCGTCGCGCAGGGCGAGGAAATCCCCATCCACGTCAGCACCACGGCGGCGAAGTTTGAGATCGAGGTCACGCGACTCGGTGCGAAACGCGAAGTGATGTGGAAAAAGGCCGATGTGCCCGGCGCGGCGCATCCCGTGCCGGAGGATGCCTCCGCGAACGGCTGCCGCTGGCCGGAGAGCGTGCGCGTGCCCGTCGGTGCGGATTGGAAGAGCGGCTACTACGAGGTTGCGCTGCGTGCCGCCGATGCCGGCGGAAAGTGGACGCATCGCGGCGCACGCACCGCCAGCAGCAGCGCGTGGTTCATTGTGCGCCAGGCCAAGCCCGGCAGCACCTCGAAGATCCTTTTGCAGCTCTGCTCGAACACTTACAACGCCTACAACAACTGGGGCGGCTTCTCCGTGTATGCCTACAACAGCCTCTCGAAGAACCAGGGCAGCCGCGTGAGCTTTGAGCGGCCCGGCCCGTCGCAGTTCGCCCGCTGGGAGCTGCCCTTTGTCGTGTGGGCGGAGCAAAACGGCTACCCGCTCGAGTTCGCCGCGAATGACGACCTCGAATTCCGCCCCGAGATGCTCGCCAGCTACAAACTCGTCCTCAGCGTCGGCCACGACGAGTATTGGAGCACACCGATGCGCGACAACTTGGAGGCCTGGATCGCCAAAGGCGGCAACGTGGCCTTCTTCAGCGGCAACACCTGCTGCTGGCAGGTCCGCAGCGAGGCCGAGGGCCGCGCCTTCACCTGCTTCAAGCAGAACTACCACCTCGATCCCGTCTTCCAAACGCGTCAGTTCAAGACCCTCAGCACCGCGTGGAGTCATCACCTGCTCCAGAGGCCGGAAAACCAGCTCACCGGCGTCGGCTTCCTCTGGGGCGGCTACATGCGCAGTCACGGCCAGTTCATGGACGCGGACGCCTCCTTCATCGTACACCGCCCCGACCACTGGATCTACGAAGGCACCGGCCTGAAGCGCGGCGACCGCTTTGGTGCCAAGGACACCATCGTCGGCTACGAATGCGACGGCTGCGAGCTCGAGTGGCGCGACGGCCTGCCCTTCGCCACGCACCAAGACGGCACGCCGAAGACCTTCGAAGTCCTCGGCACCTGCCCCGTCCGCTGGCACCCCGACGACGTCGAGTGGTATGAGAAATGGGAGATCGGCCGCACCGGTGCCGCCTGTCTCGGCCTCTACACGAACAAAGGCACCGTCTTCACCGCCGCCACCACCGATTGGTCGCATGGGCTTCAGGGGAATGACGCGCATGTGGTGCGCATCACGAAGAATGTGCTGGAGCGGCTGGCGAAGTAACGCAGTCCCGATGGTTGACGCCCGCTCCCGAAGTCGATAAACTCCCACCATGTCACTCGCCCAGCTCAAACAAGAAGCCGTGGAGCTCTCGCCTGCCGAGCAGAGCGAGCTCATGGCGTTTCTCGCTTCGATTCAGATCGCCGAGGACGACGAGCTTCGCTCCGAATTGACCCGCAAGATCGACAACAGGAATCCTGCGAGCTGGGTCAGCCTCGACGACCTCCAGAAACGGTGGGCCAACTAACCCGCATGATCGAGTATCGACTGCTGGTGGACTTGGAAGCGGTGGTCGAGCTCGACAGCCTGCCCAAGCGTTCCCGCAGCCGTCTCCTGCTCTTCTTCGAAAAACTGCGCACCTACCCCGAGGAACACTGCGCCGCCGAAGAACGTGATGATCGCGGCCGCCGCATCTCCATCGCCACCCAAGCCGGATGGATGATCTACTACTGGACTGACTTTGCCGACCGGCATGTCAAAATTCTCAAGGTCCGCCGCATGCCCGGCGATGCCACACGGCACAAATCCTAACACCATTGCCGCCACCCGATGAGGATGCCTTTTCCAGAAGTTGGTTTTCTTAACCTCGAAGCCGATGACGGCGTGATCGAGGTGTATCGGGTGACCAGCTCAGACTACAATCTTTATGAAGACGAAGGTCTGCGGTGGCTCACTGTTTACTGCCGTGCAGAAGAAAAAGTACTGCCGCCAGAAACAGAGAACCCAGAGCCATGGATCGAGATTAACATACCTTTTGGCGTCACAACCAAGGCAGAGATGACCCAAGGAGCAAGGTTCAGCAGTGTTGCATATGATGAAACTTTTGGAGGGAATCTCACCAATATCTATTGGTTCTCTCATTCAGGTTTCGAAAGCCCTGTTATTGAGGTCGTCTCGATGCACAACACGACTGCCACTCTGCGCATCCAAGGAGAGAGATATGATTGTCCTGTCACTGTGTGCGCTGCGTTTGAGTTGAATCCGGAACGAAAGCGGAGCTTCACGTGAGATCGACGATTCCGAAGGCCTGACACTGCCGCCTCATCTTTTGGCAGTGCCGATGGAATGACCGCCGCCGTTGCGTTTGAGTGCCTCACGCTTTTCCAGCCATGAAATACACGCCGCTCCTTCTCGCCGCCGTTTTTGCCTCGTTTGCTCATGCGGAGGATGTCCGCCACCAGCCGCCGAAGGACCTGAATGGCTATTTTCCCTTCAACCCGCCGTCTTCGCTGAGTGAGTGGGATGAGCGCAAAGACTATGTGCGCCGCCAAATCCTCGTCGCGGAGGGTTTGTGGCCGATGCCGACGAAGACGCCGCTGAATCCGGTGATTCATGGCAAAGTCGAGGGCGATGGCGTCACGGTCGAAAAAGTCTATTTCGAGAGCGCGCCCGGATTTTACGTCACGGGCAGCCTTTGGAAGCCCAAGGTGATCCAGGGCAAGGTTCCAGCGGTGATGTTCGCCCACGGTCATTGGCAGGACGCGCGGCTCTCGCTCACCGAGCCACAGAAAGTGCGTGAAGAGATCGCTATCGGTGCGGAGCGCTTTGAAAAGGGGGGGAAGAGCATCTTCCAATCGCTCTGCGTGCAGCTCGCACGCATGGGCTGCATCGTGTGGCAGTGGGACATGCTCAGCGACTCGGATTCGAAGCAAATCCCGCGCGAGGTGGTGCATCGTTTCGACAAACAACGCGCGGAAATGAACACGACGGAGAACTGGGGCCTCTTCAGCGCGCAGGCGGAGTCGAATCTGCAATCCATCATGGGCCTGCAGACGCTCAATGCCGTGCGAGGCCTCGATTTCCTGCTCTCGCTGCCAGAGGTCGATCCGAAACGCACCGCCATCACCGGCGCCAGCGGCGGCGGCACGCAGACGATGCTCCTCGCGGCCATCGACGACCGCATCCAGCTCTCCTTTCCCTGCGTGATGGTCAGCACGTCCATGCAAGGCGGCTGCACATGTGAGAACGCCTCGTTGCTGCGCATCAACACCGGCAATGTCGAATTCGCCGGCCTCTTCGCGCCGAAGCCACAGGGCATGAACAGCGCCGACGACTGGACCAAGGAAATGGCCACGAAAGGCTTCCCCGATTTGCAGAAGCTCTACACCACCTTCGGCAAGAAGGACCACGTCTTCCTCCTGCGCGGCGAGCACTTCAAACACAACTACAACGCCGTCACGCGCAGCGCCTTCTACACCTTCGTCAACAAGCACTTCAAACTCGGCCAACCCTCGCCCGTCATCGAGCAGGATTACGAACCGCTCACCGCCGAGCAGCTCACCGTGTGGGACGACAAGCATCCCGCGCCGAAGGCCGCAGATCCTGACTTCGAGCGCAAGCTGCTCAAATGGCTCACCGACGACACGAAGCAGCAACTCGCGAGTGCCGACACCGAAAAAGTGCTGCGCCCGGCCATCGAAGTCGTCATCGGCCGCACCTACGACAAAGCAGGCAGCGTCGAGTGGAACCTCACCGACAAGCAAGATCGCGGCGATCACCTCGAAATGGCCGGCACACTGAAAAACACGACCCACAGCGAAGAGATCAACGTGTCTTGGCTCTACCCGAAGAACTGGAACGGCCGCGTCGTCATCTGGCTGGATGACAACGGCAAGTCCGGCCTGCAAAACGACGACGTGAAGAAGCTCGTCGCCGCTGGCAGCGCCGTCGTCGGAGCCGATCTGCTCTTCCAGGGCGGCGAACCGGTCAAAGAAACACGTGTCGTCAAAAACCCGCGTGAATTCGCCGGCTACACGCACGGCTACAATCACGCGCTCTTCGCCCAGCGCGTGCATGACGTGCTCTCGCTCGTCACCTTCCTGCGAAACACGAAAGTCGGCTCGCATCCGAATCCGAAGACCGTGTGCCTTGCCGCGTTTGGCGCTCAAACCGGCCCCATCGCCGTCGCAGCACGCGCTTTGGCCGGAAACGCCGTCGATCGCGCTGCCGTGGACACGCACGGCTTCCGTTTCGGCAAAGTGCTCAGCTACCGCGACCCCATGTTCCTGCCCGGTGGTTCGAAATACCTCGATCTCGCTGGATTCATCCAACTGAATGGCTCCAACGCTCTCTGGCTCAAAGGCGAAGGCAAAGAGCCCGAAGGAAGCGCGGTCGAGTGGCTCGCGAAGTGAGTTTTTGAGGCTTGGGGTCTGTTGTTCACGCTTGAGCGTGGCGAGAGACCTCTCACGCTAAAGCGTGAACAACGTACTTTAGCCCTCCTTCGACGCGAAGAACGAGAACAGGCCGTTGAAGCCCTCAATGCTGCTTTGGCCGGCGGATTCCACTTCGGTCTCCGCCGCGAGTTTTTTCACGGCAGCCTCGCTGAAGAGCATGGGCTTGCCGAAGCCTGAGGCGACTTTTTTCATGGAGAGGGCGAAGTTCACCTCGGGGCCGTGGAGATTGAGTTCGCTCATCGTGGGCACGCTGCCAAAGACGACGCTGCCATGATGCAAAACGACGCGGAAGGGCAGGGAACTTGCCGCTTGGGCCTCGCGCAGCCGCGCCATGGCCTGACGCACGCCGATCAGACTGTCGGCATCGGTGTCCCAGAAGCAGAAGAAGCCATCGCCGAGATACTTCGACATGTGACCACCGCAGTCCTCGATGATCCGGCGGCAGTCCTTGAACCACGCGCCGGTGATCCGCGGATAGATCTCCGGCGGCATCGTTTGCGCGAGACGCGTGGAGTCTTCGATGTCCGCAATGAGCAGCCAGCAGTCCTTTTCTGCCATCCTGGTCGTGGAGGAGACGGAGGGCGATAAATTCACGGCGCTGAGGATCTCCGTGGCGAACTCCAGCTCCACATCGGCGATGCGGATGACATCGCCATGACGCAGACGCGTCGCCTGCATGAGGCGGCGGCCATTCAAGTAGGTGCCATTCGCGCTGCCGAGGTCCACGAGCCAAAATTCGCCCTCATCCTGCGCCTGCACGATGGCGTGCCGCCGGGAAACCTCCGTGCTCGCGAGCGGCAGCGTGTTCGTGGGGTGCCGCCCGATGCTGCACGTGCCCGTGAGCGCACGCTGACGGCCGTCAGCGAGGCGCAACCAGGTCTGGAGCAAAGGCGAATTCATCAGCGGGAGGCGGAAAACATGCCGACAAAGAATTGCGGGGCAAATCACGAAAGCGACGCGCCTCTCGGCGAAATCCGTGCCAGCATGCGCCCCTTCATGCCCGCCCCCTTTCATCACTGCACCCGCTGCGGCACGCCGGAGCCACGCGCTCACAGCGAGCGCGAGTTTCGCTGCGTTGCATGCGGTCACCGGCACTTCATCACGCCGATCCCAGCGGCCGGCGCGCTCGTCGTAGATGCCGCAGGACGCGTCCTGATCATCCGGCGCGGCCACGAGCCCGGTCTAGGCCTGCTGGGGCTTCCTGGCGGCGTTATGGAGGCTGGCGAGACGGGCGAGCAGGCCGCCGCGCGGGAGATCCGCGAGGAAACGGGCCTCAATGTGCCCCTGGAGGCCTTCCAGCCCTTCTGCACGCTGCCAAACCAGTATCTGTTCCAGGACTTCGTGTGGCCCACGATCGATCTGATCTACCTCGCCCGCGTCGAGAGCTTCGATGGAGCGCAGCCCGATCCCGCGGAGGTGCAGGAATGGCTCGCGCTGCCGCCTCGCGAGGTGCCGCTGGACCAGTTTGCCTTTCCCTCGAATGCGGAGGCCGTGCGGCGTCTGGCGCTGCTCACATCGAGTTCTTCACAGCTCTTATTAAAGATTAATGATGTGTCCACGATTCATCCATATCAGTAAGGGCTGTGAAGAACTGCAACAAGTGCCCTCAGCCCTGATTCCATGGGGGTTCCACGAGCAGGTTTGCTGTGGATGAAAATGCGAAGGGCTGTGAGCATGCGGCGCAAACTTTGGATAATCGCCTTTCCTCACATCCACCGCGTGAGTTTGACCCGGTTGTTCGCAGTGTTCTTCAGACAGGCAAATGGAGCAGCGCCGCCTCCGCCGCGCGCACCTCGGCCTCTTTTTTGCTCTTGCCGGAGCCGCGGCCGAGTTCGTTGCCTTGCCAGGTGACGACCGCGTCGAAGAGCTTGGCGTGATCCGGGCCGGATTGAGAGACGATTCGGTAAACGGGTGCCTCGGCGTTCACCGCTTGCAGCTTCTCTTGGAGGTCGCCCTTTGGATTCGACTCGCCTTGGCCGCGCAGCACGAGGTCCAAATCATCGCCGAGGATGCGCTGAATGAACTGCATGGACGCTTCGAGGCCTGCATCGAGGTAAATCGCGCCGATCACGGCCTCCAAAGCATCGGCGAGCGATGAATCGCGATCCCGGCCGCCATTCGCCTCCTCACCACGGCCCATGACGAGATACCGGCCGAGACCCATGCGGCGGGAGAGGGCAGCGAGCGATTTCGTGCTCACCACATGCGCGCGGGTCTTCGTGAGGCGGCCCTCATCCGCCTCCGGCAGTTGCACAAAGAGCTCGTGGCTCAGCGCGAGCTGCAAAACGGCATCGCCGAGGAATTCGAGGCGTTGGTTGTCGATGCCGCTGCGTTGCGATTCGTAGCTCACGCTTCCGTGCGTCAGTGCCTCAGCGAGCAGACGAGGCTCGCGAAATGAGTGACCGATGATGCTTTCGAGCGATTCCATGCGCGGAGTCGGACTTGTGGGTGTGCCGCGCGCACCACTCCAGAGAAAAAAGTGGGGTGACCGACGGGATTCGAACCCGCAACAACCAGAATCACAATCTGGGGCTCTACCTTTGAACTACGGTCACCATTTTGCCGGGAGGCAAGGGTCGCGATAGTAACCGACTCCGCCCG
>Ga0315902_10007212_pt1 | contig 15238 bp, 17 predicted proteins | sample LakEriMetagenome_9_FD_203523 | JGI IMG/M metagenome (GOLD analysis project Ga0315902, IMG submission 203523) | Freshwater fungal communities from buoy surface, Lake Erie, Ohio, United States - Buoy 12 MA117 | ecosystem: Environmental > Aquatic > Freshwater > Lake > Lake biofilm | place: USA... | reverse complement strand
TGTTTCGGCGGCCTTAGCATAGGGGAAACACCCGGTCCCATTTCGAACCCGGAAGTTAAGCCCTATAGCGTCGATGGTACTGCAAGGGGGACCTTGTGGGAGAGTAGATCGCCGCCGGACTCAATTCAATAATGGGCCTCACCTATAGTTTAGGTGGGGCCTATTTATTTTCTAAATGATGACGTGAAAAGAGGCAAATAATCAGCCAAAATCAATACTTTTTCGATACCTTATCCTTATGAGTGAAGAGGTTAATGAGCAATCTAGCATTGATTTAGCAAAGATTAAATCAGATCTAACATCTGTGAATGATCTATCGATTGCACTTCACAGCGCAGAGTTTGAAAAGATTCATAAACAATTGCAGCAAGCGTTAACAAATCTCGACGGAGTTTAAATAGATGAAGACCCGGCTAGATGCGGAGTTGGTCAGACGCGAACTAGCTAGATCTAGGGATAGCGCAGTTGAATTAATCAACGCCGGTAAAGTTTTAGTAAATGGAATTCCTGCAACAAAAGCTGCAACTCAGGTTGATGCACAAATTTCAATAACTTTAAAAGATGATCAAGCAGATTTTGTTTCACGTGGCGGTCACAAGTTAGCTGGCGCTCTAGATCACTTCTCCAACTTGGTGGTGACAGATAAGGTGGTATTAGATGCCGGTGCCTCCACCGGCGGCTTTACCGATGTCTTGTTAAAGCGAGGTGCTAAAAAAGTAATTGCTGCAGATGTTGGTTATGGCCAATTGGCGTGGCAATTGCAAAAAGATAGCCGAGTCAAAGTATTAGATCGTGTCAATGTTCGCTCACTGACGATAGAGCAGGTGGGTCAGGAGGTTGATCTAGTAGTTGCAGATCTTTCATTCATATCGCTGGAGTTAGTTTTGCCAGCATTAATTGCGGTGGCAAAAGATGATGCTGATTTTTTGCTTATGGTAAAACCTCAATTTGAGGTGGGCAAAGGCAAGCTTGGCGCAGGTGGGGTAGTTAGAGATTCTGCTTTGCGAAAAGAGGCTGTAACTGCTGTCGCCAACGCTGCATTTGCTCTTGGCTTGGGCTGCTTTGGGGTGGTGGCAAGCCCACTTCCTGGTCCAAGCGGCAATGTCGAGTACTTTTTGTGGCTGAGCAAAGCAGGACCAGCCTTATTAGAAGTAGATTTAGATCTTGCGATCGAAAAGGGGCCAGCATGAGCAAGGTTGTGAAATCTGTTTTGTTGGTCATTCATCCTAATCGCCCCGAGGCAAACAGCACCGCAACAGCATTAGCAAAACTTCTTGCTGAAAAACAAATTCAGGTTTACTCCACACTACCAGGAGGTTTGAACTCGCAATTTAATAATCAAAAGATTGATTTAGCGGTTGTATTAGGTGGCGATGGCACAATGCTTAGAGCTGCGGAAATCTTCCGTGGCCAGGGTGTTCCGATCCTTGGCATTAATTTAGGTCATGTTGGATTTTTAGCTGAGATTGAAAGACCTTCACTTGAAGAAATTGCCTCTGAAATTGTTGGCGGTACTTTTTCAATTGAGGAGCGAATGTCCCTTAATTATCAATTGATTCGCGATGGCAAGCTTTTGCAATCAGGATGGGCGTTAAATGAAGTACTGGTAGAGCGAAATGATCATCAGATGATTGACACCTTTGTACAAATTGACCATCGCCCGCTTTCAAGATGGTGGTGTGACTCAGTAATTTGTGCAACCCCAACTGGCTCCACAGCTTATGCATACTCTGCTGGTGGTCCAGTGGTTTGGCCTGAGGTTGATGCATTAGTGCTTCTTCCCTTAGCCGCTCATGCCCTGTTTTCCAGACCGATGGTAGTTTCGCCAAAGTCAGAGATTGTTTTGGATTTGGGCAGTGAATCGGCTGACCTTAATGCTGATGGGATTCGCCGGGTTAAATTGCAAAAAAATGATCGGGTGATATTAACAAGCGATAAAGAGGATGTCTTGCTTGCTCATATAAAAGCTGCAACATTTACAGATCGGTTAGTTGCCAAATTTAAATTGCCAGTCGAGGGTTGGCGTGGGTAGTAAGAAAGTTAATAAAAGTAGTTTGGAAGAGATCTCAATCAGATCTTTAGGGGTAATTGAATCCTCAAATATTGAGTTTAAACCAGGGTTAACCGTTCTGACGGGGGAGACTGGCGCTGGTAAAACAATGGTGCTCACCGCTTTAGGTTTAGTACTGGGCTCCAAATCAGATTCTGATTTGGTGAGACAGGGTCAAGAACGGGCAATTGTGACCGGAAGATTTTCTGTTCCTAAAGATTTAGCCACCCAAATAGTTGATGCTGGGGGAGATGTAGAGGATGAGAGTGTTGTCATCTCTCGCACTGTTACCACCGCAGGAAAATCAAGGGTCTTAGTTGGTGGCGTGGTCTCATCAACAGCTGCTGTTTCATCTTTTGCTTCTTCGCTAGTTGAGATTCACGCCCAATCCTCATCCTCAAAACTAACCAGGCCAGGAGTAGCTCGGGAGTTATTGGATCGATTTGCCGCTATAGATCTAACCACCTATCAACAAACCTTTGATGCATATCAACAAATGATGCGACGGATTGATAAGTTAAAAGACCAGTTATCTCAGGCGGATCGTCAAATCGCAGAGCTCTCGGAGTTGGTTGATGAGTTTTCTAAATTAAACCCTAAATCTGGCGAGTTGCTTGAGATTGAAGATGAGATCGCAAAGTTAGGGTCAGTTGAGTTGTTAAATCAAGCCGTCTCTACCGTATTAAATCTTTTTGAAAACGAGGATCTTTCTGCGATTAATTTGCTGCAGCAGATAAGAAAAGGTTTAGAGTCGGTAAATGGCAAAGATAAGCAGCTCGATGCGATTACGGAAAGATATACAGAAAATCTTCTCAATCTTCAAGATATCTCTAGTGAGCTCACCAGCTACCTAACAGATCTTGAAGCCGATCCAAATCGATTTGAAAAATTACAGCAGCGAAAAGCTGCATTGAATTCACTTCTTAAAAGGTATGGCAAAGGCAGCGATAAAGAGGCGGCCTACGAACAGTTATTAGTAGATGGAAAAAATGCTAGAGAGCGGATAGCAGATTTGTCAGGAGGCGATCAACGGATTGCTGAGCTGCAAAAAGAGGCTGATCTACTATTCAAGCAACTACAGGATGCGGGGATAGCTATTAGTCAATTGCGCAAAGGCGCAGCAGCAAAGCTATCTGCCAAAGTCACTGAAGAGATAAAGGCTTTATCTATGCCCAATGCTTCGTTTGTTGTGGAGCAAATCGTCGGTGATAGTAAAAATATTAAATCTTTTACATCTAATGGGATAGATGAAATATCAATCTTGTTTTCAGCCCACTCTGGCGGCACACCTCTTCCATTAAACAAGGTGGCCAGCGGAGGTGAGTTATCTAGAGTGATGTTGGCTTTAGAGGTTGTGATTGCCGAGGCAGAACCAATTGGAACATATATATTTGATGAAGTAGATGCTGGCGTTGGCGGTAAGGCGGCTATAGAAGTAGGTAGACGATTATCAAAGCTATCAAAATCAGCACAGGTTATTGTGATTACTCATCTAGCTCAGGTTGCTGCTTGGGCGGACAATCATCTAGTTGTGAGAAAGAGTGAAAATGGATCAGTGACTCAATCTGATGTAAATGAAGTGACTGCAAAAGATAGAAAAATAGAGATTGCAAGAATGTTAAGTGGACAAGAGGATTCTCAAACCGCTCAAGAGCATGCAGGTGAGTTGTTGGCTATCGTTGGGAATGCATGATAATCTAGTCTTCCATGACCGCCAATCATGTGAGTAAACATATCTTTGTTACAGGTGGCGTCGCCTCAAGTTTAGGCAAAGGATTAACCGCATCTAGTCTCGGTCGTCTCTTACGTGCGCGTGGGCTTCGAGTAACAATGCAAAAACTAGATCCCTATTTAAATGTTGATCCGGGAACTATGAATCCCTTTCAACACGGTGAGGTATTTGTTACCGATGATGGTGCTGAGACCGATCTAGATATTGGTCATTATGAAAGATTCTTAGACACTAATTTGCATGGTTCGGCCAACATAACTACGGGTCAAATATATTCAAAGGTGATTGCTAAGGAACGCCGTGGTGAGTATTTAGGTGAGACGGTGCAGGTAATTCCACACATTACAAATCAGATCAAGGATGCCATGAAAGCAATGGCAGGTCCTGATGTGGATGTAGTTATTACGGAGATTGGTGGCACCGTTGGAGATATTGAGTCCTTGCCTTTCTTGGAGGCAGCCAGGCAGATTAGACAAGATGTGGGCCGTGATAATGTCTTTTATCTACATGTTTCACTGGTTCCTTACATGGGACCAGCTGGTGAATTGAAAACCAAGCCAACTCAACACAGTGTTTCAGCTCTTAGATCCATAGGTATTACACCGGATGCGATTGTTTTACGCAGCGATCGACAGATTCCAGATGCTGTAAAGAAAAAGATATCTTTGATGTGTGATGTCGATATTGAAGGAGTAGTTGCGGCGGTTGACGCCCCCTCTATTTATGACATACCCAAGGTGTTATTCGCAGAAGGCTTAGATGCATATGTGGTGAAGCGCCTTCAGATTAAGTGTGGTGAAGTGGTTTGGGGTGAGTGGGAGGATTTATTGAATAAAGTTCACAACCCGAAACATCAAGTAACTGTTGGCTTGGTTGGTAAATATATTGATCTACCAGATGCATACCTTTCAGTTACCGAAGCTTTGCGCGCGGGCGGTTTTGCTCATTTTGCCAAGGTCAATATCAAGTGGGTAGCAAGTGATGATTGCGCTACTGAGAACGGTGCATCGACAAATCTAAATGACGTTGATGCGATCTGCGTGCCTGGGGGATTTGGAGTAAGGGGCATTGAAGGAAAACTTGGTGCCTTAAAGTATGCCCGTGAAAAGAAGATACCGACTCTAGGCTTATGTCTAGGTTTGCAATGCATGGTGATAGAGGCAGCACGTAATTTGGCTGGCTTAAAGGATGCTAATTCTGCAGAGTTTGATGAAACAACCAGTAATCCAGTTATCTCAACCATGAGTGATCAGGTTGAGATTGTTGCAGGTCATGGTCAAATGGGAGGTTCCATGCGACTTGGACTATATAAGGCAGATTTACTTCCTGGGTCTGTGGTTTGTGGTGTTTATGGAAAAAATGAAATTAGCGAGCGTCACCGACACCGGTATGAGGTCAACAATAAGTATCGCGAACAGATTTCTAAGACTGGTTTAGTTTTCTCTGGACTTTCGCCAGATAAACATCTAGTCGAGTTCGTTGAGCTACCTAAAGAGATTCATCCATATTACGTAGGAACTCAAGCACACCCAGAATTTTTATCCAGGCCAACTAAACCACACCCTTTATTTGCCGGATTAATTGCGGCAGCGATCGCAAAGCATGGTAAGTGATCACTTAACTGATTTTTTTAACTACCTTTCCATAGAAAAGGGCTTATCCAGCAACACCACAAGTGCTTATCGGCGTGATCTGCAGAGATTTTTTCACTATTTATCGATAAACCAACTTACGCTGTCCCAGGTAACTGCAGAGGGATTACTTGATTATCTCTCCTGGTTAAGAGGACGGGAAAATACAGAATTTAAGATTAGTGAATCATCAATTGCTAGAAATATCATCAGTTTGCGGAGTTACTTTGCCTACCTGGCAAAGGAGCACCGATATGCCAACCCAACACTGAATTTTCAGCCGCCGAAGATTCCCAAGCGGTTACCTAAAGCTTTAACCGTGGAACAAATAATGAGTATTTTAAATCTTGCTGGTGAGGATGCAGTTTCACTGCGGGATCAAGCCTTATTAGAGGTGTTATATGCAACGGGCGGTCGAGTATCTGAAATTATAAATCTTAATACCAGTGATATATCAAATATTAAATCTGAGGGCTCTGAGATAACAACTATAAGAGTGAAGGGTAAGGGTGGAAAGGAGCGAGTTGTTCCCATTGGTAGTTTTGGGCTAACTGCTATTAACCATTATTTAACTAGGTCAAGGCCAAATTTACTAAAAGTATCAACTCAGAAAGCTCTTTTTTTAAACCAAAGAGGTGGCAGGTTAACCAGACAAAGTGCATGGAAGATTGTGGCAAATAGAGCGGCACGAGCCGGGTTATCTGAAGTTGTTACACCTCATTCAATGCGGCACTCATTTGCAACTCATTTATTGGATGGTGGAGCAGATATCAGGGTTGTACAGGAGTTGCTGGGCCACGCTTCAGTAACTACAACTCAGATCTATACATTAATTACGATCGATCGTATACGAGAGAGTTACGCCAGTGCGCACCCTAGAAGCAAATAGTTTTAGCGGCCCCGTAATCTTCGAGCGATAATACTTTGATCACCTTTTGCTTCCAGATCAGCAATAATGATTGAAAGTGCTTCTCGAACGATTCTTCCGCGATCAACTGCAAGGCCTAAATCTCCACGGAGAGCTAACCGGGCTTGATCTAAATCATAAAGCTCATCAGGGGAGAGATATACAGTAATTTTTTCATCATGTTTTTCACGTCCACTTGGAGCGCGATCAAAGGCGTTAACTCTTCTTCTTGGAGTTTGTCTGACTGAATTTTTTGGTTTAGTTGACGTAACTGGTGCTTGAGTTATCTCTTCACTATTTTCACGCTGGCTTGGCACCGCACTTAAGGTAGCGGTATTACGAAATAACTCATCCGCTCCAGGCAAACTCACACGGCGACTCATTTTGCTCCTCCTCGTGCGATTAATTCTCTAGCTAATCTTCGATAGGAGGCAGAGCCGGAGCTGCTGCTGGCATAGGCGGTTACCGGAATACCTGCCACAGTTGATTCTGAGAACCGAACAGTTCTAGAGATGATGGTATCGAAAACCTCATCTGGGAACTCCTTATCGATTAACTCCAATACCTCGCGAGAATGGCTTGTTTTACGCTCAAACATAGTTGCGAGGATGCCTAGAATCTGCAGCTCTGGATTTGTATTCTCTTTGATCTTTTGAATTGTCTTCTTAACCAAAGAAAGACCTAACACAGCGAAGTACTCGCACTCCATTGGAATAATCACGCCATTGGATGCTGTCAGTGCATTAACAGTCAAGGTGCCAAGTGATGGTGAGCAATCAATCAATATAACATCATACTTATCAAGAACTGGTGCTAACAATTTACGAAGCTTATGCTCCTTCGCAATTTCAGAGACAAATGCTGCCTCTGCTGCTGCTAAATCTTCATGTCCTCTAATGAAATCCAGACCGGCAACTGATGATTTAAGAATAAAATCCTCTAATTTTGCCTCTGAGTCATTTAGTAAGTACCAAATAGAGCCATACTGCTCTCGTAGTGCTGGCCCCTTTATGCCAAGACCGGTGGTCATTGAAGCTTGCGAATCAAAATCAATCAGCAAGACTTTTCGACCAACCTCAGCAAGTGCTGCACCAAGATTAATTGCGGTAGTAGTTTTTCCAACTCCACCTTTTTGATTGACAACTGAAATGACACGTGCTGCGCCAGCTTCGGGAGTTTTACTTGGCTCAGGGAAATTGATTAATTTTTTCCCTAGAACATCAGCAGTAGTTGCCAAACTCTCCTCCCGAGGAGAACGAGTTGGATTCAATGTCGATTTAGCGGTTAACCGAGAAGTCTGTCTAGCGTTTTTTCCCATGCCCAGAACCTACGGTGGGGCATGTGCAAAGGCAAGGATGTGTGAAGTATCTTGTGCGCATGTCGCAAGAAAATTTATCCACAGCACCAAACCAACCTGCCTCGATTACTGATGGGCGAGTGGCCGGATTTTCGCTGCACTTAACTAATTTTGATGGTCCCTTTGATCTGCTGCTTCAGCTGATCTCACGACACAAAATGGATATTACTGAGGTGGCCTTGGGGGCGGTCACCGATGAGTTCATTTCCTACATCAAACAGTTGGAAAATGCAGATCAGGGGTGGGATTTGGACAAAACCACCGAATTCTTAGTTGTTGCTGCGACCTTGCTTGACCTTAAGGCGGCTAAGTTGCTGCCAAGCGGTGAGATAGATGATGAGGCTGATCTAGCACTCCTTGAAGCACGCGATCTTCTCTTTGCCCGATTACTCCAATACCGAGCATTTAAGGAGATTGCGGCAATCTTTTCCGAGAGAATTGAACGTGAAGAGAAATCCTTTGCCCGCTTGGTGGCTTTGGAGCCTCACTTTGCCCAACTACTTCCAGAGGTACTGATTGGAGTAGGTGCGCAACGATTTGCCGCAATTGCGAATCGAGTATTAACCCCGAAAACAACCCCAGCTTTTAGCATTGCCCATCTACATCAACCTCTCGTTAGCGTAGCTGAACAGGCCACTAAGGTGGTTGAACACCTAAGGCGAGCCGGTAGGGCAACCTTTCGAGCCTTGATCGCCGATGCTGACTCAACTTTGGTAGTGGTTGCTCGTTTCCTTTCCCTGCTTGAACTTTATAGAGAGGGGGTTGTTAGATTTGAACAGATGGTTTCGCTAGGCGAGCTTCAGATCACTTGGATCGGAACAGCCTCCGGAGAAGTTAGAGTTAGTGATGAGTTTGATTTACCAGTTCAAACGATAGATGAGGCCGATAATGTCTGAAGTTGAACTACAACGGTGCCTTGAGGCGATATTAATGGTGGTGGACGAGCCTGTTTCTGAGGTGGTTTTGGCTCAAATTATTGAGGCACCAACGGAAGAAATATCCGCTGCACTTCTCTCACTTCAGGCCAGGTATGAAGCTGAACAACGAGGATTTGAGTTACGGCAGGTCTCTGGCGGGTGGCGCTATTACAGCCATCCAGAGATGGCGCCTTTGGTTGAAAAATTTGTATTAGATGGACAGCAAGCCCGTTTAACCCAAGCGGCGCTTGAAACCCTTGCGGTTATCGCTTACCGCCAACCTGTTTCCAGGGCCCGGGTATCGGCAATACGGGGAGTAAATGTAGAGGCGGTAATGAAGACGCTGGTAAATCGTGGTTTGGTTGAAGAGGCCGGAGTTGAGGGTGAATCAGGTGCAGTCTTGTATCAAACCACCTCTTTTTTCCTTGAGAAATTAGGGCTTAACTCGATCTCCGATCTACCTGCATTGGCTCCATTCTTGCCAAATATTGATGGGTTGGATGAACTGCTCTCAACTTTGACTGATTAATTTCAATCGGTTTAGCTCACAAGATAAGCGCGGTAAAATGATGCATGGGTCTAACTCGATTAAATAAAATTATTGCAGATGCAGGTATTGCAAGTCGTCGCGCCGCAGATCAATTAATTCTTGAAGGCCGAGTAAGTGTCAACGATAAAACGGTTCTAGAGCTTGGTGGGAAATACGATCCGGAAAATGATGAGATTAAAGTAGATGGTGAGAGTTTAAAGATAAATAAGTCTAAAACTTATCTTGCGTTTCATAAACCTGCCGGTGTTATTTCTACGATGTCAGATCCAGAGGGCCGTGCGAACCTGGGGAGTTACTTTGCCGATCGAAAGGATCGTCTCTACCATGTTGGCAGGCTAGATAAGGATTCAGAGGGTCTGATCTTGCTGACCAATGATGGAGAATTGGCACACAGAGCCACTCATCCTTCATACGGTTTGGAAAAGAAATATCTGGTTGAAATTGAAGGCGATTTCAACAAGGGGTTATCAGATCAACTTCTTCAGGGAGTTAAACTCGAAGATGGATTAGCTCGAGCTCTCAAGGTAGTGCATGTGCGAGCCGTAACCAAAAATCATCATTGGGTAGAGATAACGATTCATGAGGGGCGATATCACATCATCCGGCGATTAATTGAAAGTCTGGGAACTAAGGTCCTAAGGTTGATCCGCATTGAGTTTGGTCCAATAGCGTTAGGGGATATGAAGGTTGGGCGGCACCGAGTTTTAAATTCGCAAGAATTAATTAATTTGTTTAACCTTTTAAGTATAAAACAATAAACCGATAATGCTCGTATAGATATATCGATTCATTGTCTTTCTAGCTATCCATAATTATAGGTTTGTCGATAAATTTGCGATCAAAATTATATGGTTTTATCGACTTATTAACTATACAGATTTACAGTCATTGTCGTTTTATTAATAAATTTATCCAGCAAATCCCTATTGATGGTTAAAGCGACATCTCTGCAAATTTATTTAACATCAATGACCCTGAGGGTGTTCTCGCTACTATTGCCGGATGCGAATTAGAGGCATCAGGGGAGCAATCCAGCTTGAAAAAGATAGCTCGGAGGAGATGGTTGAGGCAGTCTCGGATCTGCTCACCCAAATGCTCACTGCGAACAAACTGGAAAATGAGGATCTGATTTCAATGATTCTTACCGCTACGCCAGATCTGACTTCAGAGTTTCCGGCGGTTGCGGCAAGGAAGATTGGACTAGGAACCGTACCGCTTTTGTGTGCGGTTGAAATCGATGTGGCGCAAGCACTCCCTAGGGTTGTTCGGGTACTTATGCACGCACAGCTCGATCGCCCGCTTGTAGATGTTAAACATATATATCTGCGAGGGGCTACGGTTTTACGCAAAGATTTAGCTCAATGATCAAAACTGTTCGTATTGTTGGCGCCGGATTAATCGGCACTTCAGTCGGGCTACGGTTAAAAGCGTGTGGTGTGGCTGTTGAGATCATTGATATCGATTCAAATGCGTTGAAATTGGCCACCGATTTAATTAAAGGTGAGGCGATTTCAAACCCAGATCTGATAGTAATCACTGTCCCAACGGCAGTAACTTCTTCGGTAGTTTTAGAACAACTCAATAATAATCCAAACTCTATAGTGTGTGATCTATCAAGTGTTAAGTCTGATCTTCTACTAAAGGTCAAACAATTATCAGCGAACAGTCACAATTTCTTTTCTCTCCATCCAATGGCCGGCCGTGAAATTGGTGGAGCGGAGAATGCGCGAGCAGATCTTTTCGAGAGTCGAGCCTGGATAGCAATTACCGATTCATTCTTCAACGACAAAAATAAGGCGATTGCTCAAGAAATAGTTCAGCTTTGTGGGGGAAGCCTCTACTGGCTCAAATCAGAAGAGCATGATCAGGTCGTAGCACAGATTTCACACTTACCTCAAATATTAAGCTCCTTACTTGCCGGATCATTGGAGGAAATCTCAACTAAAAATTTGAATTTGGCAGGACAAGGCTTAAGAGATTTAACCAGATTAGCAAGTGCGGATGCTGATTTATGGAGTCAAATACTTATCGAGAATAATAAATCGATCATACCAATTCTTGATTCTTTTATTGATCGATTAGGAGAAATTAAGCGCGATATTGCCAACAAAGATCAAACTAAAGTGATTGATTTTATAAATCAAGGAAAAGTTGGTAAAAATAAAATACCAGGCAAGCATGGTGCAAAAAATAGAGATTACTCATATTTACCTATTGTGATTGATGACAAGCCAGGTGAATTGGCTAGGATTTTTAATGAGTGCGCAAAAGTACTGGTTAATATTGAAGATCTAAGTATTGAGCATTCGCCGGGTCAAGAAACTGGATTAATTACCTTGGCTTTGTCTGGCGATGATTGTCAGAGACTTTCAAGTCACTTAGAAAAATCAGGCTTTAAGGTTCACCAGCCTAAAAATCGATAAATATCTTTAATTACTAAAGATAGACTCACCTCATGTCCAATCTAGTCTTAGCTATAGATGGGCCGAGTGGCTCAGGAAAATCCTCAACTGCAAAAGCGATAGCGCTACGTGCTAATTGGAGCTATCTAGATACTGGCGCGCTATATCGAGCTGTAACTTATTTAGCATTACAGCAAAACATTAATCAGGAAGATGATCTCATTGCCAAATTGGCAAAAAGCACTCTGATCTTCAACACCAATCCTGCTGATCCTAAAATCTTTTTAAATGATTTGGATGTATCTAAAGAGATCCGGTTGCAGAGAGTAAATGATTTGGTTAGCAAAATAAGTGCCATGCCGAAAGTGCGCAAGGTGCTACTTGATATTCAACGAAAGTACATCAATGATGCGCCAATAGGTATCGTTGTGGAAGGACGTGATATTGGTACTGTCGTTGCACCAAATGCTCAGCTCAAGGTTTATTTACATGCAGATATCGACGCCAGAACTTTACGTAGAGAGAGTGAAATGCTTGAAAACATTGATCGCAGCGAGGTAGGCAAATCCCTCTCTCAACGGGATCAAATCGATTCAAATAGAACAGTTTCACCCTTAACTCAAGCAGATGATGCAGCGGTTATTGACTCCACTAGATTGTCTCTACAAGAGGTAGTTGATCAAATCTGGAAATGGTTGAAGCAAAGAAATCTTTTAGGTTTGCCAACCGTTGCAGTAATTGGCAGGCCAAATGTTGGTAAGTCAACCTTAGTAAATCGGATGATCGGTCGGCGAGAAGCGATCGTTGAGGATACCCCAGGAGTTACTAGGGATCGGGTTAAGTATGAAGCGGAATGGAATGGACGCAGATTTTTTCTGATAGATACAGGTGGCTGGGAGGTGAAACCAGAAGGAATTTCAGAAAAGATTACCGCTGGGGCAGAGGCAGCTATTAATGAAGCAGATTTAGTGATGTTTGTAGTTGATTCACAAGTGGGAGCATTAGATGAGGATCAATCTTTAGTGGATTTACTTCGAAAAAGTGGAAAAAAAGTCATCCTAGTTGGAAACAAGATTGATAACGCAGAAGATGAATCAGATGGTTACGCGCTTTGGAATTTAGGATTAGGGGAGCCACATTTTGTATCAGCGTTGCATGGTCGCGGAAGTGGTGATCTACTTGATTTATTGATCTTGCAGTTACCAGAGGTTGGAAGCGCTCAGGTTGATGATGGTTATCGCAGAGTGGCTTTGGTTGGCCGTCCAAATGTTGGTAAGTCAAGTTTGTTAAATGTACTTGCCGGTCAACCTCGAGTGTTAGTGGATGATGCTGAGGGTACGACTCGTGATGCTGTTGATGAATTAATTGATTTCGGCGGATCAACTTGGAGATTTATCGATACTGCTGGAATTAGACGAAGGGCACATCAAGCAAGTGGCACTGATTATTACGCCTCCCTGCGAACCTCGATTGCATTAGAGCGTGCTGAAGTGGCCCTAGTAGTTTTTGATGCTTCCCAAATACTCACCGAACAGGATATTCGAATAGTTTCTATGGCAGATGAAGCTGGCAAGGCATTAGTGATCGTTATGAACAAATGGGATTTAGTTGATGAGGAACGACAATTGGAATTAGATAAAGAGATAGAGCGCCAATTAGAACGTTACCCATGGGCTCAACGTGTCAATCTCTCGGCAAAAACTGGATGGCACCGGGATCGTCTGGCACCAGCGCTTCGAACCGCTTTGACCAACTGGGAAAAGCGAATCCCTACAGCTAAATTAAATGCATTTCTCGGTGAATTAGTTGGGGCCAATCCACCACCGGTGAGAGGTGGCAAGCAACCAAAGATTAAATTTGCAACCCAGGCTGGCACCTGCCCACCTAAATTTGTGGTTTTTGCCAATGGTTTTCTAGAAAATGCCTACCGCCGATTTATAGAACGTCGCTTACGTGAGGTTTTTGGTTTTGATGGCACTCCGATTGAGGTCGCAGTGAAGGTCAAGGAGCGTGATGAAGCTTAATATTCCAAATCTGCTTACATCCCTTCGCGCATTAGGGGTGCCGCTTTTCCTCTACCTATTTCTGGTGTTGGAGGCGCCGGTGGCAAGTTTTATAGTGATAACACTAGGCGCAATCACCGATTACTTCGATGGAAAACTAGCTCGATCCTTAAATCAAACGTCAAATTTTGGAGCCAAGTTTGATCCAACCGTGGATCGACTGTATATCGGTGCGATAATCATCGCATTTGCAATAAAGGATTACTTGCCATGGTGGCTGGTGATTGCAATCATAGGCAGAGATTTACTCTTATTAGTTTTGATTATCTGGCAGCGTCTTCGCAAGATTGAGTTAGTAGAGGTTAGTTTCTTAGGTAAGGCAGCAACCTTTAACCTTTTATATGCATTTCCTTTCTTGCTACTGGAAGATCTACCCGTAGTAGGTATCTGGTGCTATCGAGTTGGCTGGGCCTTTGCTATCTGGGGACTGTGCCTGTACTTTTACACAGGAGTTCAGTATTTTATAAAGGGTCTACAACGGCCCCTGATTAAGGAATAGGACGCAAATGTCATCGGTGCCATCAGAGCTTAGATACACGAAAGAGCATGAGTGGGTTCAAGAGTTAACTGCTACTAGATTTCGTATCGGGATCACAGATTACGCACAGGCGGCCTTAGGAGATATTGTTTATATTCAATTACCAAAGATGGGCAATGATGTATCCGCCGACAAAATTTGTGGTGAGGTGGAGTCGACCAAATCAGTCTCAGAGATTTATGCACCGATAACTGGAAAAATAGTTTTGGTGAATGAAAAATTAGAATCTAATCCAGAGGTTATAAACTCAGACCCTTACGGCGCCGGTTGGATTGCAGAGATAGAAATCTCCACCCCAATTTTGTCGGAGAAACTACTTTCCGCTCAGGATTATCAAAATCTGACCGCTTGACCACTATCAAGTGACCTAATAGTGTGAGCCTCTAGTTGACGGTAAACCGGTTGGGGGAGTGATGGCAGATAAAGCACCACCGCCAAAAGATCTAACATCTACTCTAAATCTTCGCCAGCTGCGTTCAATTCCGCAACAAAGTCCTACCAATGAGCTTTTCAACTCTTTGAATTCTGAGCAGCAGCAAGTAGTTGAAAATCTTCCTGAAAACGAGGGAATCTTATTGGTGCTTAAAGGACCAGGGGCTGGGGCACGGTTCTTATTAGATTCTAACCAAACAAAAATTGGTCGTGATACTAATAATGATATCCATTTAGATGATATTACCGTCTCGAGATCGCATGCAATGATAAGTAAAGTTGATGGATATTCTATAAAAGATCTCGGAAGTTTAAATGGCACTTATTTAAATGCAATCTCGGTTAAGGAGTCATCGATTAAAGCTGGAGATGAGATTCAGATTGGTAAATATCATCTTACTTTATTTGTGGGAGAAAAGAAATGAGTGTTCCAGCTAGAGCGTACTTGAGTATAGGCGAGGTATTAACTCGGCTCAGAAGTGAATTTTCAGATATCACAATATCTAAGATTAGATTTTTAGAGTCTGAAGGATTAATTGAACCTCAACGCACACCTAGTGGTTATCGTAAATTTACTACCAATGATTTAGAACGTCTTCGATTTGTCTTGTTAGCACAACGAGATCAATATCTACCCCTCAAAGTTATCAAAGAGAACC
>Ga0315902_10007210_pt1 | contig 15241 bp, 15 predicted proteins | sample LakEriMetagenome_9_FD_203523 | JGI IMG/M metagenome (GOLD analysis project Ga0315902, IMG submission 203523) | Freshwater fungal communities from buoy surface, Lake Erie, Ohio, United States - Buoy 12 MA117 | ecosystem: Environmental > Aquatic > Freshwater > Lake > Lake biofilm | place: USA... | reverse complement strand
TTGGTACGGGCGTCGTGCTGGGCGCGCTGTTGGCGCTGACCGCTGTCGTTTGGGTGATGCGCCCGGCCGATCTCGACGCGACCACGTTGTGCCCAACATCGCGGCCGATCGAGGGTCACACGGTGGTGATCGTAGATCGCACCGATCGCTGGACGCCGGCGATTGGCGACACGCTGACTGAAATCGTCGAGCGGGCGCAGCGTGAGACGGCGCAATATCAAAAATTCTCAATCGTTTCGCTCGACGCGGATCAATCGGTGCGGCCGCTCTTCTCGGTGTGCAATCCGGGTGCGCCGTCCTTCTTCTCCGATCTCTATCGCGGCAGGCGCTATACTGAGCGCGACTTCGAGCAGCGTTTCGTGGGCGCAGCCGAGCAGGTGATTGAAGGTGTGCGCACGCCTTTGGAAGCGAGCACCAGCCCGATCATCGAACACGTGCATCGTTGGCTCGGCGGCGACGATTTCAATGCGGCGGTGGACAATCGCCGGCTGATCCTCGTGTCGGATATGCGCCAGAATTCGCCGCTTTACAGCATATATACCGCGCGTGGCGAAGGGCTTGCGCCCGTGGTCGAGCGCGAGTTCGGCCCGGCGGGGCGCGATGTGACCTACGACGTCTATTTCATCGCGCATGGCCAGGAGCACAATGTCAGCGAGGCTGATGTGCGGCAGGCGTGGGATAGCGCGTTCGGCGCAATCGGCGCGCAGCATGAGTGGCGACAGATTAATTGATTTATTCCCTCTCCCGCAGATGCGGGAGAAGGTGGCCGAAGGCCGGATGAGGGGGGGGCGTTTCCGAGTTAGCGTCGCATTGAATGCTGCGCAACATCCTGAAACCCACCCCCTCATGCGTTCGTGTCGCGACCACCTTCTCCCCCTCGCGGGGGAGAAGGGATCTTGAGGATCACCCCTTCACGCACACCACCTGACGAAGCGTGTGAACCACTTCGATCAGGTCGCTTTGGGCGGCCATGACGGCGTCGATGTCCTTGTAGGCCATCGGCGTTTCGTCGATCACGCCCGCGTCCTTGCGGCATTCCACGCCTTCAGTCGCCGCGCGGTGGTCGGCGAGCGTGAAACGACGCTTGGCTTCGGTGCGGCTCATCGCGCGGCCCGCGCCGTGCGAGCAGGTGCAGAATGAATCCGTATTGCCCTTGCCGCGCACGATGAACGATTTCGCGCCCATTGAGCCGGGGATGATGCCGAGTTCGCCTTCGCCCGCGCGCACCGCGCCTTTACGGGTCACGTACACGTCGGCGCCGAAGTGCCGCTCACGCGCCACGTAATTGTGGTGGCAGTTCACGGCGTGCTTCTCGAGCTTGAACTTGGGCAGGTTGTCACGCAGCGCACGCAAGGTGCGCTCCATCATCACCTCGCGGTTCAGGCGCGCGTAATCTTGCGCCCAACCCACGGCTTCGATGTAGTCGGCGAACAAAGGTTCGCCTTCCATGAAGAAAGCCAAGTCCTTATCCGGCACGTGGTAGCCCAGCTCGCGGCGGAGCAATTCATCGCGCGCACGCTCGATGAAATATTGCCCGATGCGATTGCCAGAGCCGCGAGAGCCCGAGTGCAGCATCACCCAGACGCGGTCCTCTTCGTCGAGGCAGACCTCGATGAAGTGATTGCCGCCGCCGAGCGTGGCGAGTTGCGCGGTTTGCGCTTTCGCCGACGCCTTCGGGTGCTTGTCGATGATCGCCTCGTATTGCTCCTGCAAACCGCTATCGCGATAGGCAGTGTCGACCGAGGCGGGTGACGCGCGGTGATTGCCGTTCGGGCCGTTGCCGTGCGGCACGTTGCGTTCGATCGAATCGCGGATGCGCGCGAGCGAATCCGGCAGATCGTTGGCGCTCAACGAGGTGCGCACCGCCATCATCCCGCAGCCGATGTCGACGCCGACAGCGGCAGGGATGATCGCGCCCTTGGTCGGGATCACCGAACCCACGGTCGCGCCAATGCCGAAGTGAACGTCCGGCATCACGGCGATGTGGCTATGGATGAACGGCAACATCGCTACGTTGCGTAATTGGTTTTGCGCTTCGTGCTCCACCGGCACGCCGCTGATCCAGGCCTTAATCGGCGCGTTGGCGCCGAGGATTTCTTCGTAACCGGCCATGACCGGTCTCCTTTCAAACGATGTTCTTCATGATGCTGGAGAGCGATTTTCGGTTCAGGCGTTGAAGGTCTTTCAGCGCGTCCTCTTTGAGGGCTGCGCGTGAGACATCCTCAACGAGCCAGGGGCCGTTGTCGTCCAGCGTAGTGAGTTCGACTTGTGCGCCGATCTTCGCGCCGCGCGCTTCTATCCACGCGATCGTGTGTTCAGATCCGCGCCGGAATCTGCATTGATGATAAAGCACGCTTCTTCTCCTCGTTTGCGAGTTTCGAGCGGCCTGGAGCACATACGAAGAACCCCTCCAGGCAGCGCCTTGGAGGGGTTCTTCATGCATCGATGTCCAAAGACGTCAGACGCTGAAACTCCTCCGCGCATACGCATCCTCCTGCGCGCCGCGATATGCGACGAGCATTGGGTTGCTTAGAATGGTGTTCAGCGTTTTCACGACACGTCTCCGAATGGGCCGCGCGTGTATCATGCGATTTGACGCGATGTCACGCGTAAAAATTGCAAAGTGCGGATGCTGTGGCGCGCAAGCCTCACATATCGCGTGCGAGATCTTCGTCGTCGTCGGTGTCGTGCGCGGCGCCTAAGCCTTGTTCGAGCAATGCGTCCCACGCAGTTTCGGCGGTGTCGGCGAAGCGGAAGAGCGTGAGGTCGGCGGCGTCGATCATGCCGTATTCGATGAACTGGTCGAGATTGATCACGCTGCGCCAATAGCCTTCGTCCATCAGCACGATCGGCACATGCGAGGCTTTGCGGGTTTGGCGCAACGTGAGGATTTCGAAGAGTTCGTCCATCGTGCCGAAGCCGCCGGGGAACACGACGAGCGCGTTGGCGCGCATGGCGAGATGCATTTTGCGCATGGCGAAATAATGGAAAGCGAACGTTAGCTCAGGCGTGGAATAGGAATTAGGTTCTTGCTCGTATGGCAAGGTGATGTTGAAGCCAATCGTCGGCGCGCCGGCTTCACGTGCGCCGCGGTTGGCGGCCTCCATTGCGCCAGGGCCGCCGCCGGTCGCGATCACGTTCTGACGTGTGCCGCCTTCTTCGCAGAGCGCGCCGCCGCGCTCGGATGCTAGACGGCCGAACTTGCGCGCTTCGGCGTACCAATGCGCCTGCTTGCCCGGGCCGTCTTCGCGAATGCGGGCGCTGCCAAAAACGACGATGGTGGAGGCGATGTGGGCGCGCTTCAGCACCTGATCGGCCTTTTCATATTCCAGCATGAAACGCACGCCGCGCGTGGATTCCCCCAGCAGGAAATCCTGATCGATGGCCGCGAGGCGGAAAGACGGGGAGGCGATTTGTGCTGCGTTTGGTTTAGGTGAGTCGGTCATGCAATGACCCTAATGCGCCTGCGGCTCGCAGGGGAGCCGGCGCGTCACTATGTGCTAGGTTTGCGCCGAATCTCATGCCCATCCGCCGTCTGCCCCCCCAAGCCGTGAACCGCATTGCCGCGGGCGAAGTTATTGAGCGCCCGGCTGGGGCTGTGAAGGAGCTGGTGGAGAACGCGCTGGACGCCGGCGCCAAGCGCGTGGCGATCCGGATTGAGCGCGGCGGGCTTGGGCTGATCTCGATCGAAGACAATGGCGGCGGCATTCCGCGCGATGAACTGCCGCTGGCCGTGGAGCGGCACGCGACATCGAAGCTGGTGGCTGAGACCAATGGCGATGTCGATCTGTTAAACATTTTCACGATGGGCTTTCGCGGCGAGGCGTTGCCGTCGATCGGCGCGGTGGCGCGGCTCTCGATCGTGTCGAAGGCGCGCGGCTCGAGCGATACATGGTCGGTGGAAGTTGAAGGCGGCGCGCTGCATCCGGTGAAGCCTTCGGCTTGGGCGGCGTTGAGCGAGCACGGCACGCGCGTTGAAGTGCGCGATCTCTTCTTTGCGACCCCGGCGCGTTTGAAATTCATGAAGTCCGAGCGCGCTGAGATGATGGCCGTGTCGGATGTGGTCAAGCGCTTGGCAATGGCGCGCCCGGATGTGGCGTTTCTGTTGGAGCATGATGGCCGCGCGAACTTGCGGCTGAGCGCGGAGGCTGATCCGGAGAATGAAGGCCGGCGCGCGCGGCTTGCGGCGATTCTGGGTGCGGATTTTGCGCCGAATTGTATTTTGCTCGATCAGACACGCGACACTGTGCGGCTCTCGGGTTTTGCTGGTTTGCCGACGTTCCATCGCGGCACGCGCGAGCACCAGCATTTGTTCGTCAACGGCCGGCCGGTGAAGGACAAGTTGATCGTGGGCGCCGTGCGCGCGGCGTATCAGGATTTACTGGCGCGCGATCGCCATCCGGTGGCGGCGCTGTTTTTGGATTTGCCGGCGGGCGATGTGGACGTGAACGTGCATCCGGCGAAGACGGAAGTGCGCTTCCGCGATGCGGCGTTGGTGCGTGGTTTGATCGTGGGCGCGCTGTCGCATGCGCTGGCGGGCGCGGGGCATCGTGCGTCAACGACGACGGCGCAGAGTGCGCTGGGTGCTGTGCGCGCATATGAGACGCCGCAGCCATTCTTGCGCCCGGCGATGCAGAATTGGGCGCTGGCCGAAGAGCGTGCTGCCGCTGGCGATTTCATGATGCCGAGCGGGCGCGTTGAAACCATGCATTCGCCCGGCTTTGCGGATGGGATTGCGCCGGCTGATCTTGAGGCTGCGATCCAAGTCGCCACACGCCAAGATCCCGAGGATGCGCGCTTCTTTCCGCTCGGCGCGGCGCGGGCGCAGATCCATGAGACGTACATCGTCGCGCAGACGGAAGACGGCATCGTCATCGTCGATCAACACGCAGCGCATGAGCGGCTTGTGTATGAGCGCATGAAGCAGATGCTCGCCAATGGCGGCGTGCGGCGCCAAGCGTTGCTTATTCCAGAAGTTGTCGAGCTTGATCCGAGCGAAGCGGAAGCGCTGGCGGCGCGTGCGGAAGAGCTGGGGCATCTCGGCTTGGTGATCGAGCCGTTTGGGCCGGGCGCTATTCTTGTGCGCGAGACGCCAGCGCTGCTTGGCCACATCGACGCGGCGGGTATGTTGAAGGATTTGGCCGATGATATCGCCGAGCTTGGTGAAGCGCATGCGTTGAAGGAGCGGCTGGAAGAGGTGTGTTCTTCGATGGCGTGCCGTGGCTCCGTGCGCGCGGGGCGCAGGCTCACCGGCGACGAAATGAACGCGCTGCTCCGTCAAATGGAAGCGACACCGTTTTCCGGTCAATGCAATCATGGCCGACCGACCTACGTTGAGTTGAAGCTCTCTGACATCGAGAAGCTGTTCGGCCGTCGCTAAGCCTCAAATACCTTGAAAACGCCCCGATTGGGCTCGTTTCGCGCTTGCCTTCGTACGCGCGGAGGAGAACATTGCGGCCCTGAGAGGGAGTGCGTCGGCTGCGCGCTTCGCAGCCATCTGGGGTGATAAATGAAAGCTCTTCTTCGTTCTGCGGCCGTAATAGCCGTGATCTGCATGGCGGCGACGCCGGCCTACGCGCAGAACTTGAACACCAGCGCCACCGGCACACACGGCCAAGTGCGTTTGACCGCTGGCTTCGAGCCCGATCCGCACAGCGTCACTGTGAACGCGGGCGGCGCCATTGAAGCGACGCGCGCTGATGAAGCCTGCAATGCGGGCTTTATCGCGCAGCGCCCGTCCTACTCGCTGCGCTACACGTCCGGCGACTTCCCGCTCTTCATCTACGCGCAGTCCGAAGCGGACACGACGCTTGCCGTGCGCACGCCTGGCGGTTCGTGGGTGTGTGATGACGATAGCGGCGGCAACCTAAATCCGCTGGTGAGCTTCCAAACGCCGGAACGCGGCCGTTACCAGATTTGGGTCGGCCGCTTTGGCACGGAAGGCGAAACGGCCCCGGCCGTGCTCAGCATTTCTGAAATCGGCGCTCCGGAACAAGCTGTCGGCGCAGGCGCGCCGGACTTCTCGCTTGAGCCGGCTTATGGTGCGGTTGAACTCGCGGCGGGTTTCATTCCTGATCCGCACTCCGTTGAAATCGCCGCCGGCGGCGCTCTTGATGCATCGCAACTCGGCGGCACGTGTGTCGGCTGGGTCGCGCAGGCGCCGGACTTCCGCGTGAATTGGACGGCGAGCGAAACCAGCCAATTGCCTTTGACCTTCCACGTGACGGCCGAGACCGATACGGTTTTGGTGATCAACGACGCCGAAGGCAATTGGGTCTGCAATGACGACACTGACGGGATCAATCCGGTTGTGTCGTTCCAAGGTGCGGCGTCTGGCCAGTACGACGTCTGGGTCGGCACCTATTCGCAAGGCGATCTGCAGCCCTCGACGCTGCACGTGACCGAAGTGTACGGGACGGACGGCGAGTAAGCGTCTCTTTCCATTGAAAAATGGGGCCGCGTTGCAAAAGCAGCGCGGCCTTTTTTTGTTTTTTGAACTTTGGACGTTTTACCAGGCGCCAGTGTTTTGCATCGACGCCCAGGGCTCCTGCGGCGCCAGGCGATCGCCTTCCTGCAGGAGTTCGATCGAGATGCCGTCCGGCGAGCGCACGAAGGCCATGTGGCCGTCGCGCGGCGGGCGATTGATCGTCACGCCCGCATTCATCAACTTTTGGCACAGAGCGTAGATGTCCCGCACGCGATAGGCGAGGTGGCCGAAATTGCGCCCGCCGCCATATTGCTTCTCATCCCAATTGTAGGTGAGCTCCACCATCGGCGCCTTGCGTTCGCGCGCGAGTTCGACGTCTTCGGGGGCTGCGAGAAAGACGAGCGTGAAGCGGCCCGTTTGATTTTCCATGCGGCTCATCTCCACCAAGCCGAGCTTGGCGCAGAAGAAATCGAGTGCGGAATCGAGATCGCCGACGCGGATCATGGTGTGCAAATAGCGCATGTAAACTCCTTGGTCGCTTATGTAGCGCCTACCAATGCGCGCTCAATGGCGCGCCCTCGAACAATTCAGCGATGCGGCGGCGTGTGCCCTTCGTGACGCCCACGGGCAGTGCGTCGGCGGCGAAGAAGCCGCGCTCGGCGATCTCGCCTTCGCTGGAGGGTGGGCAAGGGCGCCACGCGTCGAAGCGGTAAAGCGCAATGTGGTCGTTCGGGAAATTGGCATGGTTCGAGAAGAATCCGACAAGGGTGGGCGTGGCCGTGGCTTCGACGCCGCCTTCCTCGATCATCTCGCGGGCAATGGCGTCGATCGCCGCCTCGCCGCTTTCGACGCCGCCGCCCGGCAGGTGCCAGCCGGCGGCGTAGGTGTGGCGCACGAGCAGGATGCGGCCTGCGCTATCGAGTGCGACACCGCGTACGCCTAACGTCATACCGCGGCGCATCCGCCACCAGGTGCGGAAGATCGGCGTGATCACCGGCTCGAAGCGCAAACGCCATTCGCTCATTGTTTCGGCTTCACTTCTTTCATTCGCGCACGTTTGCGTGACAATGGTGGTGCGGGAGGGCGTCAACTGCGGAGGAAACTTGCGTCATGAAGAGTGCGCTGTCATCCGCGCCCGCCATGAGCCAATTCATTTTGCCGCCGCCAAGATTGGCCGGCGGACCATACGTTATGGGCATCCTTAATGTGACGCCGGATTCCTTCTCGGATGGCGCCAGCGAAGAGGCGGCCGCGCCGCGCGCGCTGGCGATGTTGGAGGCGGGCGCCGATATTATCGATGTTGGCGGCGAATCCACGCGGCCCGGCGCGGAACCTGTATCCGAAGGCGAAGAGATCGCCCGGATCGTGCCGGTGATCGCCGCGCTGCGAGCGGCCGCGAAGGCGACGATTTCGATCGACACGATGAAGCCGGGTGTGGCGCTGGCGGCGATGTCGGCCGGTGCGAACATCTGGAACGACGTGTTCGCGCTGCAGGCGCCTGGTGCGTTGGAGACGGCGGCGTCGCTGCATAAGCCGGTTGTGCTGATGCATATGCAGGGAGAGCCGCGCACGATGCAGGCTGAGCCGCGTTATGATGATGTGGTGGCGGAAGTGATCGCGTTTCTGCGCGCGCGTGTTGTGGCGGCCGAAGCGAAGGGCGTGACCGATATCTGGGTCGATCCTGGCATCGGCTTTGGCAAAACGCTGGCGCACAATTTGGCGCTGTTGAATGCCGTGGCGCGGATTAAGAGCGAAGTCGGGCGGCCGGTTTTGATTGGCGCGTCGCGCAAGCGCTTTATCGCGGCGATCGACGAGCGCGCGCAGAATGCCGCGAAAGATCGCCTCGGCGGCTCAGTCGCGGCGGCGTTGTTGGCGGCCCAGCAGGGCGCGGACATGGTGCGCGTGCACGATGTCGCTGAGACCGTGCAAGCGCTGAAGCTCTGGCGCGCGGTCGAGCAGAGCTAGATGCGGCGAAGATAGAGTGGCGGGACGGCGTCCGTCAGCCACACACCGTTTTCGGTAACGAAGAAGGCATAGCCGTCTTCGCGCATGGCCGCTGAATCGATGGCCAATAGCACAGGTTTGCCGCGTCTGGCGCCAACGCGCTCCGCGATCGCGACATCTGGCGACAAGTGCACGTGGTGTCGACGCATCTTCTGCGAGCCCCTCGCTGAGGATCGCGGTGAGGAAACGATCGACTGTGCCGTGATAAAGCACCTCCGGCGGCGCTGTTGGCGCGAGCGCCAAGTCGACCGCCATGGAATGTCCTTGCCGGGCGCGGATGCGCTGAAGATCAGCCGAAAGCTCGAAGCGCTGCTTGTCGCTCTGCTCAACCAAGGCAAGGAGCGTGTCGATGTCGTTCGGTAGGCCTTCGCGACTGAGCCCGGCGAGGATGTTGTCCACATTAGTCCAGCCTTGCGGATCGAGCATAAGGCTGGCCGCGTCGGGCTGATGCCGCAGCCAGTACGAAAGCGTCTTGGAAATGCGGACGTAGTCGGCCATGTGAAGCCTCATGGCACAAGCGCACGCAAAACCCAAAGGCCGCGTTCTCATTATCGCTGGTTCGGATTCCGGCGGCGGGGCGGGGATTCAGGCTGACATCAAGACGGTGACGGCGCTGGGCGGCTACGCGATGACGGCGATCACGGCGGTGACGGTGCAGAACACGTTGGGCGTGACGGGCGTGCATGCAGTGCCGGTGGACATTGTGAAAGCGCAGATCGAGGTCGTGATGGGCGATCTGGGCGCCGATACGTGGAAGCTCGGCATGCTTGGTTCGGCCGATCACGTGCGCACGGTGTTGGACGCCTGGCATGCCTTTGGCGCGGGCGTGCCGATCGTGCTTGATCCGGTGATGATCGCGAAGGGCGGCGCATCGTTATTGGCCGAAGATGCGATCGAGGTGATCCGCGAACAGCTTGTGCCCGTCTCCGCGATCGTCACGCCGAACGCGCCTGAAGCGGAGGCGCTGACGGGCGTCGAAGTGCGCGATCTCGATGGGCAGATGAACGCGGCGGAGATCCTGGTCGAACAATTGGGCGCGTATGCGGCGCTGGTGAAGGGCGGCCACATCGAGGGCGATGTGGTCCGCGACGTGCTGCTGACACGCGAAGGCTATCGCGTGTTCGAGAGCCCGCGCATCGATACGCGCGCCACGCATGGTACGGGCTGCACGCTGGCGTCGGCCATCGCCGCCTACAACGCGCAGGGGACGGATGTTCCGAGTTCGGTCGAAAAGGGCCGCGCTTACCTTATGGAAGCGATCCGCAATGCGCCTGGCTTTGGCCAGGGGCACCAGCCCTTGGGCCATGCCTGGCCGTGCAAGCTCGCCTAACAGGCGAGCAGGCTTCACCCTTGAACGGGGTTGGCGCTGGCGCGTTCGCGCGTCGGGCGGCATAGGTGAGACCCATGAAAATCTGGATCGTGCACGCCTTCACCGATCGCGTTTTCGCCGGCAACCCTGCCGCGGTGGTGCCGCTTGAGCGCTGGCTGCCGGACGCGACGCTGCAAGCCATCGCCACGGAGAATAAGCTCTCCGAGACCGCGTTCGTGGCGCCGACGGGGCTGAAGGGCAATTACCAGCTGCGTTGGTTTACGCCGGCGACGGAAGTGCCGATCTGCGGCCACGCGACGTTGGCGGCTGGCGCGATCCTGATCAGTGAGATCGATCCGACGCTTGAGGTTGTGGTGTTCGACACGCACGCTGGCGCGCTGATCGTGCGCAACACGCCGGAAGGCTACACGCTCGATTTGCCGCGCAAGCAGCGCACGCCGTGGACGCCGGATGATGATGTGAGCGCCGCACTCGGTGGCGTTGAATTGATCGATGCGTTCGTCGGCGAGTACGCCAATGTCGTGCTCGATAGCGAAGCGGAATTGCTGGCGATGAAGCCGGATATTGCGGCGATCAACACTGTGATCCGCGGGCCGCGTCAGGGCTGCTTGGTGGTTTCGGCGCCGGCGGATGAGGGCAAGCCGTACGATTTCGTGCAGCGTTTCTTCGCGCCGGGCGCGGGCGTGGACGAAGACCCGGTGACGGGTTCGGCGTTTGCCGACACCGCGCCCTATTGGTGCGATCGTTTTGATCTGGAGAGCGTGGTCGGCAGCCAAGCCTCGCGGCGCGGCGGCTTCGTGCGTGCAGTCCAGACTTTAGCGAGCGTGCGCTTGCTGGGGCAGGTGGCTGTGTATCTGCGTGGCGAACTCGATCCGGCTTTGGCGCGCATGCATAACCGCGTCGAGGCGCATCCCGAAGCGCCGAAGCGCAAGAAGCGTCGCGCGCGCGCGGCAAAGCAGCTGCCGGCGATCTTCGACGATCCGATGCTGCCGGGCCTGGAAGCGGCGCCGCCGCCGCCAACCTCACATCCCGCGCCGCCCGAGGGCGATGCGCCGCGCAGCGTGGTTAGCGAGAAATAGCTGACGCTGCGGTCGATCTTTTCGACGCATTGCAAAAACTCCCAAACGCAGGCAGGTGGTAGCTGGGCCATCCGCTCCCAACGGCGGACGCTCATCTGTGAGGATGGGAGATTAGTTGATGAATACCCCCGCTAAGCCGGCAGTGCGCCCGGCTGACCCCCGCTTTTCTTCGGGACCCACCAAAAAACGCCCAGGCTGGACAACGGACGCGTTGAAAGACGCACCGCTCGGTCGTTCGCATCGCGCCAAGCCCGGCAAAGCCAAGCTCAAGGAAGCCATCGATCGCACGCGCGCCGTGCTCGGCGTGCCGGCCGATTTCAAGATCGGCATCGTGCCTGCCTCCGATACGGGCGCGATCGAGATGGCGATGTGGTCGATGCTTGGCGTAAAGCCGGTCGACATTTTCGCCTGGGAAAGCTTTGGCGAAGAATGGGTGACCGACGCCAAGCAGCTGAAGCTCGATTTCAAAGCGCACACGGCCGGTTACGGCGCGCTGCCGAACCTCGCCGCCGCGCGTAAAGACGCCGACATCATCTTCACGCAGAACGGCACGACGTCGGGCGTGAAAGTGCCGAATTTCGATTGGATATCCGCCGATCGCGAGGGCATCAGTATCAACGACGCGACCAGCGCGGTGTTTGCGCAAGTGATCGATTGGTCGAAGTGTGATGTGACGACGTTCTCCTGGCAGAAGGTGCTGGGCGGCGAAGGCGCGCACGGCATGCTGATCTTGTCCCCACGCGCGATTGCGCGGCTGGAGAGCTACACGCCAGACCGGCCGCTGCCGAAGATTTTCCGCCTCACCAAGAAGGGCAAGGTCGATCTCGAAATCTTCGAGGGCGCGACCATCAACACGCCGTCCTTGCTGGCCACGGAAGATTATATCGACGCGCTGAAATGGGCGGAATCGCTAGGCGGTTTGGAAGCTTTGCAAGCGCGCGCCAACGCGAATGCAAAAGTGCTGGCCGATTGGGTGGCGAAGACCGATTGGGTTGACTTCCTCGCCGCTGATGTGGCGACGCGTTCGAACACGAGCGTGTGCTTGAAAGTGGTCGATGCGCGCGTGACGGGCTTGAGCGAAGAGGCGCAAGCTGAGTTCGCCAAGAAGCTGGCGGCGTTGCTGGAGAAAGAGGGGGCGGCGCTCGATACCGGCTCCTATCGCTCAGCGCCTCCGGGTCTGCGCATCTGGTGCGGCGGCACGATCGAAGTGGCCGACGTCGAAGCGCTGACGCCGTGGATCGAGTGGGCGTTCGCGACGCTTGTCGCCGAGTTGTCCTAACCCTGTCGCGAAGCGACCGAGGGGGCGACGCCGCGCAATCGGCCAATAGACTTTCCCCTTCCGGCTCGCTTCGCTCGCCTCCTCCCCCGCGCGCGGGGGAGGAGTTTGGAGCATCGCCATGGCGCGCGAAACCAGCGCTAGCATCGCAGCCTGGGGCGCTGAGACGTTCGGCGAGGTTTCCGACCTCGCCGTACTGATCCAACGCGCCCGCGCCGAGTTCGAGGAATTGTCCGCCGCCGTGCGTGCGGGCGATGAAAACGAAATCGGCGCCGAAGCGGCGGACGTGATGATCTTTCTGCACCGCGTGCTCGGCATCCTCGGCAAAGACTTGGCCGAGGAAGTCGACGCGAAAATGACCATCAACCGAAACCGACAATGGCGCCTCAGCGGCGACGGCGTCGGGCAACATCAATAAGTGAGAGAGACACAATGCCTAAAGTTCTGATCAGCGACGAACTCAGCGAAGCCGCCGTCGAGATTTTCCGTTCGCGCGGGCTTGAGGTGGATTTCCAACCGCAGCTTGGGCCAGACGCGGCGAAGCTGAAGGCGATCATCGGCAATTATGATGGCTTGGCCATTCGTTCGGCGACGAAGGTGAAGGCGGAGATTATCGCGGCGGCGAAGAATTTGAAAGTGATTGGCCGCGCCGGTATTGGCGTCGACAACGTCGACATTCCGGCCGCGACCGCGCGCGGCATCGTTGTGATGAACACACCCTTCGGCAATTCGATCACGACCGCAGAGCATGCGATTGCGTTGATGTTTGCAGCAGCCCGCCAGCTCGCGGCCGCGGACGTGAGCACGCAATCCGGCAAATGGGAGAAGAACCGGTTCATGGGCGTGGAGCTCTACGCCAAGACGCTGGGCCTCATCGGTTGCGGCAATATTGGCGGCATCGTCGCCGATCGTGCGTTGGGCCTGAAGATGAAGGTCGTCGCCTACGATCCGTTCTTGAGTCAAGAACGCGCCGTGGCGCTTGGTGTTGAGAAGGTTGAGTTGGACGAGCTGCTCGCGCGTGCGGACGTGATCTCGCTGCATGTGCCGATGACGGAGAAGACCAAGAACATCCTCTCGCGCGAAGCTTTGGCCAAGACCAAGAAGGGCGTGATCGTCATCAACGCCGCGCGTGGCGGCTTGGTGGATGAGGCCGCGTTGCGTGAAGCGCTCGAAAGCGGCCACGTTTCGGCGGCGGCGTTCGACGTATTCACCGTGGAACCGGCGAAAGAGAACGTGCTGTTCGGCGCGCCGAACTTTATCGCCACGCCACACCTGGGCGCCTCGACCAATGAAGCGCAAGAAAACGTCGCGCTGCAAGTCGCCGAGCAGATGAGCGATTATCTGCTGACGGGCGCCGTCACCAACGCGCTCAACATGCCATCGATTACCGCCGAAGAAGCGCCGCGCTTGAAGCCGTTTGCGGCTTTGGCGGAAAAGCTCGGCGCGTTCGCGGGCCAGATCGTGGATGATGGCCTGGAAGAAGTTGAGATCGAATACGAAGGCGATGTCGCCAAGCTCAACATGAAGCCGCTGACGGCCTCGGTGTTGGCGGGGTTGCTCCGGCCGTTGCTGCAAGACGTGAACGTGGTCTCGGCGCCGGCGATTCTGAAGGAACGCGGCGTGCCGTTGACAGAGAGCACGCGTGAGGGCTCGCCGATCTATGACAGCCTGATCCGCATCAAGGTGAAGACGGGCGGCAAGTGGCGTTCGCTCGCGGGCACGGTCGTGGCCGGCGCGCCGAAGATTGCCGAAGTGAAAAGCATGCAGCTTGAGGCGCCTTTCCATCCGGTCATGTTGTTCGTGAACAATTCGGATAAGCCCGGTTTCATCGGTGCGCTCGGCACCATGTTGGCGGACGCGCAGATCAATATCGCGACATTCCATTTGGGCCGCGAAGGCGCGGGCGAAGACGCGATCGCGTTGGTTGGCGTGGACCAAATTGTCTCTGACGATCTGCTCGCGCGTATCAAGGCGTTGCCGCAAGTGCGCTACGCGAAGGTTCTGCGCTTCTAGGCGGAACTTGAGCTGGGTATCAGCGTTGCACCCCTCAGCCGGAGGCGCGGGCCTTCGGCTTCGAGGGGATGCTAGCGATGAAGCTGAAGCTATTCTGTTCGACGCTGTTGCTGGCAGTCGCGGGGTTGGTCGCGCCGGCGTCGGCGGAGGTGGAAGAAATCCGCCTGGGCTATGTGGACAATATCCGCGACGACCACGGTGAGATCGTTGAGGGCAAGCACAGCGGCGGCAATGTCGAGATCGACATTGTTTCGTCGTCGCCGGATTTCTTGAATCTGATCGGCTCGCCGCGCCCGTATCTGATGGGCTCGTTCGCGACGAGCGATGAGGGCGTGAGTTTCGCGGGTTTCGGCGTGCTGTGGCGCTGGGAATTCGCTGAGGGCTGGGCGCTGGAGCCGGGTTTTGGCTACATCATCCATGACGGCGAGATCGATAATCCGTTCCCGGACGGCGCCCCCGCCGCGGCGGACTTTGAAGCCGAGAACCAGCTGCTCGGCTCGGAAGATTTGTTCCGCACCACGTTCGCGCTGGAACGCGAATTTGGCGATCGTTTCGCCGCGCAGCTCTATTGGCAGCATATGAGCCACGGCCAAATTCTCGACAGCGGCCGCAACCAAGGTCTTGATTATGTTGGCCTGCGCTTTGCCTACCGGCTCGATCCCGATCCAGCAGACTAAGCGGCTTTTCATCGCCCGCCGCGCTGGCTAGGTTTGCCCCCACTTTCGGGGAGACAGAATCGATGCGGGGATATTTCGCGGGCGTTGCGGCGTTCGGTGCGGCGATGGCTATGGCCCCGGCGGCGCATGCGGGCGTCGATGAAGTCCATGTCGGCGTGATGGCGCACAACATTTGCGTCACCAATTGCAAGAACGCCGACAAGGAAGACGGCCCGAACGTCGAGTTTCAGGTGTCGTTCGACTCGCCGTCGTTTCTGAACTGGGCGGGCTCGCCGCAGCCTTACATTCTGGCGTCGGTGAACGTCGCCGGTGAAACGAGCTTCGGCGGCGTTGGCCTCGAATGGCGCTGGGATTTCGCGGACGGCTGGGCGCTCGAGCCGGGCGTGGGCTACGTGATCCACAATGGCGAAGTCGATAACCCCTACGCCAACGGTA
>Ga0315902_10007207_pt1 | contig 15246 bp, 13 predicted proteins | sample LakEriMetagenome_9_FD_203523 | JGI IMG/M metagenome (GOLD analysis project Ga0315902, IMG submission 203523) | Freshwater fungal communities from buoy surface, Lake Erie, Ohio, United States - Buoy 12 MA117 | ecosystem: Environmental > Aquatic > Freshwater > Lake > Lake biofilm | place: USA... | reverse complement strand
GAAGGTTCTTATGACATAAATGATTTTTTCCTGACGCCCGTTCTAAGTGCTGAGCTTTTCTATGACCCTCTGTACGGCCCCTACGGGCAGCAGATCAACAAGCTCAGATTTTATGGCGGTTTTGATTTTGACCTGAATGCGCCACACGGTGTATCTGTAGGATATTTGTATGATGCCAGAGTGAATATTCCCGGACCAAGAACTCGCCATGTACTCAACCTTAGCTACTCGTATCAGATCGGTTCAAAGTCCTCGAAGGACACAAAGAATTGACGCAACGGACTTACTCCTTTTTAGATACTTCTTCCACCCTCAAACCGATGTCCAGCACTTCGTCAATGGCTGATGCTGTAATTCCCTGTTCGAGAGCAAAGGTGTAGTTCCCTTTTTCCGGCATCTTTCGTCTTTTGAAGTTCAAAGGAAACTCTACAACCGTGCCTGTTTTTTTCCCTGCCCATGTTCCATCCGGGTTTTGGATCCTGATCTGGAAGGGCTCTCGGGCATTCGATCCGGACGGTGTGGTGGTGTTCAGAAAGATCCAAAGGTTGTTGTAATGATAATCTGTTGTAGTTCTCAGCGTTATGATAAAATCATATTCTTTGGCCGTATCCTGAATAGGGACCTTAAAAACAGCTTTCTGGTCACGAGCCCAGCTCGAATGAGGAAATTCATAGGTCTTTTCATAATACGCTTCTTTTTGGCAGGCCGTGATCGCCGCCAATACGCAAAGGGAAAACACCGTGATCACCTTATTCATTTCCCGAGTTATTCTGCCCTCCGCGATTGCGGTTCGGGCGGTTTCGTCTACGGTTATTGTTGTTTCCTGAAGGTTTGTTCGGAACTTCTCCCGACGATTTTTCAAGCCCTGTCTGCTGCACGCTCTGTGTTGGCTGTCCGTTGCCCCCACCTTTGTTTCCGGATCTCTTTTTCTTCTTCGATTTGAACGCATGCTCAAAGCGGTTCAAACTATCTTGCCCGACCACATTCGTGTAATCCGGCTCCTTCACGACAACTTCTCCGGAATACTCGAGCAATTCTTTGGGCTTACTTCCTTCCTGGTTCATTTTGATGATCTCCCTAACCCTTGCCGGAGAAAGTGCGATCAATCCGCTTCCAATGGCAGCGTCTCCTTCATAAACATACCACATCTGCTCCTTGAATACATCCGTCTTTATATGGTGTGCCGAACCCTTTTCAGTATGCAGCCTTGTATCTGCTTTTGGGAAGGATTTAATGCTTTCCAGATACATGTCGAGCTCATAATTGAGGCAACATTTCAGCTTGCCGCATTGCCCTGCCAATTTCTGGGGATTCAGGGAAAGTTGCTGATAGCGCGCCGCCGATGTGGAGACCGATCTAAAATCAGTTAACCAGGTCGAACAGCACAACTCCCTTCCGCAAGAGCCTATTCCTCCGAGCCGTGATGCTTCTTGTCTTGATCCGATCTGCCTCATTTCGACGCGGATCCTGAACTCGTCAGCCATATCCTTGATAAGCTGTCGAAAATCGACGCGCCCTTCTGCTGTGTAGTAAAAAGTTGCCTTCGAAAGATCGCCCTGATATTCCACATCCGAGATCTTCATCTCAAGGTTGAGGTTCACGGCAAGCGTTCGGGACTTGTACATCACCTCCCGTTCCAGCGAACGTGCTTTGATCCACTTGTCGATATCTTCCTGGGCAGCGATACGCATGATCTTTCTGGCTTCAAGCGGCTTGAAACCCGGCGATTTTTTCCTTACCTGAATCCTGGCAAGCTCTCCTGTAACCGATACCACCCCCACATCATATCCCGGACTGGCCTCAACGACCACCACATCACCGATATGTAGGCTCATGCCCTTGGCATTACGGTAAAAATTCTTACGGCTGTTCTTGAACCGAACTTCAACTATATCGTAAGGTGTCTGCCCGGCCGGCAAGGCGATGTTCGCCAGCCAGTCGTAAACCTCGAGCTTGTTACATCCTCCAGAACTACAGGTGCCATTATTCTTACATCCACGCGGAGTACCGTCTCCGCTTCCGCAACTTGAACAACCCATCTTTCTTTATCTTTAAGCGTAAAATTAAGCAAATATTTATTGCCTTCTGAATCAGGCCTTATGGATATAGCGCATAACATTGAAACAGAGCTCTGTAAAGAGTATTCTCGCATTCGCATTTCGGTCGATGTGATAGTGCGCATCATTGAATGATGTTGAAAGGTCAAAAATGTTGTTTCCAGTAATGAACCTGGCAAAATTCGCAAGGAAACCGTCTTCTTCCACAGAAACTCTTGTCAACTGATCATCCGTATAATTGCGCAGCATGCTCTGACGGAACATGTGGAGTGAATACTGAAGGAATAATTTCTGTCTTTCCTTGCTTAGCCCCGCGGCCTCCTCTGCCCAGTCAAGCATCCCGATAACATCTCTTTTATAAGAAACCCGCATTACCTGAATGAAAAGCTCTCTGTTAGCGTCCTGATCGGCGTTGGCCTCTGCGATCCTTATGGCATCGATGAGGTTTCCTTCGGAACGGGAAACGATACTTTCGGCTGAAGAAGCCGTCAGTGAAAGCTTGTTGCGCAAAAACAAACTGATGTCATCCGAACTGAGTCGTGGTACTTTGATCAGCTGCGTTCGGGAAGTTATGGTTGCTAGCAGCTTATCCTGGGAATCTGAAAGCAGAATAAAGACTGTACGCGAAGGCGGTTCTTCTAGGATCTTGAGCAATTTGTTTGCGCAAGTTGCATTCATTTCCTCCGCCATCCAGATGAACATAACTTTGTACCCTCCTTCGTAGGATTTAAGTGATAGCTTTTTAATGATCTCCTGGCTCTGTTCTGTTCCAATAACTGGTTTGCGCTCTTTCGGATCGATGCGGCTGACCCAGTCGTTCAAGTCAAAGTAGGGGTTCTGAGCGATCTGCGCCCGCCATGGCTCGATAAAAGCGTCCGACACCTTCCCTTTGTCAAGACCTAACACGATCGGAAATGCAAAATGCACATCAGGATGCACGAGTCCGGACATTTTCTTGCACGCACCGCATGCACCACAGCTGTCCTTGGCAGTCCTGTTCTCGCAGAATAAATACTGTACGAATGCTAAGGCCAGTGGTAATCCCCCGTGACCGGCTTTACCTGAAAACAATTGAGCGTGACTGATCTTGTCAGAACTCACCTCGTGGATCAAATGATCCTTCAGCTCCTGCTGACCTATGACCTCACGGAATTGCATGCCTAAAAGTACACGATTTTTTGGAATTGTTTTTTCAAAGATCGACAGCAACAATCAAATGTTGTATATTTAGATTCCAAAACAAATCACCGTACCATGAAGAGAAATTTTGTGTTTGTCGCGATCATACTGGCCTCTGTCGGAGGAATGTCATTTAATACTACATCGATCAACTCGCCTGCATCTGAGCTTCGTGACGCTGTGTCGATCTCTATGAATGTTTCCAGCGCGAATGGTCCTGTTGCCGGAGCACTCGTTAAGATCACAGCAGGAGGAATGACCATCGGCGCGGGCACTTCGGACGGTACGGGAAAGGCAACGATCAACATCCCTACCTACGGGAGGCAACTTGTTCAAATAGAGATCAGCCACGTACTCTACCGATCGGAGAAACTTGTCGATCAGGTTCTTGAGAGCGGAAAAACATTTTCGGTCAGTCTGAAGGCAAAGTCAGAAACAGCGGAGAGTGTAACGCAGAAATCAGAAGAGACAGTTAACAAGATCGAAAACAAGACGGAAAACACGGCTCAAAAGATCGAGGAACACAAAGAAAATACGGAAGAATACAAGCAACGTCAGGAGAACGCTGCCAAATCACAGGAGGAACTTCGCAAAGAACGGGAGGAAGCAGCGCGTATCGCAGAGGAAAAGAACCGAAATGCCGAAGCGGGTATGACGGAAGCTGAGCGCAAACAAGCTGAAGCCGAAAAGCAACGATTAGAGGCGGAGAGACTGAAATCCGAAAAAGCAGCACAAGTTGAGCGTGAAGCGAAGGCCCGTGAGGAAGCGGCTAAAAAACGAGAGGAGGAAGCGGCCGCCCGAATGAAAGAGCTTGAAAACTCAAAACTGACGGATGCGAAAGCGGAAGAAGAACAAGCCAGAAAGGAGGCGGCAACGAAACAGAAAGAACAAGAGGAAAAGGTAAAAGAGGCCGAAAAGACAGCGAAAGAAAAGGAGGAAAAGGCGAAGCAAGAACAAAAGGAAGTATCCGATCGAGAGAAAGAAGAAAAGGCTGTAGCGGAGCGTGAGAGGGAAAAGGCCAAAGAGGAAGAGAAGAAAGAAAAAGACGAAGAGAAGGCCAAGGAAGAGGCCGAAAAAGAAGCGAAAGAGGCTGAAAAACGAGAAAAAGAAGCTGAAAAAGCACAAAAAGAAGCTGAAAAGGCGGCTGAAGAGGCGGCAAAGGAAGCAGAGGCGGCAAAAGAACTTGAAGAAAAGCTGGCTAAACTGGATGAAGAACAGAAGGAGCTGGACAAGGAACGAAAAGAGCTCGAAAAAGAACAGAAGAAGCTGAACGATAAAAAGAAGAAGGGCAAGAACCTCGATAAGATCCAAAAGGCGCAGGAAAAGCTCGACGAGGCGAACCGTAAGCTGGATGAAAAACAGGAGAAGCTGGATGAAAAACGTAAGAAAGCAGTTAAAAAAGCAAAATAGGCCTTTCTGATATTTGTAACTGCACCACCCACTCTAAAGCAATTCGTATTTTCGCCGCGTGTTCGACCGGTATAAATACCATATTCTTCTGCACCTCATCATTTTTATGTGGGGATTTACGGGTATCCTCGGAAAACTGATCCATCTTGATTCCCTTGTCATTGTTTGGCACCGCGTATTGATCGCCTTCGTTGCGCTGGGCGTAGCACTTACCGTTTTAAGAAGATCACTGAAAGTTCCACAATCAAAAGAGCTGATCGCCATAGCAGGGGTGGGCATTGTGGTTGCCATGCATTGGATCACCTTTTACAAATCAATACAACTATCTACGGCGTCTTTGGGAATCCTTTGTCTTTCGACAACAACGCTGCATGTTACCTGGCTGGAACCGCTCATCATGCGTCGGAAATTCTCCTGGATTGAATTTTTGCTTGGGTTGATAGTCATTTATGGGATCTATTTTGTTTCCGGCGATTTCGATGCTCAAGAGTACTATGCACTGGCTTATGGACTGGTATCCGCACTATGTGCGGCGCTTTTCTCTGTTTTCAATGCAAAGCTTGCCCAAGACATTCCCTCTGCGAAGATCACCTTCTACGAATTACTTACCGGATTTTTGTTCATCAGCTGCGTGCTGCTACTGGACGGCAAGCTCAATGCAGGGCTTTTTGTGATGACACGGAGTGACCTGCTTTGGCTTTTATTCCTTGGGATTCTGTGCACTTCATTTGCTTTTCTGGCGACTATTGAGGTAGTTAAGCGTTTGGGTGCTTTCACCGTGTCTTTAAGCATCAACATGGAGCCGGTATATACCATTCTCCTTGCTATCGTGATCCTGAATGAGAATGAAGTGTTGGGCATGCAGTTCTACATTGGTTCTGCGATCATCGTACTCGTTGTTGTGGCCAATGCGGTCATCAAATACAACATGAAGGGAAACGCTTCCAAGCAAAAGATCAAAGAATCCCCTGGTCTTTTAGATAACTGATCCACCTTGCAGACTGTTTCTCATTCATCACTCTTGGAACTTTGTTCTGAGAGCCCAACTTACCGATCGCATTCATGAAACCATAGAAGATCTTTGGGTCGATCCGCAAGACCTCAGGGTTTTTCAGGGTGTACTTTCTGGCAGAGGCATAATCATCATTCAAGGAACACAACTTTTTATCCAACTCCTCCATCAGCTTTTTTTCACTGACCTTTCCAACGGCTCCGATGAACCAAAAGTGACGCTGTTCATCCGTTTGCGGGAAGATACAGAATTCAGGAATTTCAATTCGGAGCTTTTCTGCAGTAGAATGGATCGCTTCGTTGATGTTGTCCAGAGATAAATGTTCACCGCAAAGACTCAGGAACTGTTTGATCCTCCCTGTGATCAAGATCTCCCTATGGGCAACATCAGTAAAACGCACCAGGTCGCCTAGCATGTATCTCCACAAACCGGCATTCGTAGTAATGACCATAGCATAATCAACACCTTCTTCCACCTCACACAGCGTAAATGCCCGGTATCGATCACGAAGGTCTCCCTGCTCATCAAAAAAATCGGAGTTGAAGGGAATAAACTCGAAGAAGACACCCGTATCCAGCAACAATTTCATCCCTTTCCTTTCTGGTGAAGTCTGGTAACCGAAATAACCTTCACTTGCAAGGTAGGTATCCAAAAGATACACCTCTTTGCCGATTACTTTCTGGAAGCGTGGCACATAGGGTTTCATGAAAACGCCTCCGTGTACATAAACCTGAAAATTTGGCCAGATGTCATGGATACTGCTCAGTTTATATCGCTCCACTATCCGCTCCAGTAGCATGATGCACCAGCTTGGAATACCAGCAAGAATTCCCACGTTCCACTCTGGCGCTTTTTCAACGATCCTGTCCAGCTTTGAATTCCAATCTTTAATCCCCGCGATGCGACTTCCGGGCTTGGCGAAAGGAGAGAATATAAATGAGGTATTTTTCTTTAATATACCGCTCAGATCCCCCTCGATATGCGTTTTTTTCTTGGTTAGTTTGGTTGAACCGCCGACCGTGAGGATGCTGGCATTGAAAAAAGTATCGGGAAGGTCCAGCTCATGAAGCATCGTGATCTGACGGATACTCGATCTTTGAAAGGTCTTGATCATATCATCGGTAACCGGGATCCGCTTCGAAGGCGAACCAGTAGTTCCGGACGATAACGCATAGAATTTGATCCTCCCGGGCCATGTGTTGTGTTTAACTCCCAAGATGGAGTGTTTCAGCCAGCTGTCGTAAAACTTTTCATAATCGGAGATCGGAAGCTCATTTTGAAAGGCTTCTACAATCTCTGGAGCCTGCAATAAACCTGTAAAATTGTGGTGGGTACCGATCTTCGTTTTTTGGGCTTTTTGAAGTAATTTACTGAGTAACTTCAGTTGATCCTGGTATTCTTTACCCTTGTTGAAATTCCGCTTGTAACCGATCGCTGTGGTCTTTTTTAACAATTTTCCGATTATGGGCATTCTCAGAATTTTGAACAAAATTACAGAAAACATTTTGTTTGTGTGGAGGCACCGTAAGCCATACGGCAACCAAAAATGAGCGCATTTAACTGATTGAATTTGTTTATTATTACATTTGCAACAGGATATAAAACCTGTAATTGCTGTCTATGAAAACAAAGACCTTTATTGTGCCCCATGACTTCACACCGGTAGCCGACGTTGCACTGGAACATGCTGTTGCCACCGCAGGGCCGCTTGATGCGCAGATCTACGTGCTGCATGTTGTTCCGAAAGAAAAGGATATCAACGAGGCCGAACAGAAGCTGGAAACCATTTTGGCTGCCAACAGCGGAAAGGGCGCGAAGCTTATCCCGTATGTGAGAATTGGAAGTATCTTCGAAGAGATCGGTGATTTTGCTGCAGAACATCATGCCGAGCTTATTTTCATGGGAACTCATGGCGCACACGGGTGGCAACACATTACAGGAAGTCATGCGTTGAAAGTGGTGACCAGTTCTTCCGTTCCATTTGTTATTGTTCAGGAAAAAGGCATCAAACCAACCGGTTATGATGATATTGTTGTTCCGATGGACCTTAACAAAGAAACAAAGCAGAAACTGGCAATTGTTGCTGACCTGGCGCAATACTTCAAGTCGCGTGTACATGTCATTACTCCGGACGAGACTGACGAATTCCTGCGTCACCAGGTTCAAGCTAATATCCAATTCGCACACAAGTTCTTTTCAGAGCGCGACATTGAGATGACGGCAACCGTTGCGCCAAGCAGTGGTTTTGACAAGGAAGTTGTGAAGCATGCCGTGAACATTGATGCAGACCTTATTGCTATCATGAACCTGCATAGAGGCGGGATATTGAGTAGTTTGGGATCCAATTATGAGCAGTATATCATTACCAACGACGCGAAGATCGCAGCGCTTGTGGTAAACCCCATTGATATCAACGGAAAATACGGTCAGAGCGTATTGTTCAGCTGATCTAGATTTTATTATACGAAAAGCCGGTTCGAAAGGATCGGCTTTCTTGTTTTTTTCGAGGCGCTCATGAGGTGATTCAGCTCTAGATGTTTGAATTGTTTTTTCAGTACCGCTTATTGTAAGAAGCACTTATATTTGTTTAAAACAAAAACCATGAGAATTACGCTTTTATTGTGTGCATTCCTGTTGATAAACGGCTTCAATCAGCTTTACGGTCAAGGATTGCGGGATTTTAAAAAGAAAACCGAGTCCAATGCCAAAGAGCGCACACAAATGCTCGATCTGCTTCGAAATGATATCAAAAATGATATTGAACAAGATGTTGTTTTCGTGGTAGAGCACTTTAAGGTTTTTGGCAGTTATGCCTGGATGGAGGGCACTGTTCAGCGCAAAGATGGCCAAGAACTCTATTTTACGCATGATGCTTATTCTTGCTGTCACGTTGAGGCACTGTTCAAAAAAGTGAACGGTAACTGGGTAATGAAAGTGAACGGTGCATTTTCAACCGATGTGTGGTACAGTTGTATTATTAGTGAATACCCCGATATCAACAAACAGATCTTCAGTGAGACGGTATTGAACGTTCAGGAGGGTTGTAATTGAGAACTTTTTTGGTTAAATCATATCCATATGAAGAAGAAATTTACATTGACAATCTTGGTTTTCCTTACTATAATTTGGAACACCTTGATTTACGCACAATGTAACGGATCTGAGTATCTATGCAACAAACGTTATGATGAGGTTGCTTACCTAACCACACACAATGCATTCAACGCCGAAAATCAGGGGTTCTTTCTTCCGAATCAGTATGAAGGGATCACCCAGCAGTTGAACTACGGGGTGCGCGCGCTGATGATCGATGTCTATTTGCAGGGCGGAGTGGCCGTTGTGTATCATGGATCAAGTTTTCTTGGGAGTGCAACACTGCAAAGCATTTTAATTGAGGTAAAAAGCTTTCTCGATACTCATCCGAATGAGGTAGTTACACTTATTTTAGAGTGCTATGTCACATCGGCACTTATAGAATCAGAACTGATCGGTACTGGTCTGATGAACTATGTCTACACCGTGCCCGTTTCAGGCCAGTGGGACACCTTACAGGATATGATTACCAATAACAGCAGGCTCGTTGTGATTACGGATGAAAACGATGCTGGTCCTGACCAAGACTGGTATCACTACGCTTGGTATCACTGCGTTGAAACCCATTTTTCAGTGAATTCTATAAACGATTTCACCAATGATTTCAATCGCGGAGATGCAGCGAACGATCTCTTTATTTTTAATCATTTCGTAACCAATTCGGTGACAGGAACAGGCTTGCCTGCAGAAGCACCAGCCGTGAACAACTATGATTTTTTAATGGGTAGGATCCAACAGCATTTTTCACAGTATGCCAAGTTCCCGAATTTCATCACGCTCGATTTCTATGATGTAGGAGATGGCATGGAAATCGTTGATTCATTGAACTCTTCAGGATATACACTATCCGCTTTCGAGTTGGCTCAGTCAAACGTCCTTAAGCTATATCCAAATCCGACCTCAGAAGTAATCTCCGTCTATGCTGAAAAAGTTGATGGTTCGATCGCCAAAATATTCGGCCAAACGGGCAGCGTTATTATGGAATGTCAACTAAATGAAGGCGAGACAACGATCACCGTGGGTCACTTGGATGCGGGAATATACACTATCCGCGTCAATGGAAGTTCGGCTAAATTTATGGTTTTAAAAAATTAAATGAATTTCTTAAAAAGGAAAAAGATGTGCCCTGATGGCCTGATGTAGTGTCTTTACACTTCAAAATTAGGCTGTACACTTAGGGGGCCTGTTTGAAATTTATCTATTGATTACAGAACCCTTCTAAAATTTCCTTTACAGAATCCTGTCCGGCACGATAGTTTGGATTCGTGTTGTAAACGATCCGGAAGTTAGAACAAGCCTCATATTTTCGATTTCTATTTCCGAGGAAAACCCCATATTGAAAATAGCAATCCAAATTATTTGGGTTGAGGTTCAAACATGCCTTGTAATCATTTTCAGCTTGAGTATCTAATTTCAACCAGCTGTGAGCGACAGCGCGCTCGAGATACCATTGATGCATTAAATTCGCTTTTTCAAATTCACTGGCATAAGAAATAGCAGAACTTAAAAAGTCTAGGGCAAGTGAATATTCCTTCGCTACATTTGCAACCTTACCAATAACATAGTTTGTGAATGAAATATTAGGTTCAATTTGATATGCTTGATACGCGTAGGATTTTGCAAGTGATATTTCACCAATAATCGAGTAAACCAAAGCGGCTTGACCCCAAGGATGATAATAATTTGTGTCAAGAGAAATAGAAATATCAAAGCATTGTAATGCAGAACCCAAAATTTCTTTATTCATCGATCCTCTGCCTAATTGGTGAAAGGAATTACCCAGTCTAAACCATGCTGTTGCATCTTCTGGATAATCTTGAATATGCGCCGTAAAATAGTCTGCAGCAGTCTCAAAATCTGAATCCTCATAGGCCACCATTCCTTTGATAAAGTTTTCATCATTTTTAATGTTTTCATAAAATGTTGACAGTGAAAGGTTTAAATTTCTAGTCAATTTATTTACTAATAAAACAGGTATTACTTTGTTTAAATTAGCATGTCTATCTTTGACTTCATCAGCAAAAGTTCCAGATGTGATACCTACTAATTTTCCAGCACCATCAAAAAGCCCACCGCCGCTACTTCCATGCGTAAAAGGTGTTGATGTTTGGATTATTTTTTCACCGTTTTCCTCTCTAATACTGGATATTATTCCTGTGGTAGCAGTGCTTTCGCCTCTAATTTTGAAGCCATTAGGATAACCAACAGCAAATACTTCGACACCTTTTTGTGGCAGGATGCTATTGAGTATTGCTGGAGATGTAACCTGACTACCAACATCTATTTTGAATTTGATTAAATCATTCTGTTTTGAGTAGTCCAATATTTTAGTGATTTCAAATTCCTTTCCACTTGCTGTTATGGCAATCGCCCTTTTTGCACCTATCAGTACATGATAATTTGAAACACAAATACCGTTGTTTGAAATAATCACTCCCGATCCTTGCGATTCATATTCGTTTTTTCCATCAATAGTGTAAATTTTTATAACCGATGGATCTACTTTTTTGATTAACAGTGGGAGCTGCGTTTGAATTTGTGTATTGGCTGCTAATACAAATAAGATGCACGTTTTTAATAGAATAATTCTCACTGTAATTTGATTTTTAGTTTCACTATTAACCCAAAAAGTTCCTCCACTTAGTCCAAGGTCCGGCAACTTTTAATCCCGATACACATTGGAATAATATATAAAGATAACACTTCTATTTAAGGAAAAATAATTCTATCGAACATGGCTTTAAATGGACTACTTTAGAACTATACTGACAATTTAATTAAAACCGATCTGCTTATAGTATTCCTTGTTGGTTGTTCAAAAATAGCTCCTCGCTATCAAATCCATAAATAACCACTTCTTTTTTTCCTACGATAGAATAGTCATCTCGGACTACATTCTCAGTTAATCACTTTATAAGTTACAATTAGAAAAGTACTATTCAATGCGGATTCATTGCCTTAAACTCCTTTTTCGAGTGTTTCGGTGAACAGCAACCCATTATGCCAATGCATCATCCACCCAATTCTTGCCCCACTCCTCTTTTTCGTGATCCGACCAGAGCTCAGGATAGAAGATGCGCTTTTGAAAACGCGGAGGCAAGTACTTCTGCCAGTTCGTTCCACCGGTGGCCGCGATATCCGCAGAATCCTTATTTAGATACCGCACGGCGGATTTATAATGGGCAAGTGGCCAATTGATGTTCACATTCACATCGTTGTGGCGGAGAACGGCTCGGATCTTTTCGTCTTGTTGTGCCTCCTGCGGTAACCGCCTAAAAACTTGCCAAAGGTTCTTCTGAATACAATTTTTAGCAAGCGCAATGAACTCATCCTGATAACGCTCTTCGAACTGTATCAGTGTCAATGTTTTCTTTCCGGTATTCACTTCCGTGGCGCCCGCCTTCCAGTAGATGTGTTCATACATCTGTTCAACCGAGGAGGAGCTGCTGTAATTCCCCCGATGGTCCTTGGCAACAAGGTTGATGAAATCTGTGCTCCACATTTCTATGAAACGGTATTGTGCTGACTGAAATCCGCTTGCTGGTAGCAACGCCATACGGAATTGCATGAACTGTTTCTGGTCCATTCCCTTTGACATGATATCAAAGCTGAGAATGAGTGCATCAAAATAACGGTTGATCCGAGTAACACGATCAATAAAAAAATGCTCATCCACATCCTGCGTGTTGCCGAGTTGTTCAAATTCACGCAAGGCAAGCTGGAAGTAGAGTTCTGTGATCTGATGGTAAATAATGAAAATATGCTCATCCGGAAACTGTGTGCGCGGTTTCTGGAGACTTAAAAGTGTATCTAGCTCAATGTAATCCCAGTATTTTACCGTATCAGCGTAGAGTAATCCGTCGAGGTAGGAAACCAGATCCTGACCAAGTGAGGCGTACTTCTCATTTAGCAATTCCAATCGTTGTATGATCTCAGGGGTGATCTCCATATATGTTCAATATTTAACATACAAATTTATGAATCCGAAAAGGGCCCACAACAGCTTGTTAAAATATTCACGCGATTCAAATAAGTAGTGTTTTTCATGTTTCAATTAAATGGGTGCTGCTTGTCCGGGAAATCCTAATTTTATACAAAAAACGCATGATCAATTACAATCCTAAAAGCTGGATAAAACTCATTTTCGCATTTCACAAAGCAGATACATTCAGGATCCTTTGGAAAGAGATCCTATACATCGGCTTATTCACTCTAGGTGTTGCTTGGGTTGAACTGCACTATTTCCCGAATGCCGTTGTGCTTGAAAAGCTGATCGCAGTGTATTCACTTATCGGTTTTGTAATTTCATTGCTACTCGTTTTTAGAACCAATACGGCCTATGACCGTTGGTGGGAGGGTAGAAAAAAATGGGGGGATGTGGTGAATGACTCGCGCAACCTTTCGATAAAATTATCCGGAGTGGTCGCTACCGCTGATGATCGGGATTTCTTTTCCCGGATGATCCCGAATTTTGCTTTTTCCATGAAAGAACAATTGAGAACAGGTGTTGCACTCGACGAACTGGAACTAAAGGAGGTCGAAAGGGCTTTTTTAGAAAGTAGAGCACACATACCCATGTCGATTATACAGTTGATGTATGGTCGGGTTAGGTCATTGCGGCATGAAAAAACCATTGAAGAAGCAGATCTAATAGCAATAGACCGCTGTCTGAACTCATTGATGGATTGCATGGGCGCATGCGAACGCATCAGAAACACTCCAATCCCTTTCTCGTACAGCCTCTTTTTGAAAAAATTCATCTTCATTTATGTGACCACGTTACCCTTGGCATTCGTCAACATATTCGGCTATGCCGCTGCGCTTATTGCTACTTTTGTATTTTACGTGCTTGTGAGTATGGAGGTCCTTGCAGAAGAGATCGAAGACCCATTTGGCATAGATGACAATGACCTTCCAACGGACCAGATCGCAGAAAAGATAAAACAGCATTGTCGGGAAATTATGAGTGCCAAGGAAGCCGTCTAAAAAGCTTGGTATACAGAGAAAATGATATTGATCATCCGGCTGCACATTTTTTATTAGAAGAACGCCCCGTTCCTAGGGTTCAAACACAAAAAAGGGCCGTCCTCTTTGAGTCGGCCCTAATCAGTATGTATATGCCTCAGATCACTTCTGAACCAACACTCTCTTTTGGATCATTCCGCTCGGCGTATTGATCTTCACCAAATACACTCCGTTTAGAAGTGAAGTGAGGTCTGCGGTGTAGCTGTTCTCATTAACTACGGTGTTGTTCACAACGCGTCCGTTCAAGTCAACAACCTCTATTGAATTGATCAGAACCGTCTTCAGGTCGATGTTCAATAAACCGTTGGTTGGATTGGGATATATTTCAAGTAAACTCGCTGCGATGTCCTCAAGACTTGCTGTAGCATCTGCACCTGAACAATCCTCGTCGATGCCATTGTCTGGAATATCCGTTTCATCAGGGTTGATGTTCGGATCAGCATCATCACAATCGAGGTTGTTCGATACATAGCCATCCGGAAGTGAGCATCCGAGAGCAGAAGCATTCGGGTCTCCGAAACCGTCGTTATCCGCATCCTGGTAGAAAGTAGTACCAGCAGAATATACGTTCACTGTCATAATCATGGTGTCAGCTGCAGGTGCTATGGCAGCCCCTTGCTGTGCTGAAATCACATACATGATCTCATGCGCTCCAACTCCGGCAGTCGCAGGGTTGAATGAGTTGCCTGTTACACCGGGGCCCGAGAAAGTACCTCCTGCTGTGCCTGTTACTGTCAAGTTCACAGCCGCGTCACTGACACAGAAATCAGTTGAAGGGACAGTGAACGCCGCATTCGGGCGAACGGTCAACCAAAGCACATAATTAGCTGCGTTGTCCGGCTGCGGAAGCTGAATGAAACCACAGGTGATTACATCAGCAAGGAAGTCCATGGTACAATTAAATACACCTATTTCAGTTGGTGTTCCGCTTACCCCCAAACAACCAAGGGTGTTATTCATTCCAGACGGAGCATAAGAAGCCTGATTTGTCTGACCGGTCACACCCGCCGGGAAACCAGAATAGGTGAACCCGTCGATATTTGTTATCCTGATCTCAAGACCAGCAGATCCCGGATCGATGAGACCCGCATCAAAACAGTTCGGTGTCAAAACGAAAGATTCAAAATCAGAGTAGGGTTGGTTCACTTCAGCATCGATCAAAAGGGTGTCGCAAACACCACCGTATGCCGGAAGCGACGCTGAACAATCAACAGGCGTACACTGAGCCTGTGCCATTCCGCTCATTAAAGTGAATGCCGATGCAGATAGTAATAGTTTCTTCATAGGATTATGGTTTTAACGTTATGGAATCAAAGTTAATCAAATAATTGATTATGGTTTATGAGCAATACGTGAGTAAAGAACACGTTATTGTTGGAAAAGCGGTCTTTAAGAGGGAGAAAGATCGTTCTGCCTGCTCAAATCAATTTGCTCGAACCATCCTAAAAAAGTGCTTGTGTCAACATCGAA
>Ga0315902_10007199_pt1 | contig 15255 bp, 15 predicted proteins | sample LakEriMetagenome_9_FD_203523 | JGI IMG/M metagenome (GOLD analysis project Ga0315902, IMG submission 203523) | Freshwater fungal communities from buoy surface, Lake Erie, Ohio, United States - Buoy 12 MA117 | ecosystem: Environmental > Aquatic > Freshwater > Lake > Lake biofilm | place: USA... | reverse complement strand
TGCTGAGCGAGGCGAGCGCCCGCACCGGGCGGGGCTTCAGGCGGTAGGCCAGCAGATCGGCCATGGTGTACTTGCCCGCGTTGCGCAGCGGTTCGGCGACGACGAGCAGCACGGTGATGTAGGCCACCAAGAAGCCGACGGAATACATGAAGCCGTCGTAGCCGCTGAAGCAGATCATGCCGGAGATGCCCAGGAAGCTGGCCGCGCTCATGTAGTCACCCGCCACCGCGAGGCCGTTCTGCCAGCCGGTGATGCTGCGCCCGGCGGCGAAGTAGGCGCTGGCACCGGTGTTTTTCTTCGCCGCCCAGAAGGTGATGAGCAGCGTGAGCGCCACGAAGGCGAGGAACATGATGAGAGGGACGGACATGGCGGAATAAAAAGACGAATGACGAAATCAGAATGACGAACGGAGAGCCGATCAATGCCCGTGGATGACGGCCGCGGCTTCCTTGTCCCATTTCGCGGCGACGCGGACGTAGATGAAGGCCACGATCCAGGCCATGAAGAACTGCGAGAGGGCGAAGACGTAGGCGATGTTCACCTTGCCCCAGACGGGCTTCTTCATGAGATCCGGCCAGTAGCCCACGAGCACCGGCAGAGCCAGGTAGTAGGCGAGGAAGAAGATCGTGGCGGTGACGATGAACTTCGCTTTCCGGCTCAAAAGGCTGCGGAAGGCGGGTTTGGCCTCGATTTCGGCCCAGTTCACGTTGGAATTTTCGGTCATAAGGGCCGCGAGGTTAGGGATAGGCCCCCGGTTTGGCAAGGGAAGCTTCGCCGGGCGGCTCGCATTGACTTTCAAGGCCACGACGGCAGCCTCGGGAAGCATGTTTCGCCTTGTTTTGATCCTCCTCGCCCTCGGATTCGCCTCCGTGAGTTCACAGGCGCATTCGGTCCATGAATCGAACGGCGAGATGGAATGGAACGCGGTCACACGAAAGCTCGAAGTGAGCCTCACGGTGTTTGTGAACGACCTCGAGCTGGCCCTCATCCGCCACACCCAGAAAGAACTGCGCTTTGAGAAAACACCCGCGGAGGTGCTCGATGCGCAGATCCGGCGTTACCTGGAGCAAACCTTCGTCGTCACGGATGCCGGCGGCCAAAAAGCCGCGCTGAGCTGGGTCGGGCGTGAGCTGGATGATGACACGCAAAAGACCGACGAACCGACTGTGACGCTGTTTTTTGAGGTGAGCCTGCCCAAAGGCCTGCCAGGCACCACGCTGCAATTGACGCTGTTTTCAGAGCTTTTCGCCGATCAGCTTCACCTGATGCTGTTCCGCCATGGCGGGCAAAAATCGGCGTGGCAGCTCAAGAAGGGCGATGACACGCGAAAGCTCGACGCCGCGCCGTGAGGCTTGCCTCATCCATGGCCGAGAGCTACTCGTTGCGCCGCCGCAACCAAGCCGGCCCGTCATGAGCGTCAGCCACCCTCCTTTCAAAGAGCCGCGCATCCAGCAGTTCCGCGCCCTCATCCACATCGCCCGTCATGGCAGCTTTGTGAATGCTGGCGATGCCGTCGGCATGGCCCGCTCCTCGATCTGGCGGCAGATCCGGGCACTGGAACAGGACACCGGCAGCAAGCTGATCGAGGTGCAGGGCCGCAAGGTGCGCGTCACGCCTGATGGCGCCCTCCTCGCGGAGATCGTGGAGCCGATGATCGAGGACTTTGAGAAGGTCATCCCCGAGTTTTCCCGGCGGAAGGACGAAGCACGCCGCACCCTGCGCATCGCCGCGCCGCCCCAGGTGCTCGCCCATGAGCTGCCGCACGCCCTCGGCGAGATGCGCCGTCGTCACCCCGATGTGCGGATCATCATCACCAGCGTCACCTCCGGCACCGCCATCGAGCAGCTGCTGCATGATGAGGCGGATGTCGCGCTCGTCGGCCACATGGACCGCCTCAGCGCGGAGGCTGGCAAGCTGAACGCGGTGCCCATGACCAGCTTTCCCATCGTGGCGCTGCTCCCGCCCAGGCATCCTCTCAACGGCAAAAAGCGCCTCACCCTCCAAGACCTCGCCTCGCAGCCCCTGCTGCTGCCCCCGCAGCGCTCCAGCTCGCGACCGCAGATCGACGCCGTGTTTTCCAAACACGGCCTGCTCACCGGACTCAATGTCACGCTCGAGGCCAATGTCTTCAACGTCGTCATCCCCTACGTCCTGCTCGGTTTCGGCACCGCCATCCTCGGCGCCAGCCGGAACTACATCCAGGGCGAGTTGAAAGGCATGGCCAAACGAGGCGAGCTGGGCCTCTGCGACCTCTCCCATCTCTTCGGCGACGAAAAAGTCTTCTTCGCCACCCGCCAAACCCGCGTCCGCCAGCCCCACATCGACGACTTGAGGCGGTTGTTATGTGGGCGTTAGGGAGTGCTTTCCAAACCTGGAACACTCAGCCGAAAAGATGGTCAAACTCCTTGTGCGGGCCGATCCAGAACCACGTCACGGTGTCTCCTTGGCGGTGAGCCACGGCCCGCAAGTCCAGGCTGACTCTCACAGACCAGACATCTTCTTCGCCGGCGAGCTTTTTGAACCTCAGCGAAGGGTGTCCCGGGTCTTTCATGAAGGTCTCATAGGCCCAAGTTGCCGCTTCTTGCTGCGAAGGCGTCAATGTGTAAAGACAGCGCCAAAACGCGGGTGTGACGCGCGAGATCACAGTTTGGAAAGATCGAGCGGTTCACTGCCTTCGGCCAGGGATGCCTGCATGAAGGCCCGCAGCTTTGGCCGGGGACGCGGATCGCCAATGATCCTCTCCCACGCCGCATCGCCATTTTCTTCCACGCGCTGTTTCATAAACATCACATAGTCCATCACGGAGAATTGCTTCTCCTCAGGCAGCGTGGCGACTTCCTCAGCGATGGTCTGGGCCAGTTTGGGCAAGGCGATGGCAGGCATGCTGTAATTGTAGGCTCCGCGCTCTCGGCTTGCACCCAAAAAAACCGCCAACCCCGCGTTGCCCCCGCCCTCCCTCTCGCTTTCATCCGCCGCCATTCGTTATTCGACATTCTGGTTTCGTCATTCCCCTTCCCCGCATGCCCAAGTACATCCTCACCATCGGCCTCGAAGTCCACGCGCAGCTCACCACGCGCAGCAAGATGTTCTGCGCCTGCCCGGTCGAGTATGGTGCTGAGCCGAACACGCACACCTGCCCCACCTGCCTCGGCCTGCCGGGCGCTTTGCCCGTCCTGAACAAAGCCGCCATCGAAAAGACGCTGCTCACCGGCCTCATGCTCGGCTGTGCCACGCCGCCCATCGTGAAGTGGGACCGCAAAAACTACTTCTACCCGGACATGCCGAAGAACTACCAGATCACCCAGTTTGATCTGCCATTGTGCCTCGGCGGCGGCGTCCCGCTCTACGACTTCGCTTATCCCAAAGACGCCCAAAAGACCATCGCGAACCCCGGCAAGGTCGTGAAGCTCACCCGCATCCATTTGGAAGAAGACGTGGCCAAATCCACCCACCACGACAAATTCACCACCATCGACTTCAACCGCGCCGGCACGCCGCTGATGGAAATCGTCAGTGATCCCGATCTCGAGAGCGCCGAGGAAGTGGTGGCCTACCTCGGCAGCCTGCGGCAGATCCTTCTCTACGGCGGCGTCAGCGATGCCGACATGGAAAAAGGCCAGATGCGCTGCGACGTGAACATCTCCGTCCGCCCCGAAGGCACGACCGAGCTCGGCGCCAAGATCGAGCTCAAGAACATCAACTCGATGTCCGCCATCCGCCGCGCCATCAAGTTCGAGACCGAGCGCCAGATCGACGCCCTCGAGCGCGGCGAAAAGCTCATCCAAAGCACCCGCCGCTGGGATGATGACCGCGGCGAGACCACGCTCATGCGCACGAAGGAAGACGCGCACGACTACCGCTACTTCCCCGATCCCGATTTGCTCCCGCTGCACACCGCCGATCTGCTCGCCAGCGTCAAACCGCACGTCCCCGAGCTGCCACACGAAAAACGCGCCCGCTTTGAGCGCGACTACGGCTGCTCCGCCTACGACGCCAGCGTGCTCAGCAGCGAGCAAGCCCTCGCCGCGTGGTATGAAGCCGCCGTCGCTGCCGACAAGGCCGTGCCCGCCAAAAAGATCGCCAACTGGGTGCTCAACGACCTCCTCGGTGCTCTCAACGACCGCAGCCTCACCATCACCGAGTGCCCCATCGCTCCCGCTGCGCTCAGCGGTCTCGTTTCGACCGTCGAAGCCGGAAAAATCTCCAACAATCAAGCGAAGGAAGTCTTCGCCGAGATGCTCGACACCGGCAAGCCCGCCGCCGACATCATCAAAGCCAAAGGCTTCGAGCAAGTCAGCGACACCGGCGCTCTCGAAGCCATCGTCGAGCAAATCCTCGCCGCGAATCCTGACAAGGTCGCCGAGGTCAAAGGCGGCAACGACAAGGCCATGAACTGGTTCACCGGTCAGGCCATGAAAGCCAGTCAGGGCAAAGCCAATCCGAAAATGGTCACCGAGATCGTGCGGAAGAAGGTGCTGGCTTGATTCAAATCGGCCCCATGAACTGGACACAGCTCATTCAGGATCAACATCAGCGATATCACCCGCACGGGCATACGAAGCTCATTCTCCAAGACGGAGCCACGGATGACGAAATCGACGCTTTGAGTGTGAAGATGGGTTTCAAACTGCCAGACGAGTTTCGAGACCTCTACCGGACTCACAACGGTTTCGGCACTCCATCAAGCGATGGGCCGAATGCCGTGCGCTGGTCTTTTCTACCGCTGTCACTGATCGAAGAAAAAAACAAAAGCCGCTACAGGCTGGATGCAAGAAACCCACCCTGACATCGCGCGAGGGTTCTTTGTTTTCATGGATTACCTGTGCGGCGACTACAGCGGCTACTTTTTCGACAACCCCCATCAAAGTCCTCCCGACATCTGCACCTTCGAGCACGAACTCTATGAGTTCGATGCCAGTCAGCCTGCCGAAGAATTTTTCAGCTCCCAATGGGCCAGCTTGAGAGAGATTCTGGAAACGTAGTATCACACGCTACGCCATCCCCGCGCCCCAAGGCTCGATCTGCTTCAAGCGCTTCGCTTCGAGCTTCGCGTAAACATCCGGCAGATCGAAGTGGCGCAGCACATCGGTGAGCATCGTGGCGTAGGGCCACTGCTGATCTTCGTGGATCGCGAGATCGTGGAAGGAAGTCAGGCCGTGTTTGAGAGTCACTTGCGTGATTTCCGGCGCAAACAGCGCGGCAAAGGCCGCTGGCAGCGCGCCCCAGCCGTGACCGACGATGTGAATTTGCTCGTGACCATAAGAAGCGAGCACGTGCGTCACGCGCAGCAGATCAAACACACGCTGGCCGAGCAGCGGCCGGTCCAGCATGAAGGCGTAGGCCGCGTAGAAGTAGTGGCTGCCGTAACGCGCGAGGAACTGCCCCGGGCCGCCGCAAGTATTCGGCTGCGAATCACCGATGCCGCGCACGTCGCAGGCAAAAAAGGCCGCGTCAGGCTCAGCGGCAATGATTTCGCGCACCAGCGGCTCCTCGCGCAGCTCCTTGTCGGCGCTTTGATGCGAGACATACAGCACCGCTTTCTTCAAACCGCGTGGCAGGCGCGAAGTGAGCGTCTCCTCGCTCAAACGCGTGAGCAAGGCATGCACACCGGGCTCGGTTTCGACGGCGTAGGTGCAGTAGGACTTCGCTGGATAGTCGCGTTTGCCAGCGCTGCGCAGGATGAGGTAATCAGGCGCATAGCTGGGAATCGCACGCACCCTCAAAACATCGCGCACCGCCTTCAAATCGAGCGCGGGGCGTTGTTTGGCGAGCGACTCCGCTTTTTCCTTCGTGAAGGACATCAGCGTGCGGCTGCCCATCGCGCCGACCTGGCCTTTCGGGGTGCAAAGGAGGTCCGTTTCCTTTTCGACGGTGATCGCGGGCTCCGCGCCGAGGGCGAGGCCGGTGGCCTGGCCAAAGAAGCGATACATGGCCTCGCGATTCGGCTGCGTGTAGCCGTGCGGGTCGGGGCCAGTGTGCAGCGCGATGTTCTCCGGCTTGCCGAGCAGCGTGTAGAGCTTCTTCAGGCGCTCGTAAGTCTCCGCGCTGCCGCGCGCATCGAAGTAATCCTTCTCCTGCGCCATGATGATGACCGGTTTCGGCGCCATGGCGGCGAGGAAGTCGCAATGATCTAAATCCTCGGCCAAAACGCGCGGCGGGCATTGCTCATTGTCCTGCGGCAGTTCGTTTTCGGCATCGCGACGGAAGGTGGTCACAAAGCACGACGGCGCAGCCATGGTGAAGCGCGGCTCCAGGCCGCAAAGCCACGTCGTCTGCGTGCCGCCGCCGGAGTTCCCGGTGACGCCGATGTGCTGCGGATCGATCTCCGGCCGCGTGAGCAGATAATCGAGCGCGCGGATGGCATCCCACGCGAACCACGCGCCGAGGAATTCGCCCACCAGCAGCATGGGATTGCCCATTTGATTGTGCTCCGTCGTGCCGCCTTTGAGGCGGGAGCCGAGTTTTTCATCGAGAAACTGAAAGCGCTCGCCCTGACCGATGGGATCGATCAAAAAGCACGCGATGCCCTGCCGCGCGAGTCCCTGTGCGAAACTTTGATAAGCCGCCTCCGCCTTGCCATTGTAGGAATGGCCGCAGACACCGATCACGCCGGGCACAGGCCGTTTTGAGCTGGTGGGGAGGTACAAATTGCCCGTGACATGAAAATTCGGCCGACTCTCGAAAATCACGTTTTCCACGCGGTAGGCCTCGCGTTCGAGCGTGCGGGTGATTTGGGCATTCAGAGGCGTTTTTTCTGGAAAGGGGCCGAAACAGTCGCGGATGCGTTCCTGCGCGGATTTCACATAGGCCTCCGCATCGGCCTTGGTTTCGAGTTTTGACCTGCGCGCGTTTCCACGGGCTTCTGCGGCTCTCACCGCATCCACCAACCAGTCCTGCATCATGCGCGGGAAGCGGTTCAGCGGCTCGATCGCGCTCGCGGCACTTTGCGCGAAGACGGAAGGCAGGCCGCAAAGCCCCAGCGAGGTGAAACTGAGGCGGTGGAGGAATTCGCGGCGTGAATCGATCATGGCGCGGTGAGTTACCCGCGCCCTGAGGTCGATCTTTCGGCGTTCACGCCTTGTCGAGCTGCTTCTCCACCCAGGTGAGGATGCGGCCGACCTTTTCCGCGTCCTGCGCGGCCTTCGCTTCTTCAAAGGCATCCTTCGCCTTCAGCATGTCACGCAGCAGCGGGAGGGAGATCACCTCCTGAGCACGCTCCTTGATGGACTCAAAGCGGCTCTGCAGCGCGTCGAGATTCGTGTCACCGGGCTCGGACTGGCTGAAGTCGGGCGCGGGAGCATCCGGCGTGTAATCGCTGAACTTCGAATCCGCGATCAGCTTGTCGAGCGCGGCGTCCGCGGACTCCCACTCGCCGTTTTTGATCATGTTCTCGATCTCCTGACCGCGATACGCCATCGCCTCGGTCGGTTTGTCCGTCAGCGCATCCACCGCAGCGCGCAGCTTGTTCGCCTTGGCCATCACGCTCGATTGCAGGTCGGACTTGGCGGCCATCTTCGGGCCCACGCTGAGCTTCGCGGCCTTCTTTTGTTGCTCGGGCGTCAAAACATCGCGCAGCTCGATCAGCGTGCGCAGTTGCAGCTCCTTCACCGCGCCTTCCGCGGCCAGCACTTTCGTGAGTTGCGCGCTGGCGGCGTCCGCCGTCGTTTGCGGATCGCGCAGCATCGCGTGCAGCGCCTGCTGCTGTGTTTTGGCCTCCGCTTCGAGCGGCGCGCCTTTTTCACGCGCGGCACTGACCACCGCAGTCATCTTCGATTCCTGCTCGGCGGTGAGTTCGAGCTGTGGTTTGAGTTGTTGGATCATTTCCGGACCGATGAGGCCGGCATTCAGAAATTGCTCCGGGCCTGCAAAGGCAGTGGAGACGGCAAGCAGGAGGCTGAGGGCGATGTGTTTCATGGCAGGTCGATGGTGAGGTGAGCGGGAAGCAGAAAATCCGTCGAAACAGGGTCCAAACCGGCAAACAGCGGCGCGGCGTCGTTTTCGAGCAGCGGTGGAAAATCCGCCAAAGAAGGCTGCGCAGGCCGCAGCAGCCAAAAAGCACCCGCGACGGCCAAAACGGCCGCGAAAGCCCACTTCAGCGCGAAACGCGGCTCTGGCCGCGGCGCGCGCAAATAGCGCGGATGCCATGCGGGAGCGCCTTCGTGCTCGTTTTCACGCAGCGCAGCAAAGCGGGCCTTCAAATCGGTATCGTGTTCGTCATTCATGGCTGGTGAGGAGTTCGCGCAGGCGTGCCTTGCCGCGCTCGTAGTGCGTGCGTGCGCTGCCGAGACTCACGCGCATCACCTGCGCCGCCTCGGAGAGCGTCAAATCTTGGTAAAAGGCGAGGTGCAGCACCTCCGCCTGACGCGCGGGCAGTTTTTTCAACGCGTCGCGCAGCGCGCGTGCCTGCTCGTCGAGCTCCAGCCGGCGTGAGGGCGGCGGATGCGCCTCCTCCGTGAATTGCGCCAGCAATTTGCCGATCAAAGACTCGCGAAAGCGTGCGCGGCGCAGTTCCTCGTGCGCGGTGAAGCGGATCACGCCGAACCACCACGTCTTGAAAGCGCTGCGCCCGTCGAAGCGCGCCTTTTCCGCCGCGAGCTTCAGATACGCGTTTTGCAGCACGTCCTCCGCGCGGCCCGCATCGCCCCCGCAGCAATGTACCGCCCAGCCGAAGGCGTCCGGGTGCAGTTGTTCGAGGTTGGCGGCCAGTTCTGGTTCCATTCATTTCCCGCTTCGTGACGCGGGCGGTTCATTTGTAGGACAGAAGGTTGAAAAAATCTTCTGCGCTGTCATCGAAGGGGCTCATGAACATCTACGAGACCCGCCGCCTGCTGGACGAATACCTTCTTTTTCACTACGGCACTCCAGCGGAGGTGTTGCCTTGGGAAAACGGCCCGCGGGACGCGCTGGGCTTTCCCGTGCGCACGGTGATGGAGCTGATCGATCTCCCGCGCACGCCGTGTGAGGCCGCGGCGCTCGATCTCGGCTGCGCGGTGGGCCGCAGCAGCTTTGAGCTGGCCACGTTCGGGGTGAAGGTGCTCGGAATCGACTACTCGCAGAGTTTTGTCGATGCCGCGGCCGCTTTGGCGCGCGAAGGCCGCATGAACTACGAACGCGCCGACGAAGGCGAGGCCAAAACGCCGCTCATCGCCGTCGTGCCGCCGAATCTGCGCCGCGAACGCGTGTCCTTTGAGCAAGGCGATGCCATGAACCTCCGCGCCGACCTCGGTGACTACGACATCGTGCACGCCGCGAATCTCCTGTGCCGCCTCACCGAGCCGCTGAAGCTCATCGAGCGCCTGCCATCGCTCGTGCGCACGGGCGGCCAGCTTTTGCTCACCACGCCCTGCACCTGGCTGGAGGACTTCACCCCACGCGGAAACTGGCCGCGCGGCTCGACGCGCGACTGGCTCACGCAGTTGCTCGAGCCGCACTTCGAGCTCGCCAAGGTTTGCGACATGCCCTTCCTCATCCGCGAGCACGCGCGCAAGTTTCAATGGAGCATGGCGCTGGGCATGCGCTGGATGCGAAAGTAGGCGAGTTGCTCCGCAACTCGCTCCTCAAACCCAGTTGTGGAGCAACTGGAGTACTATTTCAAGCTGCGCAGCCACGCCACGAGGTCGAGCAGCTCGCTTTCCGGCAGCGTTTGATCGAGCCCCGCAGGCATGAGGCTCGTCGTTAGCGTCACGTCGCCGGTGATGTCGGCGTGCGGCACGTTTTTCTCCTGTCCGGCCACATCGACGACGAGCAAGCCCTCCGCCGTGTGGCTTTTGATGACGCCGAGCGTCTGCACGCCATCGCGCGTCTCGATCACGTGCGCCTCGTAATCACGCGCGAGCGTGTTGGAGGGGAAAAGGATGCTTTCGAGCAAATCGCGCTCCGTGCGGATCGCGCCGATCTTCGAGAGGTCGGGACCGATCGCGCGCCCCGTCTCGCCCACCTTGTGGCAGGCGATGCAGGTGCCCTTCCCGGCTTTGAAGTGCGCTTCGCCGCGCGTAGCCTTGCCACTGGCGATCACTTTTTCGGCGAGCGGGCCGAGTTGGCGCTTTTTCGCCTCGGAAACGGCCACCGCGGCGTTGTAGGCCGGAAGGATGATCGTTTCAAAAATGTCCGTGGGCAGATCCGCGAGCGCGGTGCGGTAAAGACTCTCCTGCTGGCTCGCGATGACCGGATTCTTCGCGATCTCCCGCGCGAAGGCGCGGGTGATCTCCGCGTCCTTGTGCCGTTTGAGGAGCGGCAGCAGCGTTTTGAGCTCCACCGGCCCCACCGTGGCAAACAGCGACGCGATCTCCGCCGCGCGCTCTTTCGGCAACGGCGCATGCGCAATCATCTCCGCCGCCTGAATCTTCGCCGCCGCGCCCGAGCCCGCGTCCGTGAGCACATTTTTCACCATCGCAAACGTTTCGCCCTCTAGCTTCACCGACTTCGCCGCATCCAACGCCTTCAGCCGGATCGAAAGCGGCTGCTTCGCATCATTCGCGATCGCTTGGAGCTGCGCGTCAAAATGCGGCGTCTTGAGCTTTTTGATCGCGTCCAGCAGCAGTTGCGTGGGTTTGGCGAGAAGGCTTTCGAGGGGCTTGAACCACGCTTCATTGGTCACGCCGGCTGCCTGGAATGCCAGCACCTCAAGAGCCGCAAGCCTGACGCTCTCCGAGTCATGGTTGAGCATTTCGGTCACCAAAGCCTTTCCATGCTCAATCGACAAAAACGCACTTCCCAATCTCTTCAGCACCCGTATACGGGCCGGCTTAATCTGGGTGTCGGCCAGCCAGTCCAGCAATTTGGGGATGTATTTGCCGGCATTTGGATCGGATGAGAAAACCTCCAGAGCCGCAGCAGCCAGCCCCTCGTCTGCGTCGTCCAAATAGATGAAAGCCACGGTGGTGGCATGAAAATCGGGTCCTTTGTCATAACCTCCTCGGTGGTTGCTTTCCGCCTTGAGCACGCGGCGCATCAATAGCGGTGTTTTTTGTGCTGTGGAGAGATCGTAGCCGCGCCTGAAATACGCGTGAATGGCAGCGTGTTCCGTAACTGGATCGAGTTCTGATGACATCAGACCGAGCAGAGCTTGATGAAGCTCATATCCGGAGAATTCCGGGCTGTCTGAGGGTTCTTGGGCAAGGATGTCACACGCAGAACGCTGAGTGAACGGATTCTCCGATTTCAGCATAGCGATGATCGCTTTGGCGCTCGTCACTACGGCCGGTTTGGCCGCCAAAGGTTTTGCTTGCCGTGGTTTTTCGGGCCTGATCCGATAAATCGCCCCCAGCAGATCACTCTTCGCCATCAGACTGCTCGGGCAGCCGATGCGGAACCAGCCGCCGGTGTCGAGGAGGAGCAGCGAGCCGTCGCGCGGGTCTTCCATCACGTCGGTGAGGTGGATGTCGGGACTGTCGTGGAATTTGAGGAACTCGTTTTCGACGGCTTTGTAGGTGCTGCCATCTGGGGTGAGATCCATGCGCACGAGGCGTTGCGTGTTGAAGTGCGTCACCATGAACGATAGCGCCTTCGACGGATACGTTTTCCAAAAGCAGCAGCCGCTGACGGCGACGTGGCCGAAGTTGTACATCACCGGCATCGTTTCGAGCGTGCGCGGCAGGTGCGCGATGGCTTGGAGCTGGTCGGCGCGCTCATAAACGCCGCCGTAGAGCCAGTGGATGATCGTGTCGCCGCGCGGCTGGCTGTAATACAGATTCTGCACGCCGATGACATCGCCCTCCGGGGTGAAATCGACTTCCACTGGATTGTCACCGCAGCCAAGCGAGTGCCAGGCGACGTCGCTGCCGTCCGGTTTGCAGCTCCAGATGCCGCAGGCCTTCGAGTTATCGACCACGGTGCCGTCCTTCTGCTTCACATCATGACCTTTGCGGCCGTGGCACCAGTAAAGGCGGCCGTTGGGATGCAAAAACGGGCCGTGGATGTCCGCGGCGTTGCCGGTGTAGTCAAAGCCGGTGACGATTTCCTCGCGCTTGTCGGCGACGCCGTCGTTGTCGGTGTCCGTGAGTTTCCAAATGGAGGGCGGTGAGCCGACGTAGAGGCTGCCATCCAGCCAGCACGCGCCCTGCGGAAAGGTCATCTTGTCGGCGAAGATGGTGCTCTTGTCATACGCGCCATCCTTGTCGGTGTCCTCGAGCATGAGCACGCGGTTCGGCGGATTCTTTTCGAGCTGCTCCTTGTTCCAGTTCACGCCCGTGGCATCGCCGATGAAGAGGCGGCCTTTGTCATCGAGACAGCCCATGATGGGATGCGTGACGAGCGGCGGCGCGGCGGCCAGCTCCAGCGTGTAGCCCTCCGGCAGGTCATGCTTTGGCAAAGCGAGCGCCGATTTGCCCGTGATCACCACCGGACGCTTCGCGCTTTCGGGGATGGTGTTGCCTTTGTCCGGCGGCAGGTCGGCAGCGAGGGCGGGCGTGGCGAGGAGAAGGAGAAGGCGGCGCATGACGGAGGAGAATACGGCCCCGCGGGCGAAGAATTTCCACGCGGCGGGCGTTCACGGCTCGTCATGCCGCTTCATCTCGCCTCCCGTCGTCAATTCATCACGCAACTCGGTGCCGCAGTCGTGCTCGCGCGCTCAGACGCCGGTGCTTCGGAGACCGATGACAACCTGGTCGCCATCCTGAATGACACGCACATCGGCGCGCAGCAGGCGAAGGACTCGGCCATTCCCGCAAATCTGCGCACGACGGTGGACTGGCTGCTCGCGCTTCCGAAACGACCCGCCGCGGTGATCATCAATGGCGATCTCGCGCTCAAAGACGGCCGCAGAGGAGACTACGAACGATTTGCGCCGCTCATCGCCCCGCTGCGCGAGGCTGGCGTGCCGCTGCATCTCACGATGGGCAATCACGATGACCGCGCCGTGTTTTATGACGTGCTGAAGCAGTCCTCCGCCGCCGTGGAATCCAAGTTCGTCAGCTTAGTGGAGCTGCCGGGCGTGAATCTCTTCCTGCTCGACTCGCTGAAGGCCACGATGGTCACGCAGGGCCTGCTCGGCGAGGCACAGCTCGCCTGGCTCACGAAGTTGCTCGACGAGCACGCGGACAAACCCGCGCTGCTCTTTGCGCATCACAACCCGCGCGTCGGCGGCGATCCGATTCACTTCCCCGGCGGCCTCGAAGACTCCGAGCCGCTCTGGCAGGCCATCGCCGCGCGCAAACACGTCAAAGCCTACATCCACGGCCACATTCATCACCGCAACTTCTTCGAGCACGAGGGCATCCACATCCTGAACACACCCGCGACCTCGTATGTGGCGGACAAAAAGACCTCCACCACCGGCTGGACCATGCTGCGCCTCACCGCGGACGGCGCGGAGGCCACCACGCACACGCATCAGGCCGATCACGCCTGGAATGGTGTAAAGGTGCCGCTGAAATGGCGCGCGTGAGTCAGGCGTGCCGGAGGCACGAAGGAAGGTAGCCGGTGGTGCCAACCACCGGGTTGTTCGGAGGCAACGGTGCGGCGCCCTGAAAGGGCGCGAGAAGTCTGCGAGAATGAACGGCATGCACACCGGCGATAGGTGTCAGCCTCTCGCACCCCTATCGGGGCGCAAACTCGGGGAATCCCGGTATCCGGTGGTTTCACCACCGGCTATTCTCCATCAAGCCTCCGGCTTGAAATCCAATTCCAAGTCCTACTGCACTCACTTCCGTATTGATCACCGGCATTCCAGAAAGTCTCGATCGCGTTACTTCACACGTGTAAACGTGCCTCCGGTGAGCGCGGCGATTTGTTCGAGCAGGGATTTTTCGCCAAACTTCTCCGGCACGTCCTCGCCGATGGCGATGCAATTCACGCGGCACTGGTGACGCTGGGAAATCTTCCGCACGGCATCCAGCACCATCTCCGGTGTGCCGTCAGAGGGATCGCCATCCGTAAGGAAGTAGATGGTGTCGAGATTGGCATCCGGCAGCACTTTTTGCGCGGCGTGTGTGAAGGCGGCGACCATGGAGGTGCCGCCATCGGCTTCTAGGCGGCCGGTGAAGCGCTGCGCGGTCTCGCGTGCCTTGTCGTTGTTTTCACTGATGCCGCCGCGCGGGAAGCAGGCATCGACGCCGTCGCTGAAGGTGAGGATGCCGTAACGCAGGCGCGCGGGGCGGCTGGCGAGCACATTGAGGATGTTGCTCATCTGGCCGCGCAGTTTGCTGATGCGACCGTCGGCATCCATGCTGCCGCTGACATCGAGGATGAAGAGAAGGCTGTTGCCTTCGAGCTTGATGCCGTAAAAGGCCTCCATGTCGATCTGCGTGTCGTCCACGGGCTTGATGAGCGCCTGCGTTTTGAGGAACTCGGTGAAATCCGCCGCCGCGAGCATTTTGAAGTCGATCTTCTCCGTCTTCGCGCGCCACTCGGCCCACTGCTTCGGAGCATCTCTGTCGAAATGCAGTCCCGTGAGCCGGTAGAGGCTGCGTACCGCGCGCGAACCGATGGCTGCGTCCTCGACGAAGGGAATGAGGGCATCGACAGCCTTCACGTGCCGCATGCCGCCGAGCGCGTCCGCAGCGCAGGCACGGATGACATGCGGAAACTCCGGCGCGAGCATGGATGCGATGCGTGTGACGACGGATTCAGGATTGTCCTGAAACTCGCCGAGCGCCTGCACGGCGATGGCAAAGCGATGCGGGTTCCGGAGCTTGGCAGGCTCGCCCTTCAGCGTCTCCAAGAGCGTCCAAAACTGCCCACGGGCCTCTTTGAGGCGGATTTGGGCAAAGAAGAGCAGTTCATCGTCTCCACAGGCCGGATGCTTCGAAAACCAGTCAAAGAGCGTTTTGCGCCCGGGGCCGACTTGAGGCCAGTTTGCGACGATTTCGGCCATTCGGGCCTTCAGGCCGTTTCCAACGCGATTGCTCGAAACGGCCGAAAGAACGAGTTCCGCCGCTTTTTCGCCATTCAGCTCCAGAAGCGGCTCCAGCGCGGCCTGATCGCCATCCCGGATGCCTTTCGCGACCTCTTTGAGCCGCGCCGCCTCATCCTCCGCCGCGAAGCAGCAGGTGATCAGGAGGAAAAGGGCGCAGAGGCGACGCATGAGGCGGAGTTTGCCTTGAGTGGTGTGTGTTCGTCAAGACAGCATCGAAGTGACTTGCCGATGCTGTGGGAACAGACGCATGATGATGCCATGAACACGAACTCCATCTCTCCTCGGCTGCTGCCAGTCTTTCTGTTCAATGGTGCCTACATCGCGGTCGCAGCGGCACTGTCGCTCGCGCGGCGGAACCAGGAGTTCATCTTTTACATCGTGGTCATGCTCGTGCTCATCGG
>Ga0315902_10007196_pt1 | contig 15257 bp, 8 predicted proteins | sample LakEriMetagenome_9_FD_203523 | JGI IMG/M metagenome (GOLD analysis project Ga0315902, IMG submission 203523) | Freshwater fungal communities from buoy surface, Lake Erie, Ohio, United States - Buoy 12 MA117 | ecosystem: Environmental > Aquatic > Freshwater > Lake > Lake biofilm | place: USA... | reverse complement strand
TTCTGGATTAACTAATCCACTTCCAACCCAAGTACATCCACGGAATACTTTTTTCCAGTTTGAAGAGCTGATCGAAGGATCAGACAACTTGCTATACAAGAATTCTCCGTTGTCATATGCAGGGCAAAGAGCTAAACTTGAGGATGGGCTTGTTGGTGAGTAGTCTTCCCAGCGCAAGTTTTTGAATACATAGATCCAGTGTTGTCCACCGAATAAAGGTTGTCCGTTGTTGTTGTACAAGCGTGCAGACGGATTCCAAATCATATCACGTCCATTCTCACCAACTAACCAACTGTCTTCACCGAATGCCATGTTCAATCTCTCACCAGTGCTCAAGTCAATAGCATATCCTGGGAACCAACCCATACCAATTGGAGAAATTAAATCTCCCTCAGCGGCGTTGTATCCGGCTTGTCCTGCTTTTCTTCCATTTTTATCTACAGAAGGGGCACGACGAACTTTCATTTTTTCAGGATCTACAGAGTTATCACCGTCATTGTCTTCTGCAAGTTCAGGTGTGAATTGCATTTCCAACACAGGACAACGTGTCCATTTAGATTTGTCTTTGGTGAAAACAATATCTACGTTGTTTAATCCTTTGATGTTTGATTTGCGTTGTTGATCCAATTGGTCCAAATCACCTTTTAAGGCATCAATGGTTGGAGCTACATTGTTGACTACAATGTTTGCATCGTTAGGATCTAACACAGTACCGGAAACCAAGCAATATGGTGACCATGTACCACCCGCAACTGCTTCGTATTTCTCCTGTTCATCAGTGAAAGGAAAACCAGAACTTCCCTGCTCATAGTCGTCATACAAAGCTTCTGACAATGCTTGTGGATCTGTACCTTCAGTTTTAACGCTACCTGCACGTATCCAGTTTTGCTCAGAGAATCCTTCAGCATCTTGTATTCCGAGTAACCAAGGTTTAGAAGGGTCGTCATATGATACCGATGAAGACAAAAGTTCAGTGTAATGCTTCACCTCTTCACCATCTACCTGATAATCATATTGTCCCCAGGTAACAGAAAGTCCCCAGTCTATTATAACATCTTCGCTTGAAGTATTAAACTTCTTGTATGTACCGTAAATAGTTCCTTCGTCTAGATTTTCGAGTTCCCAATACATGCTGTCTGGGGCTTCCTCTCCGAAGGCAGTAGACTTGAGGCGCAATTCGAAATCAGCTGAAGGCACGCGAAGCGGATCTACAACTTTAACTTGAACAGGTCCCTTACCAGGAGCGTAGGTCAATTCGCTTATGTTGTTGTTAGCTAAAATGATTGCTTCTGTTTCAGAACCCAACAACAAATCGTTGTTACCGTTTCCTTTTCCTTCAATACGAGTCAATGGAACGCCGTCGCCGTAGTTAGAATTTTGGATAGTTCCACCTAACTCTGGAGAAGGGATGTGTGGAATAGCAGAAATCTTCTGAATTTCGCCTATCGCACTCTTTCTAGAGGATAAGAAAGCCTCATCCTGACCTTTTTCAAGAGCAATGTCGTATTGCGCGTAGTTATTGTAACCATATGCAATTACCATGAAGTAATAAGTCTTGTGGTTGATTAACGCATTGTTTCCCGTAGCGAATGCATCTGTTGTCACTCGGAATGAACGTTGAATACCATTGTCAGCACCATCCACTTTCAACTCAGGTACAATATATCCGGTGATTGGATCACGTGAGAAGTTGATAATTCTTCCAACACCATTTTTAACGTCGCATTGAGCAATTAAACGCGCTTTCTCGATGTCTCCGAGATCATTAGCACTCACGTCATCATTAGCACGTTGGTAAACCAAGTAGCCTTCAAATTTGTAAGAGCGATCTTCAAGAGTAAGTTGAGTTCCGTCGGCTAATTCCTCAGGAATACTTGGGTCGAAACCGCCTTGCTCAGGACCGTAGTTCTCTTGGTAGTTAGTAGAAATCGCATTATCGTTGTTCAACATAAGGATGATTTCCTTATCTAATTCTTGAACAGCAACATCTGGAGCATCTGGACCAGAAACCAATTCGAAACAGTTGTCAAATAAAGATTGTGCCTTATCGTCAAACTCACGAAGTAATCGAACAGATTCGAAAGGGTCTCCACTATTTGCTTTTGCCCAAACAATTCCTAAAGTAATGTTATTGTAATCACCAGGCTTCAAGGTGAAAGGACCTGCTGCTTGAATGAAACGACGGTCATTTGGTGGATTACCCTCAGACTCTTCAGACCAATCGTCGGTTATAACGCCAGCGGTACCCCAGTGCAATGGGTCTGTATCATCTGGGAACATGTAGTCTGCAGCAATATCAGTAACGTTAGGACCCGAAGCTCCATTTCCGCCGTAGTTCATACGTTGACCATTTTTCCAAAATCCTTTCATGTAGTTATAAAAGTGACTTGGTAAAGCGGGCTCACCATTCACAGGGTTCTGGCTGTTGTTGTAGTAAACGAACTTACGCATTCCGAAACGCTCGTTGTCTACCACACCATCTCCGTAACCAATACCTAAACCTTTATAAGGAATACCGTCTTGGTCTATTGCATCAATGATGTCGGTTGTTAGAGGGTTATCTTTGTTATCTGAGTCTTGGTAAGGCCCTTCAAAGAAATCTACACCAACCGCAGGAGGGTTAGCTCCATATCCTAGAGAAGAAGAAGTTGGCTCGTCAAAGGCATCTCCGTTATAGCAATAGCCTAATCCACGTTGAACGTCACATCCAACATAATCATCTACAGAAGTTCCTAAGTCGGGGTCTACCCAAGATCCGAAATAGGTTTCAGTTAATGTCTGTGAACCTTGGTTAATCAAGACATAGTTGTAGAACGTCATGTTATTCACTTCATCATTCGAGGTGAATGCAAATGCTTGTGCGCGAATTTCCATTCCAATAGGCTGTCCTTGAGACTCGGTATGCGCATTTCCTTTGTCATTAAAGATCCAGTAGTAAGTTTGGTCACCATACAATGGAACGATATCTTCTCTACGTCGTTCCGCACAATTGATTTCTCTTAAGAAATCGTACCAAGGATAGTCACCGTTTTGTGGATTGTAAAATCCATCTTGGTCGTAGTCATAGAAAGGAGCTAAATACAAATCTTGACCAGCTGCAGTATTTCCGATAGCCGGATATTCGTAAAAATAACCTGGGATGGCGTAATCTGTCGCGCAATCTGCACCACCGGCAGCAATACAGTCGTAGTATGCACGATGCTTTTGAGCGTCTTGACGCAATGAAACGAAAAATCTGTCGTACTGTTCGCAAGTTGACTCTGTAACAGAGGCGGTTCCATCGTTGGTCAAAGGTCCTGGCCAGTAGTCATTTCCATCACCGCGGAAAGTCACTGCAGCAAGTTTCAATTGTTGGTCAGGAGAAATTCCACCCATCCAAAGAGCTCCAGCGTAAATAGAAGAAACACCACTTCCTTTAGGCACTTCATAAGCTGCGCGGCTCAATGAGCGATTTTGCCACATGGAACCACCGGTTTCAATTAACGCCTTTACGTTATTCCACGCCAAATCTCTAAGCCCTGTAGCTGGTGCGCACAAAGCGGCACGTGAGTCAGTTACTATTTCATTGTTTTGAACCATTCCAGAGTTTTCTAGAACAGACTTGTATGCGAAAGTGTTATTCGCAATTCCAAGTGACAAAGCAACTAGACTTATATATATATTCTTTCTCATGCTTTTTGAATAATTCATTTTCTCAAAAAATTAAAAATCAAATCTTACCCCTAAACGAATCTGACGTGGTGAACCTAGATTGTATGGGTTATTTACAAACATACTGTAGTAGTTTCTGAATGATGTTGGCGAGTTTTGTGTATTAATCACGTTTTGATATTGTGCCGCAGCCAAATAACCATCATCGTCAGGAGTACCTGTAAAGCGGTAAACGCTGGAGATATTCTGAGTGTTTAACAAGTTTGTCACCCATAAATAAACGTTCAAGTTTGCAGCTTTCTTTTTGTCACCTTCTCCACCAAACGCCAAGCTAAAGTTCTTGTCGAAGTTCATATCTACAGTGAACTGCCATGGAAGGCGAGCGCTGTTGATACCACCAGCAGTTGTTGGGCTTAGCTCACCTGTAATTGGAGTTGGGAATACTTGAGCAGTGTAAGGAGTTCCAGAACCTAGGTTTGCAATTAAGTTCGCTCCTGTGTTTGCAAAGATTTGCTTTCCGAACCATACTGGTCCATTGTATTCTTTTCCTTCACCATAGCGGTAGTCAACAGTAGTTACAATACGATGACGTTGATCATAGTTGAATGGAGCAACAGTTCTCAGGTTTGGAAGTCCTGCATTAATAAGTGCAAGCTGAGTTTGAGTTGTTGACCCTGTTCCATCAGCGAACTGAAGCGTGTAAGAAGTCTTCATCCACAAATTACCTGTTCTTCTAAGGTCATATGTTAAGGTCAAACCTTTAACAGTTCCGAAGTCTAAGTTACCGAAAGCGCTATATGTACTTGGATAAGCTCCGTTGAAACGACGAACTTGAATCATATCACGCAATTCACGATAGAACGCTTCAACTTTAATCGATGATGTCTTAGAAAGTACTTGTTGGAATCCAAGTGCGTAGTCAACTGTTTTCTCAGGACGAAGGTTTGGATTGCTAATTAAAACGTTTCTGTTTTCCATGAACAAGTAATCAACTGGATTGAAGCGGTTACTTGAAGTTGGACGTTGTGTTAAGATGTCATAGTGGGCAAAGAATAAAGCCTCTTCAGAGATAGGGAAAGAGAAGGCTACACGAGGCATAAAGTTTACTGCCGGAGTGTATTCTTTGAAGGCTTTGCTTGTTAGAGCAGCATCTGGATCAACACTTAAGTATGGGTTGATTTTTCCTCCAGCTGCAATACTTGTGAATGGGTCAGTTACAAGAGTACCTTGAGCATTGTACCAGTTGTCACCGTCACGGTATCCTTGAATAGCTGTCGGATTGCGGATGTCATCAACATAAACAACAAAGTCATCACCAATGTTAGATGGTCTTGAAGCTCCGAAGCTGTCGAAATCAACTTCACCAGCGGTGTATGCTTCGCTGATTACGTATGGATCCACCGGTACATATTGGTTTGCATCGTAGCGGTCAATACGAAGACCCACGTTGAAGATTAAGTCATCAAAAGCAAACTTGTCCATAATGTATCCGGAGATATATACTGGCTCGAATGCACCAACTGCGCGAGTGTAGTAAGACTCATTGCCAAGGGTATATCTCTCAGAGAAAAAGTCATCCAATGAAGGCTTTCTGTTTAGTAAATTTCCTCTGTGATCGAATCCGTAATAAGTCACTACAGCGTTACCTTGATTTAAAAGGTCTGACGCTCCGAACATATCAACGGTAAGGAAGTCAGGGCTTAGACCATCCGTATTGATGAAATCTGTACCGTTTGGATCAAGACCTAATGCTGTTCTTAAGTTGTAATCGAATTCGAATTGACCAGTACCAACAAGATTACTGTAGTCAACATATGTGTATGTACCGTTGTTTGTGTAGTAAGGATCATCGGTATTTAACTCTTGGTTGTGGTAGTTCGCATATTGACGAGCCAATTGCCACAATCCAATTGGAGCGATAGAATATCCAGCGTCTTTGCGTTGCTCGAATTCGAAACCAACCTCAATTGCGTGGTCTCCAATATCGGCAGAACCTGAACCAGAAATGCGGAATTGATTGTTACGGAAAACGCTGTAGTTATTAGATTTAGATCCAATGTGCGTCCAAAGGCCGTATGTGCCTGCTGGTTGCTGACCGTTCACTAAACCGTTTCCTCCTTGAATGTTTGTGATTGAAGAGTATGGAGAATCTCCAATTTGCTCTGTTTCAGAAGTAAAGTCGTTTAAGGTTGGATCAAAGAATTGCGTGTCTGTAATGATACCATCAGTCCCGTTCAATACTTCTGTTACATATGGATTAGTATTGAAAAGAGTAAAGAATTGATTTGTGATAGCAGCTAAGTCTGGGTTGTATTCAGACGGCGTGAAGTTCACATTCACATCTTGCCATCCATTTTGCTCAAAGTAATTTCCAGAACTATTCAAGGTGTATGAAGGTCTGCGATAAATATCGAATGTACCTACGTGACCATATCTGAAGAGGTTGTTTCCATGAGCAGCGTCTTCAGAGCGGTTGTAGCTTTGAGAGAAGTCAGCTTGAATTCTGTAGAACACGTTCTTCAAATTTGAACTGCCCGACTCGTCTTCTGCATTCTTGAAGCGTTGAGCGAATTTCGCATATGCTCTCCAGTCAAGTCCGGTGTTTTGCTGGTTGTTTTGCCAGTTCGAAAGCATGTTTCCATAGTCGAAGCTGTTTCCGCGGCTAAGTGCCACAGTTCCACCGAATGTTAGCGTAACGTTTTCAGATGCATTCAAGTCGATTTTAGTTACAAGGTTCGCTTGTCTAGAACGAACATTCATGCGCGTGTTGATCTTTTCGAAGTCATCAGCAGTAAGGAAGTCAGCGTTGTAAAGGGCTCCATTTACAGTACCATCTGCTTGTACGTTCTGACGCAATGGGTTTGCTAGAATAGCTTGACGAGCATCTTCCTTCATGCGATAAACACCGCCAAAGGTTGGACCACCATCTACAACGTCTGTATAGTTTCCTGATAGGAAGAAGCCTAAAATTGGTCTTCCTTTAGAACCATCTGCTTTCTTTCTAAACAATATCGGACCTGATAAAGATCCTTCCAATAAGTTGTATCCGTAATAGTCTAATCCAACAGCTTTATCTCCAACTTTGAAACCTGAAGAAATTGCTTCTAATCCTCCAGTGTATTCAGACGAAGCTGAGCGAAGAGAGATGTTGATAACCCCACCCGTAGCATCTCCGATGTTTGCAGGGATACCACCCGTAATAACCGACACCTCTTCAATTGCAGACTTAGGAAGCGAAGTAGATCCGCGAACTTTAATACCATCGATGTATACCCAAGTTGAACCTGTACGAGCACCACGAATAGAAATTCCACCACCAGTTCCGGCAGAACTAACTCCAGCAACAGTTTGTGCCAGACCAAGTGCATCACGACTCGGCATTTTTTCTAATTCTTCGCGTGTTACAGTTCCTCCGGAAGCTCCACCATCTTTATCGATAAGTGGAACACGGTATTCCTTAATCTCAACGGTGTTCATTTCAACCCCTGGACTCAATTCAGCGTTTGCGAATTGAATTTTTCCTGCTGAAATTGGAATACCCGTTTGGCTTTGTGTTTGATATCCCACAAAATTAAACTGAACTTCGTAAGTTCCTGGGTCAACAGGTTTAATGGTGTATTGACCATCTGGATCTGTCTGTCCACCAGTAATTAGGTTTCCGTTCAAAAACAGAACGACATTCACGAAAGGTAGAGGCTTCTTCGTCTCTTTGTCTATGACTTTTCCTTTCAAAGTTCCGCCGTTTCCTTGTGCTAGAACACTAGATACTGAAAGGGCAATTAAACTCAAAAGCAGGTAAAATTTTCTCTGCATAAAAACCAGGTTAAGGAATTATTAAAGTATACAACGGGTGCTAAAATAAGGCAAGCTTAGGTTAATTCCCAAAGTTCATTAAATCAATCTTTGTAAATTTTATTTTTAGTTCTGATTATCAAAGTAATAGGTGGTTAAGACCTAATGATTTGGTAAAGCTAAATCAAGGTTTGTGAAATTCTGTTTTTTTGGGCTTTTTTCGAAGTCGAATTGCTCTGTTTTTTTTCTTTTCTAAGACTGCTTATTGTCTTCGAACCCATATCCGCTTGTACCACGGCATGTTGCCAAGTCTGCGCATTCTTTGAGATTTCTTCATATGACGCTTCATCTGTCGTTTGCCCTTCTTTCCTTGTGCGTTCTGATGTTTTTCTACGCTATTTAGGTATTCTTTCTCTATTTTATCGTGTTGTTCCTTTTGTTTGGCGTGGGCATTCTCAGGTGTAATGACATCGGTTCCTGGTTGGGCCCATGCAGATATTCCAATGAAAAGGAGCAAAGAGAGTAAAAGTGTTCTCATTTTCTGAATTCGTAAGAGTACTTCGTAATTAAAATGTCTTTAGAACCCATGTCTTGATCCAAGGTGGCTTCAATGAATGAAGTAGGTGTATAGAGGATTTCAATTTCTCGCTGGAGTATAGCGTTGGAGTAATATGAAACTTTTGTTAAATTTCCAATTCTATCGTACTGAAAAGTCTCGCGTTTGGTTTCCTTGTTTGAAGAACTTTCAACAATAGAGATTTGCGAAATCCAGCCCTTGTCGTTGTACGAGTAAAGTTTAGTGTAGCTTTTTCCACTTAATGTAAGTTCTTTTTCTTCACGAGTAACAAAACCCGCTGAATCCCGGTAAATTAGGTCGATAGCATAGGGGAGGCCGTAGTTGTTGAAGCTTTCTTTTCGAAGTATTAACGATGAAGGTTCACTGTATTTGAATGATTCCGAATTGACCGTGACGGTTAACCCCGGAACAAGTTTTAGTTTTTCAATGCTTTTGTTTTCAGAAACAGAATTATCGATCCTTTCAACCTGACCTTTTTGATCGTAGAAAAAAGAAGTGGTCGTATATCCGTTTCGTCCCAATTCATTTCTGTTTTGTACCAAGCCTAATTCGTTTCGGTCGAATTCGATATGCGTGCTATCTACTATGCTCAGAACACTTGTCACAGCATCTATTTTAGCTAGCTGTCCAGTCTCGTTGAAATGGTATACTGTGATGTCGGGTCGATTCTCGATGGCCTTTCCAGTGCGCTTCATCTGACATACACCGGTGATACTTGAGATTTTGTTTTGCCAAAGGAATTCCTGACTGAAAAACATTTCCTGCTGGAATGCCTTTCCTTCGCGGTTGTCGATGATTTGCGAATGAGCAACTTGTACGAGCCCAACAAACAGAATGGAGAAGATGGTTCTATTCATGCTGCAAACATAAAACCGAAGTGAATAAGTTCGTTCATTGGTGGAAAAGCTTTAGTTTCTTTCGCAATTGTTTCAATTGTTAGAACGTACTTTTGAGGCAATCAATTTCAACATGAAAGATCAAATTATTTTCGACTTAATCGAACGTGAGAGAGTTCGTCAGACAAACGGAGTAGAACTTATTGCTTCGGAAAACTATGTTAGCAATGACGTGATGCAGGCCATGGGATCTGTGCTTACAAACAAATACGCTGAAGGACTTCCAAAGAAAAGATATTATGGTGGCTGTGAGGTGGTGGATGAAGTGGAGCAAATTGCAATTGATCGTTTGAAAAAATTGTTTGGAGCTTCTTGGGCGAATGTTCAACCGCATAGTGGAGCGAATGCCAACAGTGCGGTAATGCTTGCCGTGCTGAATCCTGGTGATGCTATCTTGGGATTAGACCTTTCACAAGGAGGACACTTGACACATGGCTCTCCTGTCAATTATTCCGGTAAGCTATACAAACCATTTTTCTATGGGGTTGAAAAGGAAACTGGTCGTGTAGACATGAACAAGGTTCGTGAAAAAGCATTGGAGTGCAGGCCGAAACTTTTAATCTGTGGCGCAAGTGCGTACAGTAGAGATTGGGATTACGCTGCTTTCCGTTCCATCGCAGATGAAGTTGGAGCAATCTTGATGGGCGATATTTCTCATCCAGCAGGATTGATAGCAGCTGGTTTATTGAATCATCCTTTTCCACATTGTCACATCGTTACCTCAACCACGCACAAAACATTACGCGGACCAAGAGGCGGCGTTATTATGGTTGGAGAAGATTGTCCAAATCCATTAGGATTAAAAACAATGAAGGGTGAAGTGAGATCACTTTCTTCTGTTCTTGATAGTGGTGTTTTTCCTGGTATGCAAGGTGGACCTTTAGAACACGTTATTGCGGCGAAGGCTGTTGCTTTTAATGAAGCTCTTTCTGAAAACTTCAAAGCTTATGGAAAGCAAGTGATTGAAAATGCGAATGCACTTGCAAATCATCTCTTGGATAAAGGTTATCAGATTGTTTCAGGAGGTACCGACAATCACTGTTTTCTTATCGATCTTAGAAATAAAAATATTTCTGGAAAGGACGCTGAACATGCTCTTGTAAGTGCTGAAATTACAGTTAATAAGAACATGGTTCCTTTCGATGATAAGTCGCCATTTGTAACAAGTGGAATTCGCATTGGAACACCGGCGATTACGACACGCGGTTTGAATTTGAATGACATGGCTTTTGTTGCAAATGCAATTGACAGAGTAATCATGAACGCATCGAATGAAGACGTTATTCGAGCGGTGAAAATGGAAGTGCACGAACAAATGTCTTCGAGACCTTTATTCGCGTAATTTAAAGAGATCTTCTTTCGACTTCGGGCGCTCGTTTCCACGCCAAATGAAATCCTCCAATTTAAATTGAGAGGATTTTGTTTTTTGAATACTGTTGTACAAACTATTCGGCTCGTTTTCTAAAGTGACTTTTTGAATTGATTTATCTTTCAATTCAATGCGAATATTCGAACAGTCTGTTCTGTTCAAGCCAGTCAGTTTAGTTCGTTTGTTTTTCTCTTCAGTGGAAAAATAGGCGAGCTGTCCATTGCCCATGATGTGAACAGTATGAAGGTCGTTTTGAACGAACTGTCCTCGAAGCGATTTTCCTTTGATTTGATTGAAATAACCAGGGACTACTTCAGAAGAAAGAAAACTTTTTTCAGGGACAAAAAGAAAATCGAGTGAGTCGTTTTTAAAGTGCAAGTTTATTTCAGAACCAGTAAGCTGATTGTCTTCATTCCACAACACCGGATCGTAAAACATGCGCATAATTGAATCGCTTTCTGATAACGCAAGTGAATCGCATTTTCCTTGAAGATCTTTGCTGAAAAGAAGTACGTTGTGGTACGCTTTAATGTCGCGATTTTCAGCATTTATTTTCTTGGCGAAAAGTGTGTCAGCTAGAATGAAAAGTGTGTCTTTATTTTCAAGTGTTTTTTCAAGAATACTCTTTCCTGTTACCCATGAAGTCTCGTTCAATTCTTCATGTCGACCGTAGTTGCCTCGAATGGTTAAATCAGAATTGTTGTCAACGATAATTACATTTTGAAAAGCCTCGCCCCATTTCTCTTTACCATTGTAAAAAATACTATCTCCAAAAAGTGTTTGCTCTTTCGATTTAACTCGTGCGTTTTTTTTAAAGCTGCATGTTTCGGTCTTTGAATTGAAATATCCGTTTTCACATTTTATTTCAAGGTCTTTTCCCGTAATTGTTGTGGGTCCGTAGAAGTATGAAATTTCAGTCGTTGTATTGTATAGCATGGTGTCTGAAACAACGGTGTAGTCTTTGTTTTTTACGGTTACTTTTCTTCTGAATGTGAAGTTGTTTGAAGGACTGTGATACCTTCCTGTTTGAGAAACAAGTTCGTTGTTGTTTTTACTTGAAACTACTTTTCCTCCGCCGGTGTATGTGGCAATTTCAGACTTCATGTTGTAAGACATATTTGGCGCTGTAAGCGTCATTGCCCCATCTGAAAAAACACAGTTTTCGTTGAGCGTAGCGGATTGAGTTGCTTCCGTGAAAAATAATTTTTTTCCTGAAATGGCATATTCTCCGGGCTTATTCACACGAATATTTCCGAACGCTTGGAAATTTCCGTTGCTGAATTTGTAGGCAGAGTCGCAATAAAAATCGGTGCCATCGAAATTCAAATGAACATGTCCGATTAATCGTTGTCCGTTGATTAGATTTTTATTGAATGCAATTTTATCTGCATGCACCAATTGCACGTGTTTGGCTTGTCCATTTATCTTCTGCGAAATCAGAAATACGGAAAGCGCAACAAGAACTATTTTAACGAAGTAGCGTATCGTTCGAAGTTTATCTTACAATGGTTTGTTCACGGTCTGGTCCAACAGATACATAGGTAATTGGAATTTCCATTTCCTTTTCAATGAATGCAATGTATTCTGAAAGTTCTTTTGGGAACGAATCAATGGTTCTGATTTGCGTAAGATCCGTGTTCCAGCCTTTCAGCGTCGTGTATACTGGTTCAACTTTTCCATCTAACAAATCGTAAGGCATTTCGTCGGTTTGAACGCCATTGATGTTATAGTGGGTGCAAACATGAATCTCTTCAAAGATGCTCAACACATCTGCTTTCATCATGTACAACTCTGTTATTCCGTTCAAGCGACAAGCGTATCGAAGCGCAGGAATATCCAACCAGCCGCAGCGACGAGCACGTCCTGTTGTTGAACCAAATTCATTTCCTTCTTTGCGCATTCTTTCACCAACTTCATTTTCTAATTCGGTTGGAAATGGTCCGCTTCCTACACGTGTGCAGTACGCTTTGAAAATTCCAAAAGCAGCTCCAATCGAATTGGGTGCCACACCTAAACCGGTGCAAGCGCCTGCTGCTACTGTATTGCTTGAAGTTACGAATGGGTAGGAGCCAAAATCAATGTCTAAAAGCGAGCCTTGTGCTCCTTCTGCAAGAATCTTTTTGTCTTCGCGAATGGCTTTGTGCAAGTAGTTCTCGCTATCGATGAACGTCAAGGTCTTCAACACTTCAATTCCCTTGAACCAAGATTCTTCCATTTCATCCAAAGAATATTCGAATTGAAAGTGAGATAGCATTTTCTTGTGCTTTTCAACGAGTGTGTTGTATTTCTCTGGGAAGTTTTCTGAGAGAATATCTCCGATACGCAGGCCATTACGACCAGTTTTGTCCATGTATGTTGGTCCAATTCCTTTTAACGTAGATCCAATTTTTGATTTACCTTTTTCTGCTTCAGAAGCTGCGTCTAGTAATTTATGTGTAGGAAGAATGAGGTGCGCTTTTTTTGAAATCAAGAGGCGTGAAGCAACATCTACATTTTTCGCGTTGAGTTTTTCAATTTCTGTTGCGAAAACAATAGGGTCTATAACAACACCGTTTCCAACTACATTGGTTACATGGTCGTGAAAAATACCACTTGGAATGGTGTGAAGAACGTGTTTCGTTCCGTTGAATTCAAGGGTGTGTCCAGCGTTTGGTCCACCTTGAAATCTTGCTACGATATCATATTTCGGAGTTAATACATCTACGATTTTCCCTTTTCCTTCATCGCCCCATTGAAGGCCTAACAATACGTCTACTTTGCTCATTCTGATTTGTAAAGCACAAAAGTAGTGGGTTATTTAAAATAAGCCTTATTTTCTTCAAGGAAATTTTCCAATTTACTCCTCATAATGAGTCTGCTAATCACTTTCATGTTAGAATCGAGTGCAATGAGCGTTGGCGTAGAGGGAGAAGGGTAGTGCTTCGCTAAGAAAGGTCTCTTGTCCATCGGAGGTAAAACATTTATCCACGGTTGCTGATGTGTGGAAAGATGATTTTTCCATGGAGCTTCTTCTTTATCAATGGAAATAGCGTAAACCTCCAAACCTTGCGGGTGGTATTTTTTGTAAATCTCTGTCAATTTGGGATGGAATTCTTCGCAGTGAGAGCAGTTACTTCTCCAGAACATGACTAAGGTTATCTTATTCCTCTTACAGGTTTCTTCTAACGAAATGATTTTACCTTCGGGGTTAGGATATTTCAATTCTGCTGCTTTTTTACCTGGTGCACAATTCTTAAGTGATTCAATCAGGTTTTTTGTGTTTACACTGAATGAAGAATTGTCGGAACATCCGTCTGCGTAGTTGTTCAGATAATACGATAATCCCTCTTCGTTTTTGTAGTCCAACATTTTATTCAGAATGAAGGAATGAAGGAATTGATTCACAGCTTCATTTTCACCCATTCTGCCTAGAAGTTCGTCGGTGAATTTCTGGGCATATTCCTTCGGATATCCCTTATATAGTTGATTGAAATATTGGTTTAATCCGCGAACAAAGGCGTAATGGAAAAGTATTGCTTCGTTTTTATAGTCAACATTTCCGAGAAAATGTTTGAAATAGATCGTGCTATCGAATTGTATGAAGTCATGGGGAAGTCGGCGCATAAAAAGTTGGCCGAATTCTGTGTATACCTCAGATTTTGTGCCCTTCAAGGAATGGTCTAAAATCTGGTTGTTAATGACTTTCTGCTTATTTAAGAAAGCGGGATGGGTGATTGATTTGTAGTTGTCATAGGTGAGTTGTTGTTCTGCATAAAGCGTGGCTAAGGCAACATAATCTGATTGTTCTGACGATTGGAACAATGAAATAGGTTGGCCATTTAGCTTGGAAAAATCAACTGTCAAATCAATGGTTTTAGGGAGTGTTTGAGGATTGATGTAGAAATCGGTCCAACACTTTCCGGTTCCTGAAAATCTGAAGCGGTATTGTCCTGCATGTGATGGAGAAAAAGAAAGGAGAACACTCCCTGTTGCATCGAGTTCAACACCAGAGAGTATTTGCCACTGATCTTTTTCAAAGGCTTCAAGAAAAACTTTTTTGGAATTCTGAGCAGGGATATTTTCAACATAAAGTTTCAGATTAGTTTGTGCAAAACCAAACGAAACTCCGAGCGCTAGAATCAGGGTAAAAAGTGATTTCATAGTGAAAAAAAAAGGTCACCGAAGTGACCTTTTTGAAGGGTTTAAAGATTACTTACCTTGAGAAAGTTTTTCCATTTCTTTGTCAAATGTTTCTTTGAATTTCTCGTAGTTGTAGTCAGCTTTTAATTTTTCATTCTTTGATAATCCCGCTTGGTATGCATCTGCGATGGTATTTCCGCTTAATTCAAGTGCAACATAACTTACATAAGTTCCGTCAGGACGTTGAGTTAACTTCTCGCAAATTTCAATGCAACCACGAAGCTCTTGATCAACAACTGTGCGAGCCATTTCGTTAAAAGACTCAGTAACTTCTTCTTTGTTGTTCACTTCAGTTGAGTTTACGTAGTTGTCACCAACAATTTTCATTGTAGCGCTGATGGTCTTTCCCATTTCTGACATGGCGTTTGAACGAGCTTTTTTCTTAGCAGTCTCGCGATCCATACTCTCACCTGTAGCAGTAGAGCGAAAGGCGTCTTTGGTGCTCTTGTATTCAGAACCTGAGCAGTACTCGTTAATGATTACTTCTCCTTTTGGATCTGGAGTTTTCACTTCGTCTTTGTTCTTTTTACAAGATGGTATAGCAACCATTGTCATTGCAGCAATTGCTAAAAGGGTAAAACGTGTTTTCATTTTGATGAAGATATTAGTTGAATTGTAGTTTTCAGTTATTGTGCCAAACTTACAAAAGAATTTTAATTATTTCGTTAATCAGCGTGGACTCAATGTTCTCGCGTTGTTTTTTGTAGGCTTCCAAGACTGCGTTCTCATGAGAAAGTTGAACACCTTTTACTCCGTTTATACTTTGTTCGAAAATTGCGGAGTTCGTTTTGGT
>Ga0315902_10007193_pt1 | contig 15263 bp, 10 predicted proteins | sample LakEriMetagenome_9_FD_203523 | JGI IMG/M metagenome (GOLD analysis project Ga0315902, IMG submission 203523) | Freshwater fungal communities from buoy surface, Lake Erie, Ohio, United States - Buoy 12 MA117 | ecosystem: Environmental > Aquatic > Freshwater > Lake > Lake biofilm | place: USA... | reverse complement strand
AAGTGACATGAGCAAGTTGAAGGCCACCCACGAAGAATTTCCACAAGGTGGTAAGACTGAAAACCGTCCTGAACAGGGCCCTCCACCACCTGTACGCCATGAACCGGTTCGCAATGATATGAAGGTTGGACGGAACGAGCCCTGCCCCTGCGGCTCCGGAAAAAAATTCAAGAGTTGCCATGGGGCCATGCTGGAAGGTTAATCGACCTGTCGCAAGGGTTGGAAGTAATCAGAGATGTCGCGATGGGGTTTCTTTGACCGAATGGTAACCAGCACGTTTGCGGAGACTGTTTGGCTTCGGTTGTGCAATGAGATACCTGATGGTTTCAAAGACGAGTTGGATGTCACTTTGCTGACCTGAGGTCTGCCTTTCGATTTGCTCCAGGATCAATAGGACATCCTTGTACTGCAAAAGGACTTCACGCATGCGCGTAAACACCCTTTTGATCCGGATATTCACTTCAATGGCCCATTGGATATTCAACATGCAAAGCGTATGATTGGATTCGAGTGGCTTAACATTTACCTGATTGTGTTATTGAGTTTATCGGATTTGGAGATAGGCTACCGCTTATTCCCCCAACCTGAGCGATCCATGCTTCGGTAATTGATGGCTTCAGCCAGGTGTTCGTTGGCAATCCGTGGAGAACCGGCCAAATCGGCAATGGTTCGCGCCACCTTCAGGATCCGATCGTGCGCTCTGGCGCTCAAGTCGAGTTTTTCCATCACTGTTCGTAGCAGTTGCTGTCCGTTCGCATCGATTGCACAATGGGTCCTTAAAAGCCTTCCGGACATCAGCGCATTGCAGTACACACCTTCTTCGCCCGAAAAGCGGGCATGCTGTATGCGCCGAGCATCCATGACACGGGTTCGCACATCTGCACTTGATTCGGAGGCTTCCGGTGAAGCCAATTCCCGGAACGGAACGGGAACCACCTCCACATGCAAATCGATCCGATCCAACAGCGGTCCGGATATACGCTGCAGGTATCGTTCAACAACTCCCGGCGCACAGGAGCAATCCTTTTCGGGATGATTGAGATATCCACACGGGCAGGGATTCATGCTGGCCAACAGCATAAAATTGGCCGGATACTCAACGGCAAAACGTGCACGCGAAATGGTCACCTTGCGATCTTCGAGCGGCTGACGCATCACTTCCAGAACGGTTCTCTTGAATTCGGGTAATTCGTCTAAAAACAAGACTCCATTGTGCGCAAGTGAAATTTCACCCGGGTTGGGTATGCCGCCCCCGCCTACGAGTGCAACATCAGAAATGGTGTGGTGAGGACTTCTGAATGGACGCATCCGCACGAGACCACTTCCCCTTCCAAGCTTTCCGGCAACGGAGTGTATTTTGGTCGTTTCAAGTGCTTCAACCGGACTCAGAACAGGAAGGATTCCCGGCATGCGGCGGGCCAGCATGGTTTTACCTGCCCCGGGCGGACCGATCAGAATCACATTGTGACCGCCGGCAGCTGCCACTTCGAGTGCACGTTTAACTCCCAACTGTCCCCGTACATCTGCAAAATCGAGCTCAAGTCTGGATACCTCGTTCGGGCTGTTCTGTAGCTGCGGTGTAACCGGAGCGGGCTTGACAGGGTTGCAGAAAAAGTCAACCACGCTGCGTAGTGATTCCATCCCGTACGTTGCGAGTCCTTCTACCACGGAGGCCTCCGTTTCATTGGCACGGGGAACAAGAATACCCCGGAAGCCTGCCTTACGAGCTTGAATAGCGACTGGCAATACACCTCGTACCGGCAGTAGATGTCCATCGAGCGACAATTCGCCCATGATCATGTACTCTGAGAAGGGGGAGGATGGTATTTGTCCGGAAGCACCGAGAATGGCCAAAGCGATTGGCAAATCATATCCGGAGCCTTCTTTACGGATATCGGCAGGCGCCAGATTGATGACCATGCGCATACCCGGCCAGCGATACCCATTCACCTTGAGCGCCGCTTCAATCCGCGACTGGCTTTCGCGCACCGCATTATCGGGCAGACCTGACCAGAATGTTTTCGGTTGACCCTGTGCTGCATGCACCTCAAGGTCGACCGGCACAGCATCAACCCCCAACAGGGTTGCAGAATGGGTTTTAACGAGTCGTGAAGGCGGTGATTCTTTCACAGTGTAATCACCGACAGGAGAAGAATGAATGGTGCTCATTGGAGCACAATGTTCGCTATTGGCAATTCGCTAAGGCCAGCAGCAGACGATTGTATCCGATTACAAACGCATAAAAAAAGGCCCCGGAAAATCCGGGGCCTTTCTCGTTAGAACGAAGGTTCTCAGTAGAAGAACTTGCGGTTTACAGCCTTCTCCTGATTCTGGAGCAGGATGAAATAAATGCCTCGTGGCAAGGCTTGACCGAAGCCGAGACGATTGATTCCGGGGCTGGCATTCAGGTTGTCCTGGCGGAGCACCACTCGCCCGGAGGCGTCGGTAACAACTGCCGTGAGAGGCAGTTCGCTATCGTACACGAACTCAACTTGGAACTCGCCGTTTTGCTCGGCAGTACCGAATACATTCAGGATTTCGAATCCGGCACCCTTACGGGCAAAATCAACTGCAACCAGATCGGAATACGAATACTGACCGTCAAGATCGGTTTGCTTCAGGCGGTAATACTGCAGTCCGGGGAGAGGGTTGTTGTCCCAAGCCTCGTAGCTGAGCATCATGGTGCTGTTGTTCATGTACGAATTCACCTTGGCGATGAAATCGAAGTTGTCCATATCGGAAGGATCGGTGCGTTCAACCGTGAAGTAATCGTTGTTGATTTCACTGGCCGTAATCCAAGACAGACGCACTTTGTTCTTCACCACGTCTGCGTTGAAACTCAAGAGTTCAACAGGGAGAGGCGTGTTATTATTCGCAATAGCCCAAGGAACAAAATTTCCAATAGGACCGGCAGGAGCAAAATGAGGGGCTGGACCTGCAGGAATAATGGGCCAGTCCCAGTTTTGAACACGCACAGAATCGGCCACACCCGCAGCAATGTAGGGTGTTACTTGCGTGTATGAAACCGAAGTGCCCAATATTGATCCAACTGGTGCTGTAGGAGAAGTGTTGGTAATCCTTAACCAAGCTTCTGATCCCGGCGCTGTGGTAGTGTAGCGCCAAGGTTGAGCGCGGGGAGGATTGAGTGCGCTGGCACCGGAGTTTTCAGCATCCGACCAGCGGAATGAAATACTGGTATTGGGATTCGAGCCGGTTTTTTCAGTCACCCAGAAACGATCCACAGTGTTAGTGGCATTATTGGCCGTTGAACTAAAAATGTTCAAGTGAGATACAGTCGGCGGGAATGGATTGTTGGCCGTAGCGCGGTAGGTAGCTACACTAAAGGTACCCAAATCACCAGAGTTGTGCAGGAAGGTGAGTGGAATAAGCACCGGAGTAGCTGCATTATCACCGAAGGGAATAACCCGCCAGCCTTGTGTGGTACCAACCGTCCATTTCACAAACGAACCCACGGTTGTTGACGTGCTGGAGAAAGAACCTGGAGATTCACTGATGATAAACCCGTTTGTCCTGGTGATGGGCCCATTGATGGCGGCAAAGTTGGTGTGCGTTCCCGTCGAAGGGGCAGGGTTGGTGATTGACAACGTATTGCCATTCATGATAAGACTTCCCTGGTTCAATAGAAGGGTATCCTGAACCGTCACGGCACGCTGCATGGTTACGTTTTGTGCTGAAGCTCCTTTGTTGATTTGCAGCTCGTGGAACGTACTGGGTTGTGAACCGCCCAAGATCTGGTTAACTGTAGAATCCATGAGTACGCGGCTGCTGGACGGTACAAAACTTCCGTTGTTGATCCAATCCTTCTGGACCGTGATCTGTGGCTTACCATACACGCGGTTGAGTACAAAGGTGAAGTTGGGGCGGTAAGAACCGTAGCTTGCAAAGAGGTTGTCGATAATACCTGCACCGGGCGTCAAACTGCATCCGGAACCGGAGTTGTCGATAGAGGTGGTGAGGAGAAGCACCGACTTACGTCCGCCACCATCGGTTTGCGTGATGTAAATAGCATCTGCAGCTGTTCCGTTCTTCGCTGCATTGTCGTAACAGAACTGAACCAACAGGTTGCTGGTACCATCCCACACCATCGGAGCTGTGAGGGTGAAGGTGTTCAATCCAAGTACGGTGGTGTAAGCTGTAGGCCCGAATACCGTGGTAAGTGCGGCCGCTTGCGGCACGTTGGATATGTGCTGGGTGGTTGCAGCTGGAATCAGTGCATATCCGATGGTGTAGTTTTGGAAAGCACTGGTACTGAACTTTGTTACTGTTGAACATCGGATAGCAGTAATCTGGTCACCAGCGATGAGGCCCTGAGCAGCGAGTTCGGCAGCAGTATAAATAATCTGCATGCGCGAATCGGAAGCATTGGAACGGAACGGTGAATACAGGGCATTTTGCAAGGTACCATTGCTATAGGTAACTGCACTTGAAGTAGCTCCAAGTCCGCCAATCACTTCGATTCGTCCGTTGTTGATGATGTTGGTAGCCACCTTCAAAGCTGGAGATGCAGGAAGGGGAGCATCAACAATCAAACTGTCGGCCGCCGAAATCCAAAGACTCTTCGCATTGGCCTGATTGGTAGGGTTACCCTGGCTCAAGATCGTTGGAGGGAAATACGCACGACCGGATGCACCTGGAACCTGGGCCTTATCAACCACAGCTGAGTCCAAAATCGTTGGTACGCCGCCACACCAGTTCACCGGATCGTGCCAGTTGCGGTTGTTACCAAGCCACAATTTGTAGCTAGCGGGGCAGTTCGGCGAAATGATGATTGAGAAATCCTCAGTCTCACCGTAGGTGTAGTTCAGACAGGGATCGGGATTCGAGTTGGCATAGACCTCACGCACACGTAAACGGGTCGGCCCTACGAAGGAGCCTGCGGGCACCGTGAAGTTGTACGTAGCGGTTGCATTGGCAGCTAGGTTCGGCAAAAAAATATTAGCGGCTGGGTTGGTTTGAAATAGCGCTTCAATAGGCTCAAAAAATCCGTTCTTGTTGAAATCGATCCAGGCCTGGATGTAGTTACTGGAGTACCAGGTTCCGGCCTGCACTGTAATGGAATAACTACTTCCTTGAATAAGCACAACGGTTCGACCTGCTACAGCTGGCCAGAGTTGATAATCGGGCGGATGCGCGGTAAAGTCGCAGTTCGGATAACAACCCAAACCGGCAGGTAATCCTGCGTTGTTATTGGAAGCGCCGAAGTTGGTATTGATGGATGTTGGAGCTACACCCACCAGGACTACCGACTGAATATAGTCGTTATTGGTGTAGTTAGCCCATGCAGTTCCTACGGTATAGGTAGGAACACAATACGGTAAATCAATTTGACACGCACCGGTGAGTGTAAACACGCCGGGTGTGATTGACGTTGTGGAATTGATGGGGGAAGGACATTGCCCGGCTGGACCACCAACAGAAGCCCCACGGAAGTCTGCATCAAGGTTATTGCCACCTACTCCTGTAGGTTTTACGTCATAGGTCAGCCAGAAATACGTGGTATCGTATTCAAGATAAAAACAGGAAGTAGCTCCATTGGTGAAGTCGAGGTTGGTTGCGGGAACAGCAATGGTTGTGCCGTATTGTGCGGTGGGGTAATCATCGGATCCTGCTGTAACGGGGAAGGGACTGATGTAGCCGGTGCTGAACAGGTTTGATCCACCCGTGTACCAGATTTTGGCATTCTGGATATCGTTTACGTTGGTGGTTCCCGTGGTGTTCAACAGAAGTGAATCAAGCTTCACAGCATTAGAGGAAGCACCATTCACTACACCATTACCGGATGTACCACCCATAATGCAGCGCACACCTACAATCATGTTGTTGGTGGTGTTCGGACCGACAGAAATCGCGTTCTGTGTGAACATGTCAAAACTTACGTCACCAGCATTACTCGCAGAAGGAAAAGTGTTTGTCGTAAACAAATCCAGATACAGGTTAGCGCCACCTGTACAAATACCTTCAATGATGAAGTAGTATTTTTTCTGATTGTATGTAGCCGCCGGGAGGGAATAGGTGATCTGCTGCCAGGTGTTGGCGGTTACCGCAGGAAAAGAGTTGTGATACCGTGAAATCTGAGTGGTACCAGATGCGTTGGTCAACAGCAACGCGCCGGTCATGGTTGGTGTTGTGTTTATATACACCTTTACCACATCCGATGCTACTGTGCTGATATTGTCCCTGAAAATGTTGAACTTGAACTCCGGATTCACTCCGCCGTTGTTACTGAAGTCGAATGGCTTACTGATCATCAGGGCCACATCGGGATTCGACGGAGTTCCTGCAGCATCCGAATTCAGCATCATGATCTGTGATCCACCACCTGCCAGGGCTGTCGCCGTCGGAAAAGATGATGTGGCTTGGGCCTGACGGCTCCAAACGGAGAGCACGTTGGGCGTGCCTTTCACCTGTCTCCAGCCCGGAGCCGGAAAGATGGTGCTTTCGAACGATTCAGTCTGTAAAACAGCCTGTGATTGTGCATCCGTGTGCATGAGGAACAATGCAAAGAGCATCAATGCTATTGCTCTGAACATTGCCCGAGGAGTGGAGTTGAATCGGTTCATGCGGTTGGTGTTTGTAAGGTTATTCAATAGTTGTGTAAATAAACAATAGCAACAAGCCCAAGCAGTTTTTGCTGATTGATGACTTATTACCTAAATGTTGACCAAATATAAGACTTTCATCACTTTATGTGCAATAGGTGTATGACATGACGTTGGAATGACGATTAAAATTAATAAACCATTGTTTTTCAATGCTTTAAATTACAATGCCCCCCCCCCCTAGTCTGGCACTGTGGGTAAACATTAAAATCACGTTAGTAAACGTTTGATTTTTCGGGGTGAATACACTCGATTACCTTCGGGCCGGATTAAACATGAACATGGGGGATTTGATTGGTGAACATCTAAGTGGATTAACAAACAGGCTCTTGGAAACCGCCTCGTCAAACGAGCGTTTTTTTGTCCTCGGAGGCAGTAGTCAGTCAATTGATAATGTGCCGAATAAACCGTTTTTATGCGGATGGGGCATGCTTGATTCCGTCCAGATTAATCGGCGAGCCGATCTCAAAAATCTGGACACTTTTCTGAAAAAGTACCCCGGCAAATGGATTTTCGGACATTGCTGCTATGAGGCCGGATTCCTGCTTGAGCCGCATTTCGAGGAACAGGCTGTTGAGCCGGATTCGTTTAGCATAGCGTCATTTTTCCTGCCCAGATACGTGGCCGAGCCGACTGCAGCGGGTTACAGAATTTGGGACCAGGCTCAGGAAAAAACAGTGGATCCCGAAGAGGTTTTGACTGAAACTACAAAGTCGAATTCCGCTCAAACACCGGTCAGCCTGCAAGATCCTCCCAGCAGAGCAGCGTACATCGATACCGTCCGGCATCTTATCCAGCACCTCAAGCGGGGAGATATCTACGAAATCAACTATTGTATTCCGTTTCGTGCAGCCGGTCATCTCGAGAATCCCTTGCAAACCTGGATCAATCTCCATGCCAGGCAACAAACACCCTTCGGTGCCTTGTATCGTGAAGGAAAGAACTGGTTGCTTTGCGGAAGTCCAGAGCGCTTCATGCGAAAAGACGGCATGAAACTGAAATCGGAACCCATCAAAGGTACTGCTCCGCGGGGTGCCACACCCGAGCAAGACGCTCTCAACCGCGAGGCTTTGCAGCAGTCGGAAAAAGAACGCGCTGAGAATGTCATGATCGTAGACCTGGTTCGCAACGACCTCGGTCGCCTATCTGAGCCCGGGAGCGTACAGGTGGACGAGTTGTGCGGCATTTATACGTTTCCAGGTTTGCATCAAATGATTTCGACTATTTCGGGAACATTGCGACCCGATGTGGGATTCAAAGCGATTCTGGAAGCGCTTTTTCCGATGGGTTCTATGACGGGTGCCCCAAAAATCAGGGCAATGGAACTTATTCAACAGCATGAGTGCTTTTCACGCGGATTATACTCTGGAACGATAGGCATAGTCAAACCCAATGGTGATTTCGACTTCAATGTCGTGATCCGCAGCATATTGTATAACGAAGAACTTGGTAGACTAACGATGCCCGTCGGTAGCGCAATCACAGCGAATTGCAACCCGGAATCGGAGTACGAAGAATGCCTTCTGAAGGCCAAGGGGATGCTGGAAGCCATTTCGGGCTGAATTATTCCCTACCCGGTGTGATTACCTTTGCCGCATGTCATCAATCACGGTGCTCAAACGATTTGTACAGCAGCTTGACCACATCGGCATCCGTCCGGACCGGCATTCTGTTCTGGTAGCTCTGAGCGGCGGATTGGACTCGGTTGTACTATTGCATCTACTTAGGCGCAGTGGCTTCCAAACCGCAGCTGCTCACGTCAATTTTGGCCTGCGAGGTAAGGAATCGGAAGAAGATCAGGACTTTTGCCAACGACTCTGTGAGGGGTGGAACATCAAGTTTCACACGAAAACGTTTGAAACCATGCAGTATGCAGGAGAAAATCAGGTATCCGTGCAGATGGCAGCCAGAACCCTGCGATACGAATGGTTCGACACGTTGTTAAAAGAGGAGAAATACGATCGATTGGCCACGGGTCACCAAGCCGATGATCAGGCTGAAACCGTCCTGATGCGCATCATTGATGGTAGTGGTCCGAAAGCACTTGCGGGAATTCCGTTGACAAGGGACTCCATCATCCGACCGATGCTGACCATCGACCGCGAATCCATTCTAGCCTATGCCCGGGAAAACACACTGGAATGGAGGGAAGACTCGAGTAATTCGCTTGTCGATTACCGACGAAATGCCATCCGTCTCGACCTTCTGCCTCGACTACGCCAACTCAACCCCTCCATCAGCGAAACGCTGCGCACACTGGCTGAACGCATCCAGCATGTCAGTGCGCTGTCCGATGCAATCGCAGAAGAAATGTTGAACGGAAGGATCGTTGAAAAGGCAGGGCACCACGAGTTCAATGCAGAGGGCTTGCTTGAACATTCCTGCGCAGAACACCTGTTTTACCTTGCCTTGTCATCCTATGGAATCAACAGCAGCCAGGTTCAAGACCTGATCAGAAAACCTATCCGAAGCGGAAGAGTGATTGTTACACCATCACACAACATCACGCTGGATCGGCAGCGCTTATTTATTCAAGAACGCGGGACTGAAGTCGAAAACATTGAGTGGCAGATCGCTTCCAATTGCTCCTCTTTGATCACCGATTCATTCAAATTGGAGTCACGCCGCATTCAGGCTGATAAATGCGTGAACGAGCGTCCAACCGAAAAACACATCGCCTGGTTGGATGAGGACCTCCTTCATTTCCCCTTGAGTATCGGGAAATGGAATACCGGTGATCGCTTTCAGCCGCTGGGAATGAACACGTTCAAAAAAGTGAGCGATCACTTCATTGACAACAAAGTGCCCGTTTTCAGGAAAGAGCAAGCACTTATCATTCGAAGTCAGGGCGAAATTGTCTGGATTGCCGGCGACCGGATCGACCATCGCTATCGTGTGACCGATCAAACGCGAAAAATCCTCGAACTGCGCTTTCGCCACCTGTAGGGCTGATCCCTTTGGCCTACCTTTGCGGCCAATACTTCCACTATGCAACGAGGACCCATTTCGCAATTCATGGAGAAACACTATCTCCATTTCAATGCCGCCGCACTGGTTGATGCCGCCAAAGGCTATGAACAGCACCTGCTTGAAGGCGGGAAAATGATGATAACACTTGCTGGAGCCATGAGCACCGCTGAGCTCGGCATTTCACTGGCCGAAATGATTCGTCAGGGTAAGGTAGATATCATCTCATGTACGGGGGCCAACCTTGAAGAGGACATCATGAACCTCGTTGCACACTCCCACTACAAGCGTGTTCCCCATTACCGTGACCTGAGCCCTCAGGATGAATGGGCTCTGCTCGAAGGGGGCTTTAACCGGGTTACCGACACCTGCATTCCCGAAGAGGAGGCATTCCGCCGCATCCAGAAACACATTTTCAAGCAATGGAAACAGGCTGAAGACGCGGGCGAACGCTACTTCCCACACGAGTACATGTACAAAATGTTGCTCAGCGGGGAAATGAACCAGTACTTCGAAATCGACCCGAAAAACAGTTGGATGTTGGCTGCCGCTGAACGCAACCTACCCATCATCGTACCGGGCTGGGAAGATTCCACCATGGGCAACATCTTCGCCTCCTATTGCATCAAAGGTCAACTCAAACCCTCGACCATGAAAAGCGGGATTGAATACATGACCTGGCTGGCCGATTATTATATCCGCAATTCCGAAGGGAAAGGCATCGGCTTCTTCCAAATTGGAGGAGGTATTGCCGGTGATTTTCCAATCTGTGTAGTACCGATGCTATACCAGGATATGGAAATGGAAAGTATCCCCTTCTGGAGTTACTTCTGTCAGATCAGCGACTCGACAACCAGCTATGGATCCTACTCGGGTGCGGTACCCAACGAAAAAATCACCTGGGGAAAGCTCGACATCACGACTCCGAAATTCATCATCGAATCGGATGCCAGTATCGTCGCTCCACTGGTATTCTCCTGGCTGCTCAAGTGGTAAATCCAGTCATTGCGGTTTTAATTTCCTTTTCCGAACTTTAAGGATTCAACACCACATCCCGTGTCGGACGCGCTCGTCATCATACCTACCTACAACGAGAAAGAGAACATCGGAAAGATGATCCGGGCAGTGATGCAGCTTCCGCATCCGTTCCATTTGCTGGTCATTGATGATAATTCGCGCGACGGAACAGCAGACATCGTTAAAGATCTGCAGCAAGAATACGCGGGTCGACTTCATTTGGAGCAACGGGCAGGAAAACTTGGCTTAGGCACGGCCTATATTCACGGTTTTCGATGGGCCCTATCGCGTAACTATGGCTACGTGTTCGAAATGGACGCTGATTTTTCACACAACCCGGTTGATCTGGTCAGGCTTTACACGGCATGCCATGAGGGCAGAGCTGATCTTAGCATCGGATCACGTTACATCACCGGAGTGAACGTGGTGAACTGGCCGATGGGCAGGGTGATGATGTCCTATTTCGCTTCGATGTACGTCCGGATTGTGACCCGTATGCCGGTTCGAGACACGACCGCAGGGTTCAAGTGTTATCGCAGGCATGTATTGGAGACGATCGACTTCGACCGCATCCGCTTCACGGGCTATGCATTCCAGATCGAGATGAAATTCGCCACTTGGAAACTCGGATTCGTGATCCGCGAGGTGCCGATCATCTTCACCGACCGAAGCGAAGGTCAGAGTAAAATGAGCGGAAGCATTTTCGGCGAAGCGATTTTTGGCGTACTGACGATGAAGATTAAAAGCTACTTCAGCAGTTACCGGAACCTGAACAAAGACTAAGCGAATCAGACGAAGCGTTCGCCCTTACCCAACCGAACATCGTTGACGAACTGACGGATCTGCTGCTCATCGCCTTTGCGACATACCAGCAGGATGTTATCCGATTCGACAACAATATAATCTTCAAGGCCCTGCAAAACAACGAGTTTGTCCTTGGGCATATTGATGATGCAATTGCGTGAATCGTAGAGCATCACCTGCTTCCCGATAACTGCGTTACCGGAGGCATCATGGGGGGTGTGTTCATACAACGAACCCCATGTACCCAAATCGCTCCACCCGAAATCAGCACCCATCACATACACATTACGGGCCTTTTCCATGACTCCGTAATCGATCGATACATTGGCGCACTGCTCGTAAGCAGTACGGATGAACTCCTGCTCCCCTTCTGTATCGTAAACCGAATCGCCCTCCCTGAAAATGGCCGACATTTCGGGCAGATGCTCTTCAAAAGCAGACAGGATTGAAGATGCACTCCAGATGAATATGCCTGAATTCCACAGAAACTCGCCTGTCTGCAAAAAGAATTTCGCCATCTCCGCATCGGGCTTTTCTGTAAAGGTTTTGACCTTGGAGATGCGGTGCAAGCGCTCCTTTTTATCATCGATGAACTGGATATACCCGTAGCCCGTATCGGGACGACTTGGCTTAATACCCAGGGTAAGCAATACGTCCTGCTCGCGGGTGAAATTCAATGCGGTGCGGAGAGAATCCGTAAATGAGGCTTCATTGAGGATGATGTGATCACTCGGTGCGATGACAAGGTTGGCCAGCGGGTTCCGCTTGTAAATCTTGCTGGCTGCATAGGCCAAACACGGAGCGGTGTTTTTCCGAACCGGTTCTCCTAAAATCTGATTGTCATTCAGTTCAGGGATGTGCGACTTTACCTCGGATATATAATCTGCATGCGTCACAACGATAATGTTGGAAACAGGACAAACTCCAAGCATGCGCTCGAACGTGGACCTAATAAGGGACTTACCTATTCCAAGAACGTCCAAGAATTGCTTCGGACGGGCGTTGCGGCTCATGGGCCAGAATCGGCTGCCGACACCGCCGGCCATTATCACACAATAATTGTTTTCCATGGACACAATCGCAATGGGAGCGGACTCCCGAATCAGGGTGCAAAAGAACGAAAAAAGCCCAAGGGAAGTGTCATCAGCGCAATTGGCTGAGTGTTTGGCGCAGGCGATCGAAAAACTCCGGTATCTGCTCTTCCTTGCAGGTTCCGAGTGAAAGCCTATACCATGAACTTTGAGGTGGGGCACCAAAGGCCGAGAAGGGCACGATGGCCAAGCCTGCGTTAGCAAGAATATAGCCGGTCACTTCATCGGTACGCTCTAGCAATTTCCCATCGGGAGTGGTTCTTCCCTTGAGATCGAATAGTACGGTAAGGTAGATCGCACCGGCGGGTTCAATGCAACGAACGGGAAACCCATCTGCACGCATGGCTTCAAATCCGGAGTATACAGCCGAGAGCAACCTATGCATCCGTTCCCTGAACGATTTCAGAAATCCATCGGAGGCGTTCACATCGTTCAAATACCGGGCTGTAGCAATCTGCTCGGCTTTCGGCGACCAGGCACCGATGTGTCCGAGAATGGACTTCATTTTATCCATGATGTAAGTCGGACCTATGGCCCAGCCGACACGCACACCGGTTGCACAAAAGGACTTACTAATCCCGTCGACAAACACCGTATACGGGCGAAGTTCAGGGCGAAGACTTACCGGATCATGGTGCTTGTGGTCACCATATAGAAGCGCACCGTAAATCTGATCGTAAAGGATATACACTGGTTTTCGTTCCGGGCCACGGCGACGGTTTTCCTCGAGAACCAGATCACAGATGTTCTCCAGTTGCATTTTAGTGAATACCGTACCGGTCGGATTCTGAGGAGAGCACAATGCTACCATAACCGCATCCGACAGATGCGGCTTGAGCTGCTCAGCCACAGGCATGAATTGGTCTTCGGGCTGACATTCGACTGGAACGCCTTGAGCACCTAGCAGGTGGCAATAGTGATTGTTGTTCCAGGATGGAACCGGAAAAACCACCTTATCACCCGGATCGATGAGGGTTGCATAGATCCCATAAATTACGGGACGTGCTCCACCAGCAACTAAAACTTCCTGAGGAGAATACTCCAAACCGTAGGTCCGCTTCGAAAATGCGGCAACCGCATCCCGCAGTTCGGGTACACCATTGGCCATCGGATAATTGGTATGCCCTTCACGGTATGCAGCGATGATGTGCTCGAGCAGGGGTTCTGGAAGCGGGAACAGCGCTGGGTCAAAATCGCCGATGGTGAAATTGGTGATCCGCTCGCCATTGCGAATTCGCTCATTCACCTCATTGCCCAATTTGATGATTTCTGACCCTATGAGATGCTCGGCCATCTTAGAGACAGGGAACACATTTTGCAGAGGATTTGACATAGCTCGGATTCGGTGTGCAAACCTAAGCAAAACGAACGGGGACATTGAACCAAAAAAGGGCTTCCAACATCCTGAAAGTGGCTTACCTTCGTAGTAGAACCACAAATTGTGAAAAAGACCCCGCTGTTTTTCCTGTTGATGCTCCATGCCGCACTGTCAATCGGTCAGCCGGGTGGAGACAGCCTTTTACGTGAAACCCTTACGCGTGCCGTTGCGCACTGGCAGGATGGGCGAGGGCTCAATGCATTTCTCGCTCTTGACAGCGTGCATGCTACCGCATTGAACCCAACAAATGCAACAACAAAAACCCGGGCCGCTTATTGGACAGCCTCCTATTTGCTGGCCCAGCGCAAAGGGCGATCGGCTGTGCCGTTTGCCGACAGTTCCCTAAGCTGGTCAATGCGCTTTGGACTAGCCGAAGAACAAGCAAAGGTTCTGAGTCTGAAAATCCAAGTGAGTGAATCGATTGGTGACAGGTCAGGTGCAGATCGTTCAAGGGAATTGCTTTCCAACTTGAACGACAGCCTGAAAGTGGCTCCCCTACTGAACACAATCGATTCACTGAAGTCACGCCTTGCACAGTTTGAGCAACAACCAACAGCCCTGGCCGAGGATGATAAATCGGAAACAGGAAACAGTAGCAATTCTTCAACAGGCCTAAGCGTTTGGATGTTCATCTCTGCACTTCTGGCTGCAACCACATTGCTCTACTACCGAAAGAGCAAACAGACTCCTCCCCCCTCCCACTCGCCGGGCTCAAGCGATTTAACCAGACCGGTGAGTACCCAAGCGAACATCCCGTCTGGCAACGACAATTCGCCGATCGGTTCTGGCAACAGGCCTAAGCCTGCATCACCACCGCAAAGCGCAACACCTGCACCGACAGATCCCGACGTTCCGCTTTTCATCCCAGTGGTACAGGATCAAAAACCGAAAAACGAATCTGCCGACTCACGTAATATTAACTTACCACCGGCGGGCACCATACATCAGGACACCCTTAAAAAACTCCGTGGTGTTGAACTCGTACTGATAAAGGCCGAGGTGCTGGCCGCTTATCGGGATGGAGACGTAAAGGCGATCCGGAATCTCCTGAATGAATTTTTAGCACAACTCCCCTTTTTCATGAAAACGCTAGATGACGCGATTGCGCAAAACGAAATCGCCCCCATCCTGCTTGCGCTAGGACATGTAAAAGATTACTTGCGCCAATTCGGAATGGCAAGTACCGAAAAACTGATTGATGAAGTGGAAACGGAATCGTCCACGGAACGTATCAGCCGTCTGCTTTCAAAAGTATTTCAGGTCCGAAACCATTGCAGACGTGCCGCCGATGAAACCAAATCGATACTTACCAACCTGAACTGATCAGGTCGGGAATCTAGCTGGATGCGGCCAATTGCCCGAGCATAAACTGCTCCGTTTCTGCAC
>Ga0315902_10007192_pt1 | contig 15263 bp, 11 predicted proteins | sample LakEriMetagenome_9_FD_203523 | JGI IMG/M metagenome (GOLD analysis project Ga0315902, IMG submission 203523) | Freshwater fungal communities from buoy surface, Lake Erie, Ohio, United States - Buoy 12 MA117 | ecosystem: Environmental > Aquatic > Freshwater > Lake > Lake biofilm | place: USA... | reverse complement strand
ACGTGAAGAGCGCCGCGGAGGCGGAGGTGCCGGTGATCTTCGCCGCGTTCAAGGTGCGCGAGGATCTCTTCAAATTCATCAACAAGGATCTGCCGGAAGATCCCGCGGAGCAGGCTGAGTTCCCCTACATGGCCTACCGCAGCCTCTCCGAGCTTGTGGCGGAGCGTTTCCACACCGACGAGACCTTCCTGGCGAAGATCAACCCCGGCAAAACGATCGACACGATGAAAACCGGCGCGGTGATCGTGGTGCCGAACGTGCGCAGCTTTAAAATCGAGGAGGTGAAGGCCATGCAGAGCTTCCCCACCGACAAGACGCTCGCCGCGCGCACCATCGTGGTGGACACGGTGGAGCGCATGGCCGCGATCTACACGCCGGAGGAGGAAATGATCGCCGCCTTTCCCATCACGCCCGGAAAGCCGCAATTCATCCCCGTGGGCACGTGGAAGGTGCAGAGCATGATGACCACGCCGAGCTTCCGCTACGACAAACAGTTCCTCGAAGAAGGTGTGCGCGGTGAGGAGGCCTTTCATCTGCCACCGGGACCGAACAGCCCCATCGGCATCATCTGGTGCGGCCTCAGCAAAAGCGGCATCGGCCTTCACGGCACCGCCTTGCCACGCACGATCGGCCGCACGCGCAGTGCCGGCTGCGTGCGCCTCGCAAACTGGGACGCGATCCGCCTTCCCGGCCTCATCCGCCCCGGCGCAAAGGTCATCGTGCGCTAAACCCGGATTCCGAAGTTGGATGCCGGAGGCATCAGAGAAAATAGCCGGTCGGCTGAGCGAGGAACGAGCGATGCCACCGGATGAACAGCCGGACGGACAGCACCCCGAAGGCGGTGCGAGAAAGACGCTTCTTGGCCCCCTCCAGGGGCCGCAAATTCCTCACGTCACACCGGGGGTAGTCGCTCGTTCCTCGCTCGACCCCCGGCTAATCGCTCTGATGCCTCCGGCATCTTTTTGAACTTCGGAATCCGGGCTAAACGCGTCGATCACGGAGCCAGCGCGGCATTCAAGCGCATGAACTTGCGCCCCGCGGACCACGGAACGCGCACGCGGTAGTGATTGCGGCCGCCGGAGAGCGTCACAAACTCGCCCGTGCCATTCGTCCACGTCGTCAAATCGTCGGACAGACGCGGTGTGAGGATCAAATCGGTCTTTGATGCCTCGATGCTGTATTGAAAGTGCGTTTCCCCACTCTGCGAAAGGCTGCTGAGCGGACTGGAGGCGAAATCAAACACCACCGGCGAGCCACCAAAAGCATACTCCTCCAAATTCGTGCGGCCATCGCCGTCGGTATCCGCGTCGGCGCTGGTGTAGCTCGCATTGCCGAGCTGGTTCGTCGGGAAGCTAGTATTCAGCCATTGCGCATACGGCGGACCGCTGGCGAAGGACGGCGTGTATTGGATGTTGTCCAGCCATGCGGCATCCAGTCCGGCCTCGCCCTGACCGTCTTTGATGTAGCGCCAGCGCAGCGTGTGCTGGCCGGCGGGCACATTCCGCGTGAGCGTGGCCCACGGAATGTTGTTGCCGCTGCTGTTGCCGCTGATCTGGTCATTGACGGAGCCGTCGATCTCAAAGCGGAAGTAGTCCGCATTCGTCTCCGATGAAACCGTCCACGCGAAGGAAACCGTGCCCGGCCCCATCACAGGCGTCTCGATGCTGCTGCTGCGGCCGTGGGATAGATAAATCGGGCTGATCAACGCGTCGGTGCCATCGATGGTGCGGCGGTCCTGCATCACCCAAGGTCCGAGGCCCGGCATGTGCCAGTCGAGGTTCGCATTGTCGAGCACCGTACTGAGGAACTGCTGCTCGCCTTCCACCGCGACCTGATCGACCCACAAGCGGTCAAAGCCCACGCTGTCGATGTAGTCCTTGGTGTAATTCCACCGTGCGGTGTGAATGCCCGGCGGCACGTAAAAGCCCAGCCGCCGCCACGCATGCGTGCCGTCGCTGTACCAGAACTCCTCACCATCAATCGAGAAGCGGAAGAAGTCATAGCCCGCCTCCGACGAGAGCCGGAACCAGAAGGAGATGAAGGCCGGACCGGTCACCGTGGTCTCCAGCCAGCTCTGCTGGGCGTCGTTGATGTCGCCGCTCTCCGCCGCATCCACGCCATCATGCGTGTCCGTCGCCGGCGTCAGCCACGGCACATTGCCGCCCGTGGTGAAAATGAGCTCCGGCGCATCCAACGCCAGCGCAAGCGGAGAGGCGGTCGCATTGACCGTGATGACGAGCGTCTTCGTGTCGGAACCGTCCACGTTGGTCGATGTGATGCTCACATTGTAAGTCGTCGCGACTGTCGGCGTGCCACTAATCGCGCCAGTGCTCGTGTTGATCGTCACGCCCGGCGGCAGACCGCTCGCGGAGTAGCTCGTCGGTGAATTCGTGGCCGCGATTTGGTAATTGAACGGCACATTCATCACCGCCTGGGCCGTCAGCGAGCTCGTGATGACCGGCGGCGTCGGCAAACGCGGTCCCACGGCGAGCACGAGCGTCGCCGTGCCGGTGCCGAGGCTGTTCGTCGCGCCGATGGTGATGTTGTGCGTGCCTTGCACCATCGGCGTGCCGGAAATCAGCCCGCTGGAGTTCAGCGAAAGCCCGCCGGGCAGCCCGCTCGCAGAAAACGACTGCGGATTCTGCGACGCGGCGATCTGGTAGGAGAAAGGCGACTCCACATTGCCGCTCGCGCTCAGCGCGCTGGTGATGACCGGCGGCGAGGTGGGTGGCGTGATGTTCGTGCCGTAAAGCGTCAGCGTCACGCCGGTCAGAGTGCCCGCATTGCCGCCCACGGTGTCGCTCACCTTCACGCTCCAGTTTCCTGCGGCTCCCTCGCCCCAATGACGCACGGTGGAAAAGGTCCAGTCGAGGTTCAGATTGCCGTCATTCGTGTGTGCATTGAAGAGCTTGCTCACCGTGCCATGCGGCGAGGTCAGCGTGACATTCAAATCACCGCGCAGACCGTGCGTGGCTGACACATGCACCGTCGCATGCTCAACCCGCATCAGCACGCTGCCGGGGATCGTGAAGGTGCGCGTCACGCCCGTCGTGCTGCCATCGGGGATGGCCACCGTGAGGCCGGTCTGCGCCTGAGTTTGCGAAACCATCGGCCCGAGGTTCGTCCATGTGCTCGCCAGATTCACCGCAGCCTGCGCATTGATCATGCCGGCACCGTATTCGTGGTTGAAGCTGTAGCCGGCCGCATTTGTCACCCAGTCCGAGTGCGTCGGGCTCACCTTCGTCGCGCTGCGCAGCAGGATCTCCTTCACATCACGCCAGCCGAGCGTCGGCTTGCTTTGCAGCAGCAGCGCCACCACCCCGGCCGCCAGCGGCGTCGCGGACGATGTGCCGCCGAAATTGTGAATGTAGGTGCTGTTCGTCGAAGTCGTCGTGATGCCGCGATGCCCCGCCGCCGTGTCATTCGAAGGCGCGCACACCAACACGTTCGCGCCGGGCTCCGAGTAGGCGCTGCGTGCGCCGCTGCCATTCACCGCGCCGATGGAGATGGTGTAAATCGAGTTCGCGTAGCCATCGTAGTTCGAGTTGTCCTGAGATGCGCCGCCATTGCCTGCCGCCCACAGCCAGATGCTGCCGCGACCGCCGCGCCCCACCGTGGCGCCATTCGCCAGCGCGGCCTTCACCAGCGGCCCCGCATCGCGCAAGTCCGCGCCATCGTCCGCCGGGCCCCAGGAGTTGCTGTAGAGATGGATGAGGTCGCTCTTCCACGTCAAAGCCTCCGCCTCCTGCGCATCCGAGACATTGCCAGCGATCAAACGCAGCCCCACCAGCGTCGCCATCGGTGCCGCGCCGCTCACCCCGCTGCCGTTGTTGCCACGCGCGCCAGCCACACCCGCGCAGCTCGTGCCATGCGTGTCGCTGCTCGCATTCCCCGTCGGATCATCCGGCGTCGCATCATTCCAGTCGTGATCATTCACCGTGTCCGCATTGGGCGACAAATCTGGATGCGCCACCTCCAGCCCGTCATCCACGATCCCCATGCGAATGCCCGTGCCGAGATAGCTGTCCCAAACGCTCGTCACATTCGCGTCGATGCCCGCCACGCCCGGAGCCTGGCCTGTGTTGCGCAAATGCCATTGATAGCCCGGGTTCGCGGCGTTGTAGGAAAACAGCGTGTCATTCGGGATCAGCCGGCGCTTTTGAATCCGCGCCAGCAGCGGCTCCGCGCTCACCACACCCGGCAGCGCGCGCAGGGCATCCAGCACCAGCAGCGAATCGCCCGCGCCGCGCAGCGTGAAAATGAACTGCCCCGGCGCGAACGAAGGCTGCTGCACCAAAACGGCCCCGATCAGCGTCTGCGCGGCCTTTGAATCAAAGACCGCCGTCGCCTGCACCAGCACCTGACGTGTCAAAATGCGCCGCGTCGCCTCACCGCGCGCTTTGCCGGCTTCATACAGCACGATGTCCTGCTTCCGGCCCGTCGCTGTTTCCGCGTCACGCGCGGCTTGACGCATCTCACCGAGGTTGCGGCTTTTCTTCGACGTTTTGGCCCCTTTCTCACTGCCGGTGGCCGATTTCTCCGAGAGTTCATCCACCGCCATTTCAAAACTGCGCTTCCGCCCGCCATCCCGGATTTCAAACGCCGCGCGCGACTCCGCTGGCGGCGCTTTTTGAGCCGACGACTCCGCCGCTAGGCCAAGAAACAGCCAGCAGGTTAGAAATAGGCAAAAAGCTCCGCGCATCGGGCACATTCAGAAAGCTACCTTACCGTCAAAGTTCAATCAATGTTCGAAAGCCCGTTGCAGGGAGAAATCTCGCGGCTAACTGCCCCTGCTTCGCAAACACGCGCTGTGTTGCAGGCCTGAGACACAAAACCGCCCGCTTTTCATGCATCCCGTCCGCCTCGAACTCATCGGAAACGAAGTCGCCCTCATCTGGAGTGACGGTTCCGAGCAATACATCTCCATGGAAAAGCTCCGCGCCGCCTCCCCCAGTGCCGAAAACACCGGCGAGCGCGATCTCCTCGGCCGCCGCATCGGCGGCACCGATCAAAAGGAGTTCCCTGGAGTCACCGTCCGCGACTGGCGCATGGTCGGCGGCTACGCCATCCAGTTCCACTTCAGCGACGGCCACAACACCGGCCTCTACACCTTCGATTTGTTGCGCGCGCTCGGCACGCCGTGAGTACAGATCACTTCTTCTTCGCCACCACGCTCAGCCACGCCTTTTCATCGCGTGTGATGAGCAAATCGCCTCTTGGCTCGGTGAACGGGATCAAATACGTCGCCGCAAAGGTCTGCGTGCCATCGGTGATCTCGATGCGGAAGGGCGCTTCGCTCGCGGCGGCCTCGGCGGTGGCTTTGAGGGTCAGTTTCACCTCGCCGCCCTTCGTCGGAACCTCGACAGCATCGGCAGAAACGCCCGCGGGCAGTTCTACGGCCTTCGCGCTGAGTTTCGCGGCAAAGGCGCCGTTCGCTTTGACCGTCAGCTTCACCTCCGTGCTCTTTCCGGCCTCGATGCGATACGCATGCGTATCCATCTGCGCCATCAGCGAGGGCGTGAAAGGCTTTACTTCGAGCTCGTAGGCATGCTGCGCGCTGCCGGAGTGAAAACGATCCGCCACGACGACCTTCACCTCGCCATCTTTGGCCGCTTTCCACTTTAAAACGGCATTCAGGCTGTCCGCATCGTCATCGGCCTGTGCCAGCGTTTTGCCGTCTGCATCGTCCACGCGCAAAACGGCGTCGAAAAAGCGTGAGCGGGCCGAAATCGCGAATTCATCGCCCTTTTTGGCCGTGAGGCCGAAAACGTCCTCTTCACGCGGTTTCGCGAGCACGCCGCGAATCGCCGCCGGAACGGTGATTTTCGCCGGTTCGGGCTGCGGAGCCGTTTCAGTGGCCAAACTGGCCACCGCGAGCCGATACACATGATTCGCGCTGCCTTTCAGCGCCACATCCGCGGCCGGCGGATGTGCAAAGGCGAGCACCTGCGCATACAGCACGCCATCCGCCTGCGGTGTGAAGACGATGCGCGGATCAAGATTGTGCGTGTCATGCCCTCCGGCGATTTCCACGCCTCGCGCGTCCAGCAGTCGCATCGCGGGATCCATCGGCGAACCGAGCGCGTAGCCCTGCAGCTCCAAAACGAGTGTCTGGCCCTTTTTCGCCTGGATCGCATGCGTGTCGATGTCGCCGGACTTCTCCAAAACGCCGTTGAAGATCGCATCGCCGCGCGCCTCGGTTTTTTGTGCGTCCGCGAAAGCATCATTCGGCTCCTTTTCTCCAAACTCCGCCTTTTCACCGACCACAAAGATGCGCGGCGGCGTCACGCCCTCCGCGGTGTAAAATCGCACGAGACACGGCCCCGGCTTCGCCTCCTTCGCGATCGTAGCGATGAATTTCTTCGGTTTGTCACCGGCGGTGCATGTCACACCGGGATTCGAGCACCACGCCACCGGCTTGCCGCTTTCCAGCCCCTTCCCTGCGACGGTCAGTTCGACTTTGGAGCCGACCTGACCACCTGCGGGCACGAGGTTTTCCAGCCCGGGCGGAACTGCGGATGCGGTCACCGCCAAGCCGAGCCACAAGAATGCTTTCATCACGCAAACAGTTCCCGGATCGGCCTGCCACCATTGATGAGCTGCACAGGCCTACCACTGCTGGTGTGCAGGATCTGGTGCGGATCAATGCCCAGCTTGTTGTAAAGCGTGACGGCGAAGTCCTCGGGCGAGTAGATGTTGTCGCTGGCGTAGTAGCCTTTGGGGTCGGTGGCGCCGATGATGCCGCCACGCGGGACGCCCGCGCCTGCGAAGAGAATGTTCATCGCGCCAGGCCAGTGATCGCGGCCGCTGTCCTTGTTGATCTTCGGCGTGCGGCCAAATTCTCCGAGCGCGACGACGAGCGTGCTCTCCAGCAGGCCGCGACGGTCGAGGTCCGTAATGAGCGCGGCCATGCCTTGGTCAAACTTTTGCATGAACTCGCTTTTGCAGGTCTTGAAGAGATCGCGGTGATGATCCCAGCCGCCGTAGTTCACGGTGACAAACGGGACGCCCACTTCGACGAGACGGCGCGCGAGCAGCATGCGCTGGCCCAAGTCATTGCGGCCGTACATCTCGCGCGTCTTTTCATCCTCGTGACTGATGTCGAAGGCCTCCTGCGCGGGCTTCGAGGCGATCAAATCGACCGCCTTGCCGTAAAACGTGTCAAAGCTGACCGCGGGATCTTCCGCAAGCGCGTCATTGAGACGCTTCATGCGGTCGAGCGACATGCGCAGCTCGCGGCGCGAGAGGCCGCGTGCATCGGAGATGTCGGAAGGCAGCACCACGTCACGCACTTTGAAGCCTTTGGAATTCGGATCGCCACCGCAGACGAAGGGCGCGTGCTCTGCACCGAGGAAATTTGGTCCGCCGCTGCGCGTGATGCTCGGCAGCGTCATGTAGCCGGGCAGACCGCCCTGCGCGCCGCGCTTGTAGCTGACCACGCTGCCAAACGAAGGATGGAAAGTGACGAAGGCACCGCAGCCGACCGGCACCGGCGTGGGCGCACCCGTCATCATGTAATGATTGCCGCCGCCGTGGTTCGGGTCCTTGTGCGTGACGCTGCGCAGCACCGTGAATTTGTCCGCGGCCTTCGCGAGATTCGGCACGCACTCGCTGAAATGCACGCCCGGCACGCTGGTCTTGATCGGTTTGAACGTGCCGCGGATGTCAGAGGGCGCGTCCGGCTTCGGATCAAACATCTCGTAATGCGAAGGTCCGCCATCCAGCCACACGAGGATGCAATTCACCGGTCGTGCGATCGATGGCTGCGGCGCAGCAGCCTGGGCACGCAGCAGATTCGTGAAACCGAGACCACCACCAGCAGCGGTGAGGCCCAGTTTCAGAAAATCGCGGCGCGCGTGACCGGCGCAGTTGTGAGTGAGGGGTGACATGATCCTTTGGGGGAAAAGACCGGCAAACTACGAAGATGTGTCCGCATTCTTGCAGATTGGCGTGATTTGGCTGCTGCGAAGCTCGTTGAGATGGTGGAACTGAAAATGGAGGAATGGAGGAATGGAGGAACTCAAAATGGCCGCGAACCCGGCCCCACTCGCCACTTCGTCGGGGTAGAAACAAAGAGAGCCGCCCCATCAGTGGAGTTTTCAACAGGCTCATTTATGCTAACTCCTCGCATGAGTTCTGCGTCCTCTCTTTTTGAACCAGCTGCCTCAACCGCCGAGTCGCCTCAGGCGGCAGTCTGTGTCAATTGTAAGGCAGCCGAACTCAGCCAACACACCAAGATGCCAGTCTGCGAGAGCTGCCGAATAGCGCTGGTGAAATTTCCATTCCCTCTTTGGGTGCGCTTTTGCTCCATCGTGGTGGCCATCCTGGTGATTGTCTCCTTGGCCATGTCCAAGGAGCGCATTCATCAGGCGATGGTAATGTCACATGCTAAAAAAATGACACGCGAACAGCGCTGGGAAGAGGCCTATCGCGATTATCATTCCTTCATTCAGCATCACCAAAACGACACTGACATGATGCTCGATTACACTGAGGCAGCGATGCGATGTGGTCATCCAGAAGACGCTGCTCGAACGCTTCACGCACTGACAGGGCGTAAAGTCGCTCAGACCGTTGTAAATCGAGCCGATTATTTGGGACAGGAGTTGGAGCGGCTTCTTCGACTCCAACAGCAACCAACAGCACCCAATATTCTTGGAGCTCCCGCCCAGCTATTGCCGACTCCTGAATTGCCTGGCTTGCAGTTTCGTTAATCTACACCGCTCTATATCATGGTTTTCATCCCAGGCTTCCTCATCGCACTACTCACATTTCCTGGAGTCATTGTTCATGAGGCCGCGCACCAACTGATGTGCCGTCTGACCGGGACCCCTGTGCTACAGGTGTGTTATTTTCGGCTCAGCACGCCTTCAGGTTTTGTGGCGCATGATCAGCCTCCCTCTGTTTGGGCGCACTTTCTTATCTCGGTAGCGCCTTTTTTGATCAATTCGATTGTGGGCTTCCTCATCGCGCTTCCGGCGGCCTTGGCGACGGTGGCGAATAGTGAGATGGGGCCGCTGGACGTGCTGCTTGGCTGGCTGGGATTCTCTGTGGCGATGCATGCTTTTCCCAGCACGGGAGATGCCTCCAGCATGTGGCAGGCTTTGCGAACACCCGGCACCACATGGCTGCTGCGCCTCATCGGTTATCCGGTGATCGCAATCATCTATCTCGGGGCTTTGCTTTCTGTAGTCTGGTTAGATGCGATCTACGGCTATGCCGTTTGCTTTGGCTTACCGCGTTCCCTCTTGGAGATCATGGTCTGATTCGAGACGCCGTTCAGCGGCCTCAAACGCCCCCCTCAGGAAAGCAACAAGGCGGCGGTGCGTCCCGTCGCACCTTCGTGGGTCTTCAGGGCGGCGAGTCCGCGGTCTGCGAGCGCTTTGGCCTCGGTGGGTGTTTGCAACAGGCGATCACAGGTTTGCTCCAGCGCGGCGAAGTCTGCGACTTGAAGTGCGCCGCGGTGCTCCAGCAGCATCTCGACGAGCGGTTTGAAGTTTTCCATGTGCGGGCCAAAGAGCACCGCCTTGCCCGCCATGACGGCTTCAGCCGGATTTTGGCCACCTTCCGCGAGGAAGCTCTTTCCGATGACCACCAGCGTCGCGAGGTGCTGCCAGGCGGCGAGTTCGCCGGTGCTGTCGATGATCAAAACGGAGACGGCAGCCACCTTCGCGGCCGGATCGCTGCGCAGCGCGGCGTGAAGGCCTGCGGCGCTCAATTCGGCGACGATTTCCGCGCGGCGCTCGACATGTCGCGGCACGATCAGCAGCGCGAGATCGCGATGCTTGGCCTGCAAACGCTGAAATACACGGGCGATCTCCACTTCCTCGCCCGCGTGCGTGCTCGCTGCGAGCCAAACGGGCTGTTGCAGCGAAATGCCGCGCTCGGTGAGCACGCGAGACAGCTCCTCGATGCGTGAAGGCGGCACCGCCGCGCCTTCGGGATCGTATTTCACGCTGCCGGTGCGCTGGAGGCTCTCCGCACGCACGCCGAGCGACTGCCAGCGCGCCATATCTGCCTCGTCCTGCACGAGCACGCGCGTGAGCAGCCGATATACCGGCGCGATGATCCACCGCAGCATGCGCAGACGCTTTTCACTGCGCGGCGAGAGGCGCGCATTCACCAGCGAGACGGGAATGCGAGCGCGATGGCAGGCATGCACGAGATTGGGCCACACCTCCGCCTCCACCAGCACGAGCTGGCGCGGACGGATGAGATCGAGGAGACGGCGCGGCACGCCGGGGAAGTCCACCGGGCTGTAAATAGCCACCACGCGGCCTGCGTGGCGTCTTTCGCACTCTTTGGCGAGAGAGAGGCCGGTGGGCGTGGTGGTAGATAAAACGACCGCACAGTCCGGAGCGTCTGCCAACATCCGCGCGATGAGTTTCCGCGCCACATTCACCTCACCGACACTCACCGCATGCATCCAGAAGCGCCGCAGCGGCAGCTCGCCGATGGCGGCGCGTGTGGCGTCGTCATGAAGGCCGAGCCGTTGCAGCAAATCCGTCCACTTTCCGCCGCGCCGCGTCATTTTCATGAGCGCGCCCGGCAGCATGAAAAGCAGGCCGAGGGGAAGCAGCAGGTTGTAGATGAAAAGGGAGACAGTCAGCACGGGGCGGGCACTTTTGACCGGATCAGTCGAAGCACAAGGTTTTGCATCCTTTCAGAATCGTGATTGCATGGCGCACTCATGTTTCCTCCCTCTGGCCATCTTGGCGTCAAAATTTGCGGATTCACCGATCCGGCGCAGGTCGCGCAGGTTCATGCGCTCGGCGCGGATGCCATCGGCATCAATCTATGGCCGAAATCGAAGCGTTTTCTGGCCGTGGAGGCCGCAAAAGCCGCTTTGACCGAAATCGCCACGAAAGCCCATCTCGTCGCGGTGATGGTGAATCCGTCTGCGGAGGAGCTGGAGGCCGCGATGGGCTCAAAGCTCTTCCAGACGCTGCAATTGCACGGTGATGAGTCCCCCGCCCTCGTGGCGGAGCTCATGCAGCGCGGCCAGCACGTCATCAAAGCGCTGCAAGTGCGCGATGCGGCCTCGCTGGATCAAATCGCCTCGTTTCCGTGCGCGGACATTTTGCTCGATGCCTACAATCCCGGCCTTTACGGCGGCGCGGGCCACACATTCCCGTGGGAGCTCGCCAGCGAGGCGATGCGACGTTTTCCCGACAAGCGCATCATCCTCTCCGGCGGCCTCACGCCGCAAACCGTCGCCACCGCGGTCACGCAGACGCATCCCGCCGCTGTCGATGTCGCCAGCGGCGTCGAATCGAGCCCCGGCATCAAAGATTTGCAGCTCGTGGCTGAATTCATCCGCGCCGCACGCGCCCAACCTTGAACTTCGAACCTTGAACTCGGAACTCATCCGCGTGCGCGGCGCACGCCAGCACAACCTCAAGAACATCGACATCGACATCCCGCGGCACCAGCTCGTGGTGCTGACGGGCGTGAGCGGCAGCGGCAAATCATCGCTGGCCTTTGACACGCTCTACGCGGAGGGCCAGCGCCGCTACGTGCAGAGCCTCAGCGCGTATGCGCGGCAGTTTTTGGATCAACTGGAGAAGCCTGACGTCGATTTCATCGAGGGCTTGTCACCCGCGGTCGCCATCGAGCAGATCAATGCGACGCCCAATCCGCGCAGCACCATCGCCACCGTCACGGAGATCTACGATTACCTGCGCGTGCTCTACGCCGTGGCCGGTCAGCCGCACGATCCGAAAACCGGCGAGAAGCTCACGCGCAGCACACCCGCGGAGATCGGCGAAAAAATCCTCGCGCTCGGTGAAGGCACGCGGCTCATCGTGCTCGCGCCACTGCCAGCGGCCAGTGCAGAGGTTTTGACGCCGTTGTTTGAGAAGCTGAAGCGTCAGGGATTCATTCGCATCCGTCTGGATGGCCAAATCGTCGAGCTGGATGCTCTTCCAGCGCTTTCGAAGAGCGAGAAGCACGAACTCGACATCGTGATCGACCGCCTCGTGCTGCGCGCCGACACGCGCCCGCGCCTCATGGAGGCCATCGAGGCCGCTCTGCACTGGAATGAGCGCGAGGTGCGATTTTTGGCCACGCAAGACGGTGAGGAGACCACGCACATTTTCACCACAGCCTACACCAACACGAAAACGGGCTATTCGATCGAAAAACTGACGCCGCAGCATTTTTCCTTCAACACGCACATCGGCGCGTGTCCGGTCTGTGAAGGCGTGGGGAGCCTGTTGCGGCCTGATCCGGCCTTGATCGTGCCGGACGAGTCCAAATCGCTCGCCGAGGGCGCGATCAAGTCGTGGTGGGCGAAGATCCCGAAGCTCAAAATCCTCTTCAATCGCGGCATTGAGGCCCTCGCGAAGCATTTCGCCATCGATGAGAAGATACCCTTCTCCGAACTGCCAGCGGCCTTCAAACAAGCACTCTTCCACGGCACCGGCGAGGTTTCCATCGACACCGGCTGGCAGAAGTCCGCGAACAAAAAGAGCCTCGCGAAGCCCTTCGAAGGTCTGCTGGCCGAAGTGGCCCGCCTGCACCGCAATGCGGAGAGCGAGATGCTCAAAGCGAACCTCACGAGGCTCATGTCACCGCAGCCTTGTCCGGGATGCGCTGGAAAGAGACTGCGGAAGGAGAGTCTGGCGGTGTATCTAAGTGCACTGAGCACTTCGTCTCTTAACATTCATGAGTTCACGAGCCTCGACATCACCACCGCCTTGAAGTGGCTGAATGAGCTGGAGGTCACCGAGCAGCAGCAGGCCTATGTGGGCGAGTTGCAGCGGGAGATTCGAAACCGGCTGGAGTTCTTGGAGCAGGTCGGCTTGGGCTATCTGGCGCTGAACCGGCAGAGCGGCACGCTCTCCGGCGGAGAAATGCAGCGCATCCGGCTGGCCACGCAGATCGGCGCGGGACTTTCGGGCGTGTTGTATGTGCTGGATGAACCGAGCATCGGCCTGCACCCGGCGGACAATGAGCGGCTCATCCGCACACTCACGCGCCTGCGCGATCTCGGGAACAGCGTGCTCGTCGTCGAACATGACGAGGCGATGATGCGCGCCGCGGATCATTTGATCGAGCTCGGCCCCGCCGCCGGGCCGCTCGGTGGTCATCTCATCGCCCAAGGCACGCCGGAGGAGGTGATGCGGAATCCGGATTCGCTCACGGGGCAGTTTTTGAGCGGTGCTCGACGGATCGAGGCTCGTGGTGAGATGCCGCTTCTCCGATCTCGCGAGGAGCCTGCAGCCTCCCACGCACTCACCATACACGGAGCACGCGCGCACAACCTCAAGAACCTCACGGTAAGCTTCCCCCTCGGGCTTTTCACCTGCGTGACAGGACCGAGTGGCAGCGGGAAATCGACGTTGGTGGATGACATCCTCATGCGCGCGCTGCAGCGGCATTTTTACAACGCAAAGGAGGCTCCGGCGGCGCATGATCGCATCACGGGACTCGATTTGATCGACAAGGCGATCATCATCGACCAGTCGCCGATCGGGCGCAGTCCGCGGAGCAATCCGGCGACGTATTGCGGCCTCTTCACTCCTGTCCGCGAGCTGTTTGCGAAGCTGCCGCTGGCACGCCAGCGCGGCTTTGACGCGGGACGCTTCAGCTTCAACACACCGGGCGGCCGATGTGAAAAATGCCAGGGCGACGGGCAATTGCAGATCGAGATGCACTTCCTGCCGGACGTGCATGTCACCTGCACCGCGTGCCAGGGACGGCGCTACAACCTCGAAACGCTCGAAGTGACCTTCAAAGGCAAATCCATCGCCGATGTGCTGGAGATGACCGTGAGCGAGGCGCATCGGTTCTTTGGCGCGAACATGCAGATCACCGCGAAACTGAAGGCGCTGGAGGATTGCGGCCTCGGCTACATCAAGCTCGGCCAGAGCGGCGCGGCACTCTCTGGCGGCGAGGCGCAGCGCGTGAAGCTGGCCACCGAGCTGGCGAAGCGCAGCACGGGCAAGACGCTCTATTTGCTCGATGAACCGACCACCGGCCTGCACAGCGCGGACATCCAGACGCTGCTCGATGTGCTCATCCGCCTGCGTGAGGCCGGAAACACGCTCGTCGTGATCGAGCACCACCTCGACATCATCCGCAACGCCGACCACGTCATCGACCTCGGCCCCACCGGCGGCCAGGAAGGCGGTCAGTTACTCGCCACCGGCACCCCGCGCGAAATCGCGGCGAATCCCGCGAGTGTGACGGGGAGGTTTTTGAAGGAGATGGCGCTGTGAGGGAAAGTGCGCCCGTTTTCACAACAAGTGCCGCCAGTTCACCGGATCGCGCTTTTCATGCACGACTCCGATGATCCAGATGGCGTCGGTTTCGATGCGATAAACCACCAGATACGGAAAGGTCTTCATCAAGTAACGCCGGGTGCGAGCGGAAAGCCGCATGCCGGTGGTCGGATACCTCGAAAGCCAGCTCGTGGCAGATTCGAGGCATTCCATAAAACGTGCAGCCACTCGTTCCGAGCGCTCGAAGTAGTAATCGAACGCCTCCAGCGCCTCCACGCGGGCCGCAGCTGTGTATTGCACCTTCATGCGCCGAGACGTGCGCGCATTTCACCATAGACGGCCTCCGCCTCATGCAGCGTCATCTCGCCTCGCTGCACGGCATCGACTCGCTGCTCCATTTCATCAGCGATACGGACCTCCCAAGTGGCGTCACAGGCACTGACGATCAAATCATCGAGCAGCGTCGCCTGTTCGGCGGCAGGGAGCTGGCTGAATGCTTGGCGTAGAGCGGCGGAGGACATGAGCCGAGAGTACCCAATCATCACTCGTCACGCAAGTTTGTCCTTGGCGTCTCTACTGCTCTGCATGACTCTCGCGCGCATGTTCCGCCCTGCTTTTTTGCTGTCCTGCCTGCTCCTCACCGCCTGCGCGGTGCCCACGACACGCCGCGCGATCACCGGCGTGACACGCGGCGAGTGCATGGCGATGGCCGAGGCTTACCGGCGGCATGTTTGGCGGCCTTCGGCGGCGAATGTGCGGCACGGGCCGGATGCGGATGGCATTCAGGTGGACACGCCGGACACGAGTTACCGGCCGGGGAGTTTTTGTCCGGGTTACTGGACGCCAGGGCACGTGGCGACAGGCGTGCCGTATCAATGGGGCGGCTTTTGCACGCCGGAGGAGTTCGAGGAGCGCGTGCGCGCGGGCTACTCGGCGGGCGATGTCTATACGAATGAAAAACGTCGGCTGCTCGACCACGCGGTGAGCCGTTTCGCCTGCGGGATCGATTGCTCGGGGTTCATCTCGCGCTGCTGGGGC
>Ga0315902_10007190_pt1 | contig 15265 bp, 15 predicted proteins | sample LakEriMetagenome_9_FD_203523 | JGI IMG/M metagenome (GOLD analysis project Ga0315902, IMG submission 203523) | Freshwater fungal communities from buoy surface, Lake Erie, Ohio, United States - Buoy 12 MA117 | ecosystem: Environmental > Aquatic > Freshwater > Lake > Lake biofilm | place: USA... | reverse complement strand
CCAGTGGGCGGTAACGCCCGGTCAGTCTGCGGTTCTCTACAATGGCCCCGTATGCCTAGGCGGCGGAATTATCTCGGGGCACGCGAAGAGCTAGCCCTTCGGGATCGTGTCTTTAAAAGATTCGCGCACCATAAGTTTGTTGTAATGGGCAAGCAGGTTGGGATAAGTCTTCTGCCAGTTGTTTTCCGGAAAACGAAAGGCCAAGTACCCCAGAGAGGTGCCCACGGCAATATCCGCTAGAGAAAACGATTTGCCATAACACCAAGGGCTCTTACCAATGCTGCGCGACATCGAAGCCAGAGCAGTATCGACCTTGCGGGCCTGCTTTGCGATCCAATCGGAGCTGCGCATGGATTCATTGGGCCGCTTTGTCTCCAGTAAGACTGCGATAGCCGCATCTTGCATGCCATCGGCCAAGGCCTCCCAGACCTTGACCTCGGTGCGCTCGCGGCCGCTTTCCGGGATTAAGCGATGAATCGGCGCGCGGGAATCAAGGTATTCCACAATTACTCGAGAGTCGTAAATACAGGTGCCATCATCAAGAATTAATGCGGGGATCTTACCCAGGGGGTTGAACTGATCAATCGTGGTATCCGGTGAGTGGACGTTTTCCAGCACGAACTCATATTCCATTTTCTTTTCGGCCAGAACAATGCGGGCCTTGCGGACATAGGGGCTAGTGAGGGAACCAATCAATTTCATAGTTGCTGTAACTTTGCTTAGGGGGTAGCCTCAAAGTATAGAATGAAGTCTGTGAATCCACTAACCTCCCTCTCCCCCCTAGACGGCCGTTACTACGACAAAGTCGAGGGCCTTCGCCCCCTGCTCTCGGAGTTTGGCTTTATGCGCCACAGAGTTGAGGTTGAAGTGGCGTGGTTTATTGGCTTATCTGATCTCGGCCTAGCCCAATTCCCACCCTTCTCATCAGAGGCCCGCACCAAATTGAAGCAGTGGGTGGCGAATTTTTCCATTGATGACGCAGGCCGCATTAAAGCAATCGAGGCCACCACCAACCACGATGTCAAAGCAGTGGAGTACTGGCTAAAGGAAAAAGCTGCGGCTGAAACCGCACTACCCGAGCTGCTGCGTGCGTCAGAGTTTATTCACTTTGCCTGCACTTCGGAAGATATCAACAACACCTCCCACGCCTTAATGCTGCGGGAGGCTCGAGTAAAGGCCCTGCTTCCCGCCATGCAGTCACTCGTTGATGACTTAGCTAAGTTAATTGAGCGCACCGCTAATCTTGCTATGCTCTCACGCACCCATGGGCAGACCGCCTCGCCAACAACACTAGGCAAAGAGCTCGCGAATGTGCGCCAGCGCTTACGGATTGCCCGAGACAATTTCAAAGCCGTTACGCCTCGGGCAAAAATGAATGGCGCGGTAGGTAACTACAATGCTCACCTCGCAGCTGCACCCGATATCGACTGGCCCGCCTTTTCACGAAAGGTGGTTGAAGGTTTGGGCGTTGAATTTAATAGCCACACCATTCAGATTGAGCCCCATGACTGGATGGCCCAATACTTTGATGCATTGGGCCGCTTTAACACCATCGTGCTCGACCTCTCGCGTGATCTCTGGGGCTATGTCTCACTTGGCTACTTTAAGCAGCGACTAAAAGAAGGGGAAGTAGGCTCTTCCACCATGCCGCATAAGGTCAACCCAATTGATTTTGAAAACGCTGAAGGGAATCTTGGCGTTGCCAATGCGCTCTTGCGGCACCTAAGCGAGAAGCTTCCTGTATCACGCTGGCAGCGCGACCTCACCGATTCCACCGTACTTCGTAATCTTGGGGTTGCGCTGGGCCACAGCCTATTGGCCTACGAATCGTGCTTAAAAGGTCTGGGTAAACTCGAAATTAATGCTTCCCGACTCTCCGAAGATCTGGATCAGGCCTGGGAGGTCTTAGCAGAGCCCATACAAACTGTGATGCGTCGCTATGGGCTTCCACAGCCCTACGAGCAGCTTAAAGCGCTAACCCGCGGCCAGGGCATGACGCAAACCAGCATTCGAGAGTTTATTTCGGGCTTAGCCCTGCCTGAGGCGGATAAAAAGAGACTCATGGCCCTCACACCCGCAGGTTATATTGGCCTCGCAGAACAGCTCGCCCGAGACGAGTTAAAAGAGAAGTAACTAAGACTTTGGCTGCACAAGGGAAGCGGCCCGCTTAGCCCGCTCTCGGGCCTGATCCGTATCCTTGCCGCTTGCAAGCGCAACGCCCATACGCCGCTTTTTAAAAGCCTCGGGCTTGCCAAATAAACGAATATCACTGCCGTGTACCCGCAGGGCCTCATCTAAACCCGTAAACCCAATACCTCTTGCGTCAAGCCCACCATAAATCACTGCCGAGGCGCCCGGGTTACGCAGGCTTGTATCAACTGGTAGGCCTAAGATTGCGCGGGCATGCAATTCAAATTCATTCTGAGCCTGGGTGGCCATGGTCACCATACCGGTATCGTGGGGCCTTGGGCTTACTTCAGAAAACCAGACCTGATCACCCTTTACAAATAACTCAACGCCAAAAATTCCAAATCCGCCTAAATTGTCTGTGATTACCATGGCAATCTCGCGAGCACGCTCAAGCGCAGCCTCAGACATCGCCTGCGGCTGCCAAGACTCAACATAATCACCATCAATCTGAACATGGCCAATCGGGGCGCAGAAATGAGTCTCAACCTTGCCATCTGCCCCTAGAGCGCGCACTGTGAGTTGGGTGATTTCGAAATCAAAATCAATCATAGATTCCACAATGACACGGGCGTGCGCAACCCGACCACCCGATTGGGCATGGGCCCAGGCAGCATCAATATCCGCCTCTGTTTTTAACTTGGATTGGCCTTTACCAGAAGAGGACATGACCGGCTTTACAAAACAAGGAAAGCCCAAGATCTGGCAGGCATCTTTTAGCTCCTGAAGGCTCGAGGCAAACCGATAGGCAGAGGTAGGGAGCTTTAATTCCTCTGCGGCGAGGCACCGTATTCCCTCCCGGTTCATTGTGAGCCAAGCTGCCCGGGCTGTAGGGATTACGGTGGTCTTACCTGCTTTTTCAAGTTCAACCAAGGCTGCAGTAGCAATTGCCTCGATCTCGGGCACTACAAGGTGGGGCTTTTCTTTTTCAATTAAAGCTTTAAGTGCAACGGGATCTGTCATGTCGATCACATGCGCCCGATGCGCCACCTGATGGGCAGGTGCATTGGCGTAACGATCGACAGCGATAACTTCAATCCCAAAACGCTGCAGGGCAATCGCCACCTCTTTGCCAAGCTCGCCTGAACCCAAGAGCATGACCCTTGTGGCGTTTTGGCAAAGAGGGGTTCCAATCATCTCTAGAACTCTATTCAACCTTACCGATCTTTTTTACAACCTCTGAGAGTTTTTTGGCATCGTTCTCGACATATTTCTGGAACTCTGGCGCATCAAGAAACTGGATTGGGCTTCCAGTGTTCGTGATGATCTGTTTTACCTTGTCATCGTTAGCGGCAGCCCTCGTGGCCTCGCGTATTCTGGCAACAACTGCATCCGGGGTTCCTGCGGGCACAAATACGCCTGCCCACTGCGCAAACTGAGCATCAATACCCAGCTCTTTAAAGCTTGGCACATCTGGGAGTGCCGCAAGTCGGCCCTCACCCCAATGCGCTAATGCGCGGACCTTGCCCGACTTAATGTGGCCCACAACCGATGCGGGACCTGTAGCCAAGGCATCTACCTGCCCACCTAATAGGCCAATGATGGCGGGGCCCGCACCCGTGTAGGGAATGTGTGTGATGGAGAAGCTCTGTGCGGCTTTTAGCTGCTCCATAGGCACGTGCATCGTGCCGTAGTTTCCAGAGGAACCATAGTTGTACTTGGCTGGGTTTTTGCGCATTTCAGCAAGAAAATCCTTGTAGGTCTTCCAGGGTGTTTCAGCCCTCACCACCAGCACGGTTGGGTCTGCTGTGATTCGTGCAATGGGCCTGAGCTGATTTAATTCGTAAGAAGGGGCTTTACCCAGGATGCGATCTGCCTCTGGAATAACCGATACCGATGAGAGCGCCATCAGCACGGTGTAGCCATCGGGCTTTGCCTTCGCTACGTGCGCAAAACCAATACCGCCACCCCCACCTGCTTTATTTTCAATCACGACGCTCTGCTTCAGATACCGACCCATCGCCTCTGCAATAGGGCGACCCACTGTATCGGCCACCCCACCCGGCGGAAATGGCACCACCATGGTGATCGCGCGCGACGGAAAGGCATCTTGGGCCTGCGCGACGCTGCTAGCGGCCAACAACCCGCCTGAAATGCCAATCATCGTTGCAATTGCAGCACAAGACCTCGCAAAATACGATCTCGTCTGCAAGGCATTACCTGGTGTAGCTGGGGCTTTGGTCATGGTGAGTCTCCTTATCGAAAAATATTTAGTGTTCTCGCCAGAAAGAAACATTGAAGATCTAAAATAGCGACTCTCTGATCGAAAAAATAACTACGATGAAATTTGCTGCCTTTAAAAAAAATGCTGATTCGGCTGAAGTGCTTGTTGGAATTGTCTCTGATGATGGGCAATCAATCCAGCAACTTCGTTTTGATTCTATGACCGCGATGAAAGGGGTTAGCGCTGTTGTTCAGGCTCAGAGCCTCGGTCGGGGTTTACCCCAATCAGGCGAGAGTTTCGCGATTCGCGATGTGAAGTTATGCGCACCATTCCCAAGACCACGCCGCAATATCTTCTGCGTAGGAAAGAATTATTTCGAGCATGCGAAAGAGTTTGCGCAGAGCGGTTTTGATAGCAGCGCCGCAAAGCCCGGGGACGATATCCCCACGGACCCTATTATTTTTACAAAAGTCCCCGAAACAGTGATCGCGACAGGAGAGCCCATCGTAATTCCACAGGGTATTTCTGATGCGATTGACTACGAAGCAGAACTAGCAGTGATTATTGGTAAGCAGGGCAAGGGTATTGGTGAAGACCTTGCCATGGACTATGTCTGGGGCTACACCATCGTCAACGATGTGACCTCACGGGATTGGCAGATCCGACACAAGCAGTGGATGATGGGCAAAAGTTTTGACACCTTCTGCCCAATGGGGCCATGGGCTGTTACAAAAGATGCTGTTGATGGTCAGAACACGAGCGTTCGCTGCATTGTGAATGGCGAGACACGACAGAACGCCAATACAAGCGATCTGATTTTTAAGATTCCAAAACTTATTGCAACCCTGTCGTCGGGGATCACCCTCTACCCAGGCGATATTATCGCTACAGGAACACCGGTAGGCGTGGGCATCGGATTTAAGCCGCCCAAGTATCTCGTTGCAGGCGACCATGTGCGGGTTGAGATTGACGGCATTGGGGCGATTGAAAACTCCGTGGTCAAGCGCTAAGGCTCGTAGACCTCTTCGGTGTCGTCTTTTTTCTTAACGGGCTTAACAAGATCTTCCCGCTTGATGCCAAGCCACATGGTGATCGGCGCCATCACTAAGACTGAGGAGTAGATGCCGAAAACAATGCCAATGGTAAGTGCCAACGCAAAGTAAAAGAGTACTGGTCCGCCGAAGATCAGCATCGCCAAGACCATCGCCTCTGTTGTGCCGTGAGTGATAACCGTGCGTGACATGGTGCTCGTAATGGCGTTATCAATAACCTCCTGAACACTGGCCTTACGCATCTTTCGAAAGTTCTCGCGGATCCGATCGGCAACCACCACGGATTCGTTTACCGAGTAGCCCAACACCGCCAGAATCGCGGCCAACACCGAAAGCGAGAACTCCCACTGAAAGGCTGCAAAAAACCCAAGAATAATCACCACATCATGCAGGTTGGCAATAATCGCGGCAACGGCAAACTTCCACTCGAACCGAATCGCAAGATAAATCATGATGCCCACGATCACGAAAAGCAGCGCCAAGACACCATCGGTTGCGAGTTCTTCTCCCACCTGGGGGCCCACGAACTCCACACGCCGCATCTCAACGCCTGGGGTCGACTGCTTTAATGCTTCAAGCACCTTCGTGCTCTGCTCGCTTGTAGCCTTGTTGCCTCCCTTCTCAGCCTCGGCCTTCTCTCCGCCGCGCAGAGGCAGGCGAATGAGCAACTCACGCGAGGTGCCAAAGTTCTGTACCTGGGCATCTGCATAGCCAAGATCTTCAATAGTCTTTCGAACCTGAGCGATGGGGGCCGCCTGCGGGTAGGAGAGTTCCATTACCGTGCCGCCCGTGAACTCAATTGAGAAGTGCAGACCCCTTACCGCAATGAAAACGACGGCTGCAATAAATGTCGCAAAGGAGATCGCATTAAAGATCACCGCATGCTTCATGAAGGCAATATCTTTTTTAATCCGGAAAAATTCCATATTGCCTACCCCTAGCCGATTGAGAGGCTGGCGAGCTTCTTCTTGCCGCCGTACCATAGATTTACAAGCCCGCGAGAGAAGAACACCGCGGAGAAGATGGATGTCAAGATACCTAAACAATGCACCACGGCAAAGCCTCGCACCGGCCCCGAGCCAAACACTAGGAGCGCAACACCTGCAATCAGTGTTGTAATGTTCGAGTCGAGAATCGTGGCCCAGGCCCGGTCATAGCCCTGCGTGATAGCTGTCTGCGGGCTCGCACCTGCGCGCAGCTCTTCCCGGACCCGCTCATTAATCAGCACGTTTGCATCAATTGCCATGCCGAGTGTAAGCGCGATCGCTGCGATACCGGGCAGCGTTAGGGTAGCCTGCAGCAACGAGAGCATCGCAAATAGCAGGAGCAGATTGACTGAAAGCGCGGTGACTGAGATCACTCCAAAGAGCATGTAGTAGCCAATCATAAAAAGGGCTACTGCAATAAAACCATAGAGCGTGGAATTAAAGCCTTTGGCGATGTTGTCCGCTCCAAGGCTTGGCCCGATGGTGCGCTCTTCAATGATCTCCATCGGCGCGGCAAGCGAGCCTGCACGCAGCAGCAAGGCAGTATCGGCGGCTTCAACGGTGCTCATGCGGCCCGAAATCTGAACCCGACCACCCGGAATTTCCCCACGAATCACCGGTGCTGTAACGACCTCTCCCTTACCTTTCTCAACTAAGAGAATCGCCATCCGCTTGCCGATGTTTTCACGGGTAACATCGCGGAAAATTCGCGCGCCCTTGGAATCAAGCGTGAGGTGAACCGCGGGCTCACCTGGGTTTTGAGAATCAAAACCCGCCTGAGCATCGGTGAGGTTCTCACCAGTAAGCACCACATCACGCCGCAGCAGAATTGGGCCACCACCGCGCTCTGTGAAGACCTCAAGGCCTGCTGGTAGTCTACCGGTCGCCAGCGCGTTTAAGGCCTCAAGGCTATCCTCGACCATGCGGATCTCAAGGGTGGCGGTGCGGCCAAGAATATCTTTTGCCTTTGCCGTGTCTTGCACACCTGGTAGCTGCACAACAATTCGCTCTGGGCCCTGCTGCTGAATTACGGGCTCGGCGACTCCGAGCTCGTTAACACGGTTTGATAAGGTCGTGATGTTCTGCTTAACGGCGTAATCCCGGACACGTTTTTCTGCCTCGGGGCGCAGGGTGCCGACCAAGGCGGCCTCGCCGCCCAGCGTAGCCTCGATCCAGTTTAAATCCGCCAGTTGGGTACTGAGTAAGGCCCGCGACTTCTCTCGTGTGTCTTGATCACGAAACCGAACCTCGATTCCCTGCGCACTGCGGCTAATGCCTGCGTGCCGAAGACTTTTATCTCGCAATAGCGTTCGCGTGTCACCCATTAAGACATCAAGCCGCTTGCTCACGGCTGCCGGCATATCTACCTGCAAGAGGAAATGTACACCGCCCCGAAGATCAAGACCGAGGTACATAGGCAAGGCCCGCATGCTGGTGAGCCAGGCGGGCGAGCTCGAAATCAGATTCAGCGCAACCACATAACGCGGGTCTTGAGGATCTGCATTAAGCGCTTTTTCAATCGCATCACGGGCCTTTAACTGGGTGTCGGTATCAGGCAGGCGCACGCGAATGCTTGCGCCTTCAATCTTGGCGCCATCGTTTTTAAGGCTACTTAACTCTAGAGCGCGGTCAACCCGCTGCGCGATCTCTTGATCAACCTTTACCGTTACCTTCGCACCGGAGACCTGAACGGCGGGCGCCTCACCAAAAAAATTCGGCAGGGTGTAGAGCAAGCCAAAGCTTAGGGCTAGCGCCATCACGAGGGCGCGCCAGATTGGGAGCTTATTCAATGCGGAGCCTTTGACTGGGCGATTAATTCGGGTTTTAGATCCCCTTAATCGTTCCCTTAGGCAACAGGGTCTGCACGGCCTGCTTCTGAACGTTGATGGTCACAGGCGATTCACTACCGATATCCACCGTGACATACGCCTCTGAGACATCAGTGATTTTGCCCACTACACCACCTGCCGTGATCACTTCATCACCCTTATTCAAAGCGCCAATCATGGCCTTGTGCTCTTTAGCGCGTTTCATCTGAGGGCGAATCATTAGGAAATAGAGCACAACAAACATCAAGATGAGGGGCAGAAAACTCATCAGAGAGGATTCTGGCGAGCCAGCGGCTTGGGCGTAGGCGGGACTAATCAACACAGGTCGGACTCCTTAGGAATTTGCTGAGTTACGAAGTATAACGGGCGGCTAGACGCCGCGTGAACGGTCTTCATGGAACTGCCGGCGCCAGGCGGCAAAGGCGCCCTGGGCGATTGCCTCACGCATCTGGCGCATTAAATCCAAGTAAAAATAAAGGTTATGAACTGTGGCGAGATGGGCGCCTAGAATCTCCTGGACCTTTTGCAGGTGATAGACGTAGCTGCGGCTATACGCAGGCCGGTCATCCCTATGATCTCGGGGGGCACAGACCGGGCAGGCACAGGACTCATCAATTGCCCCTAAATCATCCCGATAGCGGGAGTTGCGGATCTTGATGTCGCCAAACCGCGTGAAGATCCAGCCATTGCGCGCGTTCCGGGTAGGCATTACGCAATCAAACATATCAACGCCCTGCGATACCCCCTCCACTAGATCTTCGGGGGTTCCCACCCCCATGAGGTAGCGAGGTTTGTGCTCCGGGAGCCTCGGTGCCGTATAGGCGAGGATTCGGTTCATGTCCTCTTTGGGCTCCCCAACCGAGAGGCCTCCAATCGCATAGCCGTGAAAATCAAGTTCCGTGAGACCCTCTAGAGACTCTTGGCGAAGGTCTTCCATCATTCCGCCTTGAACAATTCCAAATAAGGCATTGGGGTTATTCAAAGCTCTGAACTCTTCTTTAGAGCGCCTTGCCCAACGCATCGATAAGCGCATCGACTCGGCAGTCTGATCCCGTGTCGAGGGGTGGGCAGTGCACTCATCAAACACCATCACGATATCGGAATTAAGTACTGTCTGAATGCGCATGGATTCCTCTGGGGTGAGAAATAACTTATCGCCATTGACCGGTGACTGAAATGCAACGCCCTCTTCAGAGATTTTTCTCAAGTCCCCAAGGCTCCAGACCTGAAAGCCTCCGGAATCGGTGAGAATTGGTTTTGTCCAATTCATAAAAGAATGTAGCCCACCGTGGGCCGCCATCACGTCAAGACCCGGCCTTAACCAGAGATGAAAGGTGTTGCCAAGAACGATCTGGGCGCCTACCGCATCAAGATCTGCACTCGACATCGCTTTTACAGACCCATAGGTTCCTACCGGCATGAAGATTGGTGTCTGCACAACACCATGACTTAAGCTCAGTACCCCGCGACGGGCTTTTCCATCGGTATTGAGAAGCTCAAACTTCATGGGTTAGAACGAACACAGAACATTGCATCACCATAGCTAAAAAACCGATAGCGGGATTTGATTGCGTGTTGATAGACCGATCGCATTGTGTCATACCCCACAAAGGCGGCAACTAGCATCAATAAGGTCGATTTTGGCAAATGAAAGTTAGTTAGTAGCGCGTCCACCACCTGAAACGAATAGCCTGGACGAATAAAGATATCCGTCTCCCAGGATCCGCTGCGAATAAGGCCCCCGTTTCCCTTCGATGGAATGCTTCCGGATTCAAGTGTCCGAAGGCTCGTGGTGCCCACCGCGATCACCCGTTTGTTGGCTAGGCGGGCCTCTTTAATGAGGCTTGCCGTTTCAACCGGAATCTCACACCACTCAGAATGCATGCGATGGGCCTCGAGATTTTCCTCACGAACTGGTGCAAAGGTTCCAGTGCCAACATGAAGCGTGACAAAACCGCAGCGGACCCCTTTTGCCTCTAGCGCGCTGATCAGCGCAGCATCAAAATGCAACCCTGCCGTAGGTGCAGCGACAGAGCCAGGCGTTTCGGCGTAAACCGTTTGATAACGCTCTTGATCATTTTCGTTTGGTTTGTGGGCGATATAAGGGGGCAGAGGAATCTCGCCGCAGGATTCGAGCACCTCCAACACAGGCGCGCTAAACCGCAAAAGAAAACGATCGTCATGCTCGATATCGCGGCCAAGAACCTCACAAGAAAATTCTGAGGCGCAATCATTTAGGTCTTCAGCGCTCTCGCTAACCGAAGAGGTCTCGTTTTTACCGCCAGACACCCTTGACTTAAGAAGCGAAATCTTTGCGCCAGCAGAAGGTTTTTTACTCACCCGAAGTAAAACCCGTGCCTCAAATTCACTCACGATACGCTCGACCAAAACCTCAACCTGGCCGCCTGTTGTTTTAACTCCAAAACAACGGGCAGCAATGACCTTTGATTTATTAAAAATTACAAGGTCACCCGGATTAATCAGATCAAGAATATCGGTGAATTGGGCGTCGCGAAGGCGGCTGCCTAAGACTAAGAGCCTGCTCGCAGAGCGCTCACTAGCTGGGTGCTGAGCAATTAACTCGACCGGCAGATCAAAGTCAAAATCACTTAATCGATACATGCAAGGTAAGTACAAGCTAGATCAATCTCGGCCGAATACGCGAGGCAATCCAGGCGGCAATAAGACATTTCAAAATATCACCGGGTACAAAAACAACTGCGGCTAGAGATGCTTTTGCAAACGTCAGTTCTGTTTTCATCACAATGCCTGGAATTCCAAAAGCATAGATCACGACAATGCCACCCAATAAGGCCGCACTTAAGGCGCAGAGGTATGGTCGTGCGGGGCCCCATTTTCTAAACTGCGTATTTAAAAACCCGCAGGCCCAGGCACCAACAACCCAGCCAACAAGAAAGCCAATTGTTGGCCCAAAAAATACACCTAATCCCCCACGCCCCCCCGAGAGCACTGGCGCACCAAGCGCCACCACAAAAAGAAAAAGTAGCACAGCCAGAGCGCCATTGCGGGCGCCCAGCATCAAACCTGCCAGCATCACGCCAAGGGTCTGTGCGGTAATCGGTACGCCTGCCGTAAAGGGTAGATCAAGCTTTGGAATTAACCCCAACACCGCGATGAGGGCTGCAAATAATGAGATACGAACGAGGTCTTGATAAGACATTGATGGTCGGGCGATCGAGAATAAATTCATGGTCAAAGCTAACGCCTTATTCGAGATACGATTGCTTCAGCAACATGATCTGTACGGCGTAAGGTTTCATTCATAAAAGGAGCGATGAGTTTAAACCCAGATCGTTTTTTCGATCGGGCTGACCAGGCCTCGCTCTGTGCCTGCCACTGGGCGAGCAGCACCGGAACAAAACGGATGACCAGGGCAACCGCCAGGGATAACTTCTTTGGGTCTAGGCCGATTACGCGCAGCGGCCGAAGCCATGGCAAGATCACACGCATCATTTCTTGCATCGGTGTGGTCGCTGTAACAAGATCGGCCAGCATAATCATAAGTAATAGGCGGGTAACTGATAGAGCCGCTAGCTCCCAGCTCATTAGAAGGCCTTGAAAAACACCCAGACCCAGAATAAGGGGCAGCATGGCTTTCAGGCCGACAAACCGCGATGTTCCTGGTCTGCCCATTGAAAGATAAATTCCCGCGACCACGCAGCCGCCCAGAGCAAGAAATAAAACGTCGTCCACGGGTAAAACCACGATTGAAATTGCAGCAAGCGCCAGAAGCTTTGTGCCAGCGGGGACCTGATGAAGCCAGGTCTTCTGTGAGATATAAAGAGAGATCATTGCGCCTCGTATGCCGCAATCAGAGTCTGCGCATTGCCATCGTGTAAAACGGCGCCCGATTCGAGCCAGATTATCCGATCAAAATCCTTTAAAAGACGTAGATCATGGGTTGCCATCATCACCGGTATGGGTAGGCCTGCAATCACCTGCACAATTAACTCGGTGCTCCTGCGATCAAGGCTTGAGCAGGGCTCATCTAGCAATAAAAGCTCAGCGCCATCGAGTAGAACCGACAAAATACAGAGTAATTGTTTCTGGCCATCACTCAGTTCATGGGTGGCCTTATCCTTTAACTGAAGCAAGTTGTATTGGGCTAAGAGCGCACCAGCTTTCTGCTCTGCCTCAAGCTTTGATACACCCTGGTCAATGAGCCCAAAGCAGAGCTCTTCCATCACTGTAGGAAACAGGATCTGGTGATCGGGATTTTGAAAAACAAAACCAACTCGATTAGGCACCCTGAGCTCCCCGGCATCCGGTTTTAGTATTCCCTTAATGAGTCGCAAAAGCGAACTCTTGCCCGATCCGTTCGGGCCAATCAGGCCGATACGGCGCTCGGGCAGCGTTAGGCTTAGACTCTGAAACACATTGGTCTGGTCACGTTTTAGCGAGATGCGAAGAAGCTCCATCGCCGGTATACTAGAGGTCTTTCCCGATGCCGGGGTGGTGGAACTGGTAGACGCGCCGGACTCAAAATCCGGTGCCGCAAGGCGTGTCGGTTCGAGTCCGACCCTCGGCACCAAAAAACGCTAAAAAGCACTCTTATCGAGAGAATTGTTTTCTAAAGTAGGGCAACAGCAACAGAAGTGCAGCGATCACAAGGATTGAGCCTGAAATAGGGCGAGTCAAAAACGTTGTGAAATCTCCCATGCTGATGACGAGCGCTTGGCGCATGCTGTTCTCGGCCATAGGCCCCAAGATTAAGCCAATAATCATCGGCGCCAATGGAAAATCGAAACGCCGGAACGTGTATCCGAGCAAGCCAAAACCAAATAAAAGTCCGATATCAAACGCAGAGTTAGTCGATCCATACACACCGGCGACAGAAATGATGATGATCCCTGCATAAAGCCAGGGCGCGGGGATCTTCAGCAACTTTACCCACAGCCCCACTAATGGAAGATTCAGTATTAAAAGAATAACATTACCAATATAGAGGCTTGCGATGAGTGTCCACACTAGGCCGCCCTGCTCTGTAAACAGAGTAGGTCCTGGCCTGATACCATAGGATTCAAATGCCGACAACATGATTGCAGCGGTGGCAGAGGTAGGAATACCTAACGTTAACAGTGGCATCAACACACCAGCCGCAGAAGCGTTATTCGCCGCCTCTGGACCGGCAACGCCCTCAATGGCGCCCTTACCAAACTCCTCTGGGTGCTTAGAGAGCTTCTTTTCTGTGTAGTAGCTCAATAACGTTGGTAGTTCTGCTCCGCCTGCTGGCATCGCCCCAATAGGAAAGCCAAACAAACTTCCTCTAATCCAAGGCTTCCAAGAACGACGCCAATCATTTCTCGAGAGAAATAGGCTATCCGAAACCTCTAAGACCTCTGTTTTTTTGGCCTCACGGCCCTGCCAGGCTAGAAAAAGCGCCTCTCCAACCGCAAACAATCCGACAGCCGCAATCGTTACCTCAATGCCATCCAGTAACTCCATTTGTCCAAATGTAAACCGAGGCTGCCCTGTCTGCAGATCAACCCCAACCAAACCGATCAACAATCCTCCCGAAAGACTTATTAAACCCCGGAGCAGTGAACTACCGAGGACGGCGGTAACCGCAACTAATGCCAATATCATTAAACTGAAATATTCAGCAGGGCCAAACGCCAATGCGGCTTCAACAACAAGTGGTGCAAAAAATGTAAGCGCAATTGTCGCAATAGTGCCCGCAACAAAACTTCCAATGGCTGCCGTCGCTAGCGCTGCCCCCGCCCTGCCCTTGCGAGCCATGCGATTGCCTTCCAAGGCGGTCATTAATGTTGCAGATTCACCCGGAGTATTCAGCAGTATTGAAGTTGTGGAGCCTCCATACATCGCGCCGTAGTAAACACCGCCAAACAATACGAACATCGCTACTGCAGGAACTTTAAAAGTAAGTGGAAGCAGTAGTGCGATCGTCAGCGCTGGCCCAATTCCTGGCAAAACACCCACTAAGGTGCCCACAAAACACCCGATGAATCCGTAGAGCAAAATCATCGGATCAAGCGCCGCAGAAAATCCGGCGAGTAGCGCCTCAAATGAACCCATAAGTCACTACCCTATTTTAACGAGAGGGGGAACATCGGCCCAAGATCTACCGATAACAAAAAATCAAAGAGCACCCAGAAAAGTATTGAAATTCCGCTGCAGATTAAAAGTGATCGCAACCCAACCGCGGCACCAAAAGAGCGGGCTATTGCTACCCCCGAAAACACAGCAGCCAAAACGAAGCCAAGCGGCTTGATGAAAATGACGAAACAAAATAATCCAGCCAGAAAATATGCCGCCCTCGCAGGCGCACCGTCTAGTGGCGAGCTTTCTTCATCGAAAGCCAGATCCACCGCTCCGCCCTTGAACACATCTACCCCGTAGAGTACGCCGCATAAACACAACAAGGACACAATTATCGTTGGAATAAAGGTAGCGCCCACTACCGCATACATTGGCGACTCTGGTATCGCTGTGACCTGCCATGCTGACAGGCCACAGACGACCAATAAAAAAATTGCAAAACGCTGGACCGTCATGATTGCCAAGCGGTCATGGCCCTAGCGGAAATCAGGCAAGACCGAGATCTTTAAGAACCGCCTCAGTATCTGCTATATCTTTAGCAATCTGCCGCTCAAATGGTCTCTCGGACATAAATACATCGGTCCACTTCCTTGTTTCTAGGGTCTTCTTCCACTCAGCGGAACTATTCATCTTCGCAAGAAGATCTACAAGTTTCTCGCGCTGCGGATCTGTAATGCCCGGCGCGCCGAACACTCCACGCCAATTGGCTGCGGTTACATTAATTCCTAACTCAAGCAGCGTGGGTACACCGACCCCAGGAATCCGTTTGTTACCGGAAACCGCAATCGCTTTCATACGGCCCGCTTTAATTTGCTCTTCAAATTCAGAATAACCGGAAATACCCGCAACTACTTGTCCGCCTATGATGGCGGCGTTCGCAGGGCCGCCGCCAGCAAATGCGACATAGGCTGCCTCACGGGGATTCTTACCCAGAGCCTTTACAACAAGGCCTAACAGCTGATGATA
>Ga0315902_10007188_pt1 | contig 15270 bp, 14 predicted proteins | sample LakEriMetagenome_9_FD_203523 | JGI IMG/M metagenome (GOLD analysis project Ga0315902, IMG submission 203523) | Freshwater fungal communities from buoy surface, Lake Erie, Ohio, United States - Buoy 12 MA117 | ecosystem: Environmental > Aquatic > Freshwater > Lake > Lake biofilm | place: USA... | reverse complement strand
CCTGCCAGATGCAGTGTCCAGAAGAGTCGGGCGGCGCCGCCAAAGTCGCTGGCATCGGATCCCACCGGCGCGATCACGATGTGGGCCTGCGTATCGATGCCCCATTTTCGAAATAGCTGGCTGAGCTCCTGATCCGAGAGTACGCGGCCCGGATTTTTCTCTGGCCCGCGAATTGACGAGTACGGGGCGGCGATCGCGCCAGGAATATGGCCCGCGTCGTAGTTAGGTGTCTTGCCATCTCCCTGCATCAATTCTCGAATATCCAGAATGCGCAGATTGGCCTTTTTGTCGATCAGGCCTTTGAGTATGGCGGGGGTGATCAAGGGGCTGACGGCATCGGGGCTTTGGGCCGGGACTGGACTGCAGAAGATGCCGATCGCGATAGACAGCAGTAAAGTGAGAAGGGTTTTGAGGCGCTGCGTAGAACCCCGGGAAGTGGATGCAGTACTTCCAATACTTCTCATCAAAGTCATCGTAAACTCGATCTAGTGCGGTTAAGGGTTGAGAAGAGTAAATCCGACAATCTTTGTTCGGGGCCGATGGGGACAGATCGGAGCCCTCAGCCCCCGAGGCTGACCCGGAATCCCAAACGCCAGGGCAGAATCAGCACCAAACTTTTCGTCTCGAATTTATCAGAATCAGCACCGCATCTGATTCGCTCTATGAACGTCCCGTTGTTCAGGTGACATTGTGCGGCCGAACTGTGCAGGACTCTAGCGCCGTTCGGCTGACTGAACCGGTCAGTGATTGTCTAGAACAACGTGAATACCCAAAGGAAATCGGCTGCGTTCGATTCTTAGTCACCGTGGGGACCGGCTGGGCGATCCGGACCGCAGAAACCCCTCCTTGACTGCCTAATGACTAATTGATAACCTTTTTCTGGAAACGTTTCCAACTTTGGGGGGTGTCGCATGCAAATCGTTAAAAGTCTGGTCCTTGCGGGTGCTGTGCTTTTGAGTTCCGTGGCCTCGGTGGCCACAGCCCAGCAGGAATTACGTGTCGGATTCGTCTCCACCATGACCGGAAGCGGGGCGGTCATCGGTCAGCAAATCGAAAATGGCTTCAAACTCGGCCTTGAGCATCGAGGCTGGAGAAAAGATGGGGATCTCTTGGCGGGCGTCCCGCTGAAGGTGATCTACGTCGATGATCAGGTCAAGCCTGAGGTGGGCCTCAAAGAGGTCGAAAAACTACTGAAGCAAGATCGCGTTCATGTGGTTGCAGGAATCATCTGGGCGAACGTATTTACAGCGGTGTCGGGGCCGGTGCTCGACTCGGGACGCATCCTGATGGGTGCCGTGTCGGGCCTGGGCCAGTATGCAGGTGAGCAGTGTCACCCGAGATTTATTTCAACCTCATTTCAGAATGACCAAAACGCAGAGGCCACTGGCGAGCTGGCAACGAGACGAGGGGTCAAGACCATTGTCGCGATGGCGCCCAACTATCAGGCGGGCCGGGAGTATCTCGATGCGTTTGAGCGCACATTTAAGGGCGGCAAGGTGATTGAGCGGGTCATGTATAAGCTTGGGCAGAGCGACTTCCAGGCGGAATTCGCCCGAATCCGTTCATTGAAACCAGAGGCGGTTCTCATTTTTGCCCCGGGTGCGATGGGCCTATCTTTCATGAAGCAGTGGCGGGCGACCGGCCTTAATCAGGAATTTAAGCTGCTGTCTCTGTACACCGTCGATAACGCAAACCTTCCCATCATTGGGGATGCCGCGCTGGATGTGAGAGATACCAATCACTGGAGTCCTGACCTTTCCAATCCAGTGAACAAGCGCTTTGTGCAAGAGTTTACCTCTAAATTTGGTGGTCCTCCTTCGTTCTTCGCGGTTGGGGGCTACGATGCGGCGGTTGCGCTCGAGGCGGGTCTACGCTCAACGAAGGGAAGGATTGACGACCTCGATGCTTTGGCAGTGGCGATTAAGCGCAGCACGCTTGACTCGCCGCGGGGCAAGCTTTCCTACAATACCAATGGATTCCTGCTGCAGCCTTACTATGAACGAGAGGTGGTAAAGGGTGCAGACGGCAAACCGGCCTTTCGGTCTTTAGGCGTGATCATGAATCAGCCGGATTCCTACGCTTCCAAATGTAAACTTACCCTTCGCTAAGCCTTATGCGTCTTAAGGATAAGGTTGCAGTCATTACGGGTGGGGCCGCAGGCATCGGAAGGCATTACTGCGCGCGCCTCGTCGAGGAGGGCGCCTGTGTCGTCATCGGTGATATCGTGGACGGCCAGGATTTCGCCAATCAGTTATCCAGCGCGGGGAGGGCGCTCTTCCGCTTTGTGGACGTATCAAACTTTGACTCAGTGCAGTCTCTTGTGTCGACCGCTGTTGAGCGTTTTGGTGGGGTGGATATCCTTGTGAACAATGCGGCAGTCTTTGCTTCGCTCACCCCGCGGCCTTTCGAAGAGATTTCGGAGTCCGAGTGGGACCGGGTGATGGCCGTCAACGTGAAGGGTGTCTGGAATGGTGCCCGTGCGGTGCGTGCGCAGATGCAGGCGCAGGGGGCCGGCCGCGTGATCAATATCACCTCGCCGTTATTTCACAAGGGCACCCCGGGTCTCATGCATTACGTCGCCTCCAAGGGGGCCGTGATCGGAATCACACGATCTCTTGCGCGGGAGATGGGCGCCTATGGGGTCTGCGTCAATGCGATCGCCCCAGGCCTGACGCTCAGCGACACTCTTCTTGCCAATCCAGCCATTCAGTATCAGCGGGAGGCGGTCATGTCGAGTCGAGCGTTAAAGCGTGATCAGATGCCAAAGGATCTGGAAGGAACCCTTGTTTTTCTTGCATCAGAGGAGAGTGGGTTTATGACCGGTCAGACGCTGATCGTCGATGGTGGATCCGCCTTAATATGAGGGGTGAAAAGAAGGACTTGTTGACGGGGGAGAGAATCGAGCGATGAAAAGTTGGCCCTATTTGTATAACCAGTGGTATGCGACCGCATGGGGATCTGAGATCGGTCGCGAGTTGACGCGTAGAGACCTGTTAGACGAGCCGATCGTGCTTTACCGTACACAGGGTGGCGTGGTCACGGCGCTAAGCGATCGATGTTTGCACCATCATTATCCCTTGCATCGGGGATGCCTCGTGGGGGATCACGTTGAGTGTGGCTATCACGGGTTCACCTATGATCCCTCTGGCCGGTGCGTGCGCATCCCAGGGCAGGACCACATTCCTGAGAAGGCCCGTCTCCGAACCTATCCCGTGGTTGAAAAATGGAAATGGATCTGGGTCTGGATGGGGGATCCCGAGAAGGCCGATGAGGCACTCATCCCCAACTTTTTTTGGCTCGACGATCCCGCATGGGAGGCGGTGGGTTCGAGCATCCAGCTGCAGGCCCGCCATCAGCTCTTAAATGAGAACCTGCTCGATCTGAGCCATGTGGAGTTTGTGCATCGCGGCAGTATCAGTTCAAGCAACCTATCAGAGCATCCGATTGAGACAAAGGTAGAGGGTCAAAAGGTACGCATCTCTAGAATCATGAAAAATATCGAGGCGGCTCCTTTATTCGTGAAGACGATGGGACTCCCCGATAGGATTGATCGGTGGCAGGTCGAGGAGTTTCAGCCACCCTGTTATCACGTCGTGCACGTCAGTGCGGGCAGTCCGGGAACGCGCCTCGATGATTCCTGTCAATACAAAGTCATTAATGCAATCGTGCCGGAGCGCCCGAATCGTTCCCGTTACCTCTGGTCTGTAAGCCGCAATTATCGCCGGGAGGAAAAGTGGGTCAGTGACTATCTGCAGGAGGCTGTACAGCGAGTTTTCATGGAAGACGTTGCGGTCTGCGAAGCACAGGAGGCGATGATTTCCTCGTTGCCAAATCCGCCGACAGAGATGCTCGCGAAGATGGATACGGGGGTCACAAGTGCCCGTCGAATTCTCGCTGAAATGAAACTCGCCGAGAGCCAAGAAACGAGTGGGCAAAGCCATGCCTGACATTCCCAACCCAAGACTTCCTGTTCATGGCGAAACTGTCTCGATTCGTCAGGGATTAGAAACGCTCGAGGGATATCTGGCAGTACCCGTTGGTGAGTTCACCCAGCGCCCGGCCGTGCTTGTCTTGCACGAGGTCTGGGGCCTGGATGACCATATTCGCAGTGTCGCCCGCAGAATCGCTGGAGAGGGATATGTGGCCCTAGCACCCAATCTTTTCTCAAGAGAGGGTCCTCCACCGGGCACCACGATTGAAGAGTTGCGCCCCTTTATGTTTCGCATTCCCGATTTGCGGGTGGTCAAGGATCTTGAAGCGGGCATCACTTTTCTGCGCGCGAATCCCCTTGTCTCGCAGCGGCCAATAGGTGCTGTGGGATTTTGTATCGGTGGGACCTGGGCCAGGATGTTGGCCATCCGAGAGGGCAGCCTGGCGGCGGTGGTTGATTTTTATGGCCGCCTCAGGTATCCGGAGCTCTCCGACAATAAGCCCTTTCAGCCGATCGATCGTGTTGCCGAGATGTGCTGTCCGTATCTGGGGTTATTTGGCGGTGAAGACCCCGTGATCCCGTCTTCAGATCTGGAAGAATTGCGGTGGCGGCTAGAGAGTGCCCATCGAGCATTCGACATCAAGGTCTACCCTGGTGCTCCCCACGCGTTCTTTAATGATTCACGTGCCCTTTATCAGGATCCGCCTGCGGAGATCGCCTGGCGCGATACGACCAAGTTCCTGTCTCAGCACCTCGGGTAACCAACAGCCAGCCGATGTTGACCACCAGTTCCCCACTGTTTGCAGCGGACTTTGTTGAGACTTGCCGCATTGCCCTATCGCGCTCTGCAGTGAAACCGGGCGAATTGGTCATGATCTACAGTGACGCGTTAACGGATCCTGGGTATGTTGCAGCATTCTGGGCTGCAGCCCGTGAGCTGGGTGCGGAGGCTGTACAGGTGTCCGTTACGGCGATCCCGCTCTCCGGCTCAGGCCGTGTCGAGAATCGAACGGTCGTCTCCGAGCGGATGACAACAGCCCTGAGCGCTGCAAATATCGTAATCGACATCTCATCGGGCGGTCTGCTGTACTCCGATGCCCGCAACGACCTACTGAAGGCGGGCTCTCGGATCTTGCGCGCTCGCGAACCCTGGGATGTGTTGCGCCGCCTCATTCCTGATCCTCTTGTGAAACTCAGATCGATCAACGGAGCAAAGCGTCTTGCCGAGGCAAGAACCATTCAGATTCGTTCGCGTGCCGGAACAAATCTGAAGGTGCAGAAGGGTGACCGACCGGTGGAATGCCAGTACGGCGCAGCCGATCTTGCCGGGCGCTGGGACCATTGGCCCTCGGGGATGGTCTACTGTGCGCCTTTGGAAGAGACACTCGAAGGCGAATTGGTCATCGATCGTGGAGATCTGCTGTTTCCCCCTAATCTCTACGTGAGAGACCCAATCCATTGTGTCTTCAAAGACGGCGTCATGACGAAGATGGAGGGCGGGGCAGATGCCGTTATTTTTAAAGAATATTTGTATCGAAGCGGCAATTCAAATTGTCTGCGGCTAGCCCATCTGGGCTGGGGAACTGAGCATCGTGCCCGTTGGGAGACTTTTGCCATTCGCGGGCATGCCGGCGGCGGAAGCGTGGAAGCCCGATCTCACTATGGCAACGTTCTCTTTGCTCTTGGCGAGAATCGAGACCTAGGTGGCTCAAACGACGCACCTGTACACACGGATATCGCCCTGCGTTGTGCCAGCCTTGAACTCGATGGCAAAACGATTGTCGAGGACGGAAAAATCGTTGCTGAGGGGCTGTCCTAAGCCATGAAGATAGATTCCCACGTGGCCCCCCAAGACGGGATTGGGGCGCGATTAGAGAGATCCGAAGATGTGCGTTTTCTCACTGGCCAGGGGAGGTTTATTGACGATATCAATCTGCCAGGGCAGCTGTATTTATTTGTGGTACGCAGCCTTCACGCTCATGCAAAGATTTTGGATATCAAGGTTTCGACACTTCAGAAAAGTTTTCCCGATGTTTTTGTTTTGACCTCGGCGGATGTGGCGCCCGAGGCCCGAATCCCCGTCCGAATCTCAGGTGGAGAAGGCATCTCCTCCTTTTTGCAGCCGCCCTTGGCCCGCGATCGCGTGCGGTATGTAGGTGAACCCCTGGCGGTGGTGGTGGCGGGATCCAGGCAGGAGGCGGAGGATGCAGCAGAGGCCCTAGAGGTCGTCTACGAGCCCCTAGAGCCTGTTTTAGACTGTGTTTCTGCGCTGGAGGATAGGGCCCAAAAGATTTACGAGGCAGGAAATTGTGTGGCCCGATTCTCCATGGAGAAGGGCCAGGTTGATTCGGTGTTTGCAGATGCTCCAGTCGTGCTCGAGCATCAGTTTTCGATACAACGACATACCGCAGTGCCAATGGAGCCCAGGGGGCTGTTGGCAGACTTTAACAAGGGAACCGGCAGACTCAGCGTATGGGGCCCGACCAAGCTCCCTTATGTCAATCGGTCAATCCTGTCAGCACTTCTTCACATGTCAGAGCAAGACATCACCTTTATCGAGCCTGATGTCGGCGGTAGTTTTGGTGTGAGGGGCGAGTTCTATCCGGAGGATATGCTGGTGCCACTCGCCTCGATGCGAATTGGCCGACCCATCAAGTGGGTGGAGTCTCGTCGGGATCATTTCTGCAGCATTAATCATTCCCGGGAGCAGTCTTGGATCCTGCGCGTTGCAGCGGACCGAGAGGGAAAACTTATCGCGATTGATGCTGAGCTGTACCACGACATGGGCGCGTACGTGAGAACACACGGAACCATCGTCGCGCATCACGCGGGAACCTCGCTGCCCGGACCCTACTTCTTAGAGCACTATCGGTGCCGGGTCGTTTGCAGCGTCACGAATAAAACGCCAACAGGAACCATGCGGGCGCCTGGAATGTTTGAATCGAGTTTCGTCCGGGAGCGAGCAATCGACCTGCTTGCCCAGAAACTCTCACTCAATCCGCTTGAGGTACGACAAAAAAATCTCATTGGCCCTCATCAGATGCCATACCTCATTTATCCGAATTGGCATGGGCCTTATAAGCCCCAATACGATAGCGGGAATTTTGCCGAGGTATTAAGAAAAACGCTCCATCACCTCAATGAGAACGGGTCTGGGTTTCGGCCGGAGGCGGTCGGTTCGCTCAGAATCGCCAGCGGTCTTGCGCTAACGGTTGAACCCTCTGGGCTTGGCCCGTTCGAGCGAGCCACCCTGAGGGCAACGGTGGAGGGGCGCTTCATTCTGTTTGTGGGCAGCACCTCTCAGGGACAGAGTCAGGAAACCACTTTTGCCCAGATATGTTCCGAACTGCTGCAACTGCCGTCCAGTTTCGTCTCAGTCCGCCATGGCAATACTGACGAAATGGCTGTCGGATATGGCACGAACGCAAGCCGGGCGGCTGTGATGGGGGGCAAGGCCGTTTATCTGGCATGCCAAAAACTATTGCAAAGAGGGAAGGAAATAGCCGCCTTGCGGCTGGGGGTTCCATTGGATGAGATCCGATACGAACAGGGTGCTTTTTGGCCGATCCACCCGGGGAAGGGCAGCGCTCTGGGCTGGGCGGAGCTGGCCCGCTCTGTCTCGCCTTTGGCGATTCACGGGGGGTCATCGATCCCTGGCTTTGAATACACCCACGCCTTAGAGGTCACGTCGCATGCGACCAACGTTCAGGAAGGAACTGCCGTCTTCTCCGTCCACTGGGCACGCGTGAGCGTGGATATCGATACCGGCGAGATCAAGGTCTTGAGATACCTGGTGGCGTGTGATGCTGGACGAGTACTCAACCCCGCGATCGTCGAGGGCCAGCTTCAGGGCGGGGTGGTCATGGGTCTGGGAGGCGCACTGGCTGAGGCACTGGTATACGACAGCGATGGTCAGCTGCTCACCGCAACGCTGCTCGACTACGCGTTGCTGACGGCGGCAGATGTGCCAAACATCGAGACGCTGGTTTTTGAGGATGTGCCATCGCCGTCTAATCCCCTTGGTGTTCGTGGTGTCGGTGAGGTAGGGACCTCTGGAGCAGGCGCAGTGATTGCCAACGCCGTTTCGAACGCACTCAATGGCACAGGCCTTGAAATTACTTCTCTGCCACTTACCTCAAACAATGTTTTTTCATTGCTGCACTCTAAATAACTACAAAAGGGGAAAAGAATGCCATTGCTCGTGAAGGCAAAAGATGTGAAGGACGGCTCTGCTATTGTCAACCTCCACGATGGAAAGATGTCGACCAAATACGTCTACGGATCGGAATGCAATTTAATGGTTGCGGTCAGGGCCGGTGGCTATCATTCAAAACCACATCGCCACGACTCAGAGCAGTTAAACTACGTTACCGAGGGATCTATTTGGGTCTTCTTTGAAAACGGCGGATTTCTGGCTGAGACGGGGGATTTTTATAGGGTTCCCAAGGGGGCAATCCACTGGGGATGGAACCGGGATAACACTCCCTGTACGATTATCGAATGCCACGCGCCTGCCGTTGAGCCGGCAGGCCGGGCGAATTCGATTGGACTTTTTGATGAGCACGAGGAACACGATATCAGCCGAGCCGTTAAAAATATTGGAGTTGACCTTGACACGGCGGGGATTGAAGAAAAAGTCCTTGGAAAAACCTAAAAAGGCGATCAGGTTTTGAAACGGCCAAGAATAATTAACTTGACCAATATAGAAAACGTGTCAATACGGCACGTCGCAAAGAGCGCTGGAGTGGCGCTCTCTAGCGTATCGCGTGTACTGAATAATTCTCCGCACGTCTCCGATGAACTCAGGCGCCGAGTAACGGAGGCCGTCGAGAGTCTTGGATTTCGGCCAAATACGCATGCCCGCGGACTCAGGGCCGCAAAAAGCATGACCCTCGGCCTGATCCTGCGTGATGTTGGCAACACGACGTTCGCAACGCTATGGAAAGCGGCGGTCGATGCCGCCGCGCATTATGGCTATCGGGTCGTGGTCATTACCTCAGAGATGGATTTCGCCAAAGAGGATGAATGTATCAAACTCATGCTGCAGCAAAATGTAGATGGAATTGTAGGGTTTGTCGCGGACGAGTTACGAAGTGCCTTCCGTGCACTCGGCAGACAAATGCCGCTCGTATTGGTTGAGAGTAATATCAAGGGGCTCCAGTGTGATCGCGTACTCTGTGATAACCGAGAGGGTGTTCAAAAGGCAACCGAGTATCTGCTCGATCATGGCCATCGAAAAATAATTTTTCTGAGTGGCTCCCAGTCTCGTATTCCTGGACAAGAGCGAAGGGCCGGTTTCGAGGCCGCGTTTAAACGCCGTCGCATTGAGCCCGACCAGAATCTCATATTTCTTGTGTCACATATCGACGACTCCGATCGGAAGCGGCTTCGATCGCTTTTAACAAAGCGTTCTGGACCAACGGCACTTTTTGCGGCGACCGCTCACCTGACCCTGGAGAGCCTCGAAGTGGTCCGCGAACTGAATCTGAGCGTGCCCGAGAAACTGTCTTTTGTGGGATTCGACAATCAGGAGCTCGCGCGGCTTACCGTGCCCGCACTAACTACGGTAGAGCGTGATATCCACCGTCTGGGAACCGAGGCAGTCGAACTGCTTGTCAAGCGAATCCAAGACCCCTCCGCACCGCAGGCGACCATTAGGATCGCGACCTCTTTGGTGGCCAGATCCTCCGTTGCCCACCCGCTGAAAAAGAGCAGTCTGGAATGAGTCAGCTCATCCTTGAGTCGATGCTCAACGGTTTCCAGCTGGGAATTGCGTTATTTCTTGTGGCCTCTGGACTCACATTAGTCCTTGGAATTTTGAACCTGGTCAACCTGGCGCATGGGTCCCTCTTTATGCTCGGGGCTTATTTTGGCGCCTTCGCCTATCAGCAAACCGGCAGTTTTTTGGTGAGCCTACTAGCGGCATTCGCCGGCTCCGCCATTGTTGGGCTCTTCATGGAAAGGATTGTTTTTCAGGCCTTGTATCGGAAGGATCACCTAGATCAGGTGGTGGCCACTTTTGGCTGCATCTTGTTTTTTAACCAGCTGGTCCTAAGACTCTTTGGTGCGAAAAATCAGGAGCTGTCTCTTCCGGCAAGCGTTGACTTTCCAATCACCATACTGGGATTTCGTTACCCGTCGTATCGTTTACTGGTCATTGCGATTGGCATCGCTCTGGCGGTTACGCTGTACTGGATGATTGCGCGAACAAGGCTCGGAATGCAGATTCGTGCGGGCGCAAATAATCGCGAGATGCTGGATGCACTCGGAGTGGATGTGAAGATCCTTTACGCCGCCATCGTCACGCTTGGTGCCGTCCTGGCGGGACTGGCCGGAATCCTGCTTGCACCCATCGAGGCAGTGGAATCCGGCATGGGCGAGCCGAAACTACTGCTGGCGTTTGTGGTGATCGTGATCGGCGGCATTGGGTCAATTCGGGGTGCGTTTATTGCCTCGATTCTGGTGGCTTATGTCGAGGTGTTTGGCAGGGTATTCATGACGGATCTGACAAAGATTGTGTTTTCGGATTCAACTGCGCAGATGATTGGTCCAGCGCTTGCGTCGATAAGCACCTATGTCTTGATGGCCCTCATTCTCATTTTCTTTCCCCGAGGGCTCTTCGGGGCTCGCACGGGGTAATCTATGTCGAGTCACCCTACTCCGAGTGCACCTGAGATTCGATTTTCACTGCAAGACCCCCGGGCGGTGATTCTTTGTGCCATCGGGATTGGGTTTTTACTCCTTCCGATATTCGCTGATGATTACCTGATCGGGGTTGCAACAAGGATCCTGATTCTTGCAATCGCGGCCGTCAGCCTTGATCTGATTCTGGGATATGGCGGCATGGTGAGTTTTGGACACGCGTGCTTTCTTGGGATTGGCGCTTATTCTGTCGCCATCTGGTCCGTTCAGGGGGTGGACCATGTCTGGCTGCATCTCGGTACAGCGCTTGTTTCCTCAGCACTTATCGGTCTTGTGATTGGTGCCCTATCCATTCGGACCGGCGGGCTTTACTTCATCATGATTACCTTTGCATTTGCACAGATGTTTTTCTATCTTGGACTAAGCTTTGAATTTTTAGGGGGTGATGATGGCGTGAGCATCAAGTCAAGTACGATCGGGGGGGTGGAGCTCATGAAAAAGATGTCAGCCGATAGTTCGGCCGGCCCTGGTACCACCCTCTACTTTTTGACTTTTGCCGCTCTTGTGCTGGCGCTGATCTTCATCAGGATTCTCGTCAATTCCAGATTCGGATTTGTTCTTCGTGGCTGTCGGTCCAATGAGCCAAGGATGCAGGCAATCGGGTTTCCAACCTACCGTTATCGTCTTGCGGCATTCGTGATCGCGGCCATGATCTGCGGCTTTGCGGGGGCCTTGTTGGCAAACCAGCAGTTATTTGTCTCGCCAAGCTATATGAGCTGGCTACGCTCTGGCGAACTTCTTGTCATGGTCGTGCTGGGCGGATTGGGGACAGTGTTTGGTCCAGCGCTTGGCGCTGTAAGCCTTTTGGTGCTCGAGGAGTTTTTGATTGCCTACGCGGGTAAGGACTATTGGATGATTATTCTCGGTCCGATCCTGGTCACGGTGGCGGTATTTGCAAGGCAGGGGTTGCTGAGTTTTATACCGTCGGAATGGAGGGCGTTTCCATCATTCTTGGCAAGGGCCACGCTACTTTCGCTGCTGGTGATCGCCTACCTCTGGCTATTTAACTATCTGCCCAAGAATTTCGGCTTCTCTCCGCTCGCGCTGGTTCTTTGGCCTCTTGCGATCTTGGCGGCGTGGATTTTTTTTCGACGTCAGCGTGAGTCAGTGAAAGGCCGGTCTCATGACTGAGTCAACTCGCACCTTGCTTGAAACGAAAAATCTCGTCAAACGTTACGGCGCTCTTGTCGCGACACGAGATCTTAGTTTCGCAATCAAGGCGGGTACAACACACGCCGTGATCGGCCCGAATGGTGCAGGCAAAACGACTCTGGTAGCCCAGATATCCGGCTTTGTACGCCCCACCTCGGGATCGGTTTATTTCGACGGGGCCGATATCACTGCGCTCTCTCCTTGGCAACGGTCGCAGGTTGGGCTGGCGCGATCATTTCAGATCACCAACATCTTTCTGGATTTGTCTGTCGAGGACAATGTGGCACTGGCGGTTCAGGCCCATGCTGGCCATTCCTTCCGGATGTTAAGGCCCGCACGAACCTTGGCTTCACTGAGGGAGCCGGCCCAGACTATTTTAAAGCGCATCGGTTTGTTTTCGAGAAGGCACGAGCAGGCCGCACGGCTTTCGCATGGGGAAAAGCGTCAGCTTGAGCTTGCGATGGCCCTTGTGGTGGAGCCTAAGATGCTGCTGCTGGATGAGCCCTTGGCGGGCATGGGAACCGAAGAGGCCCAGAGAATTATTGCATTACTTCTGCAGTTGAAGAGGGAGCGAACAATTCTTCTCATCGAGCACGATATCGATGCGGTATTTGCGGTTGCGGATGAAATTTCAGTGCTGGTGTCAGGGTCAATCATATCAACGGGGACACCGGTTCAGATACGTTCAGATCCCGAGGTTCGCAAAGCTTATCTTGGGGACTCCTAGTGCTGGAACTTCAACGTGTCACCGCTGGATACGGAGATGCTGTCGTGATCAGCGATCTGACCCTTCGTATTGCCGCAGGCGAGGTCGTTGCGCTGCTCGGGCGTAATGGGATGGGCAAGACGACCACCGTGCGCACAATCATGGGGCAGGTCGCCGCCCGTTCAGGGCAGATCACGTACGGTGAAACGAATCTGTTGGGCTTACCTCCAAATCGTATCGCTCGATTGGGGGTAGGGCTGGTTCCCGAGGGTCGCCAGATTTTTCATAATTTAACCGTTGAGGAAAATCTTGTTGCAACCCAGGCCCGACCCCGGGTGGGCGGCCGCGGCGTGGCCTGGTCCCTAGACACAATCTACGATTTGTTTCCTGCGCTGCGCAGCCGTAGTCGCAATATGGGAAATGAGCTTTCAGGGGGCGAGCAGCAGATGCTCGCCATTGGTCGTGCCCTCATGACTAATCCCACACTTTTAATACTCGATGAGGCCACAGAGGGCCTTGCGCCCCTGATACGAAAGGAGATTTGGCAGATCTTAAAAAGCCTGCGAGAGACTGGCCTCTCTATTTTGGTCATCGATAAGGATCTCGATGCGTTGGCTGCGCTTGCGGATCGTTGCTATGTGATGATCAAAGGGCGTGTCGATTGGCAAGGCTCAGTTCAGTCCCTCTTAACTGACAGCGCTCTCAGGTCGAGAACGCTTGGTGTGCTTTAGAAACGATCGATGATGCGATGGCTGATTTCGACTTCTTTACCATTTCTGAGTTAACCAATGCCTATCGATCGCGTCATCTATCACCTGTCGAAGTCATCGAATCAGCCTACGCGCGGGCAACACGACTTCAGCCGGAATTAAACATCTTCGCCTTCCTTGGGGCGAGAGAGTCACTTTTAGAGCAGGCGCGTCTCTCGGAAGCGCGATGGCGCTCTGGCTCCTCCTTAGGGGAGTTAGACGGTGTTCCGATGACGGTGAAGGACACGATCTTGGTCGCTGGATGGCCAACGCTGCGCGGATCAATGACGGTGGACCCCCAGCAGGGATGGGGCGAGGATAGCCCTGCGGTGGCCCGTCTGCGCGAGCAGGGCGTGATTTTTCTTGGAAAGACCAACACACCAGAGTTTGGCTGGACGGGCGTGACGCAGAGCCCGCTCTGCGGAGTCTCCCGCAATCCGTGGAACCGGAGTCTCACCCCTGGGGGTTCGAGCGGAGGCTCCGCCGCTGCTGTAGCGGTGGGCATTGGGCATGCCAGCCTGGGCACCGATGCAGGCGGATCGCTCCGAATTCCCGCTTCTTTTTGTGGCGTTGTTGCATTCAAGCCAACGGCTGGGCTTGTCGCTTACTATCCGCCCAGCCCTGCTGGCACGCTGGGTCATGTGGGTCCGATCACGCGATCGGTATCAGATGCCGCAACGATGCTGAACATCATCGGGGTTCCGGATGTTCGTGACTGGCCGGCCATGCCCCGCAAGGGGATCGATTATCGGTCGGAAACGGAGTCCGGGTTGAAAGGATGTCGGATTGCGTGGAGCCCGCGCCTGGGTTTCGCGAAGGTAGATCCAGTCGTACTTCGAGTGGTTGAGCGGGCCGTGAGTCTCTTTTCAGATATGGGTGCCCACGTCGAGGAGATTGCTGCCCCGCTCCCTGATCCCACCGAGATTTTTAGGATATTGTTTACCTCGGGCCTTCAGGCGCTCCTTGATAAGTTAGCCCCCGAGAAGCGTGATCTTGTTGATCCTGACTTAAAAAAATACCTTGAGCGCTCGGATCCGGTAAGCCTTGCTCAGTACCTAGACGCTCTTGATCGGCGTGTCCATCTCGGATGCTCGATGCAACAGTTTCATCAGACTTATGATCTTTTACTGACCCCCTCGACGGCTGTTCCCCCGTTTGAAGCTGGAATTTTCTTTCCTCAGGGCTACTCCGACTGGCTTGAGTGGACCCCTTTTACGTATCCTTTTAATTTGACGGGCCAGCCGGCCATGAGTGTCCCCTGCGGCATCGCGGAAGGGGATCGGCCGGTGGGGCTGCAAATCGTTGGGGGTTTACATCAGGACGCCCTCGTTTTGCGTGCCGCACGGACTTATGAGGCCATGCGGCTAGAGAGGACCGTCAATGGGGCAAGGGTCAGGGACGTATAGACAAAGGACATACCTTCATGTTGGTTTCAGGCAGTCATTCAAGATCTCTCGACCAGGCGATTCTCGGTGGCGGCTGTTTCTGGTGCCTTGAGGCGGTTTTTCAGCGGCTGCGCGGCGTTAGTAGCGTGACCTCGGGCTATATGGGGGGCCACCTGGCCAGCCCAAGTTATGAGCAGGTCTGTGGCAAAAGCACTGGCCATGCCGAGGTAGTGCGTATCGAATTTGATTCAGCAGCCGTTCGCTACAACCAGTTGCTGGATATCTTTTTTGCAATTCATGATCCGACCACACCGAATCGACAGGGCAATGATGTCGGGCCCCAGTACCGTTCGGTAATTTTTGCACTCAGTGCCGAGCAGCTCGCGAGTGCCCGCGACAAGATTGCTCAAGTGGCCGCGCAATGGTCTGCACCGATCGTGACCCAGCTGATTGCGACCTTCGATGAATATGGCCAGCCGATTACGGGACCTGAGGCGTGTTTTTGGCCGGCCGAGGACGAGCATCACAACTACTTTAAGCGCAATCCCTCGCAGGGCTATTGCGCATTTGTCGTGGCACCAAAAGTCATGAAAGCAAGGTCGGCCTTCGCCGCACTCATGGCCGAGCGTTAAGGCGCAAGCCGCT
>Ga0315902_10007187_pt1 | contig 15270 bp, 12 predicted proteins | sample LakEriMetagenome_9_FD_203523 | JGI IMG/M metagenome (GOLD analysis project Ga0315902, IMG submission 203523) | Freshwater fungal communities from buoy surface, Lake Erie, Ohio, United States - Buoy 12 MA117 | ecosystem: Environmental > Aquatic > Freshwater > Lake > Lake biofilm | place: USA... | reverse complement strand
TGTGGGTGGATTTCACGCCCGATGGTCGCATCGTGAGCTGCGGACGCGACAAGATCGCGAAGGTGTGGGATGCGACGGGCAAGCAGATCATCGCGACGGAGGCATTCGCCGATCTCGCGCTGCGCTGCACCTTGAGCAGCGACCGTGTCATTGCCTCCGACTGGACCGGCGACATCCGCGTGTATTCGATCGAAGGCAAGAAACTCGGCACGCTGAGCGCAAACCCGGCGGGCATCGCCGAGCAGCTCGTGCAGTTCGAGAAGACGCTCACCGACGCGCAGGCTGCGCTGCCGAATTTGCAGAAGGCCGTGACCGACGCTGAGGCGCGCGTGAAGACCGAGCGCGAGGCCGCGGAGGCAAAACGCAAGGCCGACCTCGCCGCCGCCGAGCAGCGCAAGATCGCGGCGGCGAAGGCTGTTGCCGACGCAAAGGCCGGACCGGCGAATGCCGAGAAGGCCGCGGAGTCGGTGAAGGCACAGATTGAAAAATCACAGATTGCGCTTGGTGCCGCGCGCAAGAGCGCGGGGGAGATCGAGACTGCCGCCGCGTCGCGTCAGCGCGAAAATGCGGAGGCCGCGGCGAAGCAGGCGCAGGCGAATTTTGATCGTGCAAACGCTGAACTCACCAGACTCACGGAGCTGCGCGCGAAGGCCGCGGTGGGTTCGCCGGAATTTGCAAAGGCGGAGCAGCAGGTGAAGGAATTCCAGCCGAACCTCGCGCAGGCGGAGAAGGCGCTCGCGGATGCGAAGCGCGCGGTGGAAGCCGCGCCGGTGCCGCCGGGCCGCGAGAAGGTGGATGCCGCGAAAGCCGCGGTCGCCGCGGCGGAGAAGTCGCTCGAGGATTTGCGCCAGCAAAATCAGAAAGCACTGGCCGAAGTCGGACGCATCAAGGGCGTCACGCCGAAGGCGATTGCCGACGCGGAGAAGTCCGTGCAGGCGGTGGATGCCGAGATTGCCAAGCTCCAGACCGGCAAGGTTGCGCCGTTGCCCGAGTCCGCGGAGAAGGTCGCGACGTTGCAAAAGAGCTTCGCCGCACTGACCGCGCAAATCGAGCAGCTGCGCGCGAACCGCAACAAGTTCAAGGAGGGCTCGCCCGATTACGCAAGGGCGAACGAGTCCGTCCAGGCGAGGAAGATCGAGCTGGCGAAAGTCGAGACGGACTTGAACGCCGCGAAAGCCGCAATCGCCGGGCCGCAGCCGACCGAAGGCGAAAAGGCGCTCGCCGCCGCGAAGGCCACGCTCGATGCTGCGAATGCGCAGGTCACCGCTTCGCAGGGCGGTGTCGCACGCTGGAAACGCGCGCAAATTTACCAGACCGTCTTCAACGCGAAGCAGACCGTCGCCGAAAAGCAGGCGAAGCATGACGACCTCATCGCGACGGCGAAGGACGCGTTCCGGCAGGTCGAACTCGCGAAGCAGGGCATCGTGAACGCGGAGAAAACCGTCGCCGACGGGCCGAAGAATGTCGCGGACAAGGAGGCGGCGCTCGCCAAGCTGAAGCACGCGGCCGAGGCGGCCGCAGCAGCGGTCGTCGCTGCGGAAAAGGCCGTCGCGGATCACAAGACCGCTGCGGAAGCGGCGCTCAAGGCGATCGCTGCCGAGGCGGATGCCGCTGCGAAAAAATTTGCGGAGGCGGAGGCGCAGAGCGCGCGACTCAAGGAGGAGCGCGCGAAGTTCAAGGAAGGCACGCCGGAATATGGCAAGGCGAATGAGGCCTATCAGGCTGCCAAGGCCGAGATCGAAAAGGCGCGCATTGCGAGCGAAGCCGCAAAGGCAAAGGCCGCGAAGCCGCCGGAGAACCCGGTGCCGACGGATCTCGTGGAAGCCGTGAAGAAGGCCGAGCTCGATGCGAAAATTGCGTCCAAAAAACTCGCGCCCGCCGAAAAGTCCGTGGCCGCTGCGAAGAAGGAAACCGAGGACGCGAAAAAACAGGCCGGGGAGCTGAAGGGCCGCATCGCGCAGATGGAAAAGGACGCCGTGAAGACGAAGGCCGATGCGGAGAAGGCAGCGATCGCCGCCGCGAAGGATCTCGATGATGTAAAGGCCGCCGCCGAGAAACTGCGCGCCCAATACGAGGCCGGGAAGAAAGCCGCAGGCACGCCTTCGAAGCTCTCGCAGAACTGATTTCCCAGGGCCGACCGTTTCTGGTGCGGCGGGCGCGAAAGCAATTGCTTTGCAGTTCCTGACGCTTGCGGGGCCATCGAGCCCAAAAAGGCCGGACATGAAATTCCTGCTGAAATTCCTGCTGGCAAAAATCTTTAATCCAATGCCCAATACCAATCCATGAAAACCCCATTTGCCCTCGCCTTCACCCTCTTCGTCTCCGTCGCCCTGCCGGCCATGGCCCAAAACGGCAAACCTGATCCGGAAGGTTTCATCCGAGACTGGCTCGTCCTTGCCCCGTTCCCGATCGACAACTCCGGCACGGACGAAATCGACAAGAAGCAATTCAACGACGAAGCCCAACCCGCTGCGAAGGATGGCGGAAAGCAGAAAATCGGCGACAAGGAACTCACCTGGAAGAAGACTGCGGCAAAGGAGTTCTACGTTGATTTCAAGGTGCTCCATCCCGACCAGAGTGAACGCGTCGTCGCCTGGGCCGTCGCCTATGTCGTTGTCGAGGATGAAAAATCCGGCCTTACCCTGAAGATGAACAGCAACGACGAGGGCAAGGTGTATCTCAACGGCAAGGAACTCGCGAAGTTTACTGAAACTCGGTCGCTTGAGAAGGACGCCGAAGACTCCGCCGAAAACGTCACGCTGAAGAAAGGCGTCAATGTCCTCGTCCTGAAAGTCATTAACGAGGAGAACAACTGGCAGGGCAGCGTCCGCTTCCTGGACAAGGCCGGCAAGCCGGTCACGGACCTGAAGATCGAAACGAAACCGTAGGTGGCCCTGGCACGCTCGCGACCCGGCGCCAGTCCCCGCTTCGACGCTTTCCTGCCCATGGGGCGCAAGAGCAGATTGCAGCAGTGACTGTTTGATCGATTCGCTCCGGCAAAACGGAGGCCGGCTTCGGAACACCACTCCCCAGTCTCACTTCTGCGCTGCGCAGGGCGGATCAAACTTCGCGCCCTATCGACATGACGAGCATCGCCAATGAGGACATCAGCGACTCCGCGATGAACGCCATGCTCATCGCGCACCTGCGCTCCGCCGATTTCTTCGACACGGAGCAACATCCCACCGCGCAGTTCACCGCCGGCGTTGCGGAGGAAATCGCCACCTGCACCGAGGGCACGCCGAACTTTCTCCTGCGCGGCACCTTCACGCTCCGGGGTATCAGCCGCCCGCTGGAGTTCCCCGTGCTCATCGCCCTAGACGGCCCGCGCCTCACCGGCCAGGGCGTGCTCCAGATCGACCGCACCGAATTCGGCAGCCATTACGGTTCCGGCAAACTCTTCCGCTTCCTCGGCAAACACATCGTCAACGACCACATCCATCTCCATGTCAAAATCCACGCGGAGCGGCAGGGATGAGGATCGCTTCTCCAGCCGCATCCATTTTGGCCATAAAAATCTATGTCACTCGAAATCACTCTCACCGACATCACGGCACGCCTGCGGCAAGGAAAGTTCCCGAACGAACAGGCGATCTCTCAAGGTATCGTCCTCCGCATTTTTCAGGAACTCGGCTGGAATAGTTGGGACACGAATATCGTGTGGCCCGAATACCAAACCGGCGAAGGTCGAGCGGATTTTGCGCTGTGCCATCCTCCCTCGAAGCCCGCAGTGTTTATTGAAGTCAAACAGCCGGGCAAAGCCGAGGATGCGGTGCGTCAGGCACTCGAATACGGCTTTCACGCGGGTGTTCCGTTTGTCGTGCTGACCGACGGAAGGACCTGGAGTTTCTATCTACCCGCGGAGCAAGGGAGCTACGAGGATCGGCGCGTTTACAAACTCGACCTTTATGAACGCCCGGCAGCCGAAGCCGCCGAAGTGCTTCGCCGCTACCTCGATTGCGCCAGAGTTCAATCCGGTGAGGCTCTGGAGACAGCGCGAAAGGAATACCGCAGTCGTAACCGACAATCGCAGGCCAAAGCCGCGATTCCGGAGGCGTGGCGCGAGTTGGTGGAAAAGGGTGACGAACTTCTGGTGGAAATGTTGACGAGTGCCGTGGAATCAAGGGCGGGGGTGCGCCCAGATGCAGATGATGTGGCTGAGTTTCTCGCGGGACTGGGCAAGACAATCATCGTTGAAGCACAACGCACTAGCCAGACGCAGCCGAACAGCAGCCCTACCCCCCGTGCGATACCCACGCGCACAACGAATGAATCATCACGCAGTGGTAAACTCGTGCTGCTCGGAAAAGCGCACGCCTATAACAACGCCAAGGACGCAATGCTCATCGTTCTCCGGGAACTCGCCAAGTCAGACCCATTATTCCTCGAACGCTGCTCGCAGCACCCTGACGCGCAAGGTCGCAAGCGCCGCTACATAGCGCGGACTTCAGAAGAACTTTACCCTGATCGCGAAGACCTGCGCGACATGCGTGACACATTGCCGGGAGGTTGGTTGGTCGCCACCAACCTCAATAATCTGCTGAAGAAAACCATCGTCCGCCTCGCCGCCGAGGTCGCGGGACTGAAGTTCGGCAAGGACATCATTGTGGAATTTTGAGCGGCTACCGATGAAACAATTTAAGAAAACTCACGCAGAGGCGCGGAGGACGCAGAGAGAAAATATGGCCGATCACTTTCGTCTGATGGAGGTGCTGATGAAGCTGGGCATTTCTGATCTGGTGCTGGACGGAGTGGACGGGATGGACTGGATGGACTTGGGAGGGGGAGAATGATCCTGTGGAACCCGAACCGCTCATCCCGAAGCACGGTGGCTATCGGAAGCTCAAGAGCTTTCAGATCGCGCAGCTTTGTTACGATATGACGGTGCGGTTTTGTGACCGCACCATCAGTCCGAGGAGCCGCACCCACGACCAGATGGTGCAGGCCGCGCGCTCGGGGGTGCAGAATATCGCCGAGGGCAGCAAGGCCAGCGGCACCTCGAAGAAATTTGAGCTGAAGCTGACGAACGTGGCCCGCGCCAGCCTCGAAGAACTGCGTCTCGACTATGAGGACTTCCCGGATGGGAGCTGAATCCACCTGCTGACCTGAAGGTGTGGTCCGCGCCGACGGCAGAAGGCTACACGGACTTTCCGTTTCACCCGCGGACGTAAGAACGGAAAGGCGACGGGCGACAGCCCTCGCTCGCATGAGCGCGGCTACAGCGAGAGGAAATTCTTCAGCAGCTTTTTCCCTTCAAGCGTGAGGATGCTCTCGGGGTGGAATTGGACGCCGTGGATCGGAAATTCGCGATGGCGCAGGCCCATGATTTCCTGCTCCTCGGTCCACGCGGTGATTTCGAGAACCGCGGGAAATGTCTCCCGCTTCACGAGGAGCGAATGGTAGCGCGTGGCCTCGAAGGGCGACGGAATCCCGGCGAAGACGCCGGTGCCATTGTGATGAATCGGTGAAGTCTTTCCGTGCATGAGGCGGCCCGCGCGCACGACGTCGCCGCCATAGACGTGGCCGATGCTCTGGTGCCCGAGGCACACGCCAAGCAGTGGCGTGGTCGGGCCGAAGCGGCGGATGACTTCACATGAGATGCCGGCCTCATTCGGCGTGCAGGGGCCGGGCGAGATGACGATGCGCTCGGGCTTCAGCGCGGCGATTTCGTCGGGCGTGATTTCGTCGTTGCGCCTCACGAGCGGGTCCGCGCCAAGTTCGCCGAAATACTGGACGAGATTGTAGGTGAAGGAGTCGTAGTTATCGATGACGAGCAACATGGTTTTTCAGGAGTTCTCAGTGTTCAGTGCTCAGTGCTCAGTGCTCAGTTTTCAGTTCTGCGTGTCGCCGATGCTGACTGAGCACTGACAACTGAGCACTGAGCACTCTGGTTTGCGCGGGCGATCGCGGCCATCATGCCCATCGCCTTGTTCACCGTCTCGACGTATTCGCCCTCTGGCGTGCTGTCGGCGACGACTCCGGCACCGGCTTGCACATGGGCCTTTCCGTCCTTGAGCACGACGGTGCGGAGCGCGATGCACGAGTCGCTGTTGCCATCGAAGCCGAAGTAGCCGACGGCGCCGGCATAGACGCCGCGCTTGGATTTTTCCAACTCGGCGATGACCTGCATGGCGCGGACTTTCGGCGAGCCGCTCACGGTGCCGGCGGGGAAGGTTGCGCGCATCACGTCGTAGGCGGAGCAGTCGGGGCGCAGGCGGCCCTCGACGTTGCTGACGATGTGCATGACGTGCGAGTAGCGCTCGATGATCATGAAGTCGTTCACCTTAACGCTGGCGAATTCGCTCGCGCGGCCCACGTCATTGCGCGCGAGGTCCACGAGCATGAGGTGCTCGGCGCGCTCCTTCGGGTCGGCGAGGAGTTCGGCGGCATTGGCGTCATCCTCGGCGGGAGTCGCGCCGCGTTTGCGGGTGCCGGCGATGGGACGGATTTCGATTTTGCCGTTCACCGCGCGGACGTGGACTTCGGGGCTGCTGCCGACGAAGCTGAACGCGCCGCGCCCCTGCGCCGCGGGGAATTTCATGCAGAACATGTAGGGTGACGGGTTCACAAAGCGCAGCGCGCGGTAGAGCGTGAGCGGGTCGCCGGTGTAATCGGTGGTGAAGCGCTGTGACGGCACGACCTGGAAGATGTCGCCCGCGTGGATGTATTCGTGCGCCTTGCGGACCATCGCGTGGAATTCCTCGCGCGTGGTGTTGCTCGTCGCGGCGGCGGGCGGCGGCGGCGGGGTGATCGGAAATGGCGGGAGCTGGTTCGGCTTCGCGAGTTTCGCGGCGATGTCGGCGATCGTTCTCGTCGCACGTGCATAAGCGGCGTCCGCGTCACCCTCGACAAAGGCATTCGCGACGATGCGCAGGCGGCGCTTGAGGTGATCGAAGATGAGCACGGTCTCCGCGAGGACGAAGAGGCTCTCGGGCAGGCCGAGCTGATCGCCTTTCGCCGCAGGCACAGAGGGCTCGAAGAAGCGCACGATGTCGTAGCCGAGGTAGCCGACCGCGCCTCCGAAGAAGCGCGTGCGGAATTCCGGCGGCTCGTCCGGCAACGGCACGTAGCGGAAGCGCGACATGTATTTTTCCAGGTCCGCGAGCGGATCCTTTTCCGACTGAAACTCGCGCGTCACGCCGTCCTCGGTGATGCGGATCGTGCGCCCGTTGCTCTCCATCACGACGCGCGGGCCGACAATTACGAATGAGTAGCGCCCCGTCTGCTCGCTCTTTTCCACAGACTCGAAAAGGAATGTGTAGCCGCCATCGTCGAGCTTCGCGAATGCGCCGACGGGAGTCTCGGCATCGGCGATGAACTCCGCGTGGACGGGGATGAGGTTGCCCTGCTGCGCGAGCGTGCGGAAGGTCGCGGGATCAGGAGTGAAATGGGTGGTCATTTTTTGCGACTGGTGACTGGTGAGAAGTGACTGGTGGGATTCTGTGAGCGGGCGTCGGTCTGGAACTAGTCACCGTTCACCAGTCACCAGTCACATTGGCCTCAGTTGCCATACGTCTTCGCCGCGTCGAAGAGCGGCTGCTCCCCAACCGGCTTCGGCAGACCGTGCTCATCCAGCTCCTGGAAAAAGCACGACTCGTAGCCCGTGTGGCACGCACCGCCGGTCTGCTCGACTTCAAAGAGCAGCGTGTCTTTGTCGCAGTCCACGGCCCATTTCACGACGCGCTGGACGTTGCCGCTCGTCTCGCCTTTCACCCAGTATTTCTGCCGTGAGCGGCTGAAATAGACCATCAGGTTTTTTTCGAGCGTCATGCGGATGCTCTGCTCGTTCATCCATGCCATCATGAGCACGCGCTTGCTTTTTGCGTCCTGCACGATGGCGGGGATGAGTCCGTCGGCGTTGTATTTGAACTGGCTGATCATCGGGTGTGTGAAAGGCGGGTGGTGAAAATGAAAAGGCCCGGTGATTCGGTCTCTGAATCATCGGGCCGGAGGAAGGCGACGCACGGTGGCGACGACTGCCGCGCCTGAAGAGACGCGGCAGGCCCGTCTAGGGACGCCACCAATGCTGGGAAAATTTCATGCGCGGCTGAGATAGGGCGCATCGCCACGCCGGGCAATTTATTTTTCGCCTGCGGACCATCCGCCACGATGCGAGGCACGGTTTCCGCTATGTCATTTTCGCAAATGCCCGCGATCGAAGCCACCCCAACCCAAGCACTCTCCGCCGACGAGCAGGAGCAACTGCGCCAGACGATCGAGATGTTCGACGTCATCACGCAGGCAAATCCGCAGGATACCCAGAGCATGGAGATCCTGAAGGAGGCCTACTTCAAGCTCAGGCAGTTCACCGAGGGGCTCAATATCGCACGCCGGCTGGCGGACACCTACATGGAGCTGTCGCAGTTTTCCGGTGCGCTGCTGGAGTATGAGTTCATCCTCCAGCACGATCCGGGCAATACGGAAGTCGTCAGCGCGCTCGGGCAGGTGGAAGACAAGCTGCGCGCCAGCCAAGCAGATGCGGTGAAGGCGAGCGGCGGGGATCCGAATGCGATCAATCTGGACTTCCGCAGCATGGTCATGGACGGGGGCAACCTCATCGCAACGAAGAAGACTTCTTCCGCGGATCGCGTCGCTGTGCGTGGCGCGGTGGATTCCGCGACGATCGCGGCGCAACTGAATGCCGCGGACGATGGCAACGACGCGCTCGCAAAATTTCTCACGCAGCACCGGCTCGTCCCGGAGGACGTGCTCACTCCCGCGCTGCTCGCCGTGCGCAAGCGCAATGACGCACGCCAGGAAGGGCAGCCCTCGGCGTCCCTGATCGCGGAACTCGTCGCGCGCGGCGGCGTGGAACTGGAGAACCTGCTCAACGGAATCCTGAACCGCTCGAAATTCGCCTACCTCCCGATCGAGTATTACGACGTGGACCGCCAGATCGTGAAGATGCTTCCGGAGTCCGTCACGCTCGGGCGTCTCATTGTCCCTTTCGACATCATCTCCCGCACCATGATGATCGCGGTCGCAAATCCCTTCGACGCGGTCGGCAAGGACGCAGTCCAGCAACTGCTCGACTACAACATCCAGTGGCATCTCTCCTCGCCCGAGGCCATCTGCAAGGTGCTCACGGACTCCTACCGCCGCTAATTTCACAGCCCAGACGATGAGCATCAAATCCTTCGGTGAACGAATCGCGGATGTCCTGATCGAGGACGGCCTGCTGCTGCCCGGCCAGCTCGATGAGGCCATGCAGCTCCAGAAAAAGCAGGGCGGACGGCTGCTGAAAATCCTGACGGACAACAAATACGTGACCGAGCAGGACATGGTCATTTCCATGGGCCGCTGCCTCGACACGCCGCCGATCAACCTCTCGAAGATGCGCATCCCCGAGGAGGTGATGAACATCGTCCCGAAGGAAATGGCGCGCGCCTACAAGCTCGTCCCGGTGTGCAAGCTGGGCTCGAAGCTTTTCGTGGCGATGGCCGATCCGCTGAACGTCCTCGCACTCGACGATCTGCGCCAGCGCACGAAGCTGGACGTCTTCCCGATGATCACCACGGAGACGTGCGTGATCGAGGCGCTCTCCGGCGTGAGCCAGTCCAGCGCCACGATGGATCAGGTCTTGCGCCACGCCGCCGAGTCCGCCGCGGCGGATACGGTCGAGGAGGTGAAGGTGACCAAGCAGGAGATCGATCTCGATCAGATGGCCGTGGACAGCGAGGACGCGCCGGTCGTGAAGATCGTGAACCTGATCCTCGTGCAGGCGATCAAGGAGAAGGCGTCGGACATTCACATCGAGCCCTTTGAAAAGGAGATCAAACTCCGCTATCGCGTGGACGGCGCGCTCATCGAGGCGACCTCGCCACCGAAGGCGCTGCAGATGCCCATCGCCTCGCGAATCAAGATTCTCGCCGGCCTCGACATCGCCGAACGCCGCCTGCCGCAGGACGGCCGCTTCCGCATCCGCGTCTCGGGCAAGGAGGTGGATCTCCGCATCAGCATGCTTCCGACGGTGTACGGCGAGAAGATCGTGATCCGTCTGCTCGACAAGGGCGCACTCGGCGGAAGCATCGATAACATGGGGCTCGACGACTACACGCTCGGGATCTTCAAAAAGGCGATTGATGCGCCGCACGGCATGATCCTCGTCACCGGCCCCACCGGCTCCGGCAAGACGACGACGCTCTACACGATCCTCAGCGAGCTGAACAACCCGATCTACAACATCGTGACCGTCGAGGATCCCGTGGAGTACCAGCTCATGGGCATCAACCAGGTCGCGGTGAAGGCCGACATCGGCATGGGATTTTCCGAGGCGCTGCGCTCGATTCTGCGTCAGGACCCGGACATCGTGATGATCGGTGAAATTCGTGACAACGAAACCGCCGACATTGCCGTGAAGGCCGCGCTCACCGGCCACCAAGTGCTCTCCACTTTGCACACAAATGACGCCGCCGGCGCCATCACGCGGCTCGACGACATGGGCATCGAGCCGTTCCTCATTTCCTCATCGGTCATCCTCGCATGCGCACAGCGGCTCGTCCGGCGCATCTGCCCGAACTGCAAGGAAGAGTTCCAGCCCGAGCCGGAGATCTTCACGAAGCTGAACATCGAGAACGACGGTTCCACGCTGTATCGCGGCGCAGGCTGCTCGCGCTGCAAGGGCCGCGGCTACGTGGGCCGCGCACCGATCCTCGAAGTGCTGCCGGTGAGCGAAACCATCCGCCGGCTCATCATCAAGCGCGCGAGCGCCGCGGTGGTGAAAAACCAGGCCATCAGCGAGGGGATGAAATCGCTGCGCATGGTCGGCATTGACAAGGCCAAGGAAGGCATCACCACGCTCGAGGAAGTCATGCGCGTGACGAGCGAGGATCACTAGGAGACTGTTGGGAAACGATGCGCGTAACCCGGGCAATCCTGCCCGCGGACCATGAACGCCGGACAGGATTGTCCGCGTTACAAAGCGCATCGAACGCGCTCGCATTGCAAACCACCCCGAACGGGTGCATCTGGGAGCATGAGTTTTTGGCGTCCGAACATTGACACCCGCGGCCGCATCATCCGCGGCATCATGACCGTCATCCTCGCCGCCGCCGCATTTTTCGCGCTTCGCAAAGGCATCGAATGGCTCGCAGTCATCCTCGCGATTTCCGCGCTCGTGGGCCTCGTCGAAACCGTGCGCGGCTGGTGCCTGCTGCGAGCGTGCAAGATCAAGACGCGGTTCTAGCACGCACGAAAAAATAAACCGCAAAGCAGCGAAGGAACGAAGATGAAGAAATGAGTCTTTCTTTCGAGTAGTGCTCTTCGCCCCTTCGCTGCTTCGCGGTTTCAATTTTTCCCCTGCGGGTGGCTCGACAACCCGCGCCGCATCCGCCATCCCGCACGGCGCATGGACATCCTCACACTCGATCTCCCCGGCATCCGCAAAGTCGCCAGCGGCAAAGTGCGCGAGATTTTCGACCTCGGCGAACACCTGCTCTTCGTCGCGACGGATCGCATCTCGGCGTTCGACTGCATCCTGCCCAACGCCATCCCGCGCAAAGGCGAGGTGCTCACACAGCTCTCGGATTTCTGGTTTGGGAAAATGAAGTTCGTCGAGAATCACCTCGTCGCCGTGGACTTCGCCGATTTCCCCGAAGTGCTGAAGCCCTTCGAGCCGCAGCTCCGCGGACGCTCGATGATCGTGCGAAAGGCCAAACCGCTGCCCGTCGAATGCGTCGTGCGCGGCTACCTCATCGGCTCCGGCTGGAAGGACTACCAGCGCACCGGCGCGGTCTGCGGCATCGCGCTACCCGCCGGTCTGCAGCAGGCGGAAAAATTGCCGCAGACCATCTTCACTCCCGCGACGAAGGCCGCGACCGGCCACGACGAAAACATCGCGTGGGACGAATGCGTGCGCCTGTGCGGCGAGAGCGTTGCCACGCAGGCGCGCGACCTCGCCATCCGCATCTACGAGGAAGGCCGCGCGCACGCCACCGGACGCGGGATCATTCTTGCCGACACCAAATTCGAGTTCGGCATCCTCGATGGCCGCGTGATCTTGATCGATGAAGTGATGACGCCCGACAGCTCGCGCTACTGGCCCGCCGCCGACTACCGAGTCGGCATCTCGCCGCCGAGCTTCGACAAGCAATTCGTCCGCGACTACCTCGAAACGCTCGCGTGGGACAAGACCCCGCCCGCCCCGCCGCTCCCGCCAGACGTGATCGCGAAGACCGCGGCGAAATATTGCGAAGCCTACGAGCGGCTGACGGGACACCCGCTGTAGCCGCTCGGCGTTCGGGTGCGCCGTTGGATGTTAAACGTTGAGCGTTAAACGTTGGACGTCTGGCCCGCCGCAGGCGCGGTGCGAATGAGGACGCGTATCCAGACACCGAAAGGCCGCTGCGCGGGGCTCAACGTTTAACATTTAACGTCCAACGTCCAAAGCAGCACCACGCCCGGCTTGCCACCACCGCCGCGCCGCGCCACCTTGCGCGCCCTTTTTTCCAAGCAAACAACACGCGCCATGTCCGAGATTCCGAAAACCTACGAGCCCCCCGCGATCGAGGCGAAGTGGTATGCCTTTTGGGAGCAGAACGGCTGCTTCGCCGCCGATCCTGATTCGACGAAGCCCGCGTATTCCATCGTCATCCCGCCGCCGAATGTCACCGGCGTGCTCACGCTCGGGCATGTGCTGAACAACACGATCCAGGACATCCTCGCCCGACGCGCGCGCATGACGGGGCACGAGGTGCTGTGGCTGCCGGGCACCGACCACGCGGGCATCGCGACGCAAAACGTCGTGGAGAAAACGCTGCGCAAGGAGGGCGTGATGAAGCATCGCGACGACCTCGGCCGCGAGGCGCTCGTCGGCAAAATCTGGGAGTGGAAGGAAAAATACGGCGGCATCATTTTGAAGCAGCTCCGCGCGCTCGGCGCTTCGTGCGACTGGTCGCGCACGCGGTTCACGATGGACGAGGACTACTCGCGCTGCGTGTCGCGCGTGTTCGTGGACCTCTACAAAAAGGGCCTCATCTACCGCGGCAAACGCATGGTGAACTGGTGCCCCGCCTCGCTCACCGCGCTCTCGGACGAAGAGGTGCTCATGAAGGAGCAGAAGGGCTTCATGTATCACTTCCGCGTCGAGATCGCGGAGGAGCCCGATAATGGAGCGGCGAGTGCGCCGCAGTTCCTCACCATCGCGACCACGCGCCCGGAGACGATCCCCGCGGACACCGCCGTGGCCGTGAACCCGAACGACCCGCGCTACACGCATCTCATCGGCAAGCACGTCTATCGCGCGCTGCCAGTCGAGGTGCCGAAGGAGCAGCGCCGCATCCCGATCATCGCGGACGATCACGTCACGTTCGACTTCGGCACCGGCGTGCTGAAAGTGACGCCTGCGCACGACAAGGCGGACTTTGAAATCGGCCTGCGCCACAAGCTGCCGGTCATCGACGTGCTCACGCCCGACGGCCGCATGACCGCCGAGGCCGGCGCGGACCTCGCGGGTCTCGACCGTTTCGCCGCGCGGAAAAAGGCGCACGAAATCCTCGAAGCCGCGGGCGCATTGGAAAAGGCCGAGCCCTACGTGAACAACGTCGGCTTCAGCGAGCGCGCAGACGTGCCGATCGAGCCGCGCCTCAGCGAGCAGTGGTTTTTGAAATATCCGAGTGTGGAGCAGGCGCGTGCGTGCGTCGTGCAACCGAACGAAAGCACGAAGGACACGGGGAGCGCGGGCGCCCCGCCCGCAGTTCCCGGCGCCTCGCCGGGAACATCGTACGTGGGACGGCGTCCGTCACACGACAGTCCCGCAACCGGGAACCCAACAACGCCCGATGCGTCCGGCGAGGCGCCGGACGCTGCGGGCGGGGCGCCCGCGCTCCCCTCTGCAAACGCGCGGATGCGATTTTTCCCAGACCGCTGGGCGAAGGTGCATGATCACTGGCTGAACGGAATCCAGGACTGGTGCATCTCGCGCCAGCTCTGGTGGGGACATCGCGTGCCGGTGTGGAGCGGGCTGATGCACATGAGCGGACCCGAACTCTACGAGACGCTATTCTCACGAGTCGCTTTAGAAGTTCTTTCCGGCACTCTGCCAGAAGCACTCGTTGAAACCGTCATTGAAATTGACGGCCATAAATTCAGCTGCACCGCTGAGAATTTGAAGGCGCAGTGCGATGCTTTGGGAGCAAACCGTGCTGACCATCGTGTGAAAGTTTGCACCACAAACGAAAATTTCGGGAACCGATTCACTTCGGTTGGTCTCGATCACGATCCCGACGTCCTCGACACCTGGTTCAGCTCATGGCTGTGGCCCTTCGCCACGATGGGCTGGCCGGAAAAGACGGACACGCTCGCGAAATTCTACCCGACCACCGACCTCGTCACTGGACCGGACATCATCTTCTTCTGGGTCGCGCGCATGATCATGGCGGGCTTCGAGTGGATGGGCGAACTGCCGTTCAAGAACGTCTATTTCACCGGCATCATCCGCGACAAGCAGGGCCGCAAAATGTCGAAGTCGCTCGGCAATTCGCCCGACCCGCTCGACCTCATCGCGAAGTTCGGCGCGGATGCGTTGCGCTTCGGCGTGATGCGCAGCGCGCCGCTCGGCTCCGACATTCTTTTCGACGAGAAGAACGTGGAGCTGGGCCGAAACTTCTGCACGAAGCTCTGGAACGCCGCGCGCTTCCGGCAAATGCAGGGCGGCGAGACCGAGGCGGACATCGTGCCCACGCTACTCACGAGCGACGACAAGTGGATCCTCCTGCGCCTCGACGCCGCCATCGCCGAGGTGACCACCGCGCTCGCCGAGTATCGCTTCAGCGACGCCGCGAACGCGCTCTACCGCTTCTTCTGGAGCGAATACTGCGACTGGTATGTCGAGGCGTCGAAGGCGTCCCTCGGGTCCATTCCGTCCACAGAGTCCACGCCGTCCATGGACAAAGTGGACGATGGGCGCCGCGCAAATACGCTCGCCGTGATGGACTACGTCTTCTCGCACACGCTGCGGCTCTTCCATCCGTTCATGCCGTTCATCACCGAGGAGCTGTGGCAGGGCATGGGTTTCGCAAAGGACATGCCGGCGAAACAGGGCGGCGAGACGATCATGTTCGCGCCATGGCCGAAGCCGTTCACGCCCGAGGAGCGCGAGTATTTCATCCTCGACGAGAGCGACGAGCAGTTCGCGAACGCGAAGCACGAAGTGGTGAACCTCGGCCGCGGACTGCGCCGCGACTTCAACATCGCGAGCAGCAAGCGCGTGCGCTTTGTCCTGAAGCCCACCGCCACGCTCGCCGACCACGAGACCGCCGTGCTGCAACTCCT
>Ga0315902_10007186_pt1 | contig 15271 bp, 20 predicted proteins | sample LakEriMetagenome_9_FD_203523 | JGI IMG/M metagenome (GOLD analysis project Ga0315902, IMG submission 203523) | Freshwater fungal communities from buoy surface, Lake Erie, Ohio, United States - Buoy 12 MA117 | ecosystem: Environmental > Aquatic > Freshwater > Lake > Lake biofilm | place: USA... | reverse complement strand
TTATTAAACAGCGTTGATTTACTTAAAGCCGGAGACTATGACTCAATTAGAGGAATGATTGATAACGCACTTAAAGCAGGTCAAGACAAAACTATAGGTCATGAGTATAATAAAGATGTTGAATCACGTTATAGAGAAAATCATCGTACTACTGTTCCTACACCATGGAAAATTTTAAACGAGTCGCTACAAGGTGGTTTAGGTGGAGGTGACTTTGGTTTAATATTTGGTAATCCAGGTGGTGGTAAATCATGGACATTAGTAGCACTAGGTGGTTACGCTGTGAAAATGGGTTATAATGTTATACACTACACATTAGAATTAGGTGAGGATTATGTAGGTAGAAGATATGACTCATTTTTTACAAATATATCTGTTAGTAAAATAAATGAACATAAAGATGCTGTTCAAACAGTTACTTATGATTTGCCTGGCAATTTAGTAATTAAAGAATACTCACCAGGTCAAGCCACAATTTCTACACTAGAATCGCATATAGAAAAATGTAAGAGTTTAGGATTTAAACCTGACCTAGTAATCATTGATTATGTTGATCTTCTTTCATCAAAAAGAAGAAATGTCATAGATAAGAAACAAGAAATAGATGATATTTATATCAGCACAAAGGGACTTGCAAAACAACTTAACTTACCAGTATGGTCAGTTTCGCAAGTAAATCGAGCAGGTGCAAAAGATAATATTATTGAAGGTGATAAAGCGGCCGGAAGCTATGACAAAATGATGGTGACCGATTTCGCTTTATCTTTGTCTCGTAAAAAGGAAGATAAAGTAAACGGAACAGGAAGATTTCATATTATGAAAAACAGATACGGAAGCGATGGTATGACATATTTTGCAACAGTAGACACATCTACAGGTCATATAGAAATTAAATCTGAATATGATGAGGAAACTCATGCTCCATCTCAAGTAAGTGATGAAGAGTTAGATAGACAAGCATTAGCTAAAAAATTTTTCGAATTAAATTCTAAGTAAAAATTATGAATATAACAGAACCAAGACTGTGGTATAAGCCCTTTGAGTATCAACAAGCATTTGATTTTTATAAAGATCAACACCGTGTACACTGGCTAGCAGATGAAGTCCCATTAGCATCAGATTTAAATGACTGGAAATTAAAATTAACTGAATCAGAAAAAAATCTGATTGGTAATATTTTAAAATCATTTGCCCAAACTGAAGTACATGTTAATGATTATTGGTCAACAAAAGTATCAATATGGTTTCCAAAACCAGAGGTACAAGCAATGTCTCGTGTGTTTGCTGATTTTGAAAGTATACATGCTGAGGCTTATGCTCGATTAAATGAAGAATTAGGTTTAGATGATTTTAAAGCATTTTTAGAAGATGAAACATCAAAAGCTAAAATTGATCGTTTAGTAGAAACACCAAGTGAATCATTAGAAGAAAGAGCATTATCACTAGCTATATTTTCAGCTTTTACTGAGGGTGTTAATTTATTTAGTTCATTCGCTATATTGATGAGTTTTCAATTAAGAAACTTAATGAAAGGAACTGGACAAATAGTTGAATGGAGTGTTAGAGATGAATCATTACATTCAAAAGCAGGATGTTGGTTATATAAAACTTTATTAAGTGAAAATCCAACATTAGATACTCCAGAATTAAGAAACAAAATAGTTGAAGCATGCCAATTATCAGTACAATTAGAATTTGATTTTATTGAAAAAGCATTTGAAATGGGAGATATTGAGGGTTTAACTAAAGAACAATTAAAAAACTTTATTAAAGCAAGAGCAAATGAAAAAATGATTGAATTAGGATATAACGCTATCTATAATGATATTGATCCTAATTTATTAAAACAAATAGAATGGTTTGGACATTTAACAAGTGGTAAAACACATCAAGATTTCTTTGCAGGTCGTGTTACTAACTATTCTAAGTCAAACGGTGATTGGAGTGATTTATAAGAAAAAAATATGAGCATACAAGTAGATACAAGTAAATGGATTAAGGGTAAAAATTACCCAGAATGGATGGATGATATAGCTATTAACATGATTTCAAAAGGTTATTTATTACCTGATGAAGATGTGTTTGATGCATACAAAAGAGTAAGTAAAGCAGCATCACGAAGATTAAAACGTAAAGATTTACAACCCTTCTTTATGGAGGCGATTGTTAAAAATTGGTTATGCTTAGCATCACCAGTATTATCAAATATGGGTACAGAACGTGGAATGCCTATTTCATGTTTTGGTATTGATGTTGGAGATAGTATTGAAGGAATAGCTGAAGCAAATGCTGAGTTAATGCGTTTATCATCACAAGGTGGAGGAGTAGGTATTGGATTATCTCGTATTAGAGGACGTGGTAAAACAATTAAAGACAACGGTATAAGTGAAGGTGTAGTACCATGGGCTAAAATATATGATTCAACAATATTAGCTACAAATCAAGGTAGTGTTCGTAGAGGAGCAGCATCAGTTAATCTAAATATTAACCACCCAGATATTGAAGAATTTTTAATGATTCGTAGACCAAAAGGTGATGTTAATCGTCAATGTCTAAACTTACATCAATGTGTAGTTATAGATGATGCATTTATGAATAAACTTGAAGATAGAGATCCTAAATCATTAAAAATATGGGGTGAAATTTTAAAAACTCGCCTTGAAACAGGTGAACCATATATTATGTTTGGAGACAATATTAATAAATCTAATCCACAAGCCTATAAAAACAACAATCTTCAAGTATCTATGACAAATATTTGTACTGAGATTGCTTTATATACTGATGAATTACACTCATTTATTTGTTGTTTATCATCATTAAATTTGGCTCGTTGGGATGAATGGAAAGATTATAAGTTTGAAAATGGAATGACTTTACCTGAGTTATCAACTTGGTTTTTAGAAGGTGTATTACAAGAATTTATTGATAGAGCTAAAAATATTAAATTCTTTGAAAACACAGTCCGTTCAGCAGTTAAAGGTAGAGCAATCGGTTTAGGTATTTTAGGATGGCATACATTTTTGCAATCAAAAGGTTTACCATTTGTAGGTATTCAAGCGAGTGCATATACAAGAATGATATTTAGTTTTATTGAAGCAGAAGCATTAAAAGCATCTCGTGATCAAGCAATTGAATATGGTGAACCAGAATGGTGTAAAGGAACAGGTTTAAGACATACTCATCATCTTGCACCAGCACCAACAGTATCAAACGCTCATATATCAGGTGGAGTTTCACCTTCAATTGAACCAATACCAGCAAATGTTTATAACTTAAAAACAGCAAAAGGAGTATTTATTAAGCGTAATAAAATACTTGAAGCATTACTTGAACAAAAAGGATACAATATTGATAGTGTTTGGGATCAGATTTTAAAAGATCAAGGTTCAGTTGTTAATTTACCTGATTATATTTTAACAGATGAAGAAAAAGAAGTATTTTTAACATTTAAAGAAATTAATCAGTTAGAAATTGTTAAACAAAATGGTATAAGACAACAGTATGTTGACCAAGCGATATCTTTAAATTTAACCTTTGATCCAAATGATTCTCCAAAGTGGATTAGTCAAGTACATAAAGAAGCTTGGAAACAAGGTATCAAAACTCTTTATTATTTAAGAACAGAATCAGTATTAAGAGGAGATAATTTACAACGTTTATCTGATTGTATTAGTTGTGAAGGTTAATATAATGAGTTATGAAAAATAAAATTTTACCATATTTGATTTTAATATGTGCGCTGGGCCTAGGGGTCACAGCCGCATATTATAGTATTATAGGATTGTCTATGTTATTTGCTGGTGTAGCTTTACCTGTAATAATAATGGCCTCGTTTTTAGAAGCATCTAAATTAACAATAGCTACTTTACTTCACAATTATTGGAGTAAACTTAACACTATACTTAAAACATACTTAACAGCAGCAGTTGTTATATTATCTATAATAACATCAGCTGGTATTTATGGTTTATTAAGTTCTGGTTACCAAACTACAGCAAATAAATCTAGTGTTATAGATCAAAAAGTAAGTGCTCTTGAAACTAAAAAACAATCTTATACTCAAATTAAAGATGGTTATTTGAAAGATAAAGAATCATTATCTAACTCTACATCTGAATTAAGATCAGCTTTATCTAAAAACACTGTATTACAATCTGTAGATAAAAAAGGTAATATTATTACTCGTGAGAGTAAAAATAATAGAAAAGCATTTGAACAACAACTAGTATCTTCACTTAAATCTGAAGAACAACTCACCTCTAAAATAGATGTTATTAATGATTCTATTTTTAATTTAGAATCTCAAATACTAGAAATAAAAGCAAACAATGAATTAGCTAATGAATTAGGTCCTCTAAAATACTTATCTAATTTAACAGGCCAACCTATGGATAAGGTGATTAATTGGTTTTTAATTATTATAATGTTGGTATTTGATCCTTTAGCTATATCATTAATTGTAGCAGCCAATTTTGCTTTTAATCAAATTCAACCGCCAAAACAAGAACTTGAAATATATGAGCCTAAGTCTGAACCAGAACCTAAAATTGAACCTGAGCCCCAATCAGAACCAGAATCTCAACCTATAATTCAACAAATGAAAGAAATGCTCCAAAGACCTGACATTTCAGGTTGGAGAAAAAATCGTATTCGTGAACAATTACCTCCTGATGATAATGTAAAAGAGTATTAAATGTTTGGCCTCCTAGGAGGCCTTCATTATATTTACAATGTAATGAATAAAGAAATACAAGATACACTTGATTATTTAGGTTATAAAGTTACAGTTGATGTACCTACAAAACCACCTCACAGAGGTAATAATAAATTTTATTGGTGGAGGAGATACCCAATACATAAAGAACTCCACAAATATCAACCTATAGAAGACAAAATTAAAAATGGTGATTTTAATTATTCACCTTATTGGACTCAAGTACAATATGAGTACTATTGGTTAGCTGAAGCCATTGTTAAAGCTAAAGGTGAAAAAGAATGGTGTGTAGAAAAAGAACGTGAAATAAGAACTATATATGCTAAGCGTATAAACAAACTATCTGAAGATGCTATGAAAGATGAGTTTGAACGTTTAGAAGCGTTTAAAAATGATCTTAGACTTCATTATGGTGGTAGTAGAGAAGAAGTTGATACTTTTGTAAATGAGTTTGAGGGTAGTTTGGATGAATGCGTTACATTTTATAAATTATCTAAAAAGTTAAAATAATGAAAATATCACATGAAGTTCCCTTAGCGTTACTAGAACGCAGTAAACATTTTAATGATTACGATTATTGTTTACCTCACCTGTTAGATAAACATGAAATGTATAAAAATTACTTTCTACAGGCTAGGCTTGATGAACGTTTTATTATTATGGATAATGGGTTATTTGAAGGTGTGACTCATACAAATGAGGACTTAATTGAGAAAATTAATTTAATCAAACCTGATATTTTTATAACACCTGATGCTTGGAACAATACTAGTGCCACTTATAAAAACGCTAAGTATTGGATGAATACTCTTAAAGCACAACTACCATCAGAAACAAAATTAATGGTAGTATTACAAGGTAAAACAGTTGAAGATTTTATTAATTTATATGATAAGTGTATTGATTTAGGTTTTAAACATTTTGCTTTTAATCATTCATCTGAAGTATATCAACGTTTATTTCATCATCCAAATAAACTAGTTAATCAAATGATGGGTAGGATTGAATTGGTTACTTCATTTAAAAAACAAGGTTATATTTTAGACAACCATTATATACATTTGTTAGGTGCTAGTTTACCTCAAGAATTTATTTATTATAAGGAATTTAATTACATCAACTCAGTTGATACATCTTCACCTATTATAAATGGTATTTTAGGAATTACATATGAAGAGTATGGTTTGCTAACTAAACCAACAAATAAGATTGAAGAGTTTTTTGAAGATAGTTTAGATGAACAAATTGGAAATATTACATTCAACATAAATAAGTTTAAGGAATATTTATCATAATGAAGAATATAATTATAAAATATTTTAGTGGTCAACCACTAAATATAGATGAGTGTGTTAAACTAATGGAGGCTTATATGGTTAAAGTAGGGAAGACTAACTCAACTATAATACAAAAACTAATAGATCCTATGAATCCATTTGGACAAGGAATGTTACAACAAGCAGTAGAAATATCTGCTCGTACATTGTCTGAGGATTATAATATAACAAGAGTCATTTCAAAAGAAGGTCACTTGTTAATGATATATTAAGTAGGCTCCTTTCGTCTATCGGTTAGGACATCAGGTTTTCATCCTGGAAAGACGAGTTCGATTCTCGTAGGGAGTACAATGAGTAAGAGATACTCACCAGTCTTTGGATCAAGTCTTTAACAATGGTCTCGCTCGAGCCGGACAGCGGAATGCCGGTTATAGAGGATGAAAAGGATGTGGACACACTCCTCTCTATTAATGTTGATTTATATTTTCATGTGGTAAGACACTAATGTGTTTGTTTTCAAGAAAACTAAACCGTTAAAATCTACTATCCGGAATCTCAGGATGGGGGGAATAGTCAGGTGCTGGGCAGTTACAGTAATTCCGAGTCTTAGACTTGAGATGAAATTATACAGGTTCGAATCCTGTCCTGACTACAAATAATGCTCGGGTGGTGGAACTGGTAGACACGCAGGACTTAAAATCCTGTGTCCTTTAAAGACGTGCGGGTTCAAGTCCCGCCCCGAGTACAAAATAAATTTTTAGTAGGTTTGGGATACCAAGTCTTCTTTTTTATATTTATATTATAATAAATAAAAGTTATGTCACAAGAAAATTTTATGTCACTTTATGACTACCTAGGTAAAGCAGCTGGAGGTGAGTTAGGTAAAAAAGTGTTTGATGCTGCTAAAGAACAAAATCAACCTTATCAACTTAGAGAAGTATCAAATCCAAAATTTAATGGTAAGGTAGTGTTATATACTAAAGAATTTTTAGATAAATATTTTAATAAATTACCTTTTTAATATGAATAAAAAATATGCAGTTTTGAGTTTAAGTGGAGGAATGGATTCTTCTACTTTATTACTTCATCTATTACAAGAAGGGTTTGATGTTACATGTTTAAGTTTTGATTATGGTCAAAAACATAAAATAGAACTAGAACGTGCTACTGAGTTAGTGCAATATTTAAATTCTAAAGAACAAAATGTAAAACATCAAATTATTAAATTAGATGGTTTAGCACAATTACTAAATTCATCATTAGTTGAAGGTGGAGATGAAGTACCTGAAGGTCATTATGAAAATGAAAACATGAAGGCAACTGTAGTCCCTAATCGTAATATGATATTTAGTTCAATAGTACAATCAGTAGCATTATCAATTGCTACCAAACATAATACTGAATGTGTTATTGCTTTAGGTTTACATAGTGGTGACCATGCTGTTTATCCTGATACAACTGAACAATTTAGACAATTATGTTTAGAAACATTTAGAGTAGGAAACTGGGAATCACATTTAGTAGATTATTATGCTCCATACATGGAAACTAATAAGTTTGGTATTTTAGAAGATGGTCTTAAATGTTGTGAGTCATTAGGTTTAGATTTTGATGAAGTATATAAGCGTACTAATACAAGTTATAAACCAATTTGGATAGGTGAATTTGACAGTATGAATAACCCATCAGAAAGAACAGGATGGTATTCAGATTACAAATCAGCATCATCAGTAGAACGAGTAGAAGCATTTATAAAATTAGGTCGTCCTGATCCTACACCATATGCAGACGAAAATGGTCCTGTAACTTGGGAAACAGTAGTAGAACATGTAACAAATATTTTAGAAAATCATAATAAATAATATATGAAAAATCAATTTGAATTAACAAGAAGTTTTGGAGGTGTAATATCAAACGATATTAAAGACTTCCAAAGTAAAGAACATATGCGTTCAGAACAAAAACACCTTAGAGCGTATACACAAGGTAGAAAATGGTTTAATAATGGAACCAAAGATGAAAAAACAAATGAAACTGTATATTTTAAAGTAGAGGAGAAGTGGAATTAATATGAAAACATTATTTTATTTTAGTGCACCATGGTGTACACCCTGCCAAACATTAGGCCCGATTATGGATCAAGTAAGTACAATGGGTATCCCAGTAGAAAAAATAAATGTAGATTATGAAACAGATAGAACTGTATCAGCAAATGTTACAAGCGTACCTACAGTAGTATTAGCTCAAAACGGAGTTGAAATTAAACGTTTCACTGGAGCTAAATCATTACAACAAGTATTAGATTTTTATAACAATTAATATGAGTAAATTTCAATCAACAAAATTATTTGACGGATACAGTTGTGTATTCCGTCAATGGAAAGCAGAGGGTACTCATTGTAGATTCCTACATGGTTATGGAGTATCATTTAGAGTATGGTTTGAAGGTGAATTAGACGAACGTAATTGGGTATGGGATTTTGGAGGTATGAAGCGTGCTAAAGGTACTATTGATGGTATGAACCCTAAGCAGTGGATGGACTATATGTTTGATCATACTGTTATTATATCTGATGATGATCCTTTTATTGCATTATTTAGAAAAATGATGGTAGATGATTTAATTCAATTAAGAGTAATACCAGCTACAGGAGCAGAACAATTTGCAAAATATATTTATGATAAACTAAATACATTTGTTCAAGAAGAAACAGAAGGTAGAGTTAAAGTAGCAAGAGTAGAATTTATGGAACATAGTAAAAATACAGCTATATATGAGTAAAATAAGCACAGATAAGTTACTAATTAGTAGTGACTTTTATTCAGTTCAAGGTGAAGGAATTTCATCTGGTGTACCATCATACTTCGTTCGTTTAGGTGTTTGTAATCTAACTTGTGGTATGAGTAGAAAATTCACTAACAACTTAGCTAAAGAACAAACACTACAAGATGGTGAAATATTTAAAGGTGATTTAGAGTTAGAAGGTAAAGCAACTTGGACTTGTGATAGTACATCTCAATGGTTATGGAGAGGTGAAGATAAAGACTTTCAATATCTAATTGACAGATGGAAAGAGCAAGGCATCTATGATGACATTAAGAATGGATTAATCCATATCATTTGGACTGGTGGTGAACCAACAATTAAAGGACATCAAGAAGCTATTGTAAACTTTCATAAGTACTGGAAATCAGTTGACTCAGATATAGACCTATATGATTTTGATAATCCTGAGTATGATGTATTATATTATTCTGATGACCAATTCTATAATGAAATAGAAACAAACGGTACAGTGGTAATTGAAGATAATTTATTTCAACTTTTAAATCAAATCAACTGCTCACCAAAACTATCTAACTCAGGTTTAGATGCTAAACAACGCATTAATCCAGATGCTATCAAACGTATAATGGAACATTCAAATTACCAATTTAAGTTTGTTATATCAAACGAAGAAGATATAGTTGAAATGTTCCGTGACTTTGTAGAACCGTTTAATATACCGCTTAAAAACGTTGTTTGTATGCCTGGTTTAGATGATGCTGCTAACTTTGAAGAACGTACTCAATTTGTATTAGAGATGGCTAAAAAATATAAGTTTAGAGGCTTAACTCGTTTACACATTGCTGCTTGGAATAAAACATTAAATGTATAAGTATATGAAAAATAAAAGAATCATTAAGGTTGAAGTACCTAAAGAGATATGGGATGCTGATATGTCAATATGGAATGTATTGTTCGGAAGAAGAGATATTATGGGTGCTTGGATGAAGAGTATACAAGATGTAGTTAACCAAATAAAACATTAAATGTATAAGTTATGAAAACTAGGATTCATGTTAATCAACATCATATAAGATCTAATAAAACAAAAGGTACTAATTTACCTGTTATAACAGTTAAACAAGGTAAAAAGAATACTTATTGTAATGAGGTTGAAATACTGGGTCCTAGTAAAGTAATTTATGGAGGTGAGGGATGTGATGCTAAACCTTTACTAAGTTGTGGAGCAAGAGTAGTAATAGAAACAGAAGCAGAAATAATAATAAAACCACTAAATGAATAAATATTTATTAACATGAAACATATATTATATTTTTATAAAACAGGATGTGGTCCATGTGAAGAAACTAAACCATTAGTTGATAAACTTTCTGAATCACATAAAATAGATCGCATTAATATTAATGAACAAGATACATTAGCTGATAAGTTAAATATAATGTATACTCCAACTATAGCGGTTATTGATTCTGAAACTAAAAGTATGATTAAATATGAAGGTTCTAAAAAAATAAAACAGGTTATAAATGAAAATCTTATACAATAAAGAACAGATACAAACAGCTGTAAATAAAATAGCTACTGAAATAAGTAATAAACATTATAACGATCCTAGCCCACCAGTAATGATATGCGTCCTAAATGGCGCATTCATGTTTTTTACTGATCTGGTTAAGGCGCTTAATATTGATTGTGAGATTGATTTTATGAGAGCTAAATCATATACTGATCAATCACAATCTGAGGTAGTTATATTTAAAGATATTGAAACAGATATTGCTGGTAAAAATGTTTACCTAGTAGACGATATTTTAGACTCAGGTAATACTTTAAGACATATCATAAAACATTATACAACAAATCCAAGAATGGCTCCTGCCTCAATCACTCCAGTTGTATTATTTAAAAAACGATTAAGTAATATTAATAACTGTTTATATGGTATAGAATTAACAGATGAGTCTTGGTTATGTGGTTATGGTTTAGATGGCCCTAATGGTTTGATGAGAAATAGAAATCTTATATTTGGCTTTGAACCTGAAATTGATTAAATTAAGTTATATGGAAAATAAAAGAAAAACAGTAGTTGACATTAAAAAATTAGAAACAGCAGGTGCTGGTTTTGCAAATGGTATTTCACTACAATTAAATTCATTGATTAAAGCAGGAGAACATCGCTCCTTAAACACAACTGAAAAAAATATTATCATTGATCAAGCTACAGAAGCATATGGTAAATTTTTAGATGCATTAGGTGTTGATTGGAAAAATGATCCTAATAGTATGGATACTCCAAGACGTGTAGCTAAAGCATATGTTAATGATTTATGGAAAGGTAGATATGAATTACCATCTGAAATCACAGCATTTCCAAGTGATGGTTATAAAGGTATTATATTGGAAAGAGATATTCCAATCGTTAGTATGTGTTCCCATCATCATCAAGCAATTTTAGGTAAAGTGCATATTGCCTATGTTTCAGGTGCTGAAGGTAAGGTTATTGGTTTATCTAAACTAAATCGTATAGCAGAACATTTTGCTCGTAGAGGTGCTATTCAAGAACAACTTACAGTAGCAATTCATAATGCTGTAGATCATATTTGTGAAGGTAATCAAGGTGTAATGGTTGTAGTACATTCATTTCATAACTGTGTAAGTTGTCGTGGTGTTAAACATTTTGGTGCTTCAATGGTTACAAGTGAAGTAAGTGGTGTATTTGCTGACCACACTAAAACAGCTAAAGAAGAAGTAATGGATATGATTAAATTACAAATGGAGGGATATAGATAATGGAAAATTCAAATTATGTACCATTTGTTTCTGAAGTAGAAATATTTAATGAAACAATGGGTAAACCAAATAACTATCACCCAGGTATTCCTAATAAAAATGAATGGATGTTTGTATACAACTTTATTTTAGAGGAACTTGAAGAATACAAACATGCTTGTGAAACTGGAGATATTGTTGAAGTACTAGATGCTTTATGTGATATTACTTATGTTTCATTAGGTAATGGTGTTATGTTACATGGTTTAAAAGATAAAATAATGCCTGCTTATCAAGAAGTACAAGCCTCAAATATGTCTAAAGCTTGTAAAACTGAAGATGAAGCTAAACAAACAGTTGAAGTTAGAAGTAAAGAACAAGGTGAACCTTGTCATTATGAAAAAATAGGTGACTATTGGATTGTGTATCGTACTCGTGATAGAAAAGTAATGAAAAATATTAATTACTTCAAACCAGATCTTACTCAATTTTTTAACTAATGAATGTTCACTACATATGGTTAGGTAATGATATAATACCTCAAAACTATATGAATAATTTTCAAAGATGTGCTGGTATTAATTCTGGTTTTTTCTTTCAAATATGGAAAAATGATGATTGTTTAAATCTACTTAAAGAAAATAACTTAACAGAATATTGGGGTGGATTAACATTTATATGTAAATATAATTTAGTTAAGTATTTAATACTAGATAAGTTTGGAGGTGTATATACTGACTTTGATATTAGTTGGAAACAGTCATTTTCTAAAGTAATGTTGGATTTTAGATTTGGTGAGGTAGATATTATATCAACTGTTTTAGACGCTAGTTTTATAGATGATGGAGTTAGATATCCATTAATTGATGATCCATTTATCATTAGTAAGCCAGGCATATTAGGTCCATGTATTGAATATTGTAAAAATAGAACAAATTTAAAACATGATGGAGATATATATTTGAAAACAGGCCAATTAGTAATTCATAAATCAGAACCTATAGGTCCTTTTGGTTTGACTGAATGGGCACTTAAAAATCAAATAAAAATAGCATATTTTGCTCAACAAGGTATGTTAGATCATAATGGTTATTTTGGTAATCATCTTCAAAAAAATAATTGGAAAGGTTTATAATGAGATGAAAAGTATTATATATTTATAATCAAACATTTAATACTTAACCAACATGGCATCATCATTTGAAAATTTCGCTTACACTAATGGAGGTGTGACAAAATTCCAAGATATTGAAGGTAGACTTGATTCTATTGGCGCATCATTAGCTAATAGTTTTTTATCCAACAATACTGGTAGTACAGCAGCTCAATTATTGAATTTAACTATCTCTAATCCACTTCCTAGTGGCGTTCCAACAGGTTCAATCGCATTATCAGGTAGCAATGCAGCGCTTAGACTTTATGTTTATACAGGTGCAGGTGTTGCTGGTTGGCAGTCAGCTTCATTAGCTTAATTTTTGCTAAAAATTTTATTTAAGGCTTACCTTTAGGTAGGCCTTTTTTATTGACAAGTAATAAGTTCTGTAATATTTATACATAAATAATACTACATTATGTCAATAATTTTAAGAGGTGTCAAAGGTTCACCATTAACTTATAATGAATTAGATGGTAACTTTGTGTTTCTATCACAATCTTACGCTGTTATTACAGGTTCAAATACATTTGTTGGTGATCAAACAATACAAGGCAATCTATCAGTATTTGGTACTGCTTCATTTACATTTACTACTTCATCTATTACAACAATTAGTGCTTCAACATTTGCAGTATCTATATCTAGTCCTGTAATACGTTATGGTTTATATGAAGTTCTTGACTCAGGAGCAAGTACATCAACATCATCATTAGCCTGGGATTCTTTAAATAAATATTGGATATATAAAAATGCAACAGGTTCTGTCACTAGTAGTGCTATATTATTAACAGGTCCTATAAGTACTGGAGGACTAGGAACAGAAGCAAGTATTCCTCAATATAGAATTCCTATGTCAAATGGGGACCAATCATTAGTTAGTTCTAATATATATTCAAGTGGTTCAACAAATATAATAACAGGTTCTGTAACAGCAATTGGTAGTGATAATACAGCTTTAATAACCGCCAAAGACATAGCCTCAGATAGTGTTGGGTTTGCTGTAAACTCTGGTAATGTTAATAAGGGATTCTTTTGGTATGCTCAACCTATTGATAGACTAGCTATAGGTGCTGGTGGTGTAGGTTCATTATTTATGTCTTCTAGCAATAGTGGAACTAATGGATTTTTTAGTTTCAATAAACAAACTTCAAATGCTCCAATAGATATTTTAGGTAATACCATTATTACAGGCTCATTAAATGTTACTGCTGGAGTGACTGGTAATTTAACAGGCACATCATCATATGCTTCGTTTGCTTTAACAGCTTCACATGCTACCAATGTTCCTACTACATCATCTTATGCTCTTCAAGCATTATCTTCATCATATGCTTTAACAGCATCTTATGTTTTAAATGCTGTAAGTGCTTCATATATTTTAAATGCTGTAAGTGCTTCATTTGCCACTACATCCTCATATATTTTAAATGCTGTAAGTGCTTCAACAGCATTAACAGCTTCTAGTTTAAGACCATTAAGCCAGAGTGTTGTATTAACTGGTAGTTTAAACATAAGAAATACAGCTGCTATAACTACATTTACTACTATAGGACGCTCAGGTAGTTTATATATTGATTTAAATGGTGTAGGTAATAATTACATAGATGGAAATGCTTTATTTATAAGAAATTCAACAGGTATTACAAATTTAGTAACAATATCAGGAAGTACTACAACTATTAATACTACAACTATTATAAGTGGTTCAACCATTATAACTGGTTCATTAGGTGTTAGTGGTTCTATCACCACTAACAGTTCATTAACAGCAACTGGATCTTTAGGTATAAATAAGGCAGATGGTAGTATTTTACTTTTAGCAACATCATCTGTGAGTTCATCTTCAAGTTCTTCAATTGAGCTTACAACAGCTTCATTTACTAGTACTGGATTTTTAAATACTAATTCTGGTGGCCAACAGTGGGATTCTAATTTTGACATATACTACTCAGGTATATCAGGTAGTGGTGAAACACAAATTAGTCCAGTTTATGCCGCAACAGCAGATCTACTTGGTTATAATGACTTTAGGTTTGGATTTAGTAGTGGTGGTAATGAGCAAATAATTTTATCACCAAGTGGATCTATTCAATCTTATAAAATATATATTTACGACTCAGGAAGTAGTAATGGTGGTCCACGTTGGTATGTAAAGTCAGCTATTGATTCAAATACTTTAGAAAGTGGAGTTACTGTTACTTTAAATGGTTCAACTAATACTAATTTTGGTAATGATTTAATTAATACAGCAGGTTTTGGTACTACATCAGACCCAACAAGTAACACTAATACTATAACTTATATTTCTGGGACATTACAATCATTTTCATCTTCATTAGTTGAAGTTAATGCTCCATTTACAGTAACAGGATCATTAGGTGTAAGTGGTTCAACTACATTCATTGGTACTCATATATTATCGGGTTCAAATACTATTATTGGAAATAATATTATTAGTGGTAGTAACACAATATCAGGCTCAAATACTATTGTTGGAAACACAGTAATGAGTGGTAGTATTATTGTTAGTGGTAGTACTACATTTAGAGACACTATATTCACAG
>Ga0315902_10007181_pt1 | contig 15277 bp, 13 predicted proteins | sample LakEriMetagenome_9_FD_203523 | JGI IMG/M metagenome (GOLD analysis project Ga0315902, IMG submission 203523) | Freshwater fungal communities from buoy surface, Lake Erie, Ohio, United States - Buoy 12 MA117 | ecosystem: Environmental > Aquatic > Freshwater > Lake > Lake biofilm | place: USA... | reverse complement strand
TATTTTATGGTGTAATTGTTTTTACTATTCATCGTATAATTGTAATTTATCTGATATTTAGTTTCCAAAAAGTTAAAGATTTTATTCCTTTGATATTAGCAACGGCACCGTTTTTACTTATATTTTTTTATTTGTTTATAGAAACAGTTGAAATTCCACAGAATAGTATTTTCATAATAATATTCCAAAATTTACTAATATCATTATTTGCGGGTTTAGCGCTTTCTAGTTATTTTATGAATGATAATAAGCAAACCACAGTATTACTAATTAGTGCTCTTCTTTTTGTAATGTTGCAATTTGTAGTTTTTGTGGAAAGGTATTTTTTGGTAAACGAATTTGAAAAATTGTTTAGAACATTAGCAATGACATTTAATGCCTTGGCCTTTTTCTCTTTTAATAAGTATGTAATTATAGCCGAAAAATCAAACAATAATAGACTTTCCTGATCCTATTTTTGAAATATCATTATCAAAATAAAAATCAATTCTACCAAGATTTATGCCATAACAACCCACTTGATTTACCAAAACATCTTTTCCGTCAGCATTTTTTAATACAGTTGGATTGTCTAGAAAAGTATGTGTGTGACCACCAATAATCAAGTCAATATCTTTTGTCAAAGTTGCTAATTTAACATCGCAAATTTTATCCGGTTCATTTTTATATTGGTATCCAATATGAGAAAGACAAATAACCAAGTCACATTTTTTATCATGCTTTAAAATTCGAGCCATATCTTGAGAAATACTAACTGGTTCGTGATAGACCGTTTCTTTGTAATTTTTCTTATCTACTAAACCTTCTAGTTCAATCCCAATTCCAAAAACACCAACTTTAATTCCGTCCTTGTGGAATATTTTATAAGGTTTAACATAACCATTTAAAATGGTGTTTTTGAAATCATAATTGGCATTTACAAATTCAAAGGTTGCATTTGGTAACTGATTGTATAAACCGTCTATACTATTGTCAAAATCGTGGTTACCAATGGTGGCCAAATCATATTTCATCATGCTCATCAACTTAAATTCTAATTCTCCACCATAGTAATTAAAATAAGGTGTTCCCTGAAAAATATCGCCAGCATCAAGCAATAATAAATTTGGATTTTCTTTTCTGATAGTTTCAATCAAAGCAGCTCTTCGGGCAACACCTCCCATATTTGGATTCTTTGGATAATTTGGCGGAAATGGATCAATATAGCTGTGTACATCATTGGTATGAAGTATTGTCAGATGTTTTGCATCAACCGTTTTAAAACTACTCAAGGATAATCCTCCAAGTCCAATCAATGCTGAACTTAATGCGGTATTTTGGATAAAATCTCTTCTTTTCATGATACTATTCTTTGGTAATTCTAATGTCTTTGTTTGCTGTAATTACTTTATTTTCCTTGAAATAATCGATAATAATATTTCGAAGTTTATAATCTAAATTATATTTTTCGACTCCTTTTTTAAAAAAAATCATATTGTCTCCGCCATTTGATAAATAATCAGAACTAACGACATAGTAGACTTTACTATTATCTAATGATTTTCCTTGAACTAAAATGTTTTTCGGCTGATTGTTTTTATCAATTGAAAAAGTTAACCCTTTTAACGGGTGTGGTTTTTTTTCAGAAATAATATAATTTACAATTTCCAAAATTTGTTCCCCTTTTAGTCCAATAACAACCGCACTATTTTCAAAAGGCATGATTTCATAGGCAGTTCGTGCAGTTACATTTCCTTTTGGGATAATACTTCTTATTCCACCGTGATTCAGCAAACAGATATCAATAGACTTTTTTTCACGCATTTGAAATATTTTATCCGATTTTTCAAAAGTAATATCAGCCAAAAAGTTACCCATAGGCGTTTGCCATTCACCCGATTTATCAAGAGTTTCAGGTGCGTTTCCTAAAACCGTATTCAAATCAGCATCAATTTTATCTCTATAAGGTTTTATAAAGTTTTCAATGTCAGCAACTTCAGAATTCTTATCTGTAATTCCAATTTCTTTGCCTTCAATTTTAGTAATAGTATATTTCTTTTCAGCACAAGAAATAACAGCGATAAATGTTAATAATAAAACAAAATGCTTTAATACAACGTTATAGTTTTTTAGTTTTGCCATCGCTTTTGGGACTTATTTTAGTAATTTTGTAATTAAAGTAAAAGTAGTATGTTTTTAAATTACTTAAAGGATTTTTCAACAAAAAAATTAGTTAAGAATAACCTCTCTAATGTCAAACATTTAGCTTCTAATAACAAAATTAAAACTGTTGGGATTATTTTTGATGAAAGTTATTTTTATGAAAGGGAAGATTTGGTCAAAGAATTAATTTTAAAAGGAATTGATGAAAAGAATATTACAATCTTAGTTTATAAAGACAAATTAAAAAAGAATGAGGTTTTTGATTATCCTATTTTTAGTCAAAAAGATTTAAATTGGAATTGTACTATTGATAAAAAAGAAGTGAAAGATTTTATTATCGAGCCTTTTGATTTGTTAATTAATTATTATGATACTGAAAAAGTTTCATTACTACTGGTTTCTAATTTATCAAAAGCGAGTTTTAAAGTTGGTTTTGCCTCTATAGACAAGCGATTAAATCATTTTATGATTGATACTAATGCTGAAAATTATAAAGTTTTTATGACAGAATTATTCAAATATTAAAAAATTCAAAACAAAATATAATATGCAATCATTAATCGGAACTGGAGTTGCTCTTGTTACACCTTTCAAAAAAGATTTCTCTATAGATGTCGATGCATTAAAAGCCATAGTTAATTTTCAAATAGATAATGGAATTGATTATTTAGTGGTACTTGGAACAACTGCAGAAAGTGCCACATTATCTAAAACTGAGAAAGAACTTGTAATAACAACAATAGTTGATGCAAACAAAGGAAGATTGCCTTTGGTTTTAGGTGTTGGAAGCAATAACACGCAAGAAGTTGTTGAGGAATTAAAATCAAGAAATTTTTCAGATTTTGTTGCCATTTTATCAGTTTCACCTTATTATAATAAACCAACTCAAGAAGGAATCTATCAGCATTTCAGAGCTATAGCAGAAGCATCTCCAATTCCGGTGATTCTATACAATGTTCCAGGAAGAACTTCTAGCAATATGTTGCCTGAAACAATCGTCAGATTAGCCACTGAATTTAAAAATATTGTTGCGATTAAAGAAGCTGCAGGTGATATTGTGCAAGCAATGAAATTAATTCAAAGTAAGCCAAAAGATTTTTTAGTGATTTCTGGAGATGATATGATTACATTGCCAATGATTTTAGCAGGTGGTGCAGGTGTTATTTCGGTAATTGCAGAAGGTTTTCCAAAACAATTTTCTGAAATGGTGCATCTTGGTTTAAATAAGAGAGTAGACGACGCTTATAAATTACATTACTTATTAGCCGATTCAATAGATATGATATTTGAACAAGGAAATCCAGCGGGTATTAAAGAAGTCTTTAAATCATTAGGCTTGTCAGAGAATACAGTTCGTCTGCCACTTGTAAATGTTAATGAAGATTTAGCAAATAGATTAAATAATTTCACTAACAAAATATCAAAAATGTAGTTTTTTTGAAGTCGAAAAAAATATTTTGTAGTCTACAATTAATAACTAAATTTGCAGTTGATTTTTACAACTCAAAAAGTGTTTAAAATCAACTGAATTAAATAAATAAATGAAGAAATTTTTAGCCTTATTCGCAATAATTTTATTTTTATCGTCTTGTAGCGAATATCAAAATGCATTAAAATCGGAAGATGTTGCTGTTAAATTTGTGTCAGCTACAAAAATGTATGAAGCTAAAAAATACAATAAAGCTATTCGTCTTTTTGAGCAAATAGCTCCAGCTTACAAAGGAAAACCTTCAGCTGAAAAAATGTTTTATATGTATTCACAATCATTATACAGAACAGAACAATATTACTTATCGGGTTATCAATTTGAGAATTTCGCTGCCAGTTATCCAAAAAGTGAAAAAATTGAAGAAGCTGCTTTTTTAGGAGCAAAATCATTCACCTTTTTGTCACCTGTTTATAGTTTAGATCAAACAGATACCTATAAAGCTGTGGATAAACTTCAGAATTATATAGACACCTATCCTGAAGGACAAAATTTGACTGAAGCAAATTTATTAGCAAAAAAATTAAGAGAAAAATTAGAGAAGAAAGCATACGAAAATGCTAAAATATATAATACCATTTCAGATTATAAAGCAGCAATGGTAGCTTTTGACAATTTTATGATTAATTTTCCTGGAACGCCTTATAAAGAGAAAGCATTATTTTACAAATTAGATTCAGCTTATTTTTTAGCTATTAATAGTGTTCCATCAAAAATGAAAGAAAGACTCGAAAATGCAAAAACAGCTTATTCAAGTTTAATAAAATTTAAAGCAGATACTGAATACAAATCTAAAGCTGACGAAATGTTGGCTCGTATTGAAAACGATTTAAAACAATTTTCTAAATAAAAAAGTCATGGATTTAAAGAAGACGAATGCTCCGGTAAATACTGTTACATATAACAAAACTCAGATTGAAGAGCGTACCGGCAATGTTTATGAAGCAATAACAATAATGGCTAAAAGAGCTAACCAAATCAATTCTGAAATTAAAAAAGAATTGACTGAAAAATTAGAAGAGTTTGCCACTTATAACGATAGTCTTGAAGAGATCTTTGAAAACAAAGAACAAATCGAAGTTTCTAAATACTACGAAAAATTGCCAAAACCTCATGCATTGGCTGTTCAAGAATGGCTTGATGACAAAATTTACTATAGAGATACTACAAAAGACTAATTAAGATGTCTGTTTTAAGCGGTAAAAAAATACTACTCGGTGTTTCCGGAGGAATTGCCGCCTACAAGACAGCAACATTAGTTCGGTTATTTATAAAAGCAGGTGCACATGTCCAAGTGATAATGACGCCTGCTTCTAAGGATTTTGTAACATCTTTAACCTTATCAACACTTTCCAAAAATCCAGTACATTCTACTTTTCATGATGAAAAGGATGAGAATGCAGAATGGAATAATCATGTTGAATTAGGACTTTGGGCCGATTTAATGGTCATTGCTCCAGCAACCGCTAATACCTTATCAAAAATGGTAAATGGCAATTGCGATAATCTTTTAATTGCAACCTATCTTTCAGCTAAATGCCCAGTTTATTTTGCACCAGCAATGGATTTGGATATGTATAAACATCCTTCAACTGTTGCTAGTTTTAATACGCTAAGACAATTCGGAAATAGCATAATTCCAGCCGAAACAGGCGAACTTGCCAGCGGATTATCTGGTGAAGGAAGAATGGCAGAGCCTGAAAACATTGTAGCTTTCCTCGAAAAAGATTTAGAAAGCAAATTGCCTTTAAGAGGAAAAAAAATACTTATTACCGCAGGCCCAACTTATGAAGCAATTGATCCGGTTCGATTTATTGGTAATCATTCTTCGGGAAAAATGGGATATGATATTGCCGCAAGATCAGCAGAATTAGGTGCTTCAGTAATTTTAATTTCGGGTCCAACACACTTAAATACACAAAATTCCGTTATTCATTTAATTCGTGTGAATTCAGCTCAGGAAATGTATGAAGCTTGTCATGAACATTATAATTCTGTCGATGTAGCTATTTGCGCAGCTGCAGTTGCAGATTACAAGCCAAAACATGTCTCCGAACAAAAAATTAAAAAAACTGAAACTGCATTAACAATTGAGCTCGAAAAAACACATGATATATTGGCTTCATTGGGAAGAATTAAAAAAAATCAATATTTAATTGGCTTTGCTTTAGAAACTGAAAATGAAATAGAAAATGCTAAGTTGAAAATTCAGAAAAAAAACCTAGATTTGATTGTTTTAAATTCTCTTCTGGATGAAGGTGCGGGTTTTGGGAAAGCTACAAACAAAATAACATTTATAGATAATAATTTTGTAGTTGAGCCTATGGAATTAAAGTCGAAAGAATTGGTTGCGAATGATATAATGAATAAAGTAATTTCTCATTATAAAATGAGTGCAAAGAATAATTAGTATTTTCTAATTGTATCAATTGCTTTTCTGTTAGACAATTTAAGAACAATAAACACTCACACATGAAAAAAATAGTTAGCCTTCTTTTTTTATTTTTTATTGCTGTATCGCATGCACAACAGTTGAACTGTTCTGTTCAGATCAATTCGGATAAAATTGCAACAACTAATAATCAAATATTTAAAAATTTACAAACTTCAATAAGTGATTTTGTAAATAAAACAGATTGGACAGGAGAAGAATACAAGCAAAATGAAAAAATAGAGTGTTCTATGGTTATTATAGTGAATAGTTATGAATCAAATCAGTTCACTGCAACTTTACAAGTACAATCAACAAGACCTATTTTTAATTCAACATATGAATCGCCTGTTTTTAACTTTAATGATAAAGATTTTAACTTTCGTTATGTAGAATTTGAAATATTGCAATTTAATCCTACCAATTTTGATTCTAATTTAGTTTCTGTTTTGGCATACTACAGTTATATGATTCTTGGTTTTGATGCCGATACTTTTTCGTTAATGGGAGGAAATAAGTATTATGAAACAGCAATGCAAATACTAACTGTTGCCCAGCAAAGCGGTTATAAAGGATGGAGTCAATCAGATGGCAATCAAAACAGATTTTTTTTAATATCCGATCTTCTTTCCGGAACATATGATGATTACAGAATAACTTTATATAAATATCACAGGGAAGGATTAGACATCATGAGTAATGATGTCAAAGGCTCGAAGAATAAAATAATTGATGCCCTTGCTACTTTGTCTAAGCTTTATGAAATTCGTTCCAATGCATTTTTAACGCGAGTGTTTTTTGATGCTAAATCAGATGAATTGGTTTCTATATTATCTGGTGGTCCAAAAGTTTCTTTAAAAACGACTATCGATAACTTAAATAAGTTGTCACCACTCAACTCAAGTAAATGGTCAGCAATTAAGTTATAATTAGTACATTTACTACTTAAACTTTTCTTCATAAACTGAACATGATTACATCATTATCAATTGAAAATTTCGCCCTTATAGAAAAATTAAATATCGATTTTTCGAACGGGTTTTCAATTATTACTGGTGAAACCGGAGCAGGTAAATCAATACTTCTTGGTGCATTGGGTTTGGTTTTAGGAAAAAGAGCCGATCTGACTTCACTTAAAAATAAAGATGAAAAATGTATTGTTGAAGCCAATTTTTCTATTGGAAAATACAATCTGGAATCTTTTTTTGAATTCAATGATATGGATTATGAACAAGAAACTATCATTAGAAGAGAAATTTTGCCTTCCGGAAAATCAAGAGCATTTGTAAACGATAGTCCAGTTAATCTTCAACAACTTCAGGATTTGAGTTTTTATTTGATAGATGTTCACTCACAGCATCAAACCTTAGAATTATCTGAAGAAGATTATCAGTTTAAAATCATAGATGCTATAGCTAATAATCAGGAATTCCTTTTAGAGTTTCAATCATATTTAAAAAAATATCGCGCTGCAAAATCGACTTTAGAATCTAAAAAAAATGAGTTCTCAGCAGTTTTAAAAGAAAAAGATTATAATGAGTTTTTGTTTCAGGAATTAGAAACTGCTAATCTAAAAGAAGGCGAATTAGAAGAATTAGAGCAACGATATCAAGCTTTAAGCAATGTTGAATTTATCAAAGAAAATCTTGATAAACTTTTGTCAATTGCCAATGAAGAAGAATTTGGAGTTCTGAAAAACTTAAAAGAGTTCAAAGCGTCACTTCAAAAAAACACTAATTTTTCTGCTGAATATCAGTCGCTTTTTGAACGCACAAATAGCATTTTAATTGAGTTTGATGACATTATTAAAGAACTGAATAGAGAATCAGAATTGATTTTTAATGATCCTGAAAAATTGGAAGCTATCAATCAAAAATTGCAATTGATATACAATCTTCAAAAAAAACATAACGTTTTAACCGTTGAAGAATTAATTGAAATTCAAAAGGATTTAGAAGGAAAAGTTGTTTCGGTTTCTACTTTAGAAGAAGAAATTGCAAAACTTCAAAATAGTATTATAGATTTTGAAGTACAGCTTGATGAAGTTGCAAATAAAATAAGCCAAAGTAGGAGGGAAGCAATTCCAAATTTAACAGAGAAACTTATTAGCATACTAAATATGTTAGGTATGCCAAATGTTCGATTTAAAATTGATATAATTCCATCTGGAAGTTATCAAAATAACGGAAAAGACACACTTGAGTTTTTATTTTCTGCTAATAAAGGAACCGATTTTGGTTTACTGAAAAAAGTAGCTTCTGGTGGTGAAATGTCTCGAATTATGCTGGCCGTAAAATCCATTTTATCTCAATATTCCAAATTGCCAACTATTATTTTTGATGAAATTGATACAGGTGTTTCAGGAGAAATCGCTAATAAAATGGGAGAAATTATGAGAGAGATGAGCAAAACGATGCAAGTGTTTGCTATAACACATCTTCCTCAAATTGCGGCAAAAGGAACAAACCATTACAAAGTTTTTAAAACGGTTTTGGGAGAAAATACCGTTTCTGAATTAAAATTATTAAACAGCGATGAAAGAATAATTGAAATTGCGGAAATGCTTTCTGGTAAAGATATTTCAGATTCTGCTGTTATTCATGCGAAAGCATTATTGAATTGAAATGCTTATTTATTACTTTTGTAAAACAAAAAATATACTAATATAAATACATACTTTATGATTATTGAACCAAGAATGCGAGGATTTATTTGTTTAACAGCTCATCCTGAAGGTTGTGCTCAAAACGTTAAAAATCAAATTGAATACGTTAAATCAAAAGGTCATATTGAAGGTGCTAAAAAGGTATTAGTAATTGGTGCTTCAACTGGTTTTGGATTGGCTTCTAGAATAACGAGTGCATTTGGTTCAGGTGCTGGTACCATTGGAGTTTTCTTTGAAAAACCACCATCTGAAGGTAAAACTGCAACTCCTGGTTGGTATAATTCTGCCGCTTTTGAAACAGAAGCTCATAATTCGGGTTTATATGCAAAAAGTATTAATGGTGATGCTTTTTCTAATGAAATAAAACAACAAACTATTGACTTGATTAAAGCTGATTTAGGTGAAGTTGATATGGTAATTTACAGTTTAGCTTCCCCGGTTCGTATGCATCCCGTTACTGGAGTTTTGCATCGCTCGGTTCTAAAACCTATTGGGCAAACATTTTCTAATAAAACTGTTGATTTTCATACCGGTTTAGTTTCTCAAGTCACTATCGAACCTGCAAATCAGGAAGATATAGATAATACTGTTGTTGTAATGGGTGGTGAAGATTGGTCAATGTGGATTGAAACATTAAAAAGCGCAGGAGTTTTAGCTAAAGGAGCGTTAACAATTGCTTATTCTTATATTGGACCGGAAGTTACTGAGGCTGTTTACAGAAAAGGAACAATTGGTCGTGCCAAAGATGATTTAGAAGCCACAGCATTCAAAATTACAGACGATTTAAAAGATTTGAATGGGAAAGCGTATGTTTCAGTAAATAAAGCATTGGTAACTCAAGCTAGTTCTGCAATTCCAGTCATTCCACTATATATTTCACTGTTATATAAAATAATGAAAGCGGAAGGAATTCATGAAGGTTGCATCGAACAAATTCAAAGATTATTTGAGCAACGTCTTTATGTAAGTGATGAAGTTCCTACTGATGATAAAGGCAGAATCCGTATTGATGATTGGGAAATGCGAGACGATATTCAAAAACGAATTAAAGAATTATGGGCAAATGCCACTACAGAAAATATAAATGAAATTGGAGATTTAGCTGGTTACAAACAAGATTTTCTAAATCTATTTGGTTTTGGTTTGAATAATGTTGATTATAACGCTGATACTAATGAAATAGTTCTAATTTCTAGTATCAATAATTAATTTTTTAATAATTATCTGATGTTTAGTATTTAAAAATGATATTTTATTTGCGAGGCTTTATATTTATACATATTTTTATAGCAATAAACTTTTAACTTTTAACTTTTAACAATTATGAAAAAAATTACTTTACTATTACTGATGTTAGTCAGTTATTCGGGGTTTGCACAATTCCCTTCGCCCTATTGCGGACCTGTTGTGTTTACAACAGATGTGGAGCCAATCACTTTGGTAAACTTTGCAGGCATAAATAATTCTACTTCTGCACTTGCTGGACCTAACAACGGGACAACAATAATTGCACACGAAGATTATACCTCTATATCAGGAAATGTTACTGCAGGAAGCTCTTACACTATTACTTTAAAAGGTAATACTGCCGGTCTTTATACAAACCGTTTTATGGTTTTTGCTGATTGGAATCAAGACGGAGATTTTGCCGATACTGACGAAGCATATACCATTACTCAGACCATTAATACTTCAACTGGAGAAGATGCAATTCAAGCTACACAATCGCTTTTAGTACCGCCTACTGCATTAGCTGGTACTACTCGTATGCGTGTCAAAAAAATATTTGGAACGACAGCTTATGTTGATCCTTGTTTAGGTACAGCTTACGGTCAAGTAGAAGATTATTCTCTTACGGTAGCTCCACTTCCTGCTGATTTGCCGGATTATGCCAATTTACAATTTCCTTACACAGCTACAATTAATCAAGGTGGAAGTGTAACCGTTTATGGTAGAATATTTGAAGGTGGTTTAACTGATACTACTTCTGGTCAAGCTCCAGGAATTTTGGCATGGGTAGGATACGGAACAACTGATAGTAATCCAAATACTTTTACAAATTGGATTCCAGCTACGTTTTCGGGAGAAGTTGATAATGGTTTCGGAAACCCAACTGCAAACGATGAATACCAAGCAAATCTTGGAGTTGGTCTTATTCCTGGAACGTATTACTATGCTACAAGATTTCAACTAAACGGAGGTGCTTACGTTTATGGAGCTACAAACTTTGGTTTTTGGAATGGTACAGACAAAATTAATGGTGTTTTAACTGTTAATCCACCGCTACCACCAGCGAATAACGAATGTTCAGGGGCTACATCTTTAACTGTTAATTCAGATTTTTTATGTGGATCTGTAACAGCTGGTACTGTACTTGGCGCAACAGCTTCCACACAAGATGCTACTGCATGTGGTGGTTCAGAAGATGATGATGTTTGGTTTTCGTTTACAGCTACTTCAACATCTCATAGAATAAGCATTTTAAATGCAGTTGGTTCTACAACCGATATGTATCACTCTTTATGGACTGGTGCTGATTGTAATAATTTAACATTAGTTGCTGGCTCATGCTCAGATACAGATGTTAGTAATCCAACAGGATTAATTAATGGTCAAACTTATTATGTTAGAGTATATACTTTTTCTGCTGTAGCTAATCAAACTACAACGTTTAATGTATGTATTGGTACACCACCACCACCACCTTCAAATGATAACTTTGCATCTCCTATAGCTGTAAGTTGTGGAAATACTTATTCTGGAAACACATCAACTCCTGTAACTTTAGATGAAAATGATGCTCCTGATGGTTTTGGTGCTGACATGGATGCTCCAAATCTTTGGTATTCATATACAGGTAGTGGATTAGCTCAGAATGTAACAATAAGTTTATGTAATTCATCTTATGACACTTCAGTTTTAGTATATACTGGAACATCTGGTAATTTGACATTAGTAGCTGGAAATGATGATTTTGCTTCTTGTAATCTTACTAATGATTCTACTCGTTCTAAAGTTATTTTTACTTCTGATGGATCTACAACTTATTATATTGCTGTTGAAGGTTGGAATGTAGGTAGTGTTGGAGCTTTTGTTATGGATGTAACTTGTGATGCAGTGACCCCACCAGCTGTTGCCTATCAAGATTGTGGAACAGCATTAAATGTTCAAGTAGACGGATTAGACAATAATTCAGATAATTCGTTTGGTACTGTATCATCAACTCAACCAAGTTGTGATCCTTTTGGTTCAATTCAAGATGTATGGTTCTCTTTTCAAGCTCCAACTTCTGGTAATGTTACTTGTTTAGTTACACCAACTACAATGACTTCTTTAAATTTTAATTTGTATTCAGGAACATGTGCAGCTTTGACAGCGTTAAATGCTACTTGTAATTCTAATCTAACAGTAGCTACATCTGAAGTTTTAACTGGATTAACTCCAGGTGATACATATTTTGTTCAAGTATGGAGTAATTCAGCTGAACAAGGAACTTTTGCTTTAAGACTTTCAGATGATGGTTTAGGAAATGATTCATTCGATAATAGTAATTTTACTTATTACCCTAATCCTGTTAAAAACACATTGAATTTATCTTATAACCAAGAAATTTCAAATGTTGAAATCTTCAATTTACTTGGTCAAAAAGTGATTACTAACAAAGTCAATGCTAATACAGCACAAATTGATATGTCAAACCTTTCAAAAGGTGCTTACATGGTTAGAGTTACATCTAATGATCAAACAAAAACGATTAAGGTTATTAAAGAATAATCTTTTAAATAAATTATATAAAAAAACCACCTATGTTTTAGGTGGTTTTTCTTTTGTATAAAACTTATCTTTGTTACCAATTCTAGTTTAAAAGACAAGATTAATTTTCAACGTAAAAATTTACAGGATGTTTTCAATAATTATTCCAGTTTATAATCGACCAGATGAAATAAAAGAACTTTTGGAAAGTCTCTCAGTTTCTGATTATGAAAAAGAATATGAAATTGTTATTGTTGAAGATGGTTCAAAAATAGACTGCAAGAAAGAAGTTGAAAAATTTAAAGACAATCTAAATATTTCCTATTATTTTAAAGAAAACTCTGGACCAGGAGATTCTAGAAATTTCGGAATGAAAGTAGCCAAAGGCGATTATTTCATCATCTTCGATTCTGATTGTATTATTCCAAAACAATATCTTTCTGAAGTAGAAAATGAATTGAATACCAATTATGTGGATTGCTTTGGTGGTTCAGATGCAGCTTTGGATTCCTTCTCAGATATTCAAAAAGCAATAAACTTTGCAATGACTTCATTCTTGACAACTGGAGGAATTCGTGGAGGATCGGAAAAACTTAACAAATTTCAGCCTAGAAGTTTCAATATGGGAATTTCCAAAAAAGCATTTGAAGATTCTAAAGGATTTGGAAACATTCATCCTGGGGAAGATCCCGATTTGACTATTAGATTATGGAAATTGGGTTATGACACAAGACTTTTTACAAAAGCATTTGTTTATCACAAACGCCGTATTGATTGGGGCAAATTTTCAATTCAGGTAAATAAATTTGGCAAAGCAAGACCAATATTAAATAGTTGGTATCCCGAATATAGTAAGCTTACTTATTTATTTCCAACATTATTTGTTTTAGGAATATATTTTTCTATTGTGGCTTTAGTTTTTGGTCTCGCGTTACCAATATTTTGTTATGTTTTATACTTTATATTAATTTTTTGCGTTTCATTATTACATACAAAAAGTTTCAAAATCGCTGTTCTTTCTGTATTTGCAGTTTTCAAACAGTTCTTCGGTTATGGCAATGGTTTTTTACAATCATATGTAAAAGTTATTCTATTAAAACAAAAACCCGAAATTGCATTTCCTGAATTATTTTTTAAAGTATAATAATGACTAAAATTATAGGTATAACTGGCGGAATCGGAAGCGGTAAAACAATGATTGCTGAATATATAAAATCATTAGGTGTCCCAGTATATATTGCTGATGAAGAAGCTAAAGCAATAATGACTTCTGAAAAAATTATTGCTGCAATAACTTCTGAATTTGGTAAAGAAGTTCTAATTAACGGAGAAATCAATCGTGCTAAATTAGCTCAACTTGTTTTTAATAACCCTGAAAAGTTAAAAAAACTGAATAGCATAGTTCATCCTGAAGTAAAAAAACACTTCGATACTTGGGTTGAAAAGCATAAAAATTACCCTTTTGTTTTTAAAGAAGCCGCTATATTATTCGAATCTGGAAGTAATAAATACTGTGATGCAGTAATAACAGTTACTTCTCCATTAGAAACTCGACTTCAACGTGTAATGAAACGTGATAAAACTCAAAGAGAATCCGTCTTAAAAAGAATGCAAAACCAATGGAGTGATGAGAAGAGAATTGCAAAAAGTGATTATGTTATTCATAATCTGTCAGTTGATGCAACTATAAAACAAGTTGATGAAATTCTTAAAATATTGAAAAATCAATAATATTTATGCAAGATGTTAATGTTTGGTTAATGTATTTATTGTATAAATGTTAAAATGTTAAATTTGTATAATGAATAAATTGTTTTTCCGCTTATTGATAGTCTTAATGAGTTTGTCCTTAATTGGTATAATTCTGGTTCAAGTATATTGGTTTGATAAGTCATTTGAGAACAACGAAGAACAATTTAAATATCATGTAAAACAAGTTCTTGGGAATGTTGCTAATAAATTACAAAAGAATGAGCAATATTCATATTATGAATTGTATAATCGTCTGAAAGATAGTACAGGTAAAACCCCACAAAAAAGTGATTTTTTAGAGTTTGGTTATTATCAACGAGATTCAAGAACTAATGAAACAATTATATATTCTAACAGTATAAATTCCGAAGACTACGGCATTTCTGCTTCGTTCTTTGATAAAAAATTAGACAGTGTAAAACTCAAAAATTATACAGCAAAAAGAAAAACAGAGATTTACAATGATGATATTGATAATTCAAGTATTAAACAAAAAGTTGCACCGGATATAAAAATTGAAAAATCCGGTCGTTTGGACATCTTAGACAATGCGTATTTTGAAATAATATATAAAGATATTGCAGAATTAAAGCCTATTCAAGAAAGGGTTTCCAATGAAATGATGCAAAAGATATTAACTGATGAACTCAATGAATATGGTGTTAAAACTCCTTTTGAATTCAATGTATACAGTAATGGACTGGCAACAAAAATAAAATCGGAAAGATTTAGTTATGAAAAGCAATCAACTTATTCGATTCCAATTTTTATTGGTAATGATGGAAATAATAAATACCAATTGTTACTTACGTTTCCACAAAAGAAGAAATTTTTGTTTTCTGAATTGATAGGAATTTGTGTTTTATCAATCATTTTTACACTAATCATTATTATAGCTTATTCAAGCGCACTGAATCAGCTTATAAAACAACGTCAAATTTCTGAAATCAAAACTGATTTTATTAATAATATGACACACGAATTTAAGACACCAATTGCTACGATAAATTTAGCTTTAGACGCTATTAAAAACCCGAAAGTAATTGAA
>Ga0315902_10007180_pt1 | contig 15278 bp, 17 predicted proteins | sample LakEriMetagenome_9_FD_203523 | JGI IMG/M metagenome (GOLD analysis project Ga0315902, IMG submission 203523) | Freshwater fungal communities from buoy surface, Lake Erie, Ohio, United States - Buoy 12 MA117 | ecosystem: Environmental > Aquatic > Freshwater > Lake > Lake biofilm | place: USA... | reverse complement strand
CCTGGGGGAGTTTTTGAAAAGCAGTTAATGAAGTTGGACTCATGGGAAGACATCAATGTTATTAACAGGATGAAGGAGGAGAGCCGAAAAAACAACTGGATCCCCATCGATGCTCCGCTCGACAGACTTCGTATAGAGAAGATAAAGATAATCGCCGGTGAGTTCTTACAAGATTATGTGATGAAAAACGGCGCTTTCTTTATTGCTCAGAATCTCTCTACCATTTTGGTCTTTTGTATGATGGGAAGTATCGCTCACGAAATTGCCCTAATCTCTATTCTACAATCAAAAAATGTTGAAAATGAAAAACCTATCTAGTACACCCGCCGAACATATTATCAAAGATGATTTTATTGACAACCGTTACGGTTGGGAGATAGTCGACTCCGACAAGGAAACAGCAATGCTAACCCCTGACGGCTATCTATTAAATAACAAAGACAAGGATAGATGGCATCATTTTTCTTTATTCCCGGACCTTACATCTTTAAAGGGTATCGCTATCAAGTGTAAACTTGAGATCGAGAGCGATTCAGGAGTAGGCCAGGTGGGGCTTATCTGGGGTTTTGATACTAAAATGAGCCAGCTAAATCGGTTTTGCCTTTCTGCGGCTGGTAAAGGATGCTCAATTATTCATTTTGAAAGAAATCATCGACCAGTCTTTCACCGCTTTTATGACCCTTTTATAGATATTGGCACACTTTCCCAAACCGCAGTGCTGGAGGTTCGAGAGGCCAATGGATACTGGTTTTTTAGAGTTAACCAGCAGCTCGTTTATATCGCTCATGAAATTCACTTTGCGGCTAGGGGAGCAGGGATAGGATTCTATCTTGACCCGGGTGTGCGGGTAAGAATAAAGAAGTTGCGTGTGGCTAGACGACCATCTAATAAAGCTTTTTCATCGAATTGATGAGACTCTTTATCTCTGTGCGTAGTGCTTCTGGGCTCTCCACTTTGCAGTGAGGCCCCATGGAGAGAATGCTGTTTTTTAACTCGGGTGTAATATGCACGGTGAGCTCCATTCGGATACCCTCTTTGGCCCCTTTGACCATCTTTTGAGAGGGGTGAATGGGGTCTAGCTGAATAAGTCGGTCGAAAGGGGGCAAAATAAGTAGTCTTACTTTTTGGGGCTTGCCTTTAGGTGCGAATACGCCAATCGAATCTGCAAAGAACTTATCGGCATCAAAATCGTTTCTTTTCTTTTGAGCTTCTTTTACAATTTGCAGGTCGAGTATGCGGTCTAGGGAGTAGGTAGCAAAGATTTCTTTTTCGAGCGACCACACTACCATGTACCAGCGGTTACGGTATTCTTTTAATAAGTAGGGAATAGCTCGGTGCTTGCGCTTCTCCTTTTTATAGACATTCTCGTATCGGAATTCTATCAGATACGATTCTCTGGTAGCATAATAAATATCGTAGATCCATTGATAGCCGGCCGTAGAGTTACCTTTTTCGAAGCGGATAAACTTTTCTATCGAGGTATCGCCGGCATCGAGCCCCAGCTCAAAAGCACTGTCAATTCGCTCAATGGCAGATTTGAAGTGTGCAAATACCGGCAGCTCTTTGTATCTGCCAAGAAGGGTAGCGGCATCTCGCAGTGAATTCCACTCCTCTTCGTCTAGCTGTATCCCGTCTAGTTTAAAATAGGGGTCGTAATAGTAGTAGCCTTTTTCTGCTGCATTAAATTCGATGGGAGCCCGCTTGCCAATGATAGCACGACCCTCACGGAGATCTTGTATATCATGCTGAATAGTTGAGCGACCTACGTTACTGGTCTTACCCATCTTGGCAAGCCCCTCCGAACAGGCATCTATGATATCATCGAGGGTAGGGAAGGGCTTTCGCTTGTCTCTAAGACAGCGGTCGATGATGCGATAGCGAGCGTGGGCGGATTTGTTTTGCATTTTTGGGTACTAAAACAATACTAATTGCTTGTTAATTATCAGGGTAACATAATAAACACAGAGTTCTAGTGATTTATACTTTATTTTCCACTTAATGTTGACTATTAAGAAATTTAAGCTTCTAAACTAATATATAATTATGGTTTGCTAAAATCATTGGGCTCCAATTAATTGTATATGTATAATTTGTAGTAATTGCTGGTCTGCCTTTTGCTATGGCTAAATCCCCGTTCCAGTTTAAAATTGAATTAATTGGGATTACTCTACCATGGTGAATTGAAAATTGAGCATATCCGACATTTGCATGTCCTGGTGCTACTTGATATGTATCATCATTGCTTATAAATAATACCATTCCTCTCTCGATATTTGGAAATGATTGTTCAAATAGCTCAATTCTTTTTACATCTTTCCAAAAATCATAGCATCCAATATTCCCTGCTCCATGTTGCCCTAAGGAGGTATTAACATTGTTTCCAAAAACCATTAATGGCAATACTTGTTTTTTTGTTTTAAATTTTATTTCGATAGGGTAGTATAATCCATTTATTTCGAGTACGATGTCAATATAAATGTTATCTCCCCATGGGTAATTTGGTATTATATTACTAGGTATATGGTATTCGACAAACACATTATCATATAAATTTGTATTTATAAAATAATTCGCAAGATAAATCTGGATATCTAATTCCCTTAAAAAAAAGGAATTTCTTAAATTTAAAGCAGTTATAATTTGTTGTTGAATTTGATTTCTCATACTATTTATTTAGTGTTCCCAGTTTGCCTCAACATAAGTTCTCCATCCTCCCCTTATTTGACCATTGTTAGCGCCATTTGAAAATATCATTTCTTCGATCTCAGAAGGAGAATAACTAGAGTTAGTTTGATTATTAACGGTTCTAGTTAAAATTTCAACTCTACTACAAAACTCTTCATAAAGACCTGAGTGGTTACTAGCATGAATATATCCCCCATTATCAAATATTATTCCAATTCTATCTTCAATTGTCCAAAGTAGTTCAATTGATTTTGATGTCCATTGATCCATAATATATGCATTACTGTTACCGAAGAAGAAGATTAACTTTGTATAATAGGCCGGTCTACAACCTTGCAAATTCATTCGTTTCAATTTTTCATAAGTCCAATTTCTTGTATAATTGTTTCGTCTAAAATTTTCAAAAATCAGAACTAAATCTCTTTCATATTTATTCCAATTACTAAAAAACATGTCAGCCCCTGTTGTAGATTGCCTCATTGCCCCCCATGCAAATATGCAAACAATTTTATAAGCAATACTTAAATTCTCATCATTGCTGATTGCAAAGACATGATTTCTATTTAATAAGTAATTAGGTAATGTGTTTTGTATTTCAATTAGGCTTTGGCTTGTATTATTCACGCCAATGCGATTGATAATGCCCTGTAAAAAGTTTGCTGGATTGTGACCAAATGCTCCTTGATTTTGGAAATTTGGTATTGTTTCTAAAAATGCATTAAAATGGATATTATCTATTGGCATATATTTTTTAAATGTTTTACTAATTTTAAATTTTCTCGCACGTTCTCCAAACACAAGGGATCGAAATATGGGAATGCCTACGCTTAATGTTAATTTAGTTTCATACTACAATACACACACTTAGGGTCTTCACAGGACTTATTAAACTCCATTTTTTGTGTACGCTCCCAAATAACTTTCAGCCAGTCTTTGAAAGGTACATTCTCTTCACCATTAAATTCAAAGACTATCTTTTCAATCTCTGGATAGTGAAATTCAAACTTCACTTCACCCTTTTCTTGAAAATTATCTTTTACTAGCACTGAATACATCATAGCCTGCCTCCAGTACTTAGATCCGGGTTGCTGTTCGCTTTCAAATGGTCTAAGTGTTTCTTTGTATCGTCCCGTTTTGTAATCCACCACTTTCACACATTTTGATTCAATTTCTACTCGGTCAAGTTTTCCTTTGATTTTAACACCATTTTCCAAAATGGTATGAAATTCATCCTCAACATGTGCTGGACGGTTATTAATAGGGCATATTTGTATGTATCGTGTCAAGAGCCACTTACCGTAATTCCTGTATTTCTCTACATGGGTACTATGGAATAGGTGCCCTTTTTGATTGATTTCTTTGTCTACTAATTGGCTGATGAGATCCGGGTCCTCCTGACCCTTGAATTCCTGTACATATTTTTGCATTACATTGTGAACGACTGTACCGAAAGTGGGAGCCTCGCTCCCGATTCCTCCCAATTTTAGAACCTGTGTAAAGAAAAACTGATTCTGACATTGCTCCCACGTATTTACACTGGTAGGTGATATCTCAAAGCTATTCACCTTTTCCCTGATCAGTTCCATTAGTTCTGGATCAGTTTTCACGATATAGGTATCTGACTCCAGCTCTGGTAATTCAAATTCAGGAATCTCCTCCAGTTGAATTCCACTCAGTTTACCAAAAGAAGCCAATAGTGCAGTCTCTTTTTGTGGCTTATCTGAAGGGGATGATCTGTGCAGACTGACATGAAGTTTGGTTTTAGCCCTTGTGCAGGCTACATAGATCAGTCTTCTCATATCGTCCAGGGAGTCAGCTTCTGGTGAAATATATCTATTTAGTAAATCAGGGACCCGAACCTCTCCTTGGTGACTTTTGTCTTCCCAATTCTTATTGTGACATGCAATTAAATAGACTGAATCATACTGTAAGCCTTTTGTTCCGTGAATTGTTGATAGGACTACAGCATTGTCATCTTGCCCCTCCTCGTCATTAGCTACTTGTATAGGGATTTCATATTGGTTATGATACCATAACAGTTCTGCAAGTGAGGGGATTGTTTTTTGGGTATAAGTCCTTTCAAATGTATGCACGAACTCTCTAAATACTTTTCTTGAATTTTCATGTGGAGTTATTTCACTGCCACAGTAAATAGCCTGTTCAATGGTAGTAAGCAAATCATCATTGATTGTTGTATTTCGGCTAATCAAGAGAACATCGATGATTCCCACCATTCGATTAAACCACGTAATACCATGTTGGTTTTTCTTGAGCCATCTATAAAGATCGTACTGCTTTTCCTTTCTTGATTTAAGGTAGGATTTTACCAGCTCGTTTGTATCTTTTTTGCTTTGCATGAATTGTAAAAAGAACCCTGAAGCATCATTGGCCGAGATAGGGTAGATGTGTAGAAACATTAGCAAATAGAATATAGACTGACCGTAATGTGTCTCTAAAAGGTTATGCCAGGACTGATTCATCTGCCAGGGTATATTGAATCTGAGCAGCCATTTTTTAATTAATTCAAGATCGTATCGTCTACGAGCAAGTACTGCAATATTCGCTGAAATTTTTCCGACATTGAGTTCAGCTGCAATCGATCTTGCTATGGCGCAGGCTTCCTGTTCTGCATCTTCATAGGAACAGAATATCGGGATTTCAGCATTTACAGATTGGTAAGCTAGATTTCCCGAAATCAAGGGTTGTTGTTTTTCAGGCTGGCGATCTGCATTGGGACTGATCAATCCGAAAGATTCCTGCAAGAGTACTTGCGTGCTTCGGTAGTTCGTATCAAGATGAATGATTTCGATATGCTTAGCAAACCTATTCCTCATCCATTTGAAGTTGAAGGCTGAAGCTCCCTGAAAGCGATAGATACATTGGTCATCGTCCCCTACCACGAAAAGATTCGGTACCATCACAGAGGAGACGAGAAGGTCTAGGAGTGCGATCTGCTTTTTATTAGTATCCTGGAATTCATCGATCAGAATATATTGATACCGCTCCTGAAGTCCTTGTAATAAATTTGAGTTGGACTGCAGTAGAAGTATAGCTTCTATGAGCATGTCTTCAAATTCGATGAGGTTTCTTTTTTCCAGTTCAGCACAATAGTCTTCATACATGGGATAGATCTTGTCAGAAAAGTGCAGAATCCTTTCTTTAAGCTCCCGACCTTCTTTATTCAGCCCCTTACCACTTTTCAGACTGTACTCTTTTTCAAAAGGGAGTAGGTCATTGAGGCATCTTTCAGCATATTCACTTAATTCATCTTTTGTAACGCCCTCTTGTTTAAAAAAAGAGAAGATTTTCTGAAAGTTGGTGATCTTCTTTCCTGATGCCGGTTTAATCTCGGAGGGGTCGCTCGGGGACAAATGTTTTACAATGAGGTTTTCGGTGATCATGTAGCGCTGGGCATCAGTAACTAGCGTTTTACCTTTTAGTGTACCTGGGGCATGCGAGGATAGGAGTCCGTTGCTAAAACTATGGTAAGTAGATATATTGACCTCTTTAGCCATGTCACCAATCATTTCTTTTAAGCGGTTTCTCATCGCATTGACACCTGCATTGGAGTAGGTAAGACAGAGGATGTTATTTGCAGCCATAGCCCGATCTTTGAGAATGTGCGCAATACGAATCGTAAGTACTTCAGTTTTGCCAGTCCCGGGCCCCGCAAGCACCAAAATAGGACCCTCAGTTTGCATAACTGCTCGCTTCTGGTTTTGATTCAGATTACTAAATGCGTCGTTGTACTTTTTGTTAGGGTTTGTATTCATTAATGCTGAGTATTTTATAGTAATTATGTTTAGGAATCTAATGGTTTTGAGTCGTCTCCCTGGAATTTTAAAAGTCTTTTACCCCAAAAATAACCCCATGCAATACCAGAGATAAAATAAAGAACAAAGTTATAAATACTAAGTCCATCTCTTTCGCTAACAAACTGATAGCCATTTTGTAATAGTAGGGCTCCGCCCCAGAAAATAACAAATACTTTAGTATTAAACATAATTGGATTTTATGGTTAAAAATTAGTTTTCGCATTGCTGCATTCTAAAGCCAATTGTTGTGCCACCCTCCTTTTTTCGAAGACTAGTCTCTTCTTCGGCTAGAACTTCCAAATAATCAAGATCGATGATGTCATCTCCTTGCAACAGAGTATCGACCTCGATCTTTTTGCATATGTTGTCGATCTGTCCTCCTGTAAGTTTATACTTCTGATTTAAAGTCTTTAATATTCCTTCATTGGTCGTTGGCAGTTTCTGCTTCCATATTGATAATCGCGCTTCTTCTGAAGGAGATGAGTATTTTATTTTAAATGTGATTCTTCTGTCGTAGGCCTCATCGAGATTTTGTTCCAGATTGGTAGTGGCGATAAATATTCCTTCAAATATTTCGAGTTCCTGTAGTATAATATTTTGCATTGCATTTTCCATCTGGTCTACCTTATCTGTTACAGGACGCCTTTTACTAAGTATAGAGTCGGCTTCATTAAAAAGGAGTATTGGACAGAGTTCGTGTTCCTTGCGCATTTTCTCGTAGTCTGAAAAAAGTCTTTTTGTAAATTTCTCAGTCTCACCGACCCATTTTGAGCGCAGGGCGCTTACATCTGCCATCAAAACTGCTCTGCCTGATGATTTTGCTAATTGTAATGCAGTTTCTGTTTTTCCGGTTCCGGGAGCGCCGTAAAATATGGCTGTAATACTTTGAGGCTTTCCTTTTTTTTCCAGACGCTCACATAGTGTCGTATAGTTTTCTTGTTTTAGAACAGTAAAAAGATTTTTAATTTTTTTGCGCTCATTTTCATTATAGTACAGGTCTTTTGACGTTATTTTCCCCGATTCGATTATTTCAAGAAAGTTGGATGTTGATTTCTTTTTTGAGTTAGTATAATCTGGTAGAAATGCTTGGATTCCTTTTTCTGACAACCTATAGTCATTATCTGAGAATGAAATTGAAGCATCTGATGATACCTCAATCAGTTCTAGTTGAAAAACTGGGCCTTTTTGAAGTTTAAAGTCTTGTCTTATTTTAAACTGATCCTCCAAATTTGGACGTAATTCATTAAGCAACGAGTCAACATTAAATGATTCAGACCCTGATACGTGGTTGTAGCACATTGTTAAAAACAATGCACTACTAAAACTGTCTAGGTTTTTGCTCTTTGCGAAGTCACATATTGGGGTAGAGTCACTACACTGTAATAGTGATTCTGCCTTTTCAACTAATTTATCATAACTTATTTCTCTTGCTCTTCTTTCCTTTAGGCTCTTCCCAAACTCCTTTAATACATCAAACGAAGTTTGACATGGCTTTTTTCCCATCTTATTCCAGTTATTTGCCATAACACAGTTTAGTAGTTGCATACTTATTATAAAGTTGGCTAATGGGTGATAGCGTGAAGAAGCTTGAGTTCTAATCCATTCTGCCTCTATAAATGGTTTTAAGAGTTCTTGTATATATATTGACGCCGAAAGTTTAAGTCTGGCATGGTTTAAAAGTACCTTCATGTTTGTGTCATCCCCATTAAAGTGTAGTCCTAGCAATGCGGCAAGCACCACAGCTTGTTGGTTATCTGCATTAAAGAACTCAGATACAATTCGAATCTCATCCTTACATGACTCTAGCTTATCTGTTTGAAATTCAGATGATTCTGAGGCATTGAAGATTGCCTCAATGGCGTCTAAGAGGGGGTTGGCGGATTGATTGAAGTTGATCATAGGGCGGTGAGTTTGAAACGAAACTATTCTTGTAAAGTATAATCGTACTATACTCTACTAATATTTATTTGTTTTATGAAACAACAAGATTTTAAGGAAATAGTACTTGGTCCCGGTGAGAAAGAGATGCTGTTTGATTTTAATGGTTTCGATATGCAGCAGATTGACAGCTCGAAAGCCTGGCATTATATAGCATATTTAGAGAAGACAAAAGAGGTAATAATCCATCAATCTTCTAATACTAAGTCTAAAGTAATGGAAGTAGGGGGAAGTCTTGCTGATTATTTAAGCAGGAAGAAACGAATAAGTTTTAAGGATTTACTTTTCTTCTGTACACTATACCCAGTTTTAATGCCTTCTAACCAAGAGAGATTAAGTCTTACTCGAGTTAATAAAATCCTCCCACCTCTGATGAGGAAAATCTTAAATGTTGGGAATGGTTATTTTTTCTATTATCATCAATTAGAAATACTTTATTCTCTTCTTACTAATTGCTCTCACGAAGAGAGTTTTCTTTTTAGAAGAGATTGGAATTTAAAAAAAGAGTATACAAGAGACCGGGCTAATAAAATAATGATATCTGATGGTAGCTCTTTATTAGAATTTATTATCAAATATTCAGTTGATGATAACTTATTTTTTTATCAAGCAAATTATCATGGCGCTTTTTTACTAAGCCGGGGGTACTAAGGAAGCATCATTAGGAGTACAGGTCAAGTGCCTTTTTGAAAGTTTCTTTTGTCTTCTCTACTAATGTTGATGGCGATAGGATTTTTATGGTTGGGCCATATTTTAGGATGAGCTTCTCTAGTTCTGGGGTGTGATAAACGTGAATTTCGATTATAGCTTCTTGTTCAGAGATAATCTTTTGAGTGTGATGGATCGGTTCATTAGTAAAGCTAGGCCAAATTGATTTATCAAGCACTTGTATTTGGACCTTGATAGGCTTATTGATATGGCTGTGCCAAATGCCAATACTGTAGTAGAAATAGTCTTTTGCTGAAAAGTATGCATCATCAATAAAGACTTCGTTAGATATTGAGAAATCTTCAATTTTACACAACGCGAAAACATTGGTTTTAGGGTTATATTTACTTGTATGGTCGTAAGCAACTAAGTACCATTTCGACTCATATTTCTTCAGAATGTAAGGAGATAAGATCTTTCTTTTAGCTTTTTCGCTTATATTTTTTTTATATTCTATTCTTATTGCTTTTTTTTCAATCATGGCATCTACTATATCCTTTACCCAGGTAATTCCATTATCAATCTTATTTTCACCGATTTCAATTAGGTTTATATTTTCAAGTCTATTTATTTGTCCTCTATAACTACGAGTATTTAATATTTTATCAACGGCCATTGTATAGCTTTGACTTAGTGCACTTGGAAATTGCTCGAAGAAATTCTTCGCCATAAATAGTAAGTTCTCTTCATCTCGCAATAAATGATCCTTAAAAAGCCTATAAGTTGCAGGTTTCCTTGACTTTGCTTCGGCGTAGTAATAACCCGATTTACTAGTTTTTATGTCTATTTTACCATCAGAATCGTCATCGACTAGATCTTTTAATTTTCTTACAATAATTTTTGACATATAGTCTGTGATTGGTCTTGTCCCTTGAAGTCGGTTCAAATTGAGTAATTCTGTTAAACCTGGTATTCCAGCAATTTTAGATCCTTCAGCTAGTTTGTCGTCAAAAACTCGAAGTTTATGTTCAATTTCTTTAGATAGACCTTCCCAAACCTCTTTCTTTTTTGTAGTAGGCATATATTCTTTTGAAGTGTAGTTAAATTATACTTTACAATTCGATTATTGCTTTTAAATAAAATTACATTTTATGAAGAGAGAGACAAAGTCAATAATCAATAGTCTGATTATCATTCTTTTGTATTATTTCGCCTTAGTTGGTATAACACGTCTTTTCTGGAATACAGCGAATCAGTACCAATTTGATGGTAGAGTAAAGTTCTTAGGCTATCTACTGATTTTACTTACCATTCTAATTGTTCTGGTGCCTTACTATATTTTCAGCATGCCTATTGTCGAGAGAATTTATCAAGGTATTATAGTAGTTCACTTGTCGGTCCTTTTTCTTGGGTGTAGTTATTATTTTATTTCTAAAGATTAATTTATGAAGTATAGTTTGATTATACTTTGCTTTTTTAGTATTGCTGTTCTTTCAATTTTGGCTTAGATCTAAATGTTAAAAAATTAAAAAACAAAAACACATACTATGCTTAAAATCATCCGCTTCAAGTCAGTAACTGTTGTAATTATTGGAAAAAAAATTTACTCTACGATTGCTGAAAAGGGGTATAAATCCTTCATTAAGTTGGAGGGTGTGACTTACTTTGAAACAAAGCGTAAAAAACTGACTGATCTTGGATTCAAAGAAGTTAGTCAAAAAAAGAGAACCGTAAAATTGTCTACCTCTACATCTTTTGGGAAATTTCTAAAAAAGTGTGCTTAGTGGTTCAGCTAAATTGAGAGCCTCTTTACACGCTATTTAAAGATATTCTGAAAAAAATTAAAAATTATGAAAACACTTGTAATTCATCCAAAAGACACCTCCACTGACTTTTTACAAGGTGTATATGAATCAATAAGCGATTATACCCTTATTACATCTGGCGAAAAAGCAGAAGTAATACGGCAAATCAAGAACCATGATCGTATCATGATGATGGGACACGGCACCCCTTGGGGCCTTTTATCGGTAGGTCAATTTGACTGCGTATATATACTAGACGATTCTACAGCTTCTCTTTTGCAGGGGAAAGAATGCGTTTTTATCTGGTGTAATGCGGATAAATACGTTTTAAGGCATAGTTTAAAGGGATTATTCAGTGGTATGTTCATTTCAGAGGTAGGAGAAGCCATAATGATGGGTCTTCCGTTGATTCCTCAAAAAACTGTGGATGAATCAAATTATTTCTTCTCAAAAGTACTTGGCCAAGGAATAGAGCGTGGTTTATATCATGCATATCATATGATGTTAGGCTTTTATGAAACCTTGGCTAATCGAAATATTGTGGCAAAATATAATGTACAGCGTTTATACCTTGTTCTTTAATTCTTGAAATATAATTTATGGCATTACTTGACGTTATAAAATATGAGATTTCAGGAGGAGACTTAGTTTATAAATATCCCTCTGATGAATTAAAATTCGGATCACAATTAATTGTTGGTGTCTCTCAAGTAGCTTTTTTAGTGAAAGGGGGTTCAATTATTAAAGAACTTGGTACAGGTACATATACGATCAAGGGTGATAATTTTCCACTTGTTGGTAGTGTAGTCAATTTGCCTTTCGGGGGAGAAAGTCCATTCAAGTGTGAGGTTTGGTTTGTAAGTCTCTTACCTAAGATGGATTTGAAATGGGGTACCATAAGTCCTATTCAGTTTCGAGATAGAAAGTATGATATTATCATACCTATTCGTGCATATGGTCAATATGGAATAAAAGTTAGTAATCCTCTTGCCTTTTTTCAGAGTTTAGTCGGTAACAATGCTTCTTTTACCCCGGAAAAGTTAAATGAGTATTTCAAAGGCCGGATTTTACAAGAATTCACTGCTGCTCTAACTAAGGATATAAATGACCGGAATATTTCCATTTTTGATATTTTGGTAAACGTTTCATCTCTGTCTGAAGCAATCGGGAAAAGTATTAGCCTATCGATGAAGGCTTTTGGAATTGACATTGTCAACTTTGACATCATCTCCCTAAATGTGCCAGAAGATGACCAGAGCTTCAGAAAACTTAAAGAGGCTCAAGCAATCGCGGCTAAGCTTAATATTTTGGGTCAAGATATGTATCGTATCGATAGGGGGTTAGATGTGCTTGAAAAGGCTGCTGAGCAAGAGGGAAACAGTGTTTCTGCCTTAATCAATGCTGGAATTGGATTTGGAGCAGGTATTGGCCTAGCCAACCAGCTTCTGCCTTTTTCAAGTCAGGGTCTGGGAGGTACTAAGAACCAGCGTTCTGGGACAGCTTTCTTCTTTTTTCAAAATGGGGTACAATTGGGACCTTATACCGTCGACCAGGTTGCTGAGCAACTTGAACAAGGAAAAATTGATTCCAATAGCTTTTTATGGAAAAGTGGATATCAGGATTGGGTAAAGGCTGGCAATGATAGTGAATTCAATTCTATTCAGTCTCAAGTAAAAAGTATAAACCCGCCACCTTTTAAATTTTGATTTGTTATATGAAAAAAAAATTACAAATACTCTTATCGCTGTTTCTTGTTATAAATGCCTTGGCTTTTTCTAAGATATCAAGGTATGATCCTGCCACATTTGGTCTTCTCAACTTCATTATTATAGAAACTGGACTGATTTTATCTTTACTGGTAGAATTAAGCTATTCAGAAGGGTTTAAAGTTTCCTTTGCTATTTTATCAATGATTTTAGGCGTAAGTCAAATTTTAGTAACTATTATATGTGCTCTCTTTAGCTATTTGCACATTGCAAGTATTTTTATTTTAGTTATTCTTTTTTTCGAAATGCTGTTTATGATTCTTTACTTTAAAAATCGTCAGTTATATGGAAATTAAGAAATGTCAAAATTGCGGAGCTCCTCAAAGTTCCGAAACATCAGATCCCTGCCTTTTTTGTGGTGGAGTATATTTTTCGAATTCTGATTTTGATGCTAGTACCAAAGAGTTTCTTTTGTTGAAGTATGAATTTCAGGTGAACAATTTTAAAACAGCAGCAAAGTTGGCCAATGAGTATATTAAATCGGACATTAATAACATACCTGCATGGGGTTATAAAATTGTGTCTGAATCTTACCTTGATAGTAGATTAAATATTGAAAAATTGAGCTCCTCATTATCATCATTTATTTCGCTTCAGTTACTAAATTCAAGTGTTTCAGATGTTATGGAAAATATTCTATTAGACTCTTTGCAAATAGCTGCTCAATTAGAAAATATTGATTCAACTGGTTCTTCAATTTCTAAACTCACTGATTTAGCAATCTCTTATTTTCCTAATCATTTATATCCTTATATTAAAGAAAATATTGAATTCTTTAAAGAGCCAAAAAATGAAGAATTTGAATTGCTTAATCGAGATAATCTTTTCGAAGATGCTGCTCGTCTTATTGTGCAACATCAAGTAGGTTCAACCTCTTTACTTCAAAGACGAATGAAGTTGGGCTATAATAGAGCGGGGCGGTTGATGGATCAATTAGAAATAGCAGGTGTAGTCGGACCTTCAAATGGGGCTAGCCCACGAGATGTATTTATTAAAAGTGAAATTCAATTAATGAATATTTTGCAATAGTTTAAATAGTTAATTATGACCACGATTAATTCTAAAGCCCTACTTAGCGATGACTCGTTTAAGGCGCCAGTTGAAACCAATGACTGCGTTATTTATGCAATTGCGACAGCATTTGATCTTGATTATGATTCAGCCCATAAAGAGGTTTCTAATAGAATGAACCGCAAACCACTTTCGGGAGTGCGGCGTAGCGATATAATTAAGGCTTTAGCTGAAGGAACGACTATTAACACGAAAACTGTTACTGAAGTAATCAAATCTCCCCAAAAAATGTATAAGGTTTATGGGAATTTCATACCTCGTAAAAACCGCCTCAGCACTTTTGTAAAACAAAACGGGCAAGGAACATTCTTACTTATTTTGAGGGGGCATGCTATAACACTTAAGGAAGGAGTTATAATGAATAATAAAAGAGAAACTAAACCTGGAGTTATTGTGGAAGTAGCTTTTAGGATTGAATAGGTAAAATCCCGTTGTTAGTGTGGTACTGCATTATTATTTTAATAACCATGAAGTAGTGCTAAAATCGTACAGCGATTGTGATGGATTAATTTGCGTTAGTAGAAATTAATTATTCCTTTTAATATATTTATCCAAATAGTGTGTATGACTAAAAGCTGGGCCTAGTTCAATTTCTTTTTAATTTTAGAAAAGTTGACACTCCCACATTGCAATTGAAAGCCCCTTTCGGTTTGCTAAATTTTGAAACTGGTTCAGCACATCTCTAATTTCATTTATTTGATTCATCTGAGTCCACCGCCTATTATAATGGGCTCCAGTTATTCTTTGCATTCGACCGTCAATCGGGCAACAGGGTGGATCTGGAATTATTGTAAAACCTCGCCCTCCTTCTTGGCTTCCTAAGCACCATAGGTGTTTTAAATAAACAGATATGCTTTTTTGCGAGTGGGAAATTCTGAAGCCATTTTCATATACTGGGTCAGGGTGCATTAATATGTTATAAAAATTGTCATTCATTATTTGCTGAAGCTTGATTACTTGCTTATAGTAAAAATTTAGATCTCTTTGTTGTTGAAATAGATTCCCAATTTTGATTAATTCGGAGCTCCAACGGTTTTTAAATTGGGTTTTTATATTTTGATCTATATTCGGGGAGTAAGTTCTATTATGTTGGAGCGATGCATTTATAGCTTTGCTAAGCGCACATTCAATAGTTCTGGGTGGGTTATAATTTTGCAAGAAAGCTTGTTGGTACATACTGTAGGATTTTACAACTATAATTGTTTATTAAGTTAAATAAAATCCCATAACGTCTGCCCCCCATTTTTTGGTGCAAATTTTGGTGCAAATAAAAAAGCAGCTACGAGACAAAACTCATAACTGCTTGATTATCAGCTCCCCCTGCTGGACTTGAACCAGCGACCCTCTGATTAACAGTCAGATGCTCTAACCAACTGAGCTAAGGAGGAGTATGCTGCCGTTACCGGAAGCGGTCCGCTTGGGACAGCGGGCTGCCAAAAGCGGGGGGCAAAAATAGGGATTTTGGCGGTTGTGGGCGAGCGTAAAGGTCATTTTTTTGAAAGAAGCCTCAGTGGCAGGGGGCTGCTACGTTTGGATTGTCAGGGGTAGCG
>Ga0315902_10007179_pt1 | contig 15278 bp, 10 predicted proteins | sample LakEriMetagenome_9_FD_203523 | JGI IMG/M metagenome (GOLD analysis project Ga0315902, IMG submission 203523) | Freshwater fungal communities from buoy surface, Lake Erie, Ohio, United States - Buoy 12 MA117 | ecosystem: Environmental > Aquatic > Freshwater > Lake > Lake biofilm | place: USA... | reverse complement strand
CCCAGGACCGCATTCAACCTTGGAGTGACCAGGATCGCCGAGTTTTATGGCTCAGAGGCGGGCCACGGGGTGAAATTGTCGGCGGCCAAAGGACGCAGGAGCCTGAAGACCGAGGAAGCCCTGAAGAACATCATTGAGATTGGAAAAAAGCATGGAGAAATCTGCTATTTCCAGCCCGGCACACTGCTGGATTCGCGCCCAGTGCCGGCCGGAGTCCGCATATACGTCCTGGGCCCTCCCAAGGGAGCATTGCTGAAGAAGTCGAATCCCTCCGCAGGCCGCGCGCAGGAAACGTACATGAGCATCGACAACGCTGGATTCGGTGCGTTCGTTGATGGACTGCTGGGACTTGGCGACGATGCAACAACTGCGGCGACTCCTCTGGCAGGATCCCCCTTTGCAACGCGTGCCAGTTTCGACATGGCAAAAGCCGAGAAGCATCCCTACCTCCGGCAAACCTACTTCCAGAACGACGAGAAACATCGCCGAATTGACGACACATGGCTCGACGCCGCGGGGCAATTCGCCCTGCAACTCGATGGTGCCGTCAACAACACCAGCCTGGTTCTCGCCATCGAATTCATCGAGTCGGGGAAGGTGTTGCTCTTCCCCGGCGATGCCCAGGTCGGCAGCTGGTTGAGCTGGCACGATCTGACATGGAAGGTACGCTCGGGCACGTCCACAGAGACCAGGACCGCCACCGACCTGCTGAACAACACAGTCCTCTACAAGGTCAGCCACCACGGCAGCCACAATGCAACGATCAAGGATAAAGGGCTCGAATTGATGACCCATCCCGAACTCGTCGCCCTCATTCCCGAACAGGAAGAGAGCTATTCGGGGATTCTCCACAAAGAACTCTTCCAACGACTGCAGCAGCGTTGCCGGGGACGGGTGATTGTCTCGGCCGACGAAAATCATCCCGCAGAGAACATGCAAACGCGGAAGCCGGAAGGACTCAGCCAGTCCGAGTGGGCCTCGTTCAAGAACCGGTTGAAGGTCACCAAAACCTACATCGAATACACCGTCTCGAAATGACCGGCGACTCCGGAACTCCCGTCGACCGTTGCGTTCGGTTCGTTCTGACCTGACCCCGGTTCTGGCGTCCAATGACACATCTATTTTTTAATCCTTTTCATACAAATTATCCATTTGCTCTATCGACATTCAATGATTAGCATGCGAATCGAATCGTTCACCGACAACTTCTTCAACCGACAACTTGTTCATCAGGGGTGAGGGGGCTCCCCGAGAATGGAATGGATCAACTACCACCACCTGCTGTACTTCTGGATGGTTGCCCGTGAGGGGAGCGTCGCCCGTGCGGCGGAACGCCTGCTTCTCGCCCAACCGACCATCAGTTCTCAGCTGCACAAACTCGAAGAGTCACTCGGACACCGGCTTTTCAAACGCGTGGGTCGCAATCTCGTCCTGACCGAGATGGGGCATACCGTCTACCGATATGCCGACGAAATCTTCGCGATTGGCCGCGAATTGCAGGATGTGGTCAAAGGGGGAGCGCAGGGATCACCCCGTCGACTCCATGTCGGAATCGCCGATGCTGTTCCCAAGCTGATTGCCTACAAGCTGCTCGAACCGGCTCTCGCTCTTCCGGAACCGGTTCACCTCGTCTGCCTCGAAGACAAGCACGAGCGACTTTTGGCCGATCTCTCTGTTCAGGGGATCGACATGGTGATTGCCGACAGTCCAGCCCCCCCTACCGTGAAGGTGCGGGCGTTCAACCATTTGCTGGGGGAATCGGGGCTGACCGTGTTTGGTCGGTCCGATCTGGCGGCACGCTACCGGGAAGGTTTTCCTGGCAGTCTCAATGACGCCCCATTTCTGCTGCCGTCGAACCACTCCGCCACCCGCCGCCTCGTCGATCAATGGTTCCGCCAACGGGGAATCCGGGTGGTCGTGCGTGCCGAGTTCGACGACACCGCGCTGATGAAGGCTTTTGGCGAGGCGGGGGTCGGGCTGTTCATCGGCTCAACCGTTCTCGAGCGGGAAATCGGCAGCCAACTGCAGGTGCAGGTGATTGGTCGACTCGACGATGTGCAGGAACGGTTTTATGCCATCACCGTCGATCGCAAGTTGAGGCACCCGGCCATCGTCGCCATCTCGGAAGCGGCCCGGAATCACCTGTTTCACGCACCGGGAGGTTCGTCCCACGCCAGTGCCGCCCGGTAGTCCGCCTCGGCCCGGAACGCTTCCAGCAGCGTGTCGATCAGTGTTTCGGCCGCCTCGGCGGCCTGCTGCTCGCGCAGGTTCACCGCCAGCAGGTCCGAATCTCCCAGGGCAAATTTGCGGCGTTCGATCGCCGCCATCTGGTCGGCAAGCCGCTGCGCTTCGCGTGCCCGTTCCACCTTGTCGCGTGCCGCCACCAGGGTCTGGTAGGCCTGCTGCACCTCGATGACCACCTTGTCCTGGGTGATTCGCCGCTTGGCGTTGACCTGGGCCAGTTTCGCCTCCACTGCCGCACTCTTGCCCCGGGCCTTCCGCCGCTGCACCGAGAGTTCCATCATGACTCCGGCTTCCAGCTCGAATTGCGACTTGTCCATCTTCTTGCTGGTCGGTTCCCCCACATCCTGCGAACCAGTCATGAATCCGTCGACAGCCGGGCGGAAGTCATTGTGCGCCTGCGCCAGGTCAACTTCCAACTGGCGGTGCAGCAGGTCCAGGACCCTCAACTCGGGGCGACGTTCCACGGCCAACTGGATGTCGGCATCGACCTGGTCGGGAACAACGGGACCGGGGGCAGGAAATTCGGGGAGTTGCTCGGGAGATGGAATGAACGGCTTTCCCGAGGCATCGCGCAGGTAGAGCGACAGCTTGACGGCGCTCATCTGCAACTTCCGCCCCGCCTCGATCTGCTTCGCTTCCCGCGACATGATCAGTCGGCGATTGTCCTGCAGCAGAGGAGGCTCCTTGTCTCCCAACTCCACCTGCCGCTCGATGCCGGCATTCCGCTGCCGGGCCAGGTCCAGAACTGTACTCGCAACCTGGTAGCGTTCTCCGGCTGCCACCCATTCCCAATAGGCGTAGCTGGCCGCCTGGACAAAATCGATCAGTTCCGCCTGGATCTCGTACTCCACCTGCTGCCGGCCATAGGTCGTTTTCCAGACATTCGCCCGGCGTTCATCAATCGTTCGGTTCCGGGAGAACGGCACCAGCACCCCCGCCTTGAATTCCCCCCCCTCGTTGGTCGCCCGCTCGAGATACCACGGCTCGAATTGCCCGCCACGTCCGTTCCGATACGCAGCAAAGGCCTCACCCCCCGAGTACAGCGGCTGGGCCACCTTGACGGTGTTGCGGTAGGTCTCGTAGTAGCCCAGGGGCTGATTCTCGCTGCCAGCCAACAACTTCAGGTCGTAGGCCCCGGCAGCCGCCATCTGATCCCCTGCCGCAATGTCCCTCTGACGCAGGGCCGCATCCAGCAGCGGAAACGACTGGTAGACCGACCCGATGACCTCGTCGAGCTTGAGGGTTCCCTCAACTTGATTGCCGGGTAACCCTTCGTCAGCAGGCAATCCCGGAACCACCCGGATGTCACTGTCACTCGCAGCGGCAGAATCGGAATCAAGGTCGTCGGGCCCGGCCTGAAGGGCCGAGACCAATTGGACCCCGGTCGACTGTCGATCTCGTGGCGCTCCCGCCACAGACTTCCCGTCCTGCGGCACGGGGGAATTGGCCGGTTCTACGGCCCGGTGATTCGTCCCGGCCAGTTCCGGCGTGGACTCTCGGAATTCCTCCCGGACCGCTGTGGACACCGTCTCCCGACCCCGTCCCGAAGAATTCGAGGCACAGGCACTCACGAGGCAACTGAGAGCGATGGGAACACAGAGACGACGCACAGTGGGGCTCGCAGGATCGGTCGGGCGGATCGGGTAGAGGAATGCCAACCATCACAGTTTGGCGGATGCAGCCTCCCCCCGTGGTGAAAAGATCGGCACAAATCGCCAAACCCGATAATCCTTCGAGAAAATCAATCACTTACCAGACCACAACAATCACCCAAACTACGCAACCTGCCCGATCTTTCGCCTGCCGAGGCAAACCTCGATCGAAGATTCCTGGGCATCTCTTCCTGGATGGGCCCTAGGTCTTCACCTTGGGAGGCTTGCTCCCCTTTTTGCCCTTCCCCCCCTCCTCGGAATAGACATTGGTCACAGGGGGAAATCCATTGATGCGGCGCCAGGTCTCAAACCAGAGGGGAACCTGGTCGAGCAAGACCCAGCCGCTGGCCCGCACTCCCTGACGCAGGAACCGGGGCTCGGGCCATTCCTGACTCGATTCATCCGGCTGGATCAGGATGCGGAATTTTCCCTTGCCATCGTCGGTGGCATCGACCGATGCCACCGTGCCACCAAAGGTCCCGATGGCCACACTCGGCCAGCCGGCAAACTGGATCGCTGGCCAACCTTCAAACTGCAGGCGCACCTGACGCCCGACCTGAACCAGTGGGGCATCGTTGCCATCCAGCATCAACTGCACCGCCCGATCATCTGTATCGGGAACAATCCGGCAGATCGAATCCCCCTCCTTCAAGACCTGGCTTCCCTGGTTGGGATAAATCTGCACGATGAAGCCGTCAAAGGGGGCGATGATCTGCTGGTTCCGTTGACGGGCCAGCTTGCTCTCCGCTTCCAGCAGTTCCTTCTCGGCCTTCGAGATTTCGGCCTGGCTTTTGGCGATATCGCTTTCCGCCTTGGCCACATCACCCCGAGACTTGCGGAGCGCCGCCTGGGCATATTCGATCTCAGCCCGGGATTTCTGTTCTTTCGCATCCCGATCGGCCTGCTTCGCCTCCAATTCACGCTTGGCCCCCTCGATGTTGGCCGCAGCCTTCCGCACTTTCGCCCTGGCCTCAACCGCCTTCCGTTCAGCCTCCTGGAACTTCAACTGCGAAGCAATCCGTTCCTCAAACAACTGCTTCTGCCGCTTCAGGTCGAGATCGGCCTGCTGCAGACCGGCCGACAATTCCGCCAGTGTTTGCTCTTCCGAGATCACCTTCTGTTCCGCCATTTCCACGTACGATTCGGCGGCACTCACCACCTGGGTCAGCACATTTTCGTACGCAGTGACCTGAGACTCGTATGCCTTGACGATGGTCTGAGCCGCCTCGAGGTTCCGCTGGTTCGCCTCGGCCTGAACCCGGGCCGAATCGCGAGCCTGGCGGCTCGCCGTCACCTGCGATTCGAGGCGCGACATCAACTCGGGATCAAGATCCTGGATCTCGGCAATCAGCTGGTCCTTGTGGACCCGGGCATTTTCGAAAATCCCGTCTCCCAGTCGCACAAGCCGCCCCTTGATCGGCGATTCGATCACCTGCTCGCGCTCGTTGGTCGAGAATGCAATCACCTCGCCGGAACCCCACAGGGACTGCTGCCAGGGGGCGAATGCCATCAGCACCAGGCTCAGTCCGATCAGGGCCATCAGCCAGCGCGCCAGACGACGGGCGCGCTGGGAAGAACGGGCCAGCCGCAATGAGGGCATTGTGGCCTCCCGGAACACCCGCCGTGGAGTCGGAGGGTTGCTGGAAATGCGGGAGGGGGCTGCGGGAAGGGTCACTCGGGATCCAGGCATGTCAATCTCCGGGCAGAACTTTCCGGTCTCAGGTGTCATAAAGTCTCAGTTCCCGCAGGGCGGGACGCTCCCAGGTCGAGCCGATGGTCACACAAAGCGGCAATCGCCTCCCGGCCGGTGACCAGCAACAAAGTCCACGGCTGCCGACGGGCAATCAGTTCCGTCCCCAGGGCCATCGCATCCGCATCCGAAAAACCATCGAGCAACCCATCGACAATCAGCAATCGGGGGGGGGCGACAATCGCCCGGGCCAGCGTCAGCCGGCGCAGTTGCAGTTCGGTGAAGGGGGCTCCCTGCGGGGTCAGCGACGTCTCAAGGCCGTCGGGCAACGACTGCACCAATCCCAAAAGGCCAACCCGCGACAGGGCCTGCCGTACATCATGCACCGACACCCCGGGCCGACCCAGGTGGACGTTCTCGGCAATCGTCCCGGTAAACACCTCGGTCTGACGGACCAGGGTCACCCGTCGATGGAGCACATCGGGTCGCACATCGCGTGGATCAATGTCATCAATCAGCACCTCCCCTCGCTGCGGCTCGAGCCAGCCGGCGACGAGATCCATCAGCAGCGATTTGCCACTCCCCGAGGGACCGCAGACGGCGAATCGTCCTCCCGGACTCACGTGGATCGACACACCCGAGACGACATCCCCCCCCTGCCGATTGACGAACCCGATGTCGCGCAGTTCGACCCGCGCAGGACCATCCCCCGGCAGAGTCATCAATCCCTGCTGCCGCTGGATCGGGAGGTCAAACAGATACCCCAGCTTGTCCACCGAGGCCAGCAGGTCGTAGAAGCTCTCGATATGTTTGCCCAGCTTCACGAAGGATCCCACGATCACCGCCACGATGAGTTCCGCCGCCACCAGTTGCCCCAGCGTCAACTGCCCCTGCATGACGAGCCATCCCCCGGCTCCCAGCAACAAGGAACTCCCCAGGGCCTGCAGCAGCAGGGCCGAAACCACCTGCCTCATCAGGATCTTGAAGTGCTTGCCCCGCGCTTCCAGGTAGTCGAAGGCGAGTCGATCGGTGCGGTCGAGGGCGAAGTCGGCCGCCCCATCATAGTGAAAAGCCAACGGGCAGGCGGCCAGATCTTCCAGCCACGCCGCCATGGCATACTTTCGCTTCGATTCCTTGATACTGGTCTCCACCGCTCCCCGCCCCATGGCCAGGATGATGAACACCATCAGGCTCAGCAGGACCACGTCGATCCCCAGCAGCCAGGGATGGTAGAACCCCAGGACCAGCATCCCGACCAGCGTGCCAATCACCAGAGACACCCCGTCGAGCAGCAAGCCCGACGCGACTTTCTGGACCGTCACGACATCGAAAAAGCGGTTCACCAGTTCGGGCAGATGCACCTCGCGGATCGCCTGTGATGTCACCCGGGGCAGGCGATAGGCCAGGTCTCCCGCCACCCGTGCGAACAACCGTTTCTGAATCGTTTCCACCACCACCGTCTGCAGGGCCTTCAATCCGGCTCCGAATGCCAGGAAGGCAAACACGAAGACCGTCAGCACAATCAATGGCTGAAACAACTGCCCGAGTGCCACCGTATTGACGAGGGATTCGACGGCAATCGGCGTCGCGAGGGCCAACAGTCCATTGACCGCAGCAAACACCACAATCACCCCGATGTCGGACCACTCGGGTCGCAACAGATAACGCAGGCGATCCCAGGGGGTGGTCGCGTGTTCCTCCCCGGCGGAATGGACCACCTCTCCCACATGACCTTCAAACACCACTCCCCGCAGCAGCCCGTCCGAAGGCTCCTTTCCCAATAAATCCCGCAACCCGTGCCACTTCACCCAAGTCGGACCAATCCCATCGGTCCGATAGACCCTCACCCGTTTTCCCGCCTGCCCACTCAATCCCACCAGTTGGCCGGCCTGCGGCAACCAGAGCACCAACGGAGCCCCGCACTCGGCGAGATCGAGGAAGTCCTCGACACGCCCCTCGACAATCCGGCACTGTTGCGACAACGACTCCGAGGCCTCGTCAATCCAGACAGTCCAGGAATCGGTCACCTGCCCCGGCTCGGCCAAGGCGGCCTCCTGAAGCGCACGCTTCAACGCCTGCCGATCCAGGGAATACCCCGCATCCAGCCATACCTGCTCCACCAGGGACTGCAGATCATCGATCGAGAATGCCACCGTCGGACTCACCGGGCGCAGTGAACTCGTAACCACGTGCCAACTCTCCTGAAAACGTCCATTCGACGCAATAGGACCGGACCGCGAATTACCAGTTTAGGCCCCCCTGCTGTTTTTACAAAATAGAATTAAAACAGTTTCTCTTTTGTTTAATCTATATATTACAGATCGCCACAACCGGGAATCTGGAGAAGTTGGGGACCACAGGGGGCGAGAAGAGATGGCAACTGCAGATCAGGCCTGGGACAGGACGATGGAGCAGAGAGTCTGGCCCATCGCCCGAAAAGGATTTCTGTGATGTCCCGCCACATTCTGACTGCCGGCTTCCAACTGCTGTTCCCACTGCTGGGACTGGGCTGTTGTGCCATCGGGGACCCCTCCTGTGACGTCCCTCGGGAACTCTACGGGTCTCAATTCGGACGGAACCTGGCCTACTGTCCAGACACCGCCTTGGAAGGGCTTCCCTGCGAGAGTTGGTACTGTGACCCGACCGGATGGACGCCGGAATGCCAACCGGCTGTCCAATGCGGCCCACAGTATCTCCCTCCGGCAGAATCCCGGGCAGCGGTTTATGCCCTGCCCGAGATCCGCCCTCTCTCCACCCGCCCCCTGCTCAATCCCCAGATTCCTCCACCACCAGTGTCCGATTGATCTCCAGCGGGCCCGCCACCTCCTGGCGCACCCCGCTGGGCCATTCGACGATCACGCGGTCGACCTGCCTGGCAAGATCGAGTCCGAAATAGAGTGGCATCCGGCTTTGGCTGAGATACCCCGACTGTCCATCCAGTACCTGGACCTGGGTCTGCCCTCCGGCCTGAACTTCCACCCGAGCTCCCAGACCATCCCGATTTGATCGCTGGCCGCGCAATTGAACCTGCAGCGAAGCCACCTCCGGGTGCCTTTGTTTCAGGTTGCTCACCAGTACCATCGGTTCGCTGTTGAAATCATTGGTGACCAGGTCGAGGTCGCCATCCTCATCGAGGTCGAACATCACCGATCCTCGTGAACCCAGGGCCCCCCAGACGACGACGCGCCCCGATTCCCCCTCACAGTCGGGGTGATTCCTGTCCGGACCGTCACACTGCAGTTCATACCAGGGAGCGGCAATCCGCCTCCCTCGCCGTGGTTCCACCCCCAGGACAAACTCGGAATCCACGAACCGCTGACCGCGCTGATTCAGCAGCAGTGAGTTCGGGTGATACCGCCACTGCAGGTTCATGCAGGAGGTGATAAAAGCGTCTGGCCAGCCATCGGCATTGAGATCCCCCACCGAAAGCCCCCATGGCCAGTAGTTCTCGGAATTGATCGTTTCGGAAACCTCGCGGTACGTTCCATCCGGCCCCCCTTCGAAAAACGCATTCCCGAAAACGTTCTTTCCCGGTCTGCGGCTCCGCAGGTACGACTCGGGCATCGCCTTGGGAGAGGCCTTTTCCTTTTCTCCAACGCCATAGGGCTTGTCTTCCCACATGTCGGCGTGCATGTTCGTTGTCGAGAGGTCGATCCGGCCGTCATTGTTCCAGTCAAAGGCCTTGACCCCCATGGAGCCCCAGGGGAGCACGGTAAACAGGGTGGTTGAGTATGACTCGAAGCGTTTTCCCTCCCGGTTGATCCAGTACTCATCGTTTCCCTGCATGCACAGGACATACAGATCGATCCATCCATCCTGGTTCAGGTCGAGCGGGGTTGCATCTCCACTCCAACCCCGGTGATCCAGACCCAACTCTTCACTGACATCGCGAAATCGCCCCTCCCCCTCGTTGTGGTACAACCGGCTGCGTTCCGCCCGTTCCGGATAGAGATGGGCTGCAAACGCATCCTTCATCCCGATGAAATAGGGAGATTCCTGTTCTCCACGATCTCCGCTGTAGCCCACTTCGTCCCCCGTGAATTGCCCCACATTGACGACAAACAGGTCGAGACGGCCATCGCGGTCATAGTCGAAAAACTCCGCCGACGACGAATGGGTCATCGATTCGAGGCCCGCCTCCCGGGTCACATCGGTAAAGACTCCCGTTCCATCGTTGCGGAACAGGGCGTTCCCATGACGGGTGGTGGTGACAAACAGGTCGGCATCACCATCATTGTCGATGTCGGCAAAAGAGGCGGAGACCGACACCCGACCGGTAAGCCCGACACCCGCCTTGAGAGTGATGTTCTCAAATCGGCCCGCCCCGAGGTTCCGCCACAGCTCATTGCCACCCACCTGGCGGGGAAAATAAAGGTCCAGGCGGCCATCCCCGTCAACGTCGGCAACCGCCAGTCCATTGGCGTGGTCGTAGTGATTGAGCTTCCAGTCGCGGGTGGAATCGGCAACTGCGCGATTCACAAAGGTGATTCCCGACTCAGCAAGCCGATCTTCGAAGGTAAAGTCCTGGCGAATGTCGAGATCGCGATTCGCCTCGCGCTGGGCGGCTTCGCGGTCCTCCATCCACGGCGCATAAAACAGGTCGTCCGGGTGCGACTTGTGAACTGTGTGTGGACCATCTCCGAAAGGTTCATTCAGCACCGCCCGCATCTGGGCCAGCATCACCCGGAACGAGTCTTCGGCAAGTCCATCATAGAACCCCCTCACCCGCCCCTGGGGATCCACCAGGGCCACCTGGGTGCTCTCGGTTTCCGGTGTGGAGGGACGAACCACTCGAAACTCTCCGTCAACGATCCGTTGGCGATCGTCGGCACTCCCCGACAGAAGCGACCAGGATCCTTCCGATGGCACACCAGGCTGCGACAGCGCGGTGGCATCCTGTTGGCTGTCCCCATTACTTTTGGCCGGCAGAAATGTGACCAGCGAGACCCGCTCGCCGTCCGGCCAGACCTGGATTTGCCGCTGCAGTCGGGCCAATCGGGTCGCAAGCGCCCGGCCGGGAGCCGTCTGGTCGATTCCCGCGAAACTGGCCAGCCAGACCTGCCCCTGCAGACGGGAACGTTCAAAGGGGCGACCGGCCTGGTCCACCATTGCAAAGTCTCCGATCGATTGCATGACCGGTGGCGTCCTGGCCCCCGGCTTGCGTCCCAAGCCCGCTTCATCCTCGACATTTTCCGTGCCCGCACGCGGCTTTGAGTCATCGCGATTCTCGGAAACAGGGCGGGCGGGAGGAGGAACCGGCGCGGAATTCCCGGTGCAGCCCGAGATCAACCCCAGAAGAACCGCTCCGCCCAGGCACCAGACCGCCCCAATGGCCTTCGGACCGCCCACGAGATTTTGCATCGACACTGCTTCCTGGTCCCTGATCAAGATGGCTGAGCGCTTCTGCCACGAATCGTACCAACTGTCCCGCGAATCCAGAAACCTGTCGGCTCGAAGAAACGGCTGATTTTCGGGGCACACCTGCACCCGGTGAGACTGCGTTTGTGTCCCGGGGACCCGTAACGAGCATCCCCGCCGCGCAGCCTTTTCGACGACCTGCTAAACTTCTCCGCAGTCCAGTTCCCCTCCATGGCACCGTCATCCTCTCGGCCGAGCGATGCCCAGTTTGCCCCCTTCAGCACCAGTTCCGCGGGATACACAGGTCGTGCATCTGCTGCAGACCTTGCGGCAGACGCGTGGGTGGCTGTTTCCGTTGATGGGGGCCCTGCTGCTGGCGGGATTCGGCTGGTGGATGCGGCAGTCCCTCGAACGGGAACTGCGACAGTCGGTGATTCAGCAACTGACCACCGTGCGGAATGCAAACGTCGAAGCCCTCCAACTCTGGCTGAAGTCCCAGAAGCAGAGTGTGACCCTGGCGGCACAGTCCAAACGAGTGGAAGGGGCGTCCGCGAACCTCGTCAACTTATCCCCCACGCCAACTCTTGAGAGCCTGCAGAGCTCCCAACATCACACAGACCTGGTCGCGAGTCTTGAGTCCTGGGTGACCCAGGGGGAGTTTGAAGGCTTTGTGCTGCTCAACCGCAACCGGTTGATCATTGGGACCTCATACCCCGAATTGCTGGGGAAGCAGGCTCCCCAGGAATACGGTCGGATCCTGGAACCGGTGTTTGCAGGTCAGACGGTGGTGTCGCGTCCATTTCCGTCGGCAATCCTTCTGCCGGACGAAAAAGGGAACCTGCGGGCCGGGCTCCCGACGATGTATGCGGTAGCCCCCATCCGGCAGAATGGGGAGATCCTTGCCGCACTCGCCCTGAGGATTCGCCCCGACCTCGATTTCACCCGCATCCTGGAGGTGGGGCGTTTGGGTGAATCAGGCGAGACCTATGCCTTCGATGAGTCGGGACTGCTGCTTTCGAAAGGGCGATTCGACAGCGACTTGAAGCGTTACGGACTGTTGCCCGACACCGAGTCCAGCCAGTCGATTCTCACGCTCACGATCCGCGATCCCGGGGCGAATCTCACTTCGGGTGAGAGGCCCCGCTCGTCGCGTGAACAGCTTCCCCTCACGCATGCCGTCCAACAGGCCATCAAGAGCCGGGCACCGGGGGTGGAGATCGATGGCTATCGCGACTATCTGGGGATTCCCTCGGTCGGAGCCTGGGACTGGCTCGCGGAACCGGGCATCGGGGTCATTACCGAAGTCAATCGCGACGAGGCCTTCCGTCCCGCGGTGGTGATCCGTCGCTTCATCTGGGGGCTTGGTTCGCTGTTGTTCCTGGCGGTCGCCACGATCCTCGGCGTGACCTGGCTCCTGGCGAAGTGGCAAAAGACCGCGCGGCAGGCGGTCCTGGCCGCGCAGCAGTTGGGACAATACACCCTGGCAGAGAAAATCGGTGCCGGTGGGATGGGATCGGTCTACCGCGCACACCACGCATTGCTGCGGCGCCCGACAGCGGTCAAGCTGCTCGACCCCGACAAGACCAATGACGCCGCCCTGAAACGCTTCGAACGGGAAGTGCAACTGACCAGCCAGCTCAATCACCCCAACACGATCGCGATCTACGACTACGGCCGCACTCCCGACGGATTATTCTATTATGCCATGGAACTGCTCGATGGCCTGACGCTCCACGATCTCGTCCAGCAGTATGGCCCGCAGCCCCCTGGCCGGGTCATTTCGCTGCTGCGACAAATCTGTGGATCGCTGTCGGAAGCCCACTCGCTCGGGCTGATTCACCGCGACATCAAGCCCGCCAACGTGCTGGTCAACCAGCGTGGTGGAATGTTTGATGTCATCAAGGTCGTGGACTTCGGACTGGTGAAGGAACGTTTTGGAGACGAGGCCCGCATCACGCGGGCCAACGCAATCACGGGAACCCCGCTGTACATGGCCCCCGAGTCGATCGATCATCGCCAGGAGGTCGACCAGCGAGTCGACCTCTATGCCGTGGGGGGAATTGGCTACTACCTGCTCAGTGGTGCCGAGCTGTTTGAAGCCGAAAGCCTGTTCGAACTGCTGAAACTTCAGTCCACCACGATGCCTGATCCCCCGAGCCTGAGAACGGGTGTCCCAATCCCCACCGACCTGGAACGGGTCATCATGCGCTGCCTGGCCAAGTCGCCGGTCGATCGCCCACAAACGGCCGAGGCCCTCGATCGCCTGCTGTCCGAATGCGGGGATGCCGATGGGTGGACTGTCGAAATGGCCCGGGAGTGGTGGCGGCGCCGTGAGGCGGAACATCCAGCCCCCAGTGCAGCTCCCGGGGAGACCATTCCCGCGCCTCCCACGGTGCTCTTACCGCGTGCGCGTCCAGTCAGGAATGACTGACCATTCCAAGTTCCCCATTGATATTCCCCTCACCCTCCCCGATTTCCATGCCTGCCTGTTTCTCGAACGGTTCACTCACCGCCACTTTGCGAGGCTTTTGCTGGTCCCTCGGGACAGTGAGACTGCTCTGGGGAGGATTGACCTGGGGGGGGTTGATCTGGGGCTGCTGTCTCCCCCTGGCAATCCCCGCGGTTGTTGCCGCCCAGGAACAGCCCCCCGCGAATCAATTGACTCAGGCCGAGAAAGACGCCGGCTGGATCCTGATGTTCAACGGGAAAGACCTGACGGGCTGGCAGAACAGTTCTGGAGAGCCGAGCCGCCGTCCCGTGGAGGAAGGGAGTCTGAATCCGCATCGCTGCGGAGGCTACATGCTGGTCTACAAAGAACCGGTGGAGAACTTTCAAGTCGCACTCGACTTCAAGATCAGTCCCAAATGCAACAGCGGCGTCTTCTTCAGGACACATTCGCTGACCCCCCGCCCCGGCAAGGATGTCGGCTTCAATGGCCTCGAAATCGCCATCGATGACACGCTGACCGCCGGCTTCCATGACACCGGGGCGATTTACGACCTCGTCAAGCCGAAGCGAAATGCCATGAAACCCGTTGGGGAGTGGAATCAGCTCGTCCTCACCTGTGATGGCCCCCGGGTGACCGTGGAGATCAATGGAGAACAGACAACCACCATGAACCTGGACGACTGGAAAGAGGCGAATCGCCGGCCGGATGGCTCGGATCACAAGTTCGACATCGCCTATGCAATGCACCCGCGGAAGGGTTTTCTGGGGCTGCAGGATCATGGCAGTGACTGCTGGTACCGCAATCTCAAGTTGCGAAAACTCCCCGCCCCGAAGTGACGCCGCCCGGGCAGACTCATTCGCGAATTCTGGTCCGCCGGACCTCTCGTCCCGGTTGTCCATCCCGATTTTTCTGAGCTGGAGTGTTTCCCTGCCTCCCCCAGGTCGATAGAATACCGGTGGAGTTGAGAATGAGTCTCAATCCCACCTGCCTGGTCCCCTGCCTCCCTGACGGTTTCCATCGTGTCTGAAATCGTTCCGCTTTCGCTGCTCGTTCGCGGCGACTCCGCCCGTGTGGCCGATGTCGGTGGTGATCCCCATCAGGTCAATCGCCTGCGTGAACTGGGGCTGCACGAGGGGGTCTCCCTGAAGATGGTTCAGCCGGGGCGGCCGTGCATTATCGCCCTCGGCCCCCAACGTCTCAGCCTCCGGTCCGAATTCGAAGACCAGATCCTCGTCGAGGTCCAGCGCGGATGAGCACCCTCGCCGAGCTCACTCCGGGAACCCGAGCCCGCATTGTCTCGGTCTCCGGAGCCGATGCCATCGCCACCCGCCTCATGGAAATGGGCCTGATCGAAGGGGAGACGGTCGAGTACCTCGGTCCCGCCCCGCTGGGTGATCCGCTCGAGTTCCGCGTCTGTGGCTATCGTCTCTCGCTGCGACAGACCGAAGCCCGTCGCGTTCAGGTCTCGCCCCCATGAATTGTCCGCTGGTGGTGGCCCTGATCGGCAACCCCAACACGGGCAAGAGCACCCTCTTCAATGCCCTGTCGGGATCCCGGGCACTCACGGGCAACTACCCGGGAGTCACGGTCGAGAAAAAGATCTCCAGCACCTGGCTGGGTAGGCATATTGCTCAAATCATCGACCTTCCGGGCACCTACAGCCTCGCGCCGCGCTCTCTCGACGAAATGGTGGCGGTCGATGTCCTCCTCGGACGACAGCCCGACACCCCCCGTCCCGATGTTGTCGTCTGCATCGTTGATGCCTCCAACCTCGAGCGGAACCTCTACCTGGTCAGCCAGGTGCGGGAGATCGGACTCCCCGTCGTGCTGGTCCTCAACATGACCGATGTGGCGGCCGAACGGGGTGTGACGTTCAACCCCGAGC
>Ga0315902_10007177_pt1 | contig 15282 bp, 26 predicted proteins | sample LakEriMetagenome_9_FD_203523 | JGI IMG/M metagenome (GOLD analysis project Ga0315902, IMG submission 203523) | Freshwater fungal communities from buoy surface, Lake Erie, Ohio, United States - Buoy 12 MA117 | ecosystem: Environmental > Aquatic > Freshwater > Lake > Lake biofilm | place: USA... | reverse complement strand
TCTGTTAAAAAATCTAACGAATATCCTTGAGAAACTTCTTCTTTATAAAATTCTTTTTCCCACCCATCGTCAGGAGTAAATTTGGTGTCAAGATAATTTATAATTATATTGGTTAGTCTCTCGTTTGGAATAATGTATTTCATATGGTATAAATATAATTGTAATTTATAACTTGGGGAAGAAAAAAGTAGAATTTCTAAAAATTTTTCGAACGAAATACCCCCTACCCCCTTTTTGTTTTTGTTATATTTATCTGTATGGAAAAAGTCATATCTAAGATTGTTAAGTATATTCTTGAAAAGAAATACCCCGTGTTTTCTGATGTCCAAGTAACAAGTGTGCGTGATTATGAACGTTATATAAAATACAATATTTTTTTGACAATTGATTATTCTGACTTTGAACCCATTCGTATTTCTGGTGATTGGGACATACTTAAATCAGAAATTAAAAATGTTATTAAAATGTCAGGAATTGATAATTATGTTAATGTGTATCTTAATTTTTCTGACGAGGAGTAATATTTATAAAATATGAAAATAATAATAACAGAATCAAAACTCATAAATTTATTTAAACAAAGATATGGGGTCGACTTTTCAGGTCGTGTGCAAAAAATAACTGACCATAAGGATTTACCTAACAAATTTAAATGGTTTACTAAAAAAATGTTTGATGCTTATTTGAATTTTACTCCCGGACAAATCACTCCTTTTTATATGATTGAGGCTGATGGTAAACTATATTTATATCAAAATAAAAAGATTACGAGAGATATGGAAGAAAATATGATGCATAGTGAGGAAATGGTTGACGAAAGGGGTCGAATAGTTAATGTGGAGAGTTTTAAGAAAAGTAATAACATACCAAACATTGGCATATCTCTTCCCGATTTTTTTGATATGTATATTGACAAACCAAGTGATGAGGTGTTTTAAGTTATATTTTGTTCAGGAGTGATATTTATGAATAAAATTATGGGAAAAGTTGTAAAATTAACACAATCAGATTTGGTCAAAATAGTAAAAAGAGTTATAAGTGAAGAAACTATAACAGACGAAGCAAGTCAAATGAAACTTTATAATTTGGTGATGGAACTTTTACGTAATTCTTGGCAAAAAATTGGTACCGGTGATTACAGAAAACCTATGGGTAATTATAATAATATCGCTAAGAATGTGAAACTAGGACAAAGTAAAGGTGAATGGGGTGATTTTTTGTATAGAAAAAAATTCAGGAAGCCTGGCTCTAAAGAAGAGATATATTGTGAAATGTATGTAACCAACGATTTAAAAAATGTCGTTTTTAATTTCAACGGTAAGACAATCAGTTATGGATTTAATGAATCCTCCGACAAAATATTTTCCATTGTGGAATTCGGAATACATTGAAAAAAAAATTATGAAAAGATTTTTTATAACAGAGGAAGAGAAAAAAAATATTTTGGGTTTATATGAATTAGATGATAAAAAAAAGGAATTTTTGGACCCAGAATCTATAAATAATTTCTTTTCGGTTGAGTTATGGATACCTGAATCTATTGTTAACATAGATAATCAAGACACTTTGAAGTTATTGGAAACTAAATTAGGAGAAATAGCGGGGGAATACGAGGTCAAAATCTCAAGAAAAACTTCTGCAGATACTGATAATTATCTATTTGTAATGTTTGATGTTGCGGCAAAAAATAAAGACACGATGAAACATTCAGATTGGTTATATACCTTTAGTAATGAAGCTCGCCAAGAAATCATAGACCTATATAGAAACAAACAAACTGATGTTAAAGTAAATGAACCTAATTTTCTTTGGAGTAAGCAAATCCCCAACGACCCATCAAGCACACCTGATAAATGCGTAGGAGTTAGATTTTTTATCATTATTTGGTAGCCTTTTTATAAAACAAAAGTTTATGATTTACAATACAATTTTTTTTATCTATTAATTTCACATAAAAAAATTAATTATGAAAAAAATGACTATTGATTACACCCACTCTGAGATTGGGTTCAAAGTGAAACACCTTATGATTTCTACCGTTAGAGGAAACTTCGGAAAATTCAGAGGAGAAATCAACGAAAATGGCGACATGACCGTTTTTGTCGATGTTGATTCTATCAACACAAATAATTCTGATAGAGATAATCACCTTAAAGGTTCTGATTTCTTTGATTCTGAAAATTATCCATTAATTTCTTTCAACACAAAAAATGTTGATTTCAGTTCTCCAACTGTAACAGGTGAACTCACAATCAAAGGTGTTACAAAAGAAGTCACTATGACATCCGAATATAATGGTGTTAGTGTCGACCCTTGGGGAAATACTAAACACGGTTTGGAGGTTACAGGAAAAGTAAATCGTTCTGACTTCGGTCTTACTTGGAATGCTCCTTTGGAGACTGGTGGTGTTCTTGTTAGTGATGAGGTTACATTTAACATCGACCTACAATTATTGGAAACAGTAGATACTCCTGTTTCAGAGATGGCTCAGTAGTTAATCAAAAAAAATTATTAACCCACCCCTAAAGGGTGGGTTTTTTTTATTTTGATTGATATTTATATAGAAAAATTATATTATGAATAGAAGTTATAGTAAAATCAGACACATACAAGAAGCAAATCAAATCTTGGAAAACCGTAGGTTAAATAAATTAATTGTAGAACAGGAAATAGATACTACAAATCCTGGTTTCGCCACAGGTGAAAAAGGACAGTATCCTATTTGTTTAGATGCTTACATAAAAACTTTACCTTCAAATCCTAATCAGGGTAAAATTAGAAAAACTAATTTTGGAACGGGAAAATTTGTTATGTTTACCACTAATCCAATTTCAGAAGGATTATTTTTACCACATAACGAAAGTAACATTTATGCAACTTATTATAAGTTGGACGCTCAAAAGAAAGGTGAAACTCCATATCCTGTTAAATACTATTGCAAAACACCTTCACAAATTGCTTGGGGCGAACCACCAACACAACAATCAACCACTACCGCTCAATCAACCCCAACTGATGGTCAATCAACCACTCCACAAGCAGGAATGTAAGAACCCGAATTCAAAGAAATAAAATCAATATTGATTCCTAAATCACCTAATAAACCAATTAGGTGATTTTTTTTTATTTCTGTTGAAGAATATGTTGATAAATAAACACTTTGACCTAAATCAACAATCGTATTTTTTGATTTTTTGGAATCAGAGAAACCATTAATGTCAGTTCCCATAAAACAACCGAAGTAATCTTTACACTTTGAATATCCGAATATTTTTATTAAATCTTTTACTAATTGAATATAAGAAGCGGTGAAAGTTCTGTTTTCATAAACCTTACCCATTGTCATAATTTTATAATTGGTTGATTTCATTTTATTTTTCGGATATTTTTTATCGAAAAATTCGTCAACTAGATTAAGAAATTCGGCTCTGTGTTGTGTGAGTAATAAATTAATTTTTTCCATAACTTTTTTTCATAATCATATAAAAAAAATCCCTAGAGGTCAAAGGCTAGGTAATTTTTTTTTTAAAATAAGGTTTTTTTTTGTTCTACACCTATTTATAGATAAAATATTATTATGAAAAAGTTTATCATAGAAACAGAAGAAAAGGAAAGAATTTTAGGGATGCACAAAGAGGCTACTAAAACCCATTACCTTAATAATTTATCAGAATCTAAAAATATTTTGAACGAACAATTAGCACTTTTGAATGTTCCTTCAGCAAGTATTATTTTTTCTAGTTCACCAGGTAATGCTAAACAGATTTTTCTTAAAGGCACTGACCCAAAAACAAATAAAACTTCTACCTTGAAATATAATGTCGAGGGTAGTTATGGTTTTTTTGATTTTGATGTTAATTTGAGGAATTTTAAAAGAACTACAAGTGGAGGATTATTCGTTGAAGCTCAACCAAACAACTCAATGGTTCAAGGAATCGTTAGCAAATTGGTTCCAAAGGAAGACCTGACAAAAGATGGTTGGATTAAAAGTTTTGTTCCGAAGGCTAAAATAGATAGTGCAATCGCATTACTGAAATCTAACAATGGTCAGTCGGCTGAAATAGATGCGGGGCAAGGAGTTACATTGAATTTAACTTTAGCAAAATAATTAATCATTTATTATGAAAAAGTTTATCATAGAAACAGAAGAAAAGGAAAGAATTTTGAAAATGCATGAAACTGCAACTAAAAACCTTTACTTATTAAAAGAAACTGTCGAACAGGATATGAGTAAATCCTTGGACAATTTAGAAAAAGTTAAAAAAGATTGGCAGAGTTTTTTTAGTGTTGGGTGGGGAGGAAGTCCCAATAAACTTTATATACAACCAAAAATTAGTAAAGATGAACAAAAAGTATATTACCAATTAGGTCTTCCTCTTGGTGCCACTTTAGTTGGTTTTACGAAAATAAAAGGTTGGACAACACCTCAATTTGAAATGAGCTTCGGTTCATTAGATGGTTTAGTTCCATTAGTTGGATTTAGTGGTATTTTTAAATTTATTCAAAGAAGCTACGAAGATGGTGGTATACAGTTTCAATTTTATAATAAAAAAAATACCCGTTTAACCCATGAGCAATCTTATGATTTATGGGATAATAAAAGTAAAAAAGAAATTGCCAACACATTGGGTTACGAAAATTTGAATGACGCCAAAATCAGACTCGGTTTTAAGATGGGAGATAGTGCGAAAATTATTCCCATCCTACAAGACTTGGAAAAAACTGGTTGGAAAAGTTTTAATAAAGTTGTAAATTTGGTAATTAAGGATTTAAAAATATCAGCGACTAGAGTTTAATATCTATATATGAAAAAAACAATTAGATTAACTGAAAGTGATTTAACACTTTTAATAAAAAAAGTTATAAAAGAAGTTGATGAAACTGCTGCAGCAACTGAAAAAGTAATGAATTTATCATCTGAACTAGGTACTGGTATAGATTCACAAACGGCTAACGACGTTATGGCATGTTCATCAGAGGAAATTCAACCACCTGCAGGAACAGACCCTAAGGCAGCAACTATATTCCAACAGGTCAAACAGAAAATTAGTGAAATGGTTGCTAGAAAAGACAGAGAAGGATTGAAAAATGCATTCAAACAACTAAAACAAAAGTTGAGAGAAACAAATAAAAATCCAAAAAACCAACAAAACGAACAGGTTGAATTGGTTGCTGCTTTCACAATTTTAGGAATTTCCGCTCCTTTATGGATTTGGGTTGCGATTGGTGCTGTAGTTTTATTTCTACTAATTAAGGGAATCGTTAATTTATCTAGTTGGATTCCGAGAAAAAAAGGTCGTGGTTGTAGTAGAACAATTAGATACAGAGTGAGTTAATTCACGATTAGTCCTATATTTATATGTAATGAAAAAACTGATTATTTCTGAACAAGAAAGAAATTACATTAGGAATCTCTATGACCTACCTTTACTTAATGAACAGGAGACAGAAGACGACAAACCTACCGAGGGTAAGAAATCAGACCTTAAGATAGAGAAAAAAATAGAATTTCCTTCAGGATTCTATAATTCTTTGTATTTAGCGTCTTTATCACTTGAATTGGATAAAATCAAAAATTTTTTAATTACAAATTCAGGTAATTCTTACGTTGTGGATGTGATGATTCAAGCAAGTGAAAGTAGAATACCTAATACAGATAATGAATCATCTGAAAAGTCTCCTTTAGCTCAATTTGAGTTATCAAATAAAAGAAAAGATACTATAGTAAAATATCTAAATGAGTACTGGAATAATTCAGGTTTATCAAATATTGATGTTATAAATACACCTGTTGATACTTTATTGGGAGATACAAAATGGGTGGGTCAGGATTTTTGTCCCGCAAATTCACTCAAACCTGACGATAAGGAAGGAAGAGATTGTTTGAGAGGGGATTTCCAAACTAAAAATGGAAAACCAAATTGGGTTAATGGTAAAAAAACCATATATAAGGATATTTGGTCGGCTTATACCCAAGAACAATATGTTTATGTTACAATCACCGTAAACAAAAAAGAAACCAAAGAACCAGATGAATTATCCTGTTTGAACAATATGAAAATTATGATAAATTACATAGCACCTGGTCCACACACTTGTAATTCTGCGATTTACGAGATATACATAAATAATATTTTATTGAAAAGAGATGGTGATGGAAGACCTTATGCTAGTCTTAACAATGGTACGTCAAAAGGCACATTTAAAAGCCACATAGAAAAAGGTGGGAAAATTACTGCAAAAGATATAGTTTATTACGATAATGATATAACCGGTCCCGATAGTGAACCTAAACGAGGAGGTTCAAGGTATAACTATTTCACAATAAACAGTGAATTAGCCAAATCTTTACTCGGAACAAGTAAAACCTTCCAAATCCAAGCCAAATGTATAAATCCAACCAATCAGAAGGCTTATAATGGGGGTTGTCACACTGACGTAGGTAAAATACAAATTGTAAATGGTGCTGGTCAAACTCAATCGTATGAAGTAAAAACTCCAAACAAAAGAGACGAATTAAAAACTATTGTCACTATTGATGCTTGCGGAAACCGAATTAGTTAATTGGGCAGTGATATTGTAGTGTATCTACAATAAATTCAAATGTTGTATCGATTTTGTAATTAGAATTTTGTTCTAAACAAAGCTTGTATCTGAAACCACTTTTGATTTCTTGAACGACAAAAAGATTTTTTTGATAGTAGTTTTCGATTGTTCTTTCATACGTTTTGTCACAATACATTTTATTTATACAAGGTATTTCATCGTTTTGAACTAATACGGGAAACGTTTTTTCACTTTCCATTTCTTCTAAAGACATCTCAGTGTATTTTTGAGTGCGACAAGATAACAATAGACAAAGTGTTAAAAATAAAACAATATAGGGTTTCATAATTGAATTGGTATTTGATACAAATATAAAATATAATTCATTAATAAAAAAACTTTCCTGCAAATTCCGTCATAAATATTTTTATATTTTTTTGTGATTATTCCAAATAAGGTATTATCTTTGTCAAACCAAAACGATAAAACTATGAACTCAAATCTAATCAAAAGTATTTTAGGTGGATTATTTTTATCCTCAGTTGTCTCTGTTTCCGCACAGAATGTCCCAATTGTCAAAGTATCAAATGGAGTTAAACTTCCCGCAATCGTAATTGATGGTGATACAATACCCACAATCAACTTATCTACGGTAGTAATTGCTTCTGAAATGATATTCCCAAACAAAAGAAAAAAAGAGCAATGGGATAGATTAAAATATAACGTCAGGGTAGTTTTACCATTAGCAAGGACCGCATCGTCAAAACTAAATGAGTATGAAATGACTCTCAGAAATTTACCCGATGAGAGGTCAAGAAAGAAATACTTGGAAAAAGCTGAAGAAGAACTCAAAAGAGATTTTGAGAAAAAAATCAGGGGTCTCAGCTTCAATCAAGGTATGATTCTTATTAAACTCATAGACCGAGAAACTGGTAACACATCCTATAATTTGGTTAAACAACTTCGTGGTAACTTTAGTGCATTTATGTGGCAAGGTGTTGCGAGATTATTCGGTTCCAATCTCAAATCCGAATACGACTCGCAAGGTGAAGACAAGTTAATAGAATTAGCGGTCAATCAAATAGAAAATGAATAGTTCAAAACCCCTTTATTGGGGTTTTTTTATTGATTGATATATTTATAGATATGAAAAAAAATTTCTTAAAAGAGATAAGTGAAGAAGAAAAAAACTTCATTTTAGAAATGCATATCAGAAAAGGTTATAATACCTTAAACGAAGAAAATATTTTCGAAGATGAAAATCAAGACGTTTATAATAGTTTGAATAGAGACCCATCGGCAAGAAATATTGCGAGAGTAATCAGAAATTCAAATGGGGGATATTTGGGTGATGATAAAGAAGCATGGGCAGAAGCCGCTTTCAATAAAATATCCGATATGGAAACCTATAATGATGTTTCAACTATGTTGGGCCAAGACGTGGTAGAATATTTAGAGGGTTTTTTGGATATCGAAGAAACTTTTCACAGAAAATCTATTGCCAGTCATTATAATACTATAAAACAGATAGCTGTCAAAACTTCTAATTTGGAACCAACAAATTTCACAGGTAAAGTTGCGGAATCAGAGGTCAAATCATATTACGATTCGGTTGGAAAGAATAATTATGTTTGGCAAAAATTATTGATTTTAGCGGGCCAAAATTTAGGTAATTTCGGGCCAAATAAAGACGGAATCGATGGAGATTTTGGAACAAAATCCAAGAATGCCTTACAAACCGTCACAGGTAGCCGAGTTCAGAATTTCAATAGCTTTAAAAAATTATTTTTAATAGTTTCGAGAGATAATAAAAAAACAAAAGAATTTCAGAATTTTGTAAATTCTCAAAACAAAACAGTAAAAAAAGAAAAGAGTAATGATGATGAAATTTTGAAAAAAATATCGGATAATTCTGAAAGTGATGAAGAGGACGATGGTTACTTTTCGTGGATACGTAAAATATTTCCAAACTTTTCCCAATTACTAGACGGTAAAGAGATGGATGAAAGTGATTTTACCGATAATCAAAAAGAAATTCTAATTAAAACCATAAAAAACTCTAAAAAAAGAGTTCCAAGTTTTGTCAGTAGGAAAAAAGGAGGTGTAACATATGTCGATTATGGCGAGAATATTGCAAAAGAATTCGAAAACGAACGAGGTAGTCCTAGTACTTGGGATGTTTTATGGAGAACTGTGACAAAAAATGATAGTTTTGCGTTAGCAACATTACTTGGAAAATTCGATTGGACTGAAAATGAAGACGGTAGTTATTCGATAGAAGATTATTATGACTTCAAGGACCCAAAGTATAAAGAATTAATTGGAGTTAACAGGGAAACTTTGGAAGGTCTTAGTATACAAGAATTGAGTGATAAATACAATTTAACATATTACGAAGCTGCGAGGACAAAAGGTTGGGTGGACCATCCTGAAACAATTCCTGAAAAAAGACTAGCAATTAATTTAACAATATCTGACGATTCATCAAATAGTAGTTTTGCTTCAAAAAATCCTTCAGCTTACGACCCTGGTAAGATTTAGATGTCTTTTTTCGAAGGAAAGGCGAAGGTGTAGGATATAACAAAAAAGGTAAATTATCATTGCGGGTTGGAAAATTACAAATATCACTATGTTGAGTTCTTCATAAGTGAATCCCATTTTATGTGCATAAAATTGTATACAATCGCAACACCATTCGAAAATACCATCCGTAGATTTTTGTTTTAATAAATCCTCGAATAAAGAAAAGGATGAATCAAAATTTTTGGAGTGATAGTAATGGATTCTGTTCTTCTCACCTGATTTGAAAAATGAAATTACATATAATGTAATAGTCCAAAAGATTATCGAAAATAGAATGAATTTTTTCATAGTTCTGTTTTTTTGATAAGACAAAGTAAGTAATTTTATTCATTACATCCAAATTTATTTTTATTGATATTTATAATATAACACATAATAAGTAGGTTAAACATGAAAGAACTATTTAACAATGAAGAACGTTTCCGAATTTTGGAAATGCATATAAAAAAAGGGTATAAGACATTAACAGAAGAATCCATAGGTGATAGAATGAGGAAGGCGGCTAACCAAGCTTTTTATAAGAACTATGGAAAAAATATTTTTTTTTGGCAGCAAATGTTGAAAATTTTGGGTGGAAATCTAGGTAATTTCGGTCCAAAAGGAGATGGTGTTGATGGTGATTTTGGACCAACATCACAAAAAGCTTTGGAGAGTATCGTCGGTAATACAGAATTGAACTCCTCTAATTTCTTCAAATTATTAGAACTTATTACTAAAGATGATGAAAAATTAAAAAAATTAACTTCCGCAGAAAATACCATAAATTCTGATAAAGAAAAAAAATCAAAAAGTGGGAAATTGAGGGGAGAATACATTATAGTAAAAAATAACGATTCTAATAATTTTGCGATTGTGATTGGTGGCACACCAAGTATCAACTACGGTGCAAAATTTATGAAAAAACAAGCTGGTTCATATTTAGATAACAAAAATGTAATTTACAGTGATTGGGAAAATGACGTGGATTCATTAATCAATGTTTTGCAAGAAAAATATCCGAAAGCGAATGTCAAGTCAGTAACTGGATATTCGAAAGGTGGTATAAGAGCGTGGCCGTCAGTCAATAAATTCGAGTTTGTAGGTTTAATAGACCCCTCAATTGAAGGTAATTATAAACAAGTAACAAGTGTGAGTGGGGATGTAATATTAACTTATGAAAAAGGAAGGACTTGGGGTTCCACTGGTTTGAAATATGCAAAAAATCTTGTCCCTAAATCAAAGCATTTGGAATTGAATGTTGGTCATTTCGGACATCCAAAAGAATTCTTTTCAAGATTCTCAAATAAATTATAAAAACTATGAAAACAAAATACTTTTTTGGATGGGAAAACATAAGGTGGGGTATTAAAGAACTCATCAACATTTACTCAAGTAAAACTTCTTACTTTTCTAAAAAACGAATCGAGTCGGGTATTGCATTTTTGATAGCTCAGTGGGGTATGGTTTATTTCTTATATCAACACCACGATAAATTAACTATGGGTGAATTTTTGTTGTGGGCGGCTGCCGAATTTGCGGTTTCAGGATATATGATTAATCAAATCCAAAAAGAGAAAAAAGAAAAATTGGAGTCATCGTCTAACGAAAACAATTCCGATGTAATTTTATGAAAGTTTCAATTTCCGAATCACAAGTAGAAAGACTCAAAAGTATTTTCTCATCTTTGTATGATATAAAAGATTATGAAGGTGTTTGTCGTATTATGGTTGATTATGATGAGGAGTTTGACAAAATCGTTCTGAATGTATTTTTTGATAAAAAGTTTGCAATAAAAAATGGTAGGTCTTTTAATAAAGTAAAAAATTCAGTATTACAAAGTATGGTAGTAAAAGCGATAAGTTGGTTAAATAAGACGCCTTGGGTGTATTTACATTTTGAAGATTGTGATGAAACTAATAATTAACGAAAACCAAAAAGAAAAAGTCAATAATTTGATTTATCAAACAATCGATGGTATGTTTGATATTGATGAAATGATACCGGTGGATAGAGAAGATTATGAATACGAACCAATCGAAGTCATTTCACCTGATTATGACAAATTTTTTGTGGTTTATCTTCCCCAATATTGGTCGGACGAAACTAACGAAGGTATATTACGGAAAAAACGTTCTCCTGTCCTACAACTCGAAAGAGAGTATGAAGACAACCTAAACTCCAAATTTGGTCCCTTATGGCATGACCAAATGATAAAGTGGGTGGAAAATAACTTTCCATTTTTACCGAAAATCAAATCAGTAGGATTTTAGTATGAAATTAAAAACCGCACTCAAATTAGAAAAAGTCGTAGAAAAACTTATAACTAGTAGATTACAATCTCTTAACCCTCCAGAGAATTTTGATAGGGCAAAAGTAGACATTTATCCGGGGGATTATGGTATTCATTGTCACATAACATTTTTAATGAAAAAACCTTTCTCAAGAGAAGATTCAGATTTTTTTTATGATTTAAATCTTGGATTATATACTAGTAAGGCATTAGGAGACGTGTTTACATCAGGAGTTCAATCAAGTCAGTCTACTATCGACCATTATGAAAAAACGGGTAAATGGTATAATTTACAAAAACAACGATTTTAATAGGATATTCTTTTAAATATTTTTTATTATACTTCCTTTAAAACATTTTATGACACATCAAGAAAAAGCGGTAAAATACGGTGAACTACTAAATTTACACACACGGATTCAAAATAAGATTGCTGAAGTCAGAGGACAGGATATTGAACTTAATCAGCAACAACTTTCTGAAATCAGAAAATACGAAAACCAACTCATCCAAATCACAAACGAGATTCAAAAAATTATGATATGAGTGATTATAACTATAGAGTTATTGTTGATGTAGAATCATCCGAAGGTCGTTCCAACATTTCTATCGGTTATCCCAAAAATCAACCTTTGTTATCGGTAAAGGACACCTCACATATTTTAGCTGGTGCGATTTCTTTACTTATCAAAACCGCATCGAAAGGAGATAAGTATAAAGATTATGAACTAATACAAGAAGTTATTAATCATCTCAACAGTGAGTTTGTAGATACTGATTCATTTTCTGACGCTTATGTCAATCCTAAAATAGTTTAATTAGTATTTATAACATATGAAAATTGTTATAAGTGAAAGTCAATCAGACAGAATGGTTGATATTATAAAGATGGTTGTGTCCACAATAGATTTCGAGGGTGGAGTCAAAGATTTTGAGGTATATGCCCCCGATTACGAAGATGAATTTCCGACTTATGACATTATGTTAAATCTAAATTACGATTGGATTCAAGAGAATGAATTTCATGCTCAACAATATCTGAGAAGTGTAAGAGCAGGTGTCAAAGACAAAGTCAAAGAACTAACAGGATTGAAAAATATTTACGTAGGAACTACGATGAAATAAAAAAGGGACCGAAGTCCCTTTTTTCATTTACTACAACATAGTTTCAGATAGTTCCCACAACTTGGTGTTGATTTTGTTTGACACTTGAATGTCTTTGATTGTCCGTAGTTGAGTTTTACGACCTTTGTTTGATGAATAACTCACACCACCACGGATGAACTTTTCTTGAACCACGTTGAAGGTCTGCCACAAAGAGTCACCATTATCTTCCACACGATTTGGAATAAGAAGTTGTTCGTAGTTAAGATTGGTTGGAACTTGACCCATAAACCAACGAATTTCTGATGCACTTTTGGCGAATTTTAATTTTTCGTCCATATTAAGTTGGCGTTCCATCATTTTATTAACGGAGTTCTGTAATACAGGAAGAGTTTTTGAGAAATCTTCAGTAACCCTTTTTACATCATCCAAATTGAATCCTGAGTGACGAACTTTGAACTCTTGTGCTGATGAAGTTGGAACCGTGAGACCGTTAGAACATACCAAACGAAATAATCCTGTTTGAATATTCAAAGTTGATAGTCCGTTGTGTGAGTTTGAGATGATTGCCTCAATTAGAGTGTCACCTACTTTGGGTAATTCTTGGTGACGAAAACGAAGTTGGTGTAAAGAGTGGATACCTGAACCACGTTGAGTTGCGCTTGATACTTGCCAACCTTCACGTTCGAAGTTCTCTAAGATTTCAAATGTTGGGACAAATGAATACTTATTTGACAATTTAGAAGATGGAGAAGTTGCGAATACCGCTGGTGCTACCGATTTGATTTCTGCGAGTGTCATCATATGTTTAGTTGTTTTGTTTGACAAATATATAAAGGTTTTTTGAATCCACAAAATTATTTTGATATATTTATAAGGAAATATTAAAATTATGAAAAAGATTGTGAAACTAACTGAATCTGACCTACAAAGAATTGTGTCAAAAGTAATAAGTGAAGAAAAAATAGACCCTGAAGATAGAAAAAAATTGGCAATGAAACATTTGAGAAAAATTTCTGAATATTTGAAAAATTATGATATTGAAAAGGAGGATTTTCCTGGTGCGGATATGACTTATCTAATTAATATGTTTGAGAAAATTGCTGACCACCAAGATATTAAATTGTGATGACAAAAAAACAAGAGGTATTATTAAAGATTGTTGAGAGATTTGGTATCTTCCAAGCGGTTAAATCTACAGGTTTAAGTTTATTTGAAATTTATAGTGGACTTGATGGTCATTTGGAATTTACACCCGATGTTTGTATCGAACTTTTGGAAGATATGTTTAACAATACTTCTTTATTAAAACAAAGTGATGAAAATATTACTTTAGAGTGGGGCGTTTTCACCGATGGTATTTGCACTTGGTATTATATCAATAGAAAGACTGGAGAAAAACTAACGACTGCGGCAACTCCGTTTTGGGATGGGGAGTCTAGTGTTCCTGTGAACATAGAAGATTATGTTGTTGATAGATTTGACCCAAATACAAAAGAATGGACTATTGTATACCAAGAATATGCTGATATGTATGATACATTAGAATATGAAGATGTACCTGAAAAATTTGAAAGATTAAGTCATCTAATAAATTGGTTTAACGAAGTTTATTTTGAAGATGTCAAAGAGATTATATATGACGGATTGAAATATTTAAGAAGTAATGCAAAAAGAAAAGGAGTATGATTTTACACCCCGCTCAAAATTAATCTCCATATGAAAATAATGTTGACTGAAAATAAATTAGAAAAAATAATGTTAAGGTATGTCCAAGACATTATGAAAGTGGATTTAGAACCAACGCTTGATGGTGACAAACTATATTATAGAGATAGGAATGGTGACATATTCTTAAAAGTTGATATGACGTTCCCACGGTCAATAGATGTTTTACTTTCCTATGACTTCTATATCAAAATGTTTGGATACCTCAAAGCAGACCCAACTGAATATCACAGATTACTCAAATCAGTTATAAAAAAAATAACAAAATTAGAAGTTAAAGAAATTATACCATCTTTGATGGGTTATGAAGATTAACTCAAAAGTTTGTAAAAAGTTTTGAACTCTTTAAGTCTATGGTCAAGACCTATCGTACCACCATTTACTCTTTTAGTAACAGATGTAACAACCTCATCAGTTGCACCTCTATCACAAATCGACCAAAGGTTATTGTTATTAAAGAAAAATGCCGCTGATGCCAATGGATATTTTGTTGCGACTAAATCAGGATTGGCAACACAATCTTCACCAATAAATTTTGTGAAAGTTTTATAGTTGTCTTTTCCTGTCAACTGAATATAACCCCTCCCACGAAACTTATACCCTTCTTTTGATGCTTCATCACCATTACCCATTCTCCCACCATAAACTTTAGATGCGATTTTCTCGGGTTGTTTAGCGTATGACTCGGCTAGATTACCAGGAAAGTATTTTCCGAATATTTTTTTTAATCCATCAACGGAGTAATTCAGATTTTCACTTGTAATTTTGAATCCACCACTTTCGTGTGAGCATTGGGCCAAAAAGTGAGCCAGTCTTAAATTGTTTGTTATGTTAAATTTTGATGCGGTTTCAGAAATCTGAGCCAACACTGAATCAGGAACATGACCTTTTAACTTATCAATATTTAATCCTGTTACAGGTTGAATTACTACATCTTCTTTCAACAGGATTCCAAGTTTTGATAATGTCGTAGGGCCAGCAACTCCATCAGGTGTCAGACCATTTTTTGTTTGCCATTCCTTTAATGCTTTTTCAGTTTTAGGACCGAAATC
>Ga0315902_10007174_pt1 | contig 15286 bp, 8 predicted proteins | sample LakEriMetagenome_9_FD_203523 | JGI IMG/M metagenome (GOLD analysis project Ga0315902, IMG submission 203523) | Freshwater fungal communities from buoy surface, Lake Erie, Ohio, United States - Buoy 12 MA117 | ecosystem: Environmental > Aquatic > Freshwater > Lake > Lake biofilm | place: USA... | reverse complement strand
ACGGTGTCCGCGTGACCTGCGAGGTCTCCCCGCACCACCTCCTGCTCAACGAGGATGACATCACGGACTATGACACCTATTTCAAGATGAACCCGCCGCTGCGCACGCCGGCCGACAATGCGGCGCTGCTCGCAGGCCTCCTCGACGGATCGATCGACGCTCTGGCCACCGACCACGCACCGCACACCGAGTTCGAAAAGAACCTCGATTTCGCCTCCGCTCCGTTCGGCATCACCGGCCTGGAGACGGCACTCCCCTCGCTCTACGAACGCCTCGTTCTTCCGGGCAAGCTTCCGTGGGACATTCTCGTGCGCGCATTTTCGCAAACCCCGCGCCGTATCCTCGGGCTCGATGAGGCGGAGTTCGCCCAGGGACAACCCGCCAACTTCACCATCTTCAACCCGGACGGATCCACGCAGGTTTCCGTCGAAACCATGGCTTCAAAAAGCCGCAACACGCCCTTCCTCGGCCAGACACTCGCCGGGGCCGTCGAGGAAGTCGTCCTCGGCCCCGAGCTTTTGCTCTCCGCGCAAGAAAGATAAAACCTCCGTCCGCACTCCATGAATGACGCACTGCCTTTGGGATTGAGCTTCGATGATGTGACCATTGTGCCGGGCCGCAGCGGGATTCTACCGGCGCAGGCCGACATTTCCACGCAACTGACCAAAGACATCCGCCTGGCCATCCCCGTGGTCTCGGCCGCGATGGACACCGTTTCCGAAGAACGCTTGGCAATGGCCCTCGCCCGCGAGGGCGGCATCGGCATCATCCACCGCAATTGCCCGCTGGAAAAACAGATCGCCATGGTGCGCCGGGTCAAACGCGCGGAAAACATCGTCATCACCCATCCGGAAACGGTGACCGCGGACACCACCCTCGGACAACTCCGCCGTCGCATGCGCGAAACAGGCATCGAGGGATTTCCCGTGGTCGACGAACACAATGTCGTCCTCGGCGTGGTCACGCGCCGCGACATCTGGGTGGAGGAAAACGACGGCGTTCTGGTCAAGAATGTCATGACGCCGCGCGAACGGCTCGTCACCGCGCCCGCCGGATGTTCGCAGACCGAAGCGAAAGCAATTCTGCACAAACATCGCATCGAAAAACTTCCGCTCATCGATGGCGAAGGACGGCTCGTCGGTCTGATGACCGCATCGGACATCGTAAAGACGATGCAACATTCGCAGGCCTCGAAGGATGCCGAGGGGCGTCTCCGCGTCGGCGCCGCCATCGGGGTCGGTCCGCGTGCCCTCGAATCGGGCGACGCGCTGGTCGAAGCCGGCGCCGATGTCATCGCCATCGACGCGGCCACTGGTCACACCGAATCGATGCTCGCGCAACTCGAGCAATGCGCCGGACGTTGGTCCGGCGTCCCGGTCATCGCCGGCAATGTGGTCACGGCCGAGGGCGCCGCCGATCTCATCGCGGCGGGCGCGGCCGCGATCAAAGTCGGGGTCGGCCCAGGTTCGATTTGCACCACGCGCGTCATTGCCGGTGTGGGCACGCCGCAATTCAGCGCCATCCGCGCCGTCTCGCGCGTCTGCCGCCAACGCGGCATCCCGCTCATTGCCGACGGCGGCATCCGCTACTCGGGCGACATTGTCAAAGCCCTCGCCGCCGGAGCGGACGCGGTCATGCTCGGCTCACTTCTCGCCGGCACGGAGGAAAGCCCGGGTAAATTGGCCCGCTGGCAGGGACGCACTTTCAAAGAATACCGCGGCATGGGCTCGGCCGGCGCCTTGGCCAAGGGAGCGCGCGACCGTTACGGTCAGGAGGGCGCGAACAAATTCGTGCCCGAAGGCGTGGAGGCGCGCATTCCCTACCGCGGACCGCTCGGCGAACTCGTCTTTCACCTCATGGGCGGACTGCGTGCCGGCATGGGCTACGTCGGCGCGGCCAATCTCGAAGAATTGCGTGGCAAAGCCGTCTTCCTGCAAGTCACCGCTGCAGGCCTGCGCGAAAGCCATCCGCACGATGTCACCATCACCGAGGAACCGGTGAACTATCATTCGACCTGACCGCCATGCGCACGCAGATCGCCGTCATCGATTACGGCTCGCAATATTCGCAATTGATCGTCCGCCGCCTGCGCGCGCTCGGTTATTTCAGCAAACTTTATCTGCCCGGACATTGGGACGAAATCGGGCGGCCCGGAGCCGTGGTCCTCTCCGGCGGACCGGCCCGCGTTAACGAACCCGGCGCCCCCGATGTCGATTTCGAAAAACTGCAGTCGCTCGACTGCCCCGTGCTCGGCGTCTGCTACGGCATGCAGTTGCTCAACCGTAAATTCGGCGGGAACGTGGCACATTGCGGCGACCGCGAATACGGGCCGGTCACCATGGAAGTGCGCTGCCCCGACGCGCTGCTGAAAAATCTGCCCGCGCAGAGCACCATCTGGATGAGCCACTCCGACAGCGTGTCCGACCTTCCGGCTGGCTGCGAAGTTCTCGCGGTCAACCCGCGCGGCACACCGGTTGCCGTGCGCTGGAATGAGAAATTTTTCGGCATCCAATTCCATCCTGAAGTCAGCCATACCGAATACGGCACGGAGATCCTGCGCAACTTCCTCGAATTGTCCGGCGAGGCGCCCGCTTTCACCATGGACCGCTTCAAAGACCAGCTCATCGAAGACACGCGGAAGGCCATCGCCGGTCGCAAAGTGGTCTGCGCCGTTTCCGGCGGCGTCGATTCCACCGTCCTCGCCGTCCTCGTCCATGCCGCCGGCGCGGACATGCATCCGATCTTTGTCGACAACGGACTCCTCCGCCGCAACGAAGGCGACGAAGTGGTCGCGCAATTCCGCCGGCTCGGCATTGAAGTCGACCGGGTCGATGCGACCGATCGCTTTCTCAGTCGGCTCAAGGGCATCACCGATCCGGAGGAAAAACGCCGGCGTATCGGGGACGAATTCATCGGTGTCTTTTTCTCGCGCGCCGGCAGCATCGAATTGCTCGCCCAGGGCACGCTTTATCCCGATGTGATCGAAAGCGCGACCAGCGGATCGCAGGCCTCGCGCATCAAGACGCACCACAACCGCGTCGACCGCATCCTCGACCTGCAGGCCGAAGGGCGTTTGCTCGAGCCCCTGGCCGAGCTGTTCAAAGACGAGGTGCGTGAATTGGGCGCGGCGCTCAACATCCCGCACGACATGCTGCACCGCCATCCCTTCCCCGGACCCGGCCTCGCCGTCCGCGTGGTCGGCGAGATCACCCCGGAACGTCTCGAAGTCTGCCGCGGCGCCGATGCCATCTTCATCGGGGAACTGAAAGACAGCGGATGGTATGACAAAGTTTGGCAGGCCGGCACGGCCCTGCTGCCCGTGCGGACGGTCGGCGTGAAAGGTGACGAGCGCACCTACGAGGAAGCGGTCAGCCTGCGCGCCGTGACCAGCGTCGATGCCATGACCGCCGACTGGGTGCCTCTGCCCGCGGACCTGCTGGCCCGCGTCTCGAACAAAATCCTCAATCGTGTTCCCGGGATCAACCGGGTCCTTTACGACGTCTCGACCAAGCCCCCCGCCGGAATCGAGTGGGAGTAGGTGGATCGCGATGTCCCCATCGCGATAAATCGGAAGAAGCGTCGCGCCAGGACGGCGCGATCCACCTTCAAAATTCTCAGGACCCCGGCGTTCCGCCGAAGTCGAAGTTCACTTCCGGCGCCTGATCCGCCCCGGCCCGCGCCGCGAAATAAGGACGCTCTTTGAACCCGAGCAACCCGGAATAAAGCACCGTCGGAAATTGCTTGGTCGCCGTGTTGTATTGCTGCACCGACTCGTTGAACTTCCGCCGCTCCACCGCGATGCGGTTTTCCGTGCCTTCCAGTTGCACCTGCAGGTTCTGGAAATTGGCATTGGCCTTGATGTCCGGATAGCGCTCCACCGTGACAAGCAAACGCGAAAGCGCGGAAGAAAGTTGATCCTGTGTCTGCTGGAAAGCAGCCATCGCTTCGGGCGTGGCCGGCGGCGAATTCGGATCCACCTTGATATTGTTCACCTGCTGACGCGCTTGGATGACCTGCGTCAGAGTGTCTTTCTCGAAGTTGGCCGAGCCCTCGACCGTCTTGACCAGATTCGGCACGAGGTCCGCGCGGCGCTGGTAGACGTTTTCCACGTCGGCCCAACTGCTGTCGGTCTGCTGTTTCAGGCCGACCAGACGATTGTAGCCGCAACCGGTGAGGAGGGTGGACGCACCCAACAGCGCGACCAGAGGAAGAAGACGGGAGAGTTTCATAGCGCCGCGGTATATCGCTTACCGCGAGCCACAAAACGAGCGGAAAGTTGGGGCGCCAGACCGCGCATGCGCTTTGACTAGCCAACCGCAGCGGTAGTCGAAGAAGCACTTGCCATCATTCACCGGCCGTCCCGCGCCCCACCCCGCGATGCAAGAAAACCCCCGCATCGCTCCACCCCCAAGCAGAATCCCCCCCCTAACCCACACATGGACTTTCTGCAGAAAGTCCATGTGTAACCGGGGTTGGGTTGATTCAGTTTTTGGAATGCCGCACGCACGGTGAATGGCACCGCGCACGAGTAGTTCGGGCGATCGCTATCCGATCGCACACGGCAAAGTCCCTTGCGGAGAATTCGATCTCGGACTAAATCTCGGACCAGACAACCGAATCCCCCCCGATGAAAAAGCCAACGAAGAGATTGGCTCTTGTTGTTCTCGGGCCCATCGTTTTTTTGGGCCTGCTGGAGGGATTTTTGTTTCTGGCCGGCCGCTTCGAGCCGGTTCGTGTCCTCAAACGCGCGGTGCACGAAGGTCGCGCTTATTGGGCGACCAATCCTGATTACGGTCCCTTTGCTCTCCGCCGGCCCGATTCCCCCATGCCGCATCACGTGTGGCTTCCGGAGAAAAAGGATCCGTCCAAGCTCCGCGTGGTCATGCTCGGCGAATCGGCGGTCGCCGGTTTTCCGTCCGAGGAATACAGCCTCGGACGCCTCACCCGTGTTCTTTGGAACGAAAGCCATCCCGATCATCCGATGGAAATGGCCACCGTGGCCATGGTCGGCGCCAACTCGCACATCCTGCGCGACTTTGCCATCGAGTCCATGCAGATGCGGCCCGATGTGCTCGTCATCTACTCGGGAAACAACGAAGTCATCGGTCCTTACGGCCCCGTTTCGAACTTCACCGGCGCGCTGTCCAAACGCTGGATGGTTCGCGCCAGCATGTTCGTGCGCAACACGCGGATCGGCCGCGCGATGGAGACGGCCATGGCGACACTCGGCCGCGCCATTTCCGACAATGGCGAAAAATCATGGAGGGGCCTCGACGAGCACAGCCGAGCTTTCCTCGCAGCCGACGATCCTGCACTCGAAGCTATGCTCGCGCAGACGCGGGAAAATTATCGCGACATCATCGAAGCCGCTCGCCGCCACAACTGCAAAGTTCTCGTCTGCATACCGGCAGTCAACATCAATGACTGGCCGCCGTTGGCCAGCGCGGTGGACGATAGCGTGTCTGCCCAGCGCGAATACGAGTGGGCCCAGACACTCGAGCGCGAGGGAAGAATGGCCAAAGCCTGGCCGCATTATCGCCGAGCCTGTGATCTGGACCTGCTTCGCTTCCGCGCCGACAGCCGCGTGCGTCAGGTGCAGCGTGATCTTGTCGCGGACATTTCTTCGCCGGATATCGGAATGGTCGATGCCGACTTGTGGCTGCATGAGTGGAATCCGACTTTCCGGACCGACCGCGAGTATTTCCTCGAACACGTGCATCTCACCTTCGAGGGGCGCGTCGCGGTGGCCGCGCTCATCGCCGATGGGATTGCCGAGTTGACCGGCGAAGTTCCGCCCGCCGGCATCGGCCGGGAGGGGTATACGGGGATCGCGCAGTGGTGGGAAAACTTTCCCTCGCGCACCCAAGCAGCAAAAGACCGCGTGCTCTTCACCGAATTCGACGACGCTTATCTGTGGGACGCCACGCAGCGCCTGCTCGGCATGAAGGTTTTTTCCGGCATGGCCGACATCGCGACGAGGCGCGAAGAGATCGGGGCGCAGGCAGCCGATCTGCGCGCCCGCGGACAGTCGGGCTGGACCACAGAGAGGATCGAGAGCGCGCGGGCAGCGGCGGCCAAGGAGCCGCTCGATGGTTGGGTCGATCTGAAAGCGGCGGAGTTGCTGGCCAATCTCGGGACATTTCGACAGGCACGCCCCCACATCGCGGCCGCGCGCGACAAGTTTCCCCGCCTGGCCCAAACGCACATGGCCTTCGCCCAAGAAGCGCTGCGCGATGGTCAACCGCGCGTTGCTCTCGGCCATCTCGCTGACATGGCGGAGCTTTTGCCTGACGGAGCCAGGCCCGCCGCCATTTATGCCGAGGCCCATCTCAAGGCCGGCGAGTCGGAACAGGCCATTCCCTACCTGCGCAAAGTGACCGCGGTGAATCCGCAAGACGCCGGCGCCTGGCTGCAACTGGCCGAAGCACAGGCTGAAACCGATCAGGCAAACCAAGCCATCGTCACCTGCCGCCGCGGATTGGAGAAGGCGGGGCACAGCCCCGCGCTCATGGCTCGATTGGCCCGTCTCCTGGCCGAGAGGGACACCGCGTCCTCTGACGAACTCGAAGAATCACTCAACCTGGCCCGCACCGCCGTGCAACTCGACCCGGAGAACCATGCCCACGGCGAAACGCTTGCGCTCGCTCTGATGGTCAATGGCTACGACGACGAAGCAAAGACGGAGGCCGGACGCATCATCGCGCAGGCCTATGCCGCGGGTGACTATGACATTGTCACCAGCATCAACCAGACCCTGAATCGCGCGAGGAAGAAAAAGAATCCCTGAGGGCCGTCTTTGCCGCGGTCAGGAACTGCGCTTCAGACCAATGATCGCGGCGATACGCCTGCGCTCCCGCCATCCGACCACCCCGAGCAAGGCAAGCGCCGCGACGTAAATTTTCGGCTCCGGCACGGGAACCAATTCGCCGGTGCCTAGAAGATTGGCTCCGGGAATCCCTTGGTTGGCCCAATAAACTTGGCTGCGCTGCGCGGAGGTCAGGCCACCCGCTCCAAAAATGATTTCGGCAACATCGCTGGAGGTGCCGGCAACGCCCTGCCAGTTGGTGATGGTGAGGGTTCCGGTCCAAGTAATGGCCGAGCTGTCGGCAAAAGTCAGCTGCCGCAATCCCGTGGTCCACGAACCCAGATCGATGGTCGAACTTGCCGAGAGGGTGAGAGTGCCGAGCGTGTCGCTGAAACCCGTGGTGGAAGTCCCAACGCGGAACGTGCCGCCGTTGAGGATCAGCCCGGTGCCGTCGCCGATCTGGTTGTTAGCCGCAAGCTGCAAAGTCGCACCACTGTCGACTTGGATCGAGCCGGGCGCGAAGGCGTTGCTGGCTCCGTTTAGAATCAGTGTCCCCTGGCCGACGATCAGTTTACCGGAACCGCTGGCCGATCCGGTAAGCGTCATCTCTGTCGCTGCGGTGGCCATATTGATCGTGCCGCCGCCGTTCGTCATGACGAAGGCGCGATCGGTGCTGACATTGCCGCCGGTGTAATCCATCACCGCCGTCGTCGCGGCGTTGGCATTTGTGCTGAGCAAAGTGCCGGCCAAGGTGATGTTGTTACTCCTGCCCACACTGCTCACCGTGTTTGAGTTGGCCAATGTGGTGATTCGCAGCGTTCCGTTGGAGATGACAGTGTTGCCGACGTGGTCGTTTGTTGCGCTGGTGACGGCGAGCGTGCCCCCGCCGTCCAGCGTGATGCCGCCTGAACCGGTCTGGAATCCGGACAGCGTGTTCGTCGTTCCCGAGGCGGCGTTGTAAATCGTTCCGTTGTTGGTAATAGTGCCGCTCAGCGTGTTGCCTCCGTTGGCGAAGGACGCATTGTAGAGGCTCATGTTCTCGTTGTAGGTGCCTCCGGCGCTGAAGATCGCGGTCGAAGAACCATTGCTCTGGATGAGGACGCCTGTGCCAAGTGCGTTGGTCGCGGTGAGATTGACAGTCCCTGCGTTCAGACGAAGCGCTCCGGTGAAACCCGTCGAGTTACCGCCAACAAAAAGCGTGCCCGAACCGACTTTGTTGAGATCGCCGGAGCCGGTGAGACCGCCGTTAAAAGTCAGCGACCCGCTGTTCGTCACGGTGACTCCGTTTGTGCCCGAACCGACGACAGAAATTGTCGCGCCGTTGACCGTGTAAGCATTCGTCGCCGAGATGATGCCCTGCTGCCCTACCGAGATCGTCCCGTTGGTCACCGTATCGCCGGTGACGATGAGACGCCAGTAGTCCAAAACACCTGCGCCTATTTGATCGGGATCGGGAAGATTGTCGAAGGTCAGGGCCCATTCGTTGTCGACCTGCGGCGAGGTGAATGAATTGGTGAGGGTAACGTTGGTAACCATGGAATCCGAAAAATTACCAGAATCATAAGTGTAAACGTCGGCATCGACCGCACCCTGATTGTAGTCAAGGAAGGCAGCCGTTCCCCCCACCCAAAACTCGTCGGGGACGACGGGGGAAAGACTTATCTGGACAGAAACACCGCTGATGTTGGTGAAGCCGTTGTTTGTCCAGTTGAGCGTGCTGATCGCAAATCCTCCATCGACCGGATCCCACGTGATGGTGGTGGGGCCGCTGATGTAGCGGTTGAGGGTCAGTTGCGCATGCGAACTGGCCACGAGCAGCAACGACAACAAAAGCACGGCGATGCGGCGCAGACACACTGCGCCGGTATCGGGCGGCCGCGGCAAAAATGGCGGGCAACCGTCAGGCATGGGCTTTGATTGTCATAACTTCTCCCGCAGACCCGCAGCGCCGCGACGGCATACCGCGCCTGCCCGTCAGGGCAAACCGGACGCCGACCACGACACTACAGATATACGGACCTTGAAAGTTACCCCCGCAACCGTCCAAATTCAAGTGACGAAGAGGTCACGTTCTCTGTTATCTCCAACTCGGAGAATATAAGATACGAGAGTGCATTCTCTTTTCCTCTACAGTGTAGCCGCCGCTGGCACCTCTGGCATCGCCCCCCCCGCAGGCGCGCGGCCAACGGCACCCCTGTGGCGTCGCCATTCCCCTGCGGCGATGGTCATTTCGTCGCCGGGACTCCGCTTCTATTTTTAAGGCCCGCTTGCCGTATGCCTCCAACTGTCTGCCACGCCAGCCCAAGCAGCAGGAAGACCGCGACGAACAGTGTGGACGTCTCGGGGATAGCTGTGATCGTGAAGGTGCTCGTGCCGCTGTTCCATGCCGACTGGAAGGCACCCTGGAAGGAAAAGAGCGAAGTATTGTTGATCGATGTCGACAGGTTGGAACCGACAAAGACTAGTTTGTTGCCGGGAAGGAAATTGTTCACGGTGAGGAGAGCACTCGGCGTGTAAGTGCCGAAGCGCAGTTCGCCGACGGCTCCCGTGCCGAAGTCGATAAATCCGCTCCCAGTGACGGTGAGGTTGCCGAAAGTTTCGCTCACGCCCGCCCCGCGCGTGATCGTCCCGCCGGAGAGCGACAGCGCGGCGCCGTCGTTGACCTGGTTGCTCTGCGCGATGAGGAGCGTGGCACCGGAAGCCACACTGACTGATGCAGTGGAACCGAGGGCCCCGCCCGATGCGCTGCCGAGACGGAGTGTGCCCGCACTCACAGTTGTCGCGCCGCTGAACGTGTTGGCTGCACTCAGCGTGAGGAACCCCGCCCCGCTTCCCGCTTTGGTCAGCTTGCGTCCGAAGCCGGAAATAATGCTGCTCACGGTGATTCCTCCGACACCGTCGATGACCACGACATTGTCCGTGGCATTGGCGAGGCTGATCCCCAAGGCCGCCGTCAACCCGTTGGACAAGGTGAGAAGATGCGAACTGTTGTTGCGTAGTATGACATTTTGCGTGCCGTTGACCGTGGCACCGTTGAGAGTGAGCGTTCCGGACGTGCTGGAGGCACTGTTCACAATGCTCAGCGCAGCCGAACGCGCTGCCGTCACTTCGATCGCGCCCGCGCTTTGGGAGCCGCCGTTGCCACCCATGTCGATGCCGACCGGTATGGTTCCCGATGTAGGATTGGCCCCGAACTGCGCGGTGTCGCCGGACCCCGGCACGGCACCGCCTGTCCAATTGGTCGCACTCAGCCACGCGCTGCCTGCGGAACTCGACCAAAGGACCGATGAAACCGCCCTGGCAACATCTTGGAGGATCACGGTTCCCGAGCCGGGGCTATCCCAAGTGAACTGGAGGAAAGCAACCGAGCCCAGATTGTTGTTGCCCGACAAGGAAAGAGTGATCGGCACAAACGCGGCGGTGCTGCCCAAACCCGAGGCGTAGCCCTGGTAAGCATTGATGAGACTCTCGGAAGAATCGTAAAACTCGACGGTAAACCCCACATCGGGACTGGCGCCGGGCGCCGACATGAGCAAGCCGAACGAGGAAATCCCGCTCCAGTTGTAAGAGTTGGAAAATTGCCCGGCGACCAGGTCGCCGAGGATAAAGGGCGAGCCGAGGGTGAGATTCGTCGAACCCTGAGTATAACTGGTCGTATTGTAAATGATGGCAAAGTTGTCGCTGCCTAACCCCGCAAGAGGCACGCTGGCCGAAGCCGGGGGCGAAGCCATGGCCAGCGCCACGGCAAGCGCGCAAAACGTTGTCTTCAAGGCAATTTTCACCGGGCAAAACGTAGCGAATCCGCGGTCGGAGGCAACCTGCATAAAGCCAGAGTGGCTGAAGACTTGAAACCTGAGGTTTTCGAACTGCCAAGCGGTGGAAAAGCTCCAGCGCGACACTTCAAACCCCCTTGGGCCTGCTTGAAGATATTCCTCTCACCTTTGGCTGTCGACGCGACGCATCCGCACCGCCGCGCCTTTGTGCCTTTGTGCGGCCGTTTCCTTATAGCTTCCTGTCACCTGTTCGCCTTTGGGCTATCTCCGGCCTCCGGTTCTCGCCTCCACACGCTCCCTGCTTCCAACTCCACGCTTTATTACAAGCTATACGGCGAAGTGTGTTGGTAGGTGGTGAAGCCCGGGGCACTTCCCCGCTTGTTGATCAGAACCGAGGCACCAGCGGGCACGACCGTGCTGTTGGCATTGCCGCCACCCAAACCCACGCGGCGCCAATTGGTGCCGTCATGAAAGAAGGTCGAGGCCGATCCATTGGAGGTGAGAACAACCGTGTCGGCCGAAGAGGAAGACGATCCGCTCTGCCATCCGGGCAAATTGTGCAGTTCGAGCGAGGCCAGCGTCTGGTTCACCGGCCAGTAAGGCGATAGCAACGTGGTGCCCGCATTTTTGATCGCCACCTTGCGCGATCCGACCGGCATGCGTCCGAGCACGCGGAATTGGAGCGGAGTAGCTGCCAGACGCGCGTATTGCACCCCGCCATAGGGAGGAATGACCACGTTGAAAGCATCTGTTCCGCCTCCCAAACCGACCCGCGACCAGCGCGGAGGAGTCGCCGCGGTGTTGTAGAAATAAGTTGCCGCACTGCCGCCCACCACCACGGTCACCGTGTCGGCCGTGGCCGCCGAAGCGCCGCCTTGGATTCCAGTCGTCTCCGGCGTGCCAAAGAACGAGCCTAGTGTATCTGCAGGCCAAATGCGGAAGGTGTCGCCGGAGCCGGCCTCGGTGGAAATGCCCAACGCGGTCACACTGCCCACTCGGGATAGCTCGCCACTATCGATCGTCACCGTGTCGGTGGTGTTCGCCTTGGCGGAAGAAATAAGAAGTAGGTGGCCCTGCGCGACACCGCTGGTGATTTCGATGAAGTAAGGCGCTGCTGCAGTGGAAAGGGCGCCCGCGGTCCAACCCGCGCCGGCCACCGTGACCGAATCGCTGCTCACGGCCGTGATGCGGCCGGTCTTGCTGCCGGAGAATTCGGCTGGCAAGTCTTCCAGCATCGGAATGGAGATGAGCGTGGTTTTTTTTGCCGTGCCGCTCCCTGCCGCGACGGCGATATCGGAGTAGCCCGTGGGCAGCTCGCTGCCCGGTGTTTGGGCCATGCCCGCCGAGAGTCCAAGACCGGCCATCGCCAGACACAAGGCAACCCATCGCTTGGAGTTGCTCCAAACGACGAGCGCTGCTCTGCGGGGATCAATTGTTTTCATGTCGGTTGAGTGAAATCATTATTGGGCCGGTCGGGCCTGCCATCCGGACAGATTGGTGTCGACGAGGATTCGGATCAGACCGTTGCGCGGCGCGAAGATCGCCGGCCTGATCTCCGCGTTGGTCAACGGTTGGTTGCCTGCCGAGATGAACGGCAGATTGGTCTTGGTCACGTAAACCCACTGGCTGCTTTCCGGGTGGCGGAACTGGATCATGATCGAGCGGCCGGGACGTGCCATGAAGCTCATCATCCTCGTGGGCACGTTGGTCATTACCGCACCCGCTGGTGCGTTGGTCATGACAGCGCCACCGGTGTTGGTGAACGTGGTGGCGGTATTGGAAACCGCGGTCGTGGTCAGGCTGGGCAGGTTGGTCGCCGCACCATTCGTCGGTGTCACCGTCACGGGGAAGGTGATCGGTGTGGAGCCGTCGGAGATGACCACGCTAAGGGTGTCGGCGACCGAGTTGGTGTTGGTCACGAACAAGCGGATGGTCGAGGCCGTCAGGTAGGACACGGAATTGGGATTGGTCGCCCCGTTGGCCATGGTGCTGAAGCCGGCAATCGGATTGGTCCAAGTCAGACCGTTTGTTCCGGTGGACAACGTCGAGTTGGTCGTCACGCGCTGCACGGCCGCCATCAGGGTCGACCTCGTCAGGTTGTTGGTGATGGCAGTCGCCGTGCGTGTCGTGCTGATGTCGCGCAGGAGCGGACCGGCGATGCCGTAATCCTCGGTGAGTGTGCCCGTGTAGGCTCCGCCCGCCGTGGCGGTCACGCGATAGAAGCCCGGCAGATTCGGCGCGTTGGTATTCGAGTAGCTCATGAAAGCGTAGTTGGTATTCAGGCCCGTCACCCCGTTGGTCCGACCAGTGTAAAGGTAGGTGAAGGTGGCTCCCTCGATGGCCAGGTTGTTGCTGTCGACCACCGTGTACACACCATTGGTCGAAACGTTGAACTTGGCGCCGACGTTGGTGAGCGGCACTGCCGCCGGGTTCACTGTAACCGAGGCCAGGCCGGTCGCTGTGCCGTAGTTGGCATCGCTCGGCGTGAAGGTCACGCTCTGGTTGGCAGTGCCGACCGCAGGCACCGTATTGGCCGAGGTGAAGGCGAAGTCTCCGCCCAGGGTTACACCACCCACGCCGGTGACCAAGCCGCCGCTCAGCGTGGACGCGCTCAGAGCCTGGCCTTCGGTAATCGCCGTGGCGGTCGGGGCGGTCGCGATGGTCGGAGTGGCCGGGGTGATCGTGACCGTCACACCGGTCGGTTGCGTTACAGTGTAGTTGCCGGAGGAGGCACCGCTGAGCGAGTAGCCGGTCACCGTAACTGCCTTGTTTGTTCCGGCATTGGCGTTGGCCATTGAGCCCGCCGGGGTGCCACCCAAAGTCACCACATCGGCACCGACCACGCCGACGAGAGATCCGCCACTCACCGTGACGGTGTTCGTGCCATTGAAGGCACGGCTCGTCGCGGTGGCGCCGCTGATGGTGAGAGCCTTGGCTGTCACCGTGGAGGCAGGAAGCGCAACGGTCTGGTTCGTTCCGCCGGGGCTGGCGATGGTCACATTGCCCGAATAGGTGCCGACCGGGTTGGTCGCGGCGAGGCGCGCGAAGACCGTCGTGGCGCCGATCGTGCCGGTGTTGGTGAAGGCGAACGAACTGGCGAAACCGCTCGAGGCATTGGTCGAAACCTGGAAGCCCGCGGGCGCCGTGACGGTGACGCCGTCATGCACGTTGTTGGCCGAGAGGGTGAACGACGTGTTGGTCGAGGCCGATCCGTAGATGGTGGTGACAGCGGACGGCGATCCGCCCGTGGTGAGGCCAGGCGCAACGTAAACCTTCAGGTATTGCGCTTCGTAAGGCGCGTTGGTCCAACCACTGTCGGTGCTCGGCACGGCGTTGAGGCCGACGTAGATACCATTGGAGAGGATGTCCGATCCGAGGCGCGGCGTCGGCCAGAGGAATTCGCTGCGGCGGTTCGGGAGCTCGTTGTTCGGCCCGAGGTAAGCTGCGATATTCTTAACGTTGTAGCGCTCGTTCGGTTGGATGCCGAGCAGCGTGCCCAGTGCAGACGGGATGCCGAACGTGTTGTCCTCGGCGCTGTTGCGGTTGAGGTTGACGAAGGCCAGCACCACGTCGCTGGTCGCCGGCGAAGCGTTGGCCGTTTCGTATTTGGCCACGGCGAAGATATTCGGATCGGCCGTGCCGGATCCGATCGGGTTGAGGAACCAACGGCTGGTCGAGCGCAAAGCGGCGCTGAATTCGCGCGCCTTGCCCACACCGGAGTAGTTGGGCATGAGGTTTTGCACGCCGAAACTGTTGGTGGTCCAAGCCGTCCATTGTTTCTGCATCGAGTTGTAGCGCTTGAAGTGCGGAATCCACTTCTCGAAGTTGTATTCGAACCAGTCGAAGCTGCCGGTGTTCGCGCCCGAGCCCGCGCCGGTGCCGATCTCCTGGCCATACATGATCATCGGGGCGCCGTCGATCGTGCTGCCCACCGCGTAGCGGATGAAGGCTTCCCACGGATCAGAGTAGCCCGCTTCGTCGTGCGACGTGTTGTTGAGCAGGACGAGACCGTCGCCGTAGCTGTTGCGACGATCCTCGAAGATGGTGCGATGCGCGGTCGTGTTGGCCGCATTCTTCCACGGGAAGACGATGTTCTCGTTGAGGATGTCGAAGTGGCGGTTCGAACGGTAGGTCACGAGGCCGCCGTCGAGGGATTCGGTCATGAAGACGAAGCTCCACTTGTGCTCGCGCGCCACGTTGATGGCATACTCCCAGAACTGCGGAGGCATGCCCTGGCCGAAGTCGGCGCGCAAACCGTCGATACCCTTGGTGGCCTGGTCGACCGCCGAGCTGTTGGCCGGCAGACCGGTCTTCTCGAGCCAGTAAGGCACGTAGGCTGCGAAGTATTGCCAGACCGCGCGGGTCACCGCCGCGGTGTCGGACGCGACGCCGTCTGTGCCGCGCAAGTCGGCCATGTTGATCGTGTCCTCGGTGTTGGCCACGCGGTCGCGGCTGGGCTGGGCGCCCGGATAGCCCGTCACCAAGGTCGAGTAGCGACCGAAGAACACGTCGAGCACGTCGCGCCATTTGCCGAAGTCGTCGCGGTCGGGAGCCACGGCAGCATTGCCGGCCGAACTGGCCGGACCGCTGTAAGCATTGGTTCCGTCGTTGCGGGAGAAGAAGCGGGCCTCGCGCGTGCGGATCTCGTCGGTGGCAGCCCATCCGGAAGTGTTCAGGCCGGCAGCGGCGAGCACTTGGAGACCTTTCA
>Ga0315902_10007173_pt1 | contig 15287 bp, 14 predicted proteins | sample LakEriMetagenome_9_FD_203523 | JGI IMG/M metagenome (GOLD analysis project Ga0315902, IMG submission 203523) | Freshwater fungal communities from buoy surface, Lake Erie, Ohio, United States - Buoy 12 MA117 | ecosystem: Environmental > Aquatic > Freshwater > Lake > Lake biofilm | place: USA... | reverse complement strand
GATCCGGTCGCAGCCGCGCACGACGCTGTAGCTGTAGTAGTAGTAGCCGCCGCCGTTGGCGCAGCTGCCCATGCTGATGACGTAGCGGGGCTCGGGCATCTGGTCGTAGACCTTGCGCAGCGCCGGGGCCATCTTGTTGGTCAGGGTGCCGGCGACGATCATCACGTCGCTCTGGCGCGGGCTGGCGCGGGGCGCGAAGCCGTAGCGCTCCAGATCGTAGCGCGGCATCGAGGCCTGCATCATCTCGACCGCGCAGCAGGCCAGGCCGAAGGTCATCCACATCAGCGACCCGGTGCGGGCCCAGGTGATGAGGTCATCGGCGGCGGCCGTGACGAAGCCCTTGTCGGCCAACGCCTGGGAGACGCCGTCGAAGTAGGGATCGTGAAGCTTGGGGTCATAGCCCTCGACGGTCGCGCGACCGGCGGAACCAGCGGGAACGATCACTCCCATTCCAGGGCGCCCTTCTTCCATTCGTAGATGAAGCCCACGGTCAGCACGCCCAGGAAGGTCATCATCGACCAGAAGGCGAAGACCGTCTGTTCCACGGGCAGCTTCAGCAGGGTGACCGCCCAGGGGAACAGGAACGCCACTTCCAAGTCGAAGATGATGAACAGGATCGAGACCAGATAGAACCGGATGTCGAACTTCATCCGCGCGTCGCCGAAGGCGTTGAACCCGCACTCGTAGGCCGAGAGCTTTTCGGGGTCCGGCGCCGACGGGCCCAGGGTCGCCGAGGCGACCGTGAACAGCACGCCGAGAATCGCTCCGATCCCGAGCAGGATCACAAGCGGCAGGTACTGGAGGAGGAAGGCGTCCATGGGTGTCCCTGGAAGGAGTCGGGCGCCTTGTAGCCCATGCCTGTGAGGCGTTCAAACGGCAGGCAAATGTTGAGAACCGTTCTCAGGATTGGGCGCCAGTCTTGCTCCCCGGCGAACGGTGTGCAGTCTCTCGCTCCGTGAGCAAACGCCCCGTCGCCCTTCGAGTCCTCGACGCCGTCGAACGCCTTGGCGACCGGTTGCCCGACCCCGTCTTCATCTTCCTGTGGCTGATCGGCGCGCTGGTCCTGTCCAGCATCGCCTTCGCGGCCATGGGCGTGACCGCCGTGAACCCGGTGACCGGCGAGACCCTGGTCGCCAAGAGCCTGCTGGCGCCGGACAACGTCCGCACCCTGCTGACCGAAATGGCCAAGACTTTCACGGGGTTCGCGCCGCTGGGCCTGGTTCTGCTGGTCATGCTCGGGGCCGGCGTGGCCGAGCGTGTGGGCCTGCTGGCCGACACCATCCGCCGGCTGGTCGCCGCCTCGCCGGTGAAGCTGCTGACGCCGATGGTGCTGATGATCGGGCTGCTGTCCAACCACGCGGCGGACTCGGGAATCGTCGTCCTGCCGCCGCTGGCCGCCGCGGTGTTCGCCGCCGCCGGCCGCCATCCCATCGCCGGGCTGACGTGCGCCTATGCCGCGGCTATCGCCTCCTTCGCGGGCAATCCCCTGCCCGGCCAGTTCGACGCGCTGATTCTCGGCTTCACCGAGCCGGCCGCCCGGCTGCTGGACCCTGACTGGACCGCGAACCTGGCGGGCAACTGGTACTTCACCCTGTCAGGAGCCGTGGTCTTCACCCTCGTCGGCTGGTGGGTGACCGACAAGGTGGTCGAGCCGCGCCTCGGACCCTGGACCGGGGCCCGCACGGACGCCGAGGGCGAAGAGGCCCCTGTGGTCCCGCGCGGCGCGCTCGGCATGGCCGGCCTGGCCGCCCTGGCGGTGATCGCGCTGTGGGCGGCGCTGGTCCTGCTGCCGGGCGGCCCGCTCCGCGACACCACCGCCGAGGGGCCGGCCCAGTGGACGCCGTTCTTCCGCTCGCTGATCTCGGCCTTCTTCCTGCTCTTCATGGTGGCGGGCTGTGTGTACGGCATGCGCACTAGGGCGATCCGCAAGGACAGCGATGTCGTGCGGCTGGCCTCCGACTCGATCGCCGCTATGGCCCCCTACATCGTGCTGGCCTTCGCCGCCTCGCACTTCATCGCCATGTTCAACTGGTCGAACCTGGGGGCGATCACCGCCATCAAGGGGGCCGGCGCCCTGCGCGAGTCGGGTCTGCCGCTGCCGCTGATTCTGGTCGGGGTGACCATCCTGGCGGCGACGCTCGACATGTTCATCTCCTCGGCTTCCGCAAAATGGGCGGCGCTGGGTCCGGTGATGGTGCCGATGCTGATGTTGCTGGGCGTCAGCCCGGAGATGACCACGGCCGCCTACCGGATGGGCGACTCCAGCCTGGTGATCGCCTCGCCGATGAGCGCCTACTTCGTACTTCTGCTGGGGTTCGGGCGACGCTGGGTGCCCGACCTCGGCGTCGGCGGGCTGATCTCCATCCTGCTGCCCTATGCCCTGGCCTTCTTCGTGTCAGGCATGCTGATCACCGGCGTCTGGGCCCTGCTGACCCTCGCCACCGGACCGGTCGCGCCTTTTCACTACCTCGTTCCGCAGTAGCTGTTGACAGCCCCGGAGACGGGACCTATCAGACGCCCCTCGCCGCAGGGCGAGCATCTTTGCGGGTGTAGCTCAGTTGGTTAGAGCGCCGGCCTGTCACGCCGGAGGTCGCGGGTTCGAGTCCCGTCACTCGCGCCATTTCCCCAGACGCAATCCAGTTGCCTCGACCCGCTTGCGGGCGCCTGGTCGTTCAGCTTGAACCGACCGCCGTCCCGCCAGAATCGGCGAGGCCCCTCCCTGCGCCAGCACCCAATCGCCTCCGCCGTCCTGCCCGACCTCGCATGTCAGCCCGCATGTCGCGATTTATATTTTGAACATGTTCATTTATTGTGCGACATCATGGCCCGACACAGTGCGGGAGCGAAACATGCGCGACAGGGCCACGATCGACGACGTCTTTGCCGGGAAGTTCCTGAAATCGGTGAACACGCCGCTGGACTACGGCGTCTACCACCTGTTCCACGACTGGTGGGCGGAGGCGCCGCAGGAGGCGATCGACGCCTACTGCCGCGAACTGGCCTCCATCCCGGAAGCCGCGCCCCTGTTGCGGGAGCGGTTCATCTCCGAACCGCTGTCGCTGGAGCGGCTGGCGGAATGCGCCCCCGGCACGCTCGGCCACGCCTACCGGGCCTTCATTCTGGAGAACAAGCTCGAGCAGAACCTCGGCCGCAACTACCGCCACTTCAACGAGGAGCTCAGCCGCTCAGGCACGCTGGACCGCCTGCCGCCGGACCTGAGCTACATGATGGTGCGGGGGTTCCAGATCCACGACTTCCTGCACGTCCTGACGGGCTACGACGCCACCCACTACGGCGAGCTGGCCCTCGCGGCCTTTTACCTGGCACAGCTGCGGTTCCCCTACCACGCCATGCGGGTCGCGGTGACCACGGCGCATATGGCCTTCCTGCGTCCAGGCCTTATCGTCGAGGCGATGGATGCGTTCGTCGACGGCTGGAGCTACGGTCGCAGCGCCCGCAACCTCAACTTCGAGCGCTGGGAGGACGAACTGGACACACCCCTGGAAACGCTGCGGATCCGGATGAACCTCGTCCGCCAGGCGCGGGCGGCATAGGCCTTCATGCCGCGCAGGCCGGCGACCGACGAGCAGCGCGAGGCGGCGCGCAAGCGGCTTCAGGCCGCCGCCTCGGCCCAGTACGCGGCGTTCGGCGCCGGCGGCGTCTCCGCGCGGTCGATCGCCGAGCGCGCGGGCGTCAGCGTCGGCACGCTCTACACCTACTTCGGAAGCCTTCAGGGACTGATGCAGTCCCTGTGGATGGAGCCGCTTGACCGGATCAACGCCCGGCTGAACCGTATCGCGGAAGCGCACGCCGATCCGGTGGAGCGCATCGCGAAGCTGCTCGAAGCCTACGTCGATGTGGCGATCAAGGCGCCGGAGCTGTTTCGCGGGGCCTTCCTGTTCGTGCGGCCCGATTCCCTGGAGACGCCGGCGAAGGACGCGCTCGAATCGGCCGTCTTCGGCGTCCTGCTGCTGGCCGCGATCGAGGAAGGTCAGGCCGTCGGCCGCATCCGCCCCGGCGAGCCGCGGCGACTGGCCCAGCTCGCGTGGTCGGCGGTCCACGGCAGCCTGGCACTGCCGGTCAACTTCGACCGGCTGAACCTCTTGTCCGGACAGGTCATCGCCGCCGACATGATCGCGGTCATCCTGCACAGCCTGGAACCGGCCAGGCCCGGCCCCGGCTGACCGTCGACCCGGGGCTGCGGGATCGCCCGCGTCCCGCCCGGACGAATTTGGCCTTGCGGCGCGGGACGTCTGCTTTAATCCGTCTCCGGATGATTGCCTCCAGCGATGAGACCCTTCGAGACCGGCAGGTCGCCGCGCTCTGTTACCGCACTGCTCCCCGTCTGGAGATCCTGCTGGTGACGTCGCGCGAGACCCGGCGCTGGGTCACGCCCAAGGGCTGGCCGATGGCGGGCCGCCCCGATCATGCCGCCGCCGCCGTCGAGGCGTTCGAGGAGGCCGGCGTGGACGGGGTGGTCTCCGAGCGGGCGCTGGGGACCTTCGGCTACGACAAGATCCTGAAGAGCACCGAAATCCTTGCGGTGACCGCAGCCCTCTATCCGCTGGAGGTCGTCATCCTCCGCGAGGACTGGCCAGAGAAGGGCCAGCGTGATCGCCGGTGGTTCACGCCGGCCGAGGCCGCCGAGCTCGTTCATGAGGCCGGGCTGGCGCAGCTCATTCTCGATTTCGGCCAGAGAGCGGGCTGAGGCCGTCCGCCGTCGCCTGGGCGACGGGAGGCTATTCCTCGCCCTTCCTGTCCTTCAGCTGCCCGCGCCGGGCGAGGGCCTCGCGCAGAAGCACCTCGAGCTGCGCATTGACGCTGCGCAGCTCGGCGGCCGCGAGGCGCTCGACGGCTTCGAGCACCTCGGGCCTTACCCGCATCAGAAAGGCGCGCTTGCCGGGGCTGGCCACGACCTAGCCGTACAGCGTGCCGGTGTTCAGGACGGGCTGGGCGTCACGGTCGCCGCAGAGGACGACCAGCAGGTTGGAGACCATCGTCGCCTTCCGCTCGTCGTCCAGCTGCACCACGCCCCGCTCGCTGAGCTGGTTGAGGGCGCTTTCGACCATGCTGACCGCGCCGATGACGATGGTCCGTCGCGCCGCCAGCACCGCTTCGGCCTGCTGGCGCCGCAGCATGGCCCCGGCGATCTCCGGAGCGTAGGCCAGGTGCATCAGGTGGGTCTCGTCGATGGCGATGCCAGCCACCGCGACACGGGTCTGCAGGTCCTCCTTGAGCCGCTCGCTGACGATCTCGGCGTCGGCGCGCAGGGTCGGCTCTTCCTCCTCGGCATGGTCATAGGCGTAATGCCGGGTGACCTCGCGCAGGGCGGTCTCGATCTGGATGTTGATGAAGGCGGCGTAGTCGTCGACGTCGAACAGGGCCTGGGCCGAGTCCGCCACGCGCCAGACGACGTTGGCGGCGATCTCGATCGGATTGCCGCGCTTGTCGTTCACCTTCAGCGTCTCGCTGGTGACGTTGCGCACGCGCAGGCTGATCTTCTTGCGGCCATACCAGGGCAGCACCCAGCGCAGCCCCGTAGTGCGGTCGGTGCCCTTGTAGTCGCCGAACAGGGTGATCGCGACACCCTCGTTTGGCTGCACCATGTAGAAGCCGGCCAGGCCGAGCGAGGCGACGGTGATCACGAAGATGCCGGTGATGCCGATCGTCTCCATGCCGTCGGTCTCGATGTTGGTCAGCATCCACGCGCCAGCCGCCAGCACGACCAGCAGACCCAACAGGATCAGCCCGCCGTTCATGCCGCCGCCGACGCGTTCCTGGGTGCGATTGATGCTCAGATGTCCAGCCATTGGGCCCTCCATGAGTGGTAGCAAAGTGATATCACTTTTGCCGGCCCCGTCAATCGTACTTGCGGCGGGCGGCCCGGGGCGGCTAGGCGAGGACGACACGGGGGATCCATGGCGCACATTCTGTTCACCACCTGGGAAGGCGGCGGCCACGTCCAGCCGATGATGCTGGTCGCGGCGGGAATGCGGTCGCGCGGCCATGAGGTTCTGGTCCTCAGCGACGCCTGCAACGCCGCAGACGCCGCGGCGCTGGACCTGCCCTTCCGGCCCTGGCGGCATGCGCCCTCCCGGCCGGACAAGACCGCCGCCAGCGACCTTTTGCGCGACTGGGAGGCCGACAATCCGATGGAGTCGGTCTCGCGCCTCTGCGACCGGATCATCGCCGGCCCGGCGGCCCTCTACGCCCGCGACGTGCTGGAGGCGCTGGACGCGGCCCCGGTTGACCTGATCGTCAGCCAGGAGCTGCTGTTCGGTCCGATGATGGCGGCCGAGAAGGCCAGCGTTCCGTTGGCCCTGTTCTGCGCCAATGTCTGGCCCTTCCCCACCCTGCCCGGCCAGCCCCCGTTCGGCGCAGGCATGGCGCCGGCCGGGAACGACCAGGACGTCATGCTGCACCGGATGGTCGGCCAGACCACGCGGACCATTTTCCAGATGGGCCTCCCCGCGCTGAACGCCGCCCGCGAGGGACTGGGCCTGGCCCCGCTGGCCGACCTGTTCGACCAGCTTGCCGTCGCGCGACACATCCTGCTTGGGACGAGCCGCGCCTTCGACTTCGCACCGGAGCCGCTGGCCGAACCATTCGCCTATGCCGGACCCTATGTCGCCGACCCGGTGGGCGTGCAGGCCTGGGAGTCGCCCTGGCCGGCCGGAGACGCCCGTCCGCTGGTCGTCGTGACCTCGTCCTCACTCTACGAGGCGCAGGAGGACCTGCTGCGGCGGACCCTGGCGGCGCTGGCCGCCCTGCCCGTCCGCGCCGTGGTCACGCTGGGTCCGGCCCTGGACCTGGCGGACTTCCCCGGGGCGGAGAATGTCGTGGTCGTCGCCAGCGCCTCGCACGCGGCCCTGATGGCCCAGGCGGCGCTGTTCGTGACCCATGGCGGCCACGGCTCGGTGATCCGGCCGCTGATGGCCGGCCTGCCGCTGCTGGTTCTGCCAGGCCTTCGCGACCAGCGAGACAACGCCCAGAGGGTGGTTCATCGCGGCGCCGGACTGATGCTGGAGCGGGACGCCAGGCCGGAGGCCATCGCCGGAGCCGTCCAGATGCTGCTGGAGGACCCCCGCTACCGTGACGCCGCCCGGACGCTCGGCGACGCCATCGCCGCGGACCTTGCCGGACGTTCGGCGGAGGACCTGCTCGAGGCGCTGCTCTAGGCGGGCCTGAGCCGGTAGTGGCTGACGCCCCACTCCTCGCCGCCGCGATGGCCGAACAGGCCTGCGGTGGCCAGGAAGAACAGCCGCCAGCGCCGCCGCCACAGCTCCGCGTCGGGGCCATAGACCTCGCGCATGATCCGGCGGACCGTCAGGTCTTCACGGTCCATGTTGGCCAACCAGTCCAGGGCGGTCCGTTCGTAGTGCCGGCCGCTCCAGCGCCAGTCGGCCTCGAGCGTGAAGATGTCGCCGAAGTCGCGGATAAGGTCATGGCTGGGCATGAACCCGCCGGTGAAGAAGTAGCGACCGATCCAGTCGGAGGGGTCTTCGCTGGCGAAGCGATACGGCGCGGTGCGGGACGAGAAGACGTGCAGGAACAGCCGGCCCTCCGGCGCGAGCCATGCCCGCACACGACCCAGCAGCTGCGCCCAGTTGGCCATGTGTTCGAACATCTCGACCGAGACGACCCGGTCGAACCGGCCCTCCGGCTCGAAGACGTTGGCGTCGGCGGTGACGACGGTGAGGTTCGAAAGCCCCGCCGCCCTCGCCCGCGCCTCGATGTGCGCCCGCTGGCCGTGCGAGTTGGATACCGAGACGATTGTGGCGTTCGGATAGCGCGCCGCCATCCACAGGCTGAGCGAGCCCCAGCCGCAGCCCAGTTCCAGAATGCGCTGCCCGTCCTGGAGATCGGCGTGTTCGCAGGTCTCGGCCAGGGCGGCGTCCTCGGCCTGGGCCAGGGTCGCGCCGGGCGCATAGAGGCAGCTGGAGTATTTGAGCCGGGGTCCGAGCACGAGCTCGAAGAACGCCGGGGGCAGCTCGTAGTGCTGATCGTTGGCCGCCTCGACATGTTCGGCGATCGGCCGGGTCCGCATGTCCGCCGCGAAGCGGGCGGCGGCGTCGTTCGGCAGGTCCAGCAGCTCGCGGCGCTGGCCTTCGACCAGGTGCGAGATCACGGCGCGGCGAAGACGGTCCGGCGCCGGCAGGCCCTCGGCGGCGTGGATCGCGGCGGCGAGCAGGCTCATGCGGGGTCCTTTCGAGGCGGCAACGGGACGAAGACCGAAACACGGCGCTGGTAGGCCCGGTAGGCCTCGCCGCGGGACCGGATCATGGCCGCCTCCAGCGGGGGGACGCCCGAGCCCTTGATGAGCAGCAGCGCCATGAAGGCGGGCCCGGCAAGGGCCAGCCAGCCCCAGGGCCACGCCAGCCCGATGGCGATCACCGGCCAGGCCATCCAGACCAGCCACTCGAAGAAGTAGTTGGGATGCCGCGACCAGCCCCAAAGGCCGATGTCACAGACCTTGCCGTGGTTGGCCGGGTCGGCCTTGAACCGCGCCAGCTGGGCGTCGGCCAGTCCCTCCCCGCCGATGGCCAGCAGCATGAGCGCCACACCCGCGGCGTCCTGCCAGCCGAGCGGACCGGGCCGATGGGCGGCGACCATCACGGCGACCGCAAGCAGGGCTCCGGCCAGCGCCTGAACCTGCAGGAAGCCGAACATGCGGCGGTCGAGGTCCTTGCCCCAGTCCTTGCGGAAGTAGGCGTAGCGGGGATCCTCGGCCGGCGCGGCGCCGACCCGCATCAGGAGATGCGTGCCCAGCCGCAGCGACCAGGCCGCGACAAGGGCCGCCGCCAGCCACTGCCGGGCGCCGGGGGCTTCGCCGGCGACCGGCCACAGCGCAAGAGCCACGCCGGCCGCGCCGGTCGCATAGCTCCACCAGACATCCGTCCAGCCGCCGTTGCGTCGCGCCCGCTGGAAGGCCCAGGCGGCGGCCATGACAAGACAGAAGGCGGCGGTGACGCCAAGAATGGGTAAAATCATGGGAGGGCTACGCGCGGCGGCGACGATTGGATCGGTCGGGGCGGGGGTGAGAGCCGCCCTCCTTCGCCAGGGCTGCGAAGGGTACGCCTTCGCGCGCCCGTGGGCCTGCCAGGCCGAAGCGCACGGCAGTGCGCGCGCTGCGATCACTCTAGAGGCGCTTACGAGCGAACGCTCTGCCCGAGCCGCTTTTGAGATAACGCTCGAAGGCAACTGCCCGAACGTCGTCATCGAAGCCCAGATACGTGTTCACCCGCCATGGGGCGTACTTCGCGGTGTGGGTCACCTGGCGTTCATTGTGTCGCTTCAGGCGGGCTTTGAGGTCTGACGTGAGCCCGACATAGAAGTGACCCGGAAAAGTGAGGCTTTCGAGGATGTATACGTATCGCATGGTATCGCGATTATAGCATGCATACCCGAGGCATTCCACTACAGGTGTTCTGAGTCCAGCCCCGCGAAGGCTATGCCCCCTCCTGTGCCGCCGGCTACAGCGGGGCTGCGCTCGCGCGCCGGAGGGCTTGCCAGGCAAAGCGCACGCCAGTGCGCACGGACGAAGTGGGCGCCTCTCCCGCGCCCCGTTCAGCAATGATTCAGCCCGCCTGCGCCTTCGGCTACGGCGTGGCAGCCTTCGCGCGCCAGTGGGCTTGCCAAGCCGAAGCGCACGGCAGTGCGCGAAGGCTGGTGGGCGGCGACGGGTTCGAACCGCCGACCCTCTCGGTGTAAACGAGATGCTCTGACCAGCTGAGCTAGCCGCCCTTAAGGACGCCTCATAGCGGTGAAGCGGCTCCCGGAAAAGCGAAGAGGCGGCCGTCCCGTCAGGACGACCGCCTCCTCAAGTCTCAAAGCTGTCGCGAGCGGCTTAGCCGTTCAGCGTCGTCTTCAGGCCTTCACCCACCTGGAAGCGGGCGGTCTTGGACGCCGGGCGGCTCACGGTCTCGCCAGTGCGCGGGTTGCGAGCGGTGCCCGCGGCGCGATTGACGGCCTTGAACGTGCCAAAGCCCACGAGGCGAACGTCATCGCCCTTCTTCAGCGACGCGGTGACCGCATCGACGAAGCTTTGCAGAGCCGCGGCGGCTTGCGTCTTGTTGAGACCAGCGCCATCGGCGATGGCGGCGACCAGTTCGGCCTTGGTCATAGAATTCTCCCAGCCAGTGTTGTGCGGCGCGGCGCTCCCGTTCCGGGCGAGCCGTTCGCGTGCAAGGGATTATGGCGGATGGCGCCCCCCCGTCAAACGAAAGGCCGCCCGGGAATCAGCCGGACGGCCCAAGTTATCGCTGATAATATACCCTCGGGCGGTCCCTAGTGGGTGATCACCGCGTCGGAGTCGCCATCATCGGCCTTCGCAGGTGCAGCAACGACATCATCCGAGTCGGTCCATTCGATCGGCGTCAGAGGCCCGGTAAGGGCCAGGGCGAGCACCTGGTCGATGGTCGAGACCGGGATGATCTCCAGCCCCGACTTCACCGTTTCCGGCACTTCGGCGAGATCCTTCTCGTTCTCTTCCGGGATCAGAACGGTCTTGATGCCCGAGCGAAGGGCGGCCAGCAGCTTCTCCTTCAGGCCGCCGATGGCGGTGACCCGGCCGCGCAGGGTGATTTCGCCGGTCATGGCGATGTCCTTGCGGATCGGATTGCCGGTCAGCACCGAGACCATGGCCGTGGCCATGGCCGCGCCGGCCGAGGGGCCATCCTTGGGGGTGGCGCCGTCCGGGACGTGGACGTGGATGTCGGTCTTCTCGAACACCGAGGGCTTGATGCCGAACGCCGGGGCCCGTGAGCGGACATAGCTGTTCGCCGCCGAGATCGACTCCTTCATCACGTCCTTGAGGTTGCCGGTGATCGACATCCGGCCCTTGCCGGACATCCTGATCGCCTCGATGGTCAGGATGTCGCCGCCGAACTCGGTCCAGGCCAGGCCGGTCACGATGCCGACCTGATCCTCGGCGTCGGTCTCGCCATAGCGGTACTTCTTGACGCCGGCGTACCTGGCCAGGCGCTCGTCATCGACGGTGATGCTTGTGACGTCCTCCCGCGACAGGTCGCGAACGACCTTCCTCGCCAGGTTGCCCAGCTCCCGCTCCAGCGACCGCACGCCGGCCTCCCGGGTGTAGTACCGGATCAGGTCGCGGATCGCCTTTTCGGGGACGATGAACTCGGCCTCCTTAAGGCCGTGGTCCTTGGCCAGTCGCGCCAGGATGTGGCGCTTGGCGATCTCGACCTTCTCGTCCTCGGTGTAGCCGGGGATGCGAATGATCTCCATGCGATCCAGCAGCGGCTGGGGCATGTTCAGGCTGTTGGCCGTGGTGACGAACATGGTCTGGCTGAGGTCGTAGTCGACCTCCAGATAGTGGTCGGCGAAGGTCGAGTTCTGGGCCGGATCCAGCACCTCCAGCAGCGCCGAGGACGGATCACCGCGCCAGTCGCTGCCCATCTTGTCGATCTCGTCGAGCAGGAAGAAGGGATCGACGGCCTTGGCCTTCTTCATCGACTGGATGACCTTGCCGGGCATCGAGCCGATGTAGGTGCGGCGGTGACCGCGGATCTCGGCCTCGTCACGCACCCCGCCCAGGGACAGGCGCACGAACTCGCGTCCGGTCGCCTTGGCGATCGACTTGCCCAGCGAGGTCTTGCCCACGCCCGGAGGGCCGACGAGGCAGAGGATCGGGCCCTTCAGCGTGCCGGTACGGGCCTGGACGGCGAGGTACTCGAGGATGCGCTCCTTGACCTTTTCCAGCCCGTAGTGGTCCTCCTCGAGGATCGCCTCGGCCTTCACCAGGTCGATCTTCTTGGGCTTGGCCTTGCCCCAGGGAATGGACAGCAGCCAGTCGAGGTAGTTGCGCACCACGGTGCTCTCGGCCGACATCGGGCTCATGTTGCGCAGCTTCTTGAGCTCCGCCTCGGCCTTGGTCCGGGCTTCCTTCGAGAGCCGGGTCTTCTTGATGCGCTTCTCGAGCTCGATGAGTTCGTCGCGACCGTCGTCCTGGTCGCCCAGCTCGCGCTGGATCGCCTTCATCTGCTCGTTCAGATAGTACTCGCGCTGGGTCTTCTCCATCTGGCGCTTCACGCGCGAGCGGATCTTCTTCTCGACCTGCAAGACGCTGATCTCGCCTTCCATCAGCGCGAAGACCTTCTCCAGGCGCTTCACGATGTCGAAGATTTCCAGCAGCTGCTGCTTGTCGGCGATCTTCACCGACAGGTGCGCGGCGATGGAGTCGGCCAGCTTGCCCGGCTCGGCGATCTGCGGGATCGAGGCCAGGGCTTCGGGCGGGATCTTCTTGTTGAGCTTGACGTAGTTTTCGAACTGCTCGGCCACGGCGCGCGACAGGGCTTCGGCCTCGTGCGCCTCGCCGTCGTCCTCGTCGATGATGGCGGTCTCGGCCTCGTAGTAGTCCTCGCGACCGGTGAACTTGACCACGGCGGCGCGGTCCTTGCCCTCGACGAGCACCTTGACGGTGCCGTCCGGCAGCTTGAGCAGCTGCAGCACGGTGGCGATCACCCCGACGTCGTAGATGTCGTCGGTGGCGGGGTCGTCGTCGGCGGAGTTCTTCTGGGTGGCCAGCAGGATCTGCTTGTCGGCGCGCATGACCTCCTCGAGGGCGCGCACCGACTTGTCGCGTCCCACGAACAGGGGAACGACCATATGGGGAAACACAACGATGTCCCGAAGCGGCAACACCGGAAGCGTACGGATGTCCGTCATACCAATCTCCTTGGCGCGACCCGGGATCGGCGTCGCGCTCCCGGCCCCCGAAGGACCGGACTTGTTACGGATATGTGGCCGCTTCGCAGGCGCATTCAAGCGCGGCGGGAGTCACGCGGCGTCGGGGCCCCCACACGGGCGCGTGATCCCGAGACGCTGGAGGGATGTCTCTACCCCCCCGCCGCGTCCCGTGTCGCGCCGACCCGCTGCGCCAGGGCGGCGCCCATGAAGGCGTCGAGGTCGCCGTCCAGAACCCCCGCCGTATCCGAGGTTTCCACCCCGGTGCGCAGGTCCTTGACCATCTGGTAGGGCTGCAGGACGTAGCTGCGGATCTGGTGACCCCAGCCGATATCGGTCTTCTGGTCCTCCAGCGCCTGGGCGGCGGCTTCCTGCTTCTGCAGCTCGACCTCATAGAGGCGCGCGCGCAGCATCTTCCAGGCTTCCTCGCGGTTCTGGTGCTGGCTGCGGCCGGCCTGGCAGGCCACGGCGATCCCGGTGGGGATGTGGGTCAGGCGAACGGCGGAGTCGGTCTTGTTGATGTGCTGGCCGCCGGCGCCGCTGGCCCGGTAGGTGTCGGTGCGCACATCGGCCGGATTGATCTCGATCTCGATGGTGTCGTCGACAACCGGATAAACCCAGGCCGAGGCGAAGGACGTATGGCGCTTGGCCGCCGCGTCATAGGGGCTGATGCGGACCAGGCGGTGCACGCCGGCCTCGGTCTTGAGCCAGCCATAGGCGTTGGGGCCCTTGACCTGCAGCGTGGCCGACTTGATGCCGACCTGGTCCCCGCCGGTCTCCTCGACCAGCTCGACGCTGTAGCCGTGGGCGGTCGCCCAGCGGCTGTACATGCGCAGCAGCATGTTGGCCCAGTCGCAGGACTCGGTGCCGCCGGCCCCGGAGTTGATCTCGACATAGGCGTCGTTGCCGTCGGCTTCGCCGGACAGGAGGGCTTCCAGCTCGGCCTTGGCGGCGCGAGCCTTGATTTCCTTCAGCTGGGCGCGGGCGTCCTCCAGGGAGGCCTCATCGCCCTCCATGTCGGCCAGCTCGGCGTAGTCGACCGCGTCGGCGAGGTCGGTCTCGATCGCCTTCACCGCGTTGATGCGATCAGCCAGCTGCTGCCGCTCTCGCATCAGCGCCTGGGCCTCGGCCGGCTTGTCCCAGAGCGTGGGGTCTTCGGATCGGGCGTCCAGCTCGTGGAGACGTCTTAGCGCGACATCCCAGTCAAAGACGCCTCCTGAGCAGTCCCGCGGACTGCTCGATGTCAGCCTTGGCGGCCTCGACATCCGGTCTCATGAAATCACCCTGTCTGGTTCGGAGCGGCGGGAATAGGCCACGTCAGGCGAAAGTGGAAGCCGGTTTCGCCGCCCGACCTGGCCTACACTTTTGATTCCAACGCCTTTGGCGCGCCAAAGGCCTGGGGCTGCTCCGCGCCTCAATACAATCCGCTCAGGTCATCGGGGATCTTGGGTCGGACAGGCGCGGGGGGCGGCGGCGCCTGTTCGGTGCTCAGCTTCCCGCCGGGCCAGGCCTCCTGGTAGGAGACCGGCCCCTCGGCCTTGGGCGCGACGACGGCCGTCTTCGGCTCGCTTCCGGGCCGGAACGCCTCGCGCTGACCGCCGACCACCATGAAGGTAGCGGTCTTGGGCGCCTTGAAGGGCGTCGGCGGCAGGGCCTGCAGCGACGGCTCCTGCATGAAGTTGACGAAGATCGGCAGGGCCGAGACGCCGCCCGCCTCCCCTTCGCCCAGCGAGCGGTTGTCGTCGAAACCGACGAACACCCCGACCACGATGTCGTGCGTGAAGCCGACGAACCAGGCGCTGCGGTACTCGTTGGTGGTGCCGGTCTTGCCCGCCACGGGGCGGCCGAGGACGCTGGCCTGGGTGGCGGTGCCGCGCAGGACGACGCCCTCGAGCATCGAGGATATCTGGAAGGCGGTGATCGGATCGATGATCTGCTCGCCGGCGGGCGGTATGCGCGGGCTTTCCTCACCGTTGAAGCCGGCGACACAGCCGCGGCATTCGCGCTGATCGGCGCGATAGATGACCTTGCCCTCGCGGTCCTGGACCAGCTCGATGAGGTGCGGCTGGGCCATGCGGCCGTTGTTGACGAAGGCGGTGTAGGCGGCCGTCAGCCTGAAGGGCGTCGTCTCCCCTGCCCCCAGCGCCATGGCCAGCACCGGCTCCATCGAGCGGACGATGCCGAACTTCTCGATCAGGGCGACGATCTTCTTCATGCCCACGCTCTGGGCCAGGCGCACGGTCATGGCGTTGCGCGACAGTTCCAGCCCGCGGCGCAGCGGCATCGAGCCGTAGTACTTCTTGTTGTAGTTCTCCGGGGTCCAGTCCTCGCCGTTGACGCCGCCCTTGAAGGTGATCTGGGCGTCGGTGACATAGCTTGCCGGGGTGAAGCCGCCATCCGGCTCAAGGGCGGCGGCGTAGACGAACGGCTTGATGGCCGATCCGGGCTGACGCATCGCCTGGGTCGCGCGGTTGAAGTTGGACAGCGAGAAGGAATAGCCGCCGACCATGGCCAGCACCCGGCCCGAGCGGGGCTCCATGGCCACGAGGGCGCCGTTGACCGCCGGAACCTGGCGCAGGCGG
>Ga0315902_10007171_pt1 | contig 15288 bp, 24 predicted proteins | sample LakEriMetagenome_9_FD_203523 | JGI IMG/M metagenome (GOLD analysis project Ga0315902, IMG submission 203523) | Freshwater fungal communities from buoy surface, Lake Erie, Ohio, United States - Buoy 12 MA117 | ecosystem: Environmental > Aquatic > Freshwater > Lake > Lake biofilm | place: USA... | reverse complement strand
CCTGCGGCAGCATGGTTCTGAGGAGGACTAATGGACTTGAGTACATGGAGCCGAGAGAACGTTCAGAAGCTGGTCGAGGACTTGATGGCTGAGAACTCACGGCTTGAAGAAGAACTTGCAACCGCACTCGCCGCATGGCGTGCAGAGGTAATCCGAAATGCCAGCAAACAAGCCTGAGTCATCGGCGCCCCGGCACGCCAAGCATCGTGAGCGCAGGCGGGCAGCGGGGTTCACCGAGATCATCTTGTGGGCGCACGTCGATGATGTTGAAGCTGTTCGAGCCTACGCCGCCAAGAAGCTGAAGGCGGCAGACGTCGATGGCGTGTTCGTGTGGAGACGCAAGGGGAGCCTCGTTTGATGACCGACGACGAACTGAAAGAGATCAGGCGCATCCGCAAAGCCGACCCGCGACTGGCGGCAGCGGTGGCCCACCGTTACATGCACTGGCCGTCAACGATGCGTGACGCCATGCTGCTCGCGATCGCACAAGCCGAGCGTGCTATCGAGCGGCACCACTTCAAGGAGACATCAGATGCACAACGGTAACTGGCACAGCCGCCCGGTCAATAAGGACGAACTCATGCCGACTACGAGCGACAAGGTCGTCTTTGGCGTGGTGCTGGGCGCGTGGGTCGTCGTCGGCATTCTGTTCGTCTTTGAGGTGATCTGATGCGTACCATCACCGACCCACGATTCAAGTACACGCCTGCGGCAAACACCGATGTCCGCAAGACCTTCGAGCGGGTGCGCCGCCGTGAGCGTCTGCTCGCCCGCATCCGTCTGGCCATGCAGCAGAGGAAGGAGGCAGCACAGTGACACCCTCGATCCAGAAAGCCGTCCGCATGGCCCCGGAGCCTGAAACGGCAATGTGGTTCGATGTCGGCCAGATGGAACGCTGGCAGGGTGGCACGGTTGCCAATGACATCGTGCTCAACCTTCCATTTCCGCGCACCGGCATTGTCGGCCTGGACCAAGACGGCAAAGACTTTGCGCTCTGGCTGACGCAGGGAGCCGACTCGGTTGCGGTCGGTGGCGCATCGATGTGGCATGGCAAATACATGGAGCCGTTCGCCTACCTGCTGACCGATGAGGGCATCCGGTACTACCGGAAGGATCGAGCCATCACGCAGGAAGATGTGCGGCCTGTATTCCGCATGGTCTGCGCCGTGCTGCTCAAACTAGCCGAGCGGTCGCAGACAGCCTTCAAGCCTATCCCGACCGATTCATTCATCAACCGCAAGCGAGCATCGAAGGGCAAAAGCCCGATCAGCTTTGACTGGCATACGGTCGAGATCGGCGCGAGGGTAATGAAGGGCGAGGCGCTTGGCGGAACCCATGCCAGCCCACGGCTGCATGACCGGCGCGGACACTGGCGTACCTGCAAGGGCGGCAGGAAGGTGTGGGTGAAAGCCTGCAAGGTTGGCGACGCATCGAAAGGCGTCGTTTTCAAGGACTATCGACTGACGGAGGAATTGCAGTGAACAGAGACGACATCATCCGCATGGCGCGTGAGGCCGAGTTGCACTGCCACGTTAAATTGACTGAGCACGGCCTCTTCACCGAAGACCTTGAGTATTTTGCCAACCTTGTCGCCGCAGCCGAGCGTGAGGCGTGTGCGAATGCCTGCGAGGCGCAGGGCATGGTCAAGGGCGGCGAAGTGTTTGCTGCAAGAATCCGCGCAAGGGGGGAGAAATGACTAAACAGCAAGTGCAAGTAAAACGTGATGTGCTTATTCAAGCGCTGGAGGCGTTGGAAGCCATGAACCCATACCCGGCATCAAAAGAAGATCAAAGGTTCAACGCCATCACCGCCCTCCGCGCCGCACTGGAAGATGGTGACAAGTTGTCACCGACTGAGCCGGTGGCGTGGTATCTGCCGTCCCCTGATGGCGACGATTCGATCTTCCGTGACCATCGAACCGTGATGGCCTGCACGGGCAACAAGTGGGAAGGTTTTGAGCCACTCTACACCGCCCCACCCCAGCGCAAGCCGGTGGTCGATCCAGCAGAGTACGACGATGCTGGGGCAGCAGAGCGCTACAACAGGGGACTGAAGTGATCCGAAAAATTCTTGCATTGTTCGGGCTGCGGGTTGTGTACGTGTCAGATTGGGGATCTCGTTCGCGCCGGTACGACAGCATAGACCGACAAATGGGGAGGCCGATCCACAAGCGGATGAGTGTGGCGCCGCCTTGGGCAAGGCTTCGCATCGAACGCGCCAAAGCCATCGGCGCAAGGGAGAAAAAATGACTAAAGACACCGTGCAAGTAAAACGTAATAGGCCTACCACCCACAGCGCCGAATGCTACAAGTGGCATCCTGAGTGCGCTATCGCAGAGGTCGAGTGGTTGCGGCGAAACAGGAAGGAACTCGCCGATGAGATCACCGCCCTCCGCGCCGCGCTTGAGCAGCCGGAGCAGGAAGAGATAGCAGACCTGCGCCAAGCGTGCCGGGAGGGGTGGAGGTATGCGGACGAATTGGAACAGGAGCGCGAGCGGCTGACGGCAGCACTGGCCGCGCTGGAGCAGCCGGAGCAGGAGCCGGTGGCGTGGGCAGTGGTTGGTGACGGAACGTTTGGAGAGTACAAACTTGGCAAGAACTTTGAAACCAGCGATCCACCGAACTTTAAGTACTGGAAAAACAGAGGGTATGAACTTGCGCCGCTATACACCGCCCCACCCCAGCGCAAGCCGCTGACGGAGGAGTACCGCCCAAAGTCTTGGGGCGAACTAGAGCAGCAGTACCAAGCAGGCTGCGACCACTGCACCCACCCCCAATATGTCGGCATTCGCTGCAATGTCTGCGGACGCTGGACGGAGAAATCATGAGCCAACTCGGCACCATCATCTACAAGCCGTGCGCCAAGCGGTGTCACGACTGCCAGGCGTGCAAGTCCTTCGCTGCTGTCCTCTCGCAGATCGACGTCAGCAAGACGAGCCGCTCGGAGCGCCAGCGCAAACAGACCATCGAATCACGGAAGGACAGCCGTGAGACCTGAGCGCACCACGATCGAACGCCGCAGGCTGGATCACCTGGAAGCCTGCGAGCGGTTATGCGCCGAGTTGTACGTCCTGTGGCGTGGCGACCCCTACCGCGAGACCAGCCAAGAAGAACTCGAACGAGTGTTCTTCCGGCTGATCGAGCGGATGGAGGGGCGGGGTTAGATAAAGTTGAATTGCACTGGAGACAGATCAACTTGGTCAGTAACAGTCCCAACCGATAGCGAGACATCGCCTGTCGTTGAATTAACCAGAATCTTCCCGACGCTAGTTCCGGCACTGGTAGTAAAAATCATGTTAGCCGCAGGGCGAACAGTCGCAGGCAGTGTGAACATGACAGTGGGGCCAGCCGCAGACCTTTGCACAAGCCCCCTCAACCGCACAACCCCGGTTGCGTCGATGCAATAGCTGGCCGGAGCGTATGGTGCGCCGTAAACATTGCCCCAAGCGGTTGCCAATGTGACGTTTGTCCATGCGTAGTCGCGCCCAACGCTTACGATGCCACCCTTTACCTTATCCCTCAAAATTTCGCTGGTCGCGTATGGGGCCGATTCTGGCGGCTGAATGACAATGTTTGGCTGAAGCAAGGTGACATTTGATCCCTGACGGATGTCGTAATGATTTGCCCCCGCGAACATCTGAAACCTTGAGCCTGTAATCGTCAAACCTTGCAAACTCACAGGGACAGGGGCCGTCAAATCAATTCCAAAAATGGGGTCACCGCCAGCAAGCGGCTCGCCGCCTACGCCGATAAAAGTCAACGGGCCGAACATGGCAAATCCGTCAATCGCTCCGTTGTTGATTCTGATATATGCTCCAGCGTACTGGGTCAGGTAGCAGCCGAAGAAACTCCAACCGCCCATTCCCGCCGCGCCTTCCATGTAGATGCCAGCAGAGTTTGCCAGGGGGCTTGTGGTAATAATCTTTAACTGAACAAACGTGTTAGTTAGGTTGGTGGAAGTTACAAGAGAATCAACATTGAAAATGTCTTGTGTGCTTGTTACAAGCCCGTATGGGGCATCGCCACCGAAATTCCAGGTAAGAATGTCCTCCCAATAGTTATCCTCGCTTGCAATGGTGTAAATTGCTGCCACCGTATACCAGCCACAAATTGAAAGTTTGCGCATGGTATGATAGCCTGCCGATGCGGCCGAAGAACGGCCAAGCAAGATTCCGGTTTTGGGCTTTACGGTTTGATCGCCTTCAAGAGAAAGGTTGGATACAGTGCAACCAATCGCGCCCTTCAGGCTGAGAATGGCGGAACCGTTATGCGCTGCGTGTATTGAAGAAACGCCCTCCCTGCTTGTGCTGTTACTGTTCCAATACCCGTCGCCCACCAAACTTACGCCAGTTTTTAGTAGCAGGGGAGCAGTTACTTTGTATTGCCCAACAGGCACATGTACAATCCCGCCAAAAGGGACAAGACTATTTATAGCCGCCTGAATCGCCGCCGTATCATCCGTCACCCCGTCACCCACAGCGCCGAAGTCCTTGACCGACACAGTGTCGCGCAGCTTGCTAAGCGAAGTGCGTGCGACAGCACCAGTGCCTGCTTGCAGGAACTGGCTCCGCATGTACCGCTCATCCCCGACGTCAACATCAGGGATCTTCAGCGGATCGACCGCGACCCATGCGGTGCCATTGAACATGAACTGGTCCGCGACCTTCACAGGCCCAGTCATTCCCGCCCATGAGGCATGCGGCGTGCCTGCCTTCGTCACGGTCACGACGTCATTGACCTTCGGCACCAACGCCCCGATGGCTGCGGTGACATCCTGACTGCCAGCACTCGTCAGCAGATCGGTTTCGTTGACGTACAGAGCATCACCAGCGGTCCTGCTGACCGCCTGATTGCCAGTCGGCACACCTGTAGGCAAGTTGAGTGCGCCTGTCATCGTGTCGCCCGCGACGTTGACATATAACTTATCGCCCTCCGTCCTGCTGACTGCGTTGCTTCCAGTCGGTTCACCAGCAGGCAGGTTTAGCGCACCCGTCATCGTGTCGCCGGTCAGATTGACGAATCGTGAATCACCCGAATGATTCCACTTAGTCGCGTCCCACGCGCCTGCGACTACGGCAGCCTTTGCGCTCCATAGTTCTCCGTCAGGACCAAGCACCACGTCCCCAGCGTTGTAAGCAACTGTCGCATCAAACTTGTGAATGACGACATCTGACGGCAAGGCGAAGGGCACGACAGGCTGACCGCCCGAGTCGATATAGCCCATCACCTTGTCTTTGTCATTGACCCACAACTCGCCAAACTCGTGGCCGGTGGGACGCTTGCCTGCCACTGTAGACCGCAGGACTTTTACTTTGCTGGACATATATATGCCTCTTTGAGTTGAAGATTAGACGTAGGTGCCGCAGTCGATCAGCAGACCGTCAGCCGTGCCACCCTTGCCGTCGATGACTGTTGTGCCAGCCTTAGAGTTTGCAGCGCCCGTCCAGACGATGCCACCCGTCATGAGGTTGGTGCCTGCAAGGGGCACATACGCAGTCAGGTCGGTCGCATTGGGCACAAGATGCCACGCAGTGCCGTCAAACAACAGCATGTCACCAAGACCTACATTGCCCGTGACTCCGGGTCCGTATCCAGCATTCGCCGCGCCTGCCTTGTTGGCAAAGTACGCATCACCATTCACAGCACCAACGGGCGGCACTGCGGTAGGATCAACCGCACCTTTAGAGTTAAGAGCGCCAGCGGGGAGCAATGAAGCGTCTAGCTTGCCGCCTGCACCAAGGCGAGGGATCTTGTTGCTATCCGCAGCACCAGCCGAGGTGAGCGTGGTCGCTGCCCGCAGACCTACAGGATTGATGGCAACTGTCGAGTCGGTTCCGGTAATGATCTGAGGACCGGTCGCGTAAGACACCGCGCCGCCAAGCGAAGTCCAAGACGCTGCAACACCTGGCGCTGATGGGTTCGTCAGCACATAGGCTTGTGCCGGCGTGCCATAGGTCGCGATAACAACCGAGCCTGTGATCGCATTACCGGGCGATGCCGCCCATGTGGTGAAAGCCGCACCGATATTCGCCCCGCCGGTGAGCGAGATTGACTGCGTGGTGATGTTGGCATCAGGGTTGACGACACGCCATGCGGTGCCATCGAAGAAATACATAGTTGGTTTCGCGGTGCCGCCCGCTGCGCCCGGTGCGTTGAAGGCGATCTCGCCCTCTTTAGCGCCTGTGGTGCCAGGAGATCCCGCTGCGCCGTTGATGCGGCGCTTCATCTGTACTGTGCTTGCCATGATCTACTCCTTAAAAGTTGAAATTTAGTACCGACCTTCGTCCAGATCACCGACCTTCCAAGGGAACCCAGTCGCTGCATCTGAGACTAGGATCTGGCTTCCTGCGGTTGCCTTTGGAATGTCTGTAGCCTTTAGGTATGCAGCGTCAGCGTAAGCCTTTGTGATCGCCATCTGTGCCAAGGGATTGAGGTTCGCAGGCAACGTTACATTCGCCGGCAGCTGCGTGCCTGCCGTGAGCGCATTCAGTGCGGTTTGCTGGGCAGTCGTGAGAGTGGTGCCCGCAGCGACGTAAGGACTGGTCGAGAATGGGTTTGTGCCGTTGCCTACCTTGAGTTTGACGACATTGCCTGCAATGCGCTCGATGGCGATCTCGCCATCACCAAGGACAATGTCGTGTGCTGCCCAGTCGGCTGTAGCACCGACAATGCTTCTGACTCGTGCAAATGTATCTGTCATAGTGTCCTCAAGCACTCGGGATGGTTGGCGTTCCCGTCAGCACCCAATCGGGCGACGGGTTGGCGGGTGTGCGGGCGATGTACCAATCGGGTGACGGGTTGGCGGGTGTGCGAGCGATGATCCAAATGCCCGCAGGACGCACTGTCGTGCTGTACTGCATCCATTCGAGCGTAAGGTTCAGCTCCCAAAGATTCCTGGTCGGGTCGTCCTTGTTGTACACGAGCATGTTGCACGCCAAGTCCGACACGACGCGCACGGTATGTGCTGCGGTGGGCTTGCCGTTTTGCCCTGCCAACTTTGACGGCAGGTCGATATCAAACTCTTTGTATCCGTTGTCGTTCAGCCAAGGAACAACCTGACGCAACTCGGTTGAGTTCAACACCCATTGCACATTGAATAGGTGTGGCAGGTTTTTGAACCGCCTGCGCTGCTTGGTAGTGCCCGCCTCGAACTGAGTGCGGACAAGACCAGTCGTCATGGTGGCATCCATGACGGTGCGAGGGCATGGGAAAGTCGTCGGGAACTTCAAGGCCTGATCTCCGCGCTTGCGGCGACTTCCCACCAAACATCCGACGACCTTTGATCCGAGAACTTGATGAGCGTCGATCTGATGTCACTGGTCAATCGGATTGTGTGCTTTGTGAGCGTCGGGGTGCCCGGTAGGTCAGACGGCAGGTCGATGTCAAACCACTGAAAGCCCTTGTCGTTCAGCCACGGAACCAACTGCCCGAGAACAGTCTGATTGCATACCCACTTGATCTCGAACGAGCGCAGGATCGTTGTGTGCCTGCGCCGCTGGCGAGACATTGACGCGGTAAACGCATCACGCACCAAGCCGACATCCATAGCCAGCGACATGCTTGCTTGAGGACACGGAAAAGTCGAAGGGAATGAGGCCATCGTCAGGCTCCTTCAGGCACAGGAGGCGGCGGGACGTCAGGCGGGATATAACCAGGCTCGCCGGGCAGAATCGGGATCGGCCCTGCGGAGGACGGCCATTCAGCCCAGATTGAGTTGGGCGCTGTGCCTTTGTGGAAAATCACACCATCGGGCGCTGTCCATTGCGTAAGCCCGGTAGGCGTAAGGTACATGTAATGACGGGATCCGAATTGGATATCAAACGCACCCTTGTACTCCCACCACTTGAACTGATACTCGACATACAACTCACCCGTCGTCGGCACCCGGAATGACGTACCCGTCGGAGGTGTGGCACCCGGACCCGTAGGCGGCGTCTGGCGAGGCGGCACGATAGGCATCGCGGGAATCGCAGGCAACGCAGCGGGCGGCGTCACAACGGGCGGCGGACCTGCATCCGTGGTGGCATACGCCTGCCAAGGCAACGCGCCGGTGTAGACCTTAGGATCGTAGGCGACCGCCTCGATCTGCACCGTCGCGCCCTGCGGGGTCATCGAGGTCACGATCCAGTCTGTAACCGCAGTCGTCGAGGTGCCAAAGGCAAACGACGTAGGCTCGATGTCACCGCCAAGCCCTGACACCACAAGAGCCGTGCCAAGCACCATCGTGGAGTCGTCAGCGCCCTTGGTGACAGGCGTCGAGTGAACGACACCGAACTCGTCCCGCACGAGGATCATATGACCCGCGCCCGCCCAGTCGAGCGGCTGATCGACCACCGCCGTGCGGGTGGCGGCATCGTAAGACGCGAAGTATCCAGACTGCCCCCACGACGGCATGTCGTGCGAGACCGCAATCCGATCGCCGTGCAGGACGACAAGACCTTCTAGTTCGGTTTCGAACGAGACGCTTTTGCGTGAGATCGTTCGGCGGTTCGAACGCAGCCTTGCGTGTTGCTTGGCAAGGTCTCGCGAGGTGCAGCCGAACAGCACCACGCTCTCAGTGTTCGTCATCGACGGCGCTTCGTTGCCCGCCAGGTCAACAGTCACGAAGCGTGGGTCAAAGTTCTGCGGGTCTCGGTACTCGACCTTGACGCCCTGCGGGTCGTCGACCTGAGCAAAGACATAGGTCACACGCAGCGAGCCAGCAACGATGTTAGAGCGCCCGAAGAGCGCCATGCGCGTGTCCTTCACGCAGTCATGCACCAGCGTCATCCGCTGCCCCACGCGCATCGGTGCCGCGCCTGCGACTTGCAACGCAACCTGCGAGGCTTCCCATGCTGTCGTCTGCTGATCCAGTACGCCATTGAACTCGACAGCGCCTTGCCACTTGAGCCTGGCGGCATTAACCGCCGTGGTGTCAATCTGCACCGCAGGCACCGGCGAGGCGATCAGCACCTGATTCGTGATGATGTCGGTGTAAACGTCAGCAGGATTGGATAGCGGATTGCCGCCAGACAGGCGCGTGACGCTCATCGAGACTTGCTGCGAAGATGACGACGAGAAGGCGCTAGAAGCCTTCAGGCGCAACGCTGCAAGCGTCACGCCGTTATACGCAGGCGTGTTAGCCGCAGGAGCGTCAAAGCGAACCTTCAAGCCCGTCCATACGACTTGGTCCTGATGGTAGCGGTCGAGCTTGGAATCGGTCAGCCTGTAAGCCCGAACGCGGATGCGCGTGCCTGCGGCTGCATTCCACCCGCCCGCAGGAGCTGGCAGGTTCAGCGTGTACATCCTCGGGCGGTCGTGTGCACCCTTGAACTCAGGCTCATACGATCCAGACTGCGTGACCGTGTTGTTATCGTCGACCCGATCCCAGTCAATATGGATCTTGACCGCGTGTTCAAAGAACGCTCCGGCGTTGTCTTGCCGATAGATCCCGCGTGGCAATTGAATGTCGATCTGCACCGACTCAATACGCATCGGATAGTTTGACTTGCCGACGGTGTACGGACCGACCACCCGATAGTGCGCCCCGACCGCAGCGCCCGTCTGGTCTGGCTCGTTAGCAGCGGCAAGCTGAATCTCGCCCAGGTCTTGCGATGACCAGACGTTTTCCAAGAACGGAACATGACCGCTCGGGATGTTCGGCGGGCGGTTCGTATTCCAATCGTGCTGAATGCCGCCAAACACATTGCCGTGCTGTGCAGGCGTGTAGACCCGAAGCGTATGCTCGTGCCCCTCAGTCAGCAGCGTGTTACCAACGTAGATGTCATTCACCCTGACATCACCAACGCCCAGGCAGAACAAGGCGCAAAGGTATTGATCCTCGCCGACGAACTCGGTGTAAGGCTGCGCGGCATAGTCAGGCGTGTACCTTGCCACCGTGCCATAGACCACAGGAATAGCCGCGCCAAGTCGCGCCTGGTTGTTCGCAGCGCCAATCGAATAGGTCGGAGACGGGTCGGCGGTCGCCGCCTGGGCTGCAGGCTTCTTGGGCTTGAAGATCGCTCCAAGTACCGCATTGATCGCAAAGCCGATCAGCGCATTGGCAAGCGTCGCCGCGAAGCCAGACGCCGTGAAGAATGCAGCGAACGCAGCAGCCACAGGAGCCGCAGGCAGCAACACAACCGCCACGGTATCGCCCGGCGTGATCACGCTATCGAGCGTGCCCTCTACACCGTTGATGACAACCCGAGCCTGCTTAGCCTGCGGGACAAGATCCCGAACGCGGACAGACTGCTTGATGCGGGTGACCGTGCGCTCAGCAGGCTTGAGCGGGTTCGGGATGATGACGATACTCAACGCGCCCACCTATAAGCCTGCGCGTCCTTATACATCGCCCTGAACGACTCCATACGCTCAAGCAAAACGCCGTGCTTGCGGTGGGTATGCAACACCATGCCCTTTAGCACCGTGCCAATATGCCCAAGCCGCAAGCTCAGCAAGACATCACCGTCAGAAGGCAGGTCGATCTCATAGGCTATATTGTGCCGCTTTTCGTCAGCAATCGCACCAATCTCGGCACGCGCAAGCCCCGTGCAATCGATCTCAGGAACCGCAAAGCCAAACCGCTTGGCAGCCTCGACCGTCAGCGTCCAGCAATCGTAAGCCTCTGGACCCTTGGCTCCAAGGCGGTAAGGCTTACCGATCAGGTCGTTGAACATTAGCGGGAAAGTGCCGGAAAAATTGTGTGCTGGTATCTAGCCCTCGGCCACTGAACATTCAGCAGGTCCGCAGGAACCGCCGTCAGCGTGACCGAGGTGTCGTCAGCCGTGGCGCTCGCGTCCATCACGATCTCGTCAGACGCAGGCGATGTGGTATCCGAATCCACATAGACCCGGAACGTGACGCGGATCGGCGACGAGGGCTTAGTAGCCGCAAGTTCCAGATGCTGCATCATCTCAAGCCCGGCATTCACGATCGTGATCTGCAACTCTGGCGCACCTTCGCCCGATGACTTCGGCAGCGTCACGCTGAACGGCAGCGGCACATAGTCCAGCACGCCCGCAGACGTGCCGCCCTGAAAGCCCGTAGGAGCCGACACGAAGGCATACGCCTTGGACCACGCCGGATGCGTGACGGCTATCGTCTCAAGGTATGTCGCGTCGCTCGGGTTGCTGACGTAGACCCGACGCAGAGCGTTGGAGATTGCCATCAGCGTGCCCCTGCCGCTCGGTTCAGCCCGTAGGTGCCTTGCATCGCACTCGTGACCACACCCGCGCCTGCACGGATGTCACGAGCGATCGCTTGTTTGATCTGCTCGATGTAGATCGTGATGTCGTTGCCGTTCTGCTCGGTGCGAACCTGTGCGCCCGCATTGTTGACGACGTTCACGTTCACGACGGGCGCTTGCGCCTCAACGCCGAGCCTGCCGCCCGCTCCGCGGCGCAAGGGGAGAATGGCTTCCGCGCCAGCTTCGCCTAGCACGCCGCCAGTAGCGAACTTCCTGAGCGGTCCGTTACCCGGCATCGGGAAGAACGTGGGCTGACTGTACACGCCCCAAGGCAAACCCGTAGCGCCGCCGAACGCATTGCCCTTGGCGCTCGGAACAATGCTCATGCCATTGCCGCCGAGCTTCAATCCGAACGCGCTGCCGAACAGATTGACGAACAGCTTGTTCAGAGCGAGCTTCGCCACGTTCGCCAAGATCGACTGCACCATGCGCTTGAACAAGTCCGACGCATCTGCTGTGCCCTTCGCCAGGTTGTCGAAGAACGAGTTAAAGCCTTCTGTGATGAGGTCCAGCGGGGTCTTCATGGCCGTCAAGTTTTCGGTCATCTTGCCATTCAGATTCGCAAGCATCCGATCGTATTGCTCGATGTTGATCTTGCCGTCGAAGAACAACTGATCAATGCGCTCAAGGTTGTTGGCGAACTTCTCGGACGCCGCGCCGATCGGGTCCATCGTTGCGATGAAGTTCTCTAGTTCCTCCCTGTAACGCTGCCTGCTCTCGGCGGCTTCGGCGTCACGCGCCGCCTGCTCGCGGTCAATATCAAGCAAGATCCCAGCGAGAGTTGCGCGACGCTTCTCAGCGTCTGCCACGGCGACTAACTCGTCTTTGTACCGAGCCATGCTAAGTCGCAGCTCATAGGTCGCGTCATTCTGGCTCACAAGCCCGAGCGCGACCTGTGCGTTGAGCTTCTGCACATTCGTCATCGGCTGGAGCAGATTCGCGTACTCCAGCTTCAGGTTCGCCATCGCCTTTGCTTCAGTCTCCGCCGCACGAGCCGCAGCGTCAGACCCTTTAGTAGACACCGACGGTACTGTGGGCCGATTCATCGCGCTACTTGGCGGCCCTTGAATCGGACCGGTCGTGGAGGCTACTTTGTAATTCTCTCGAAGGCTTCTGGTCAGCGCCTTCACTCTCTCATCAAGCTCTGCCGCCTTCTCGTTGTGGTCTTGCCAAATCTCAGAAGCCTTCCATGGCTTCAGAACCGTTTTATTCCATGCGATCCAAACATCTGTAAGCGAGGTCATCCAGCGCGAAAGTTCGATCGCTTTTATAGCGAGATCGATAAATTCTTCGCCAATCTTCGATCCGACCTTTTTCCACTCGCCGCCCTGGTTTCCAAGTTTCACAAACTCTTCAGACAGCGCAACCATAGCGGGCATCATCCCCGCTGTGATTTGCTTGCCAACGCCATCAGCAGCCTTACCCATCCGCGTCAGGTTGTCGTTGAACTGCTCCGCCTGACGGAGAACATGCGTTTCAATCACGATGCCCAGACGATCAGCCTCGTCTGTCATCTCCTTGATACCTGCCGCGCCTTGGTTCAGCAGCGGGATGAGATCAGCGCCAGACTTACCGAATAACTTGATCGCTTCAGCAGTCTTCTGAGCGCCGTCAGGCATCGACGCAAAACGATCCGCAATCGCACCGAGTGCTTGCTGTACATCAGCCCCAGCGGCAAGACCCATCGCCTTAAGCGCCCTGGCGCTCTCGTTCGAGGTGTCATCAATGTTCGCGAGCGCGACGGACAGTTTGCCCATCGACAGTTGCAACTTCTCGGCACTGACACCCGACAGGTCGGCGGCATACTGCAAACGCTGCAAGTCCTCAGCCGCTACACCCGCCTTCTGTGCAGCCTTCGACAGGTCATCAAACCCGTTAACGATGTTCTTGATGCCACTGACGATCTTGTCAGCGGCGAACGCACTGGCAAGCGCCACACCGATATTCTTGACGCCCGCCTGCATCTTGTCGAAGTTGGCATTCGACTTCTTGGCAGCATTGCCAATCTCGTCCAGCTTCTGGCTCGCCTGACCGATCGCCTTTACGAACTGTTCATTCTGGAGGCTGAGTTCGACTGCGAGGCTTGCGAGTTTATCTGCCATCATGCCCTCCGAGACAGGCGCGATGCCGTCATCAATGTGCGTCTGTAGATTCTACCGGCAGCCTTCTTCATCTCAGACTGCAAAGCCTTCGCCATTGTCTGCTCGAACTCGGCACCGTGCGTGGCTACAGTCTTGTCGAACCAGTTGCCTGCCGGATTCCTGACCGTGGTGGCACGAACCTCAAACCCGTTGCGGGTATGGGCCTTGCGCTCTCCGTACAGAAGCGTCGCGTAGTAGCCCGTGCGGCTATAGACCACGGCGCGAAAATCGTTCGAACTGCGATCGGCTCTTATCTTCAGCCGAATCGACTTCTTCAGATCACCGAATTTCATTGGAGCCATCTGGCGAACGCGAGTGCGAACCCTTGCACCCGCACGCCTCGTGGCTTTCACCGAAATATCGTAGGCATCACGCTCGCTGAACTCCTTCAGGAGAGCCTTGACTTCGCCCAGGTTAGTCGTGATCCCCATCGCCTACAGCCCAAAAGCCTTCAGCATCGCATCACCCGACTTCAGAGGGTTGTCAGCTTCCTGCCGAGCCTCGTTCTTCTCGCGGTGATACTGAAGCCAGCCGTGATACTCACGCAGGCTCATGCGAGCCTTGATATCGCTTACCAACATGCCGAGGTTTTCGGCAAGTGCGTACAGGCTGGCTTCATGCTGGCTCATGCGTTTCCCGAGTCACCTGCGAAACCGTTCACCTTCATCACATGCATTAGCAGGTCCATATAGACCCGCACGCCCACAGTCATCAAGGCATCACCCATCGGCTTGCCATCATCGCCCAGCACGCTCGCTTGAGCCAAGATCCGCTGGAACTTCGCAGGCTCATCACTCATCAAGCTCATATGGTCAATAACCGCACCGATAGGCGCTTCAACAATCGTGTAAGTCTTGCCGTTGACTTCGACTTGCATTTCAGATCCTTAGTGGTTTGACAGGATGGGTGGGGGAAGTCCTATCGGCTCACTACAGCCTGCGGTCCTTGCGGGTGCCGCCTTCCCCCATTGAACCTTAGAAAACGTGCACAGGCGGTTTCGACAGCGTGATCGTTGCAGACCAACGCTGCGCCTCGTTCAACGCAACCTGCCATGACAGACCGCTGATCTGGCCCTCCATGACAAGGAAGCCATTGTTCGGCAGCTTGATACGGATGGTGTGCGGCTTGTTGTCGCCAGCAGCAGCCATGATCGCCAGGTAGCCCGCGTCGGTGATATCGGTGAACCCAGTGATTGCAACCGTACCCGCCGAGGTGGCAGGCACAGGCAGGGTCGCTGAAGGCTCACAGAAGGTGCCGACCGACAACGTGCCAGGCTGCTCGACAGACACATCGAACGACGCCAAGCACAGACCAGTCAGGTCGGTCTTGGCGAAGTGCGTGACGACTGCGGTGCCCGGGAGCGCCCCTGCGGTCTCGCCCGTCGTGTCGGTGCCAAGAAGCGTCACAGCGGTTGCCGTGGGCGCAGGGGTGGCGGCGACGATCCAAGTGCCATCAAGTTTGGAGGAACCCGACTTGCTGATGCTCACAACATCACCAGCAGCAAGCGTCAGGGCCGTGCCCGTGAGGGTCGCGGGCTTGCCTGCGGTGAAACTAAGACCAGCGACGGCAGTGCCGACGCCAGTGGTCAGGTCGATCTCGACTCCAGCAGTACTGCTCGCCTTCGTTGCCATGCTCAAAACTCCTTGAATGAAAAGCGGCGGCTACAGGGAAAAGTTTTCGCCGCCGCCAGGAAGCGAAAATCAAAGGTAGCGTTCATACTCAAACTCGAATTGAACGATGAATTGTGGAGTGTCGCCCGCAGCCTCAAACGTCTCTGCAGGCCCGAAGGTGTTCAGGTGCACCGCGTCGGCGGGGTCTTTGTAGTCGTAGAAAAACTGGGCAGCAGCCTCTGCAACAGCAAGCAGGTTGTCATCACCCTCGCCCGGCGGACCAAAGAATGTCAGCGTAATCACGCCAGTCT
>Ga0315902_10007168_pt1 | contig 15295 bp, 6 predicted proteins | sample LakEriMetagenome_9_FD_203523 | JGI IMG/M metagenome (GOLD analysis project Ga0315902, IMG submission 203523) | Freshwater fungal communities from buoy surface, Lake Erie, Ohio, United States - Buoy 12 MA117 | ecosystem: Environmental > Aquatic > Freshwater > Lake > Lake biofilm | place: USA... | reverse complement strand
TGGCATTGGCTGGGTTGGCATTGGCTGGGGCCCGCCACGAAACACGGCTTGGAGGGGACCCTGGTGGCCGCGGTGTGATCCGTTCATTGCCTCGGATCACCACCAGCATGCCGGGCTGGATTGGCCCGGAAACGGCGATCCGATCCTTTTGTTCGGCACCCGTTTCCACGGGGATCGCCACCGCCGATCCTTCCATCATTCCCTCGGGGGATTTGGTGATCGTGGCAGGATCCACTCCCCAGACCATCGTGCTGCCCCCCTGGAGCACTAGGGCATCCTTTGGGACGAGGAAAGCCGACTGACGCATGGTGGTGGCCAGTGCTAGGCGGGCCAGCATCCCGCTTTTGAGTGCCGGTTGTCCGGAGGGGCTGAACTGATTGGCGACGCGCACCTTCACCGGGAAGGTGCGGGAGCGAAGGTCGGCTTCGGGCACGATTCGCTCGACCACCCCTTGGAATTTCTGATCTCCAAGGGCCGGCACCTCGACGGTGACTTGGTCCCCCAGTTGAATCAGTGGAATCTGCGCTTCGATCACTTTGGCTTCGACGAAGACGTCATCCAGCGCAATCACTTCAGCTACCGGTTCGCCCCGGGAAAGCCACTGGCCGACCTCGGTCAGCTCCTTGGTGACATAACCTCCAAATCGTGAGTAGATCGTATGCTTCCCGAGCTGATCTCGCAGCCTTTCGGCCAGCGCCTTGGCGACAGACACCCGCATCTGAGCCTGCTTGATCTTCTCGGGCCTAGCCCCCTGGACCGCCAACTGGTAGGCCGACTGCGCCTCCAGATTCCGCTGCTGGGCTTCTAGCCAGAGGGAGAGCGAGCTTTCCAAATCCGCCAAAGGCACGGCATTGCTCTCGCTCAATTCCGTCAGCCGCTCCTTGTTCTTCTCGAGAAACCTGGCAGCGATCCCGCTGGCCTCCAGCCTCGCCTTGGCCTGCGCGATCTCTTCCGGGCGATTCCCATTCTGTAGCTCGGTCAGTTCCTCCTTCCGCAGCTCCAGTTCCGCTTCAGCCGCCTCCAATTCCAGTTCGATCGTCTGCGTCAGCAATTTCGCTAGCGGCTGGTTCTCCTCGACGCGATCCCCCTCTCGCACCATCAGTTCGATCACCCTGCCGTCGACTGCCGAGCCTAGGATGGCGCGTCGTGTTGGGGTGATGGTACCGAGAGTCGGTTGAGTCTCTGCCAGTTCCGTCTGAACCACCGGTGCCACTTCCACGGAGGCCGGTCCCTGCTGCGCTCTGGCAGCAGGAACGATAAGGCAAACCGTCAGCAGCCCTGCACCCAAACCATGGGTCGCGCGGAGTGATGCAGGGAAATCGTTCCAAGGCACAAGAGTCGTTCTCATGAGTCATCCGGATGCAAGGCGGGAAAGATCGCGGGAATTAAGCTTGAGGGAGGCTTGGTGTGGTTGCTTCGCGCCGCAAGGGCTGTTTTTCCCGAGCGGGAACCCCCTTCGTCCAAAAGCCACTGGCCACGTGGTCGCCCCCAGTTTCGTCGCCAGTGCAGTTTAGTCGGTTGAGTCGACTGGCGGACTTGCCGCGACAAAGCTTCCTCACCGGCTTCGCAAGCGTCCTGAAGAGTCGGCAGGCCGACAGAGTTCCAAAAACGCGATGCAGCGATGGTGTCGTGGGACACCTGCGAAGCCCTAGAGCTTGAAGGCCTCTTCTTCCGTCTGATCGCCGTAGATCGGCATATAGCGGTAATAGACTTCCAGGATCATCGTCGCCATGCAGGTGACATAGAGCCTGCCACCGGCACCCAGGGGGTCACCGGCGGAGCGATCTTCCAGTACCCAACTTCCCAGTCCGTGACCTTTGCTTTCCTGGGTGGCGACCAGTTGGTCTCGCATCTTCTGGTTCCATGGTTCCCAGTACTCGCCGCCATATTGTTTGAGGACCTGGGTGGCGTAGTAATTGAAGTACATGTTCGTGGGATCGGGACCCTTTTGTGCAAGGAATTCGATCCCTGCCTTCAGACCCGGATGATCTTTCGGCCAGCCCATGTACATGCGGCAAAGAAGGCCGCAGGCAGTCGTCGCCTTTCTGCCTTCGATATCGGAACTTGGTTCGTCGTATCCGTAGTAGGCACCGTTGTTGGTCTGGATGAAATTCAAAAAGGCATCGGCCTTTCGAAGCGTCATGGGCTGAATGGCGAGGCCGCCGGCTGCACCGCTTTTGAGCGCCATCAATTGCCAGCCTACGGCCGAAGTATCTCCGGCCTGGCGAGGGATGTATCGCCATCCACCGCCGTTGGGATCTTGGGAGGATGCGATGAAATTGACCGCTAGCTGTGCGGGAATCGCCAGCGATTCATCGCGGGTCATCCCATAGGCTTCGCACATCGCGATCGATGCGATCCCATGGCCATACATGTTGTCCCCACCACCATGCCAACTTCCGGTCGGCAATTCTCCTCGTTCAACTTTCATCGAATCGAGCAGGAACTTCAAACCACCGTAAACCACCTGTTTGTATTCCCCTTCCAGATGCGTCTGGCCAGCACCAAGGAAGGGAAGTAGTGCCAGTCCCGTCGCGGCGTTCCGGGCGCGGATCAGCGATCCTGGATGATCGCATTTGCCTCGGCATGCCGCCGCGTGCGCGAAGGTCCAAGAGCCATCGGGAAGCTGATGCTCGGCCAACCATTTCAACGCATTGGCGACCGCTTTTTCGGTGTCCTTGGTTCCGCCGAAGCGATCGAGCAGTTCGGCGCGGGCTGCGGAGGAACGGCTGTTGAGCGATTTGCTGAGCGAGCGGGCGGAGGCGCTGAGCATGTCGGAGGGAGTCAGTTGCTGAGTGAGACTGGGCAGTTCGACCTGCAGCTGCGCCGTCATGGAAGAATCGAGCGAAACATTGCTGACTACTTCGGTCAACTGCTCCTGGGGCACCGGCAGCGATTCCGGAACAAATTCGGTCTCCTGTTCGCTGAGCGCCGCAGAATCATCCGCCGGTGCGATGTCGAACTCCTTCAGTTCGGTCGGTGCTTCAGGAGCCCCGCCGGAAACCATCAGCGTGGAGATCGCCTGCTGAATCGGTTCAATCGTCATCGCAGCCAGCACCAGAAGAGCTGCCACATGCAGCATCATGCTGACCAGCCAGGCAGGCATCATCTGCCACCATCGTTTCGTTCGAAGCGGTGCGGCGGGCTGGATATCCTCAGGTTGCGAGTCGCTTGCGGCAGGGGTTGCTGACAAATCGACGGCCAGGGGAGTCGGCTGCAGGGGATCTTCAGGTGTCGATGGCATGGATCTAGACCTACCTCCAATCCTCACGGGAAATGACATGGCCCTTCGAGGGCTTCGTCGGAGCAATCCCTACCCTTCCACCCGCCTCATTCATCTTTCCCTCAGCTTATCGCTTGGCAAGTCCTGCGGATACAGTCTTCCTGCCGCTTTCTTTCTGCCGCTTTCTTCTTCCCCGAGCTCAGGGGGGGCAAGCTGCTGGCTGGGGAACCGGACTGCCATTGACCCCCCCTTAGGAGATTTCTAATCTCCGCTCGACTTCCGCTTCTTTGTCGGCGGCGGAAGGAACTATTCATGTTTCCAGAATGGATGAGGATTGGTCCAACTGGAAAGCTGCAGGTTGTCTTGCCATCGGAAACTGCCATCCATGCCTTTTCTTCCACCAAAAGACTCGCCACCACAAGGCTCGCCAGAGCGCGGGTTTACCTGGAGCCGCCAAGTGGGGATCGCCTGTTTGATCATCCTGCTGGCAAGTCCTTGCGGAGTGCCGCTTTGGGCGGTCGACCCTGCTGAGATCCCGTCCGGCCCGGGATGTCTGCTGCTGGGTAATGGGGCGGTGTTGAGCGGGAAACTGAAGGTGCTGGGGGATCAGATCGAAGTTCAGATCGATGCCAACGCCAGGGTGACCGTGCGAGCAGCGGAGGTGCGCTGCGTCGGCAAGGAGATTCGAGAACTCTACGATTTCCAGCGAGACACAACGCCGCGGATGGGGCCTGGCGAGCATCTTCATTTTGCAACTTGGTGTATCGATAACGGACTGCTGGAAGAGGCAGAGGAGCATTACCAGGCTTTGGAACGGAAGATACCGGGGCATCCCAAGTTGCGGTTGCTGGAAGCCCGCTATCGCGCAAGGCTGCTGAAGGATCCGGTGACCCGCAGCGCCTTCTCGCTGCCCCCCAATCCTTCCCAGGTGGTGGCGGCGGGTGCGACCGAGTCGTCTGCAACCGGCATGGATCGCCAGGTGGAGGAACTATCTAGACAGCCTTTGATCGCGAATGGATATCGCGATATCGTGCTGCCGCTGATGCGCAACCGCTGTGGCTCTTCGGGATGCCACGGCAATCAGACACGCACCACGATTCTCTTCCCTCCCGCCGCATCGCAATCGTTCAAAAGTTTTCAATCGAGTTTGACCGCTGTTCTGCATTACCTCCGCAGTCAGCCAGAAGGGACAGAAGCGTTCATCGCCAAGGCAACGTCGATCCACGCATCCCAGAAGACTCCTGCGATCGACCCAAGCAATGCGGCCGATCGCGTCCACGTCGAGTCATTGTCGAGGTGGATGGCGACGGTTCAGCAAGCCATCGATACCCAGAATGCTACTCCGGTGCAGACGGCGACCGATCGCCAAACCTCCGTTTCAGCAATGCCCTTCCAGGCCGCTGTCGGCAGCGGGCCTTCTGGTGGGGCCGTCACGACCGCTCAGTGGCAAACTACGACGCCGGCCACTTCCGAGTCACCGAAGCTGGTGGACCCCGAGTCGGAGTGGAGGAAGCTGGAAAGTTGGATTCGGCAGTTGGAAGAAAAAGAGCGGCAGATGGGGACGGGGGACCCGTTTGATCCCCAGCAGTTCAACCAGCAATTTGCCGGTCGTCCTTCAGATCCTGGCAAAGGCCGGTAGGATTCTCGATGCCACTCTCCAGCGTGCCGTCGATCCCAGGTTCCGAAAAATCGGAAAATCGAAGATAATCTGACGGCATCCAAAGAGGCGTCGCGACACAGCCGATCGTCTCTGTTTGACCTCACCCGTCCATCGTTCCCTCTCGAGGAAGGAATTCTGTTTCCATGATGCGATCGCATACCTGTGGTCAGCTACGAGGCGACCATGTCGGACAGACGGTCACTTTGTGCGGCTGGGTCGATACGCTGCGTGACCATGGCCAGGCTGTCTTTCTCGACCTGCGCGATCGTTATGGGAAAACCCAGGTGGTGGTGGCGCCCGAAAGCGGCAGTGGACCACTGGATCTGGCCAAGTCGTTGCGTGGAGAAGATGTCGTCCGCATCGTCGGCACGGTCGCTCGACGTTTGGTCGGCAAGGAAAACACTCAACTGGACACCGGTGAGATCGAAGTGCGAGCCGCTCAGGTGGAGGTGCTCAACCGATCGCTAACCCCTCCATTTTTTCCCAGTCAGGAGGAGTTGCCGGGTGAGGACCTGAGGCTGAAGTACCGATATCTGGATCTTCGCCGATCGGCGATGCAGCAGACCCTGACGCTCCGAAGTCGCATCATCAAACGGATGCGTGACTACTTCGAGTCGCATCAGTTCATCGACGTTGAGACACCGATCCTGGGGCGCAGCACGCCGGAGGGGGCCAGGGATTATCTGGTGCCTAGCCGCGTCCATCCAGGTCACTTCTTTGCTTTGCCGCAAAGCCCGCAACTGTACAAGCAGATTCTGATGATGGCGGGCTATGACCGTTATGTCCAAGTGGCTAAGTGTTTTCGAGACGAAGACCTGCGCGCCGACCGCCAACCGGAATTCACCCAGTTGGACCTGGAGATGAGTTTTGTGGTGGCCGAGGATGTCATCCAGATGATCGACGGCCTGATGCAGCAACTGGCCAAAGAACTTCTAGCGATCGATCTGAAGCTTCCCCTGCCACGGATCACCTACGACGAAGCGATGCGGCGTTTTGGCCATGATGCCCCCGATCTTCGCTTTGGGATGGAAATCATCGATCTGACGGAAAGCGTCAAGCCGACTGCATTTCGCGTTTTCCGAGGGGCTCTAGATCAAGGGGGAGTGGTCCGGTGCATTCGCGTCGAAGGGAAGGCCGAAGAGTTTTCCAGGAAGCGCATCGACGAACTGACGGAGTTTGTGACGCGGGACTGTGGAGCCAAGGGATTGGCGTGGTTTCGAGTCGAGGCGGATGGTTCCCTTTGGTCGCCAATCGCTAAGAACATCGAACCGGAAGTGCTGGCGGCAATTGCTCAAACCACACAGGCGACTCCCGGAGATCTGCTGTTGATTCTGGCCGACTCTTGGGAAGTCACCTGCAAGGGACTTCATGGCCTGCGAAAGCGACTTGGGGCCGAACTGAAGCTTTACGATCCCAAGCAGATGCATTTCTCTTGGGTGGTGGAATTCCCGATGTTTGACTGGGATGCGGAGGAACAGCGATGGGTAGCGATGCATCATCCCTTCACCGCGCCAAGGGCCCAAGACCTGCCCCTGCTAGACAGCGATCCCAAGGCAGCTCGAGCTCAGGCCTATGACCTGGTGATCAATGGCTACGAGGCGGGGGGCGGTACGATCCGCATCCACGACAACGCCACGCAGCAGAAGGTCTTCGGGCTCCTGGGAATCACCCCCGATCTGGCGAAGGATCGTTTTGGGTTCCTGCTCGATGCGCTGCAGTTCGGCGCCCCGCCCCACGGGGGTATCGCGCTAGGAATCGACCGCATCGTGATGCTCTTCAGTCAACTGGACAACATCCGCGAAGTGATCGCCTTCCCGAAGACGCAGCGAGCGACCGATCTGATGACGGAAGCCCCTGGACTGGTCGATGCCAAGCAATTGCGAGAACTGCACGTCCAAACCACCCAGCCTCCCAAGCCCTGAGCCGTCGGCTGGTGGGAACCGCAGATACTTCTGAGTCGACTCTGTAGGGCTTGAAGTATCAGGGCTTGAAGTATCAGGGCTGCTGGAACTCAAAAAAGGCAAAGGCCATGTGGACCACCAGCGCCCAAAGGGTACACCAGAGGATTGTCGTAGTGATCCCGCGGCTGACCGATGCGCCGGACCACTTGGGCCGCATCGCGAGGCCGTAGACCAAAAGGCCAATTCCAAAGCCGACGACTCCCATCTTGCAGAGATTCCAGCCAAGGCCAGCGTAACCAATCTGGTCTGGTTGGTAGAGTCGCGCAGTAAAGTTCTGCTGCCAGAAAGAAGCCCCCAGTCTGGGCTGGGCCGCGACGAAACTCAGCTGACTCGACAGCGATGCTGCCAAGTAGGCAATCTGCGTCAGCAGCCAGGTACCCAGCAGGAAACTCCAGAGCACTGCGGGCAGCAGATACCGGTGCGGCGATGCACCTAGCAACTGCATCGCTTCCAACTGCCCTCCGTAGCGTTTGTTTCCTAGGTCAGAGGAGACGGCGGCAGCAGAACGGGCTGCGATCAGCAGGCTGGCGAGGACCGGGATGAGGACGCGATAGAGCGAGAATCCGATGGCGCTGACCAGTTCCTCCATCAACAGTGGTTCGGTGTAGACTCGAAAGGGTAAGTAGCGAAGGGAGAAATAGGTAGTGACAAAGCCGACGATGCCTCCGGCGATCGCCAGGTAGAGGATCGCCGTCCCCCCGAAAACCAGCCGCGCGTGATGCAGAAAGAAACGAACGTTCCAGCGTCCCTTCTTTCCCCACATCAGCAGCGCTGCCAGACCGCGTCCCAGCCACAAGGCCACTTCGCCCATCCCCTCAAGCAGTCGGGCGATCATTTCACCAAGCGGCAGTCCTGGCTTGGTCGCAGGCACACTTCCTTCCGCTGTCGCGCTGCCATGATCGATCTGCATCGCTTCGCGAAGTCTTTGCAAATCGCGCTGCTCGTAGCGTTCGATCGCCTGCCTTGAGGGATCGATCCAGAGGAACTCTTCTGCCATCTCCGCAAATCGCTCGTAATCATGCGTCACCACGACGGTGGTGACTTGACCCTCGCGATGCGCTTGTCCGATCCACTCCAGAGCGCGGCTGGCGGTGTGATCATCGAGGCCGGTGGTCGGTTCGTCGTAGAAGAGGACGGCGGGGCCGGATGCCAGGGCCTGAGCAAGACTGAGTCGCTGGCGCTGGCCACCGCTGAGCTGATTGATCCGGACCGATGCAGGAATGCCCAGATGTTCCAGCCATCCGGACGCTGATCGAACGGGAGAAGTCTGGCTGACAGTCGATCGCTTGGCGTCGGCGTGATCGATCGCGATCTGCACGTTGTCTACCGGGCTCCATTCGTCCAGCAGAGCCGGCTGCTGGAACACTAGGCCGATCCTCTGGCGGATCGATTCCGGTTTGTAGCTGATCTCTCCGGTCCACTGGACTCTTGCTCCATCCCCCGTCGACTCCAGCCCTGCAAGCACTCTCAGCAGACTCGATTTGCCGCTTCCACTGGCTCCCAGTAGCACGACGAATTTCCCGCGATCAATCGAGAAACTGGCATCCCGAAGGAGGCATTTGGGCCCTGCGTGGAGGGTGAGCCCCCGGGCTTCGATCACGGCAGGCAGAGGGCTGTTGGTGTCAGAAGTTGGATCGGATGGAGGCACCATCGGTCAGGTCTTCCTGATGGACAAAATCGAGTGATCGGCAATCCGCTCAAGGAAGCGAGGCTGCGGAAATGGTTGGTTCGGATTCCTGTTCGATCCAGGGATACATCGCATCGCTTGGCCGATAGATCAAAGGGTAGGAGTCCTGTAGATCGCCTTGTAGGATCGAGTCGACTGGGACGACTTCCACTACCAGCCAGCGGCGATCTTTCATCAAGATCTGTTGCCGGAGCATTGCGACCACCTCGGGGGTTAGGCCCTTCTCCGGCGATCCGAACAAATCGGCTCCCATGTCGCGCATCCAAGGCTCGACGACTCTCTCGATCTGGGCGGAGAGCGCGGCCCCCGCTTCGCTCTGCCAATGACGGTCGATGATTTCCCGGAAGGCGCTCGCGTCATTGACGACATCGGTGAGCACCTTACCGAGGATCGAGCGAAGTTGAGGGTCGACCATCCATTGCCCCAGTGCTTCGCGCGCCAGATCTCGCACGGCGGGTCTTTGCGCCAGGTCGATCGACAGGGCCTGCAGCGCTTCGAGAATCTCGGGAAGATGAGTCGTCAGGACGGGGGTGGCATCTTCTTCGACAAACCGTTCGAACTCGCGTCGCACCAGATTGCGTTCCGGCAGAGGCGATGCATCGTAGAGGTAACCCAGCGCGAAGTTCCAGATCGATGCCCTCTCGAACAATTCCTCGCCGATGATCGCGGCCAACGGTGACAGCCGCTCCCTGGCGGCAGGAAGCAACTCGCTGCGCACCAAGGGGAGCACCTTGCGTTCCAACAATTCCACTTGGTAACGCATCGCCAGTTCTTCCATCTGCGGCAACTGCTCTCGCAGCGATTGCCCTAGTCGTAGTTGGATCGCTGGAAGAAGTTCGCGGACCGTCGCCATCAACAAGGGCTCGACCGTCCGCGACCAGTCGATCGGGTCTTTCTCAAATCGCAACTGCAGTTCGTCGGTCCATCTCTTCAGTTTGCTGGCGGGCAGCAGACGCCGCGCCACACTGGCCAGGGTTCCATCTGGGAAGTGGAGGTGCCACGGCGTTTGGGCGCGAGGCATCCATCGGGGATCGAACCATCGCACCCGCAGGCGTCCCTGGGGATCCTGTACCGAATCGAACAGAAGGGGTTGCGGCGCCAGCGATCCGGGAGGTGGAGGAGGCGGCGGGACCAGTTTGCGATCGACTGCACCCACCATCACCCAACCCTCGCCCGTTCTGGCGAAAATCGGTTCGTTCCCTGCCAGCCACTGAACGGCCGGGCCCTCCAGCCAGCAGTTCCGCTGGGGATTGGCCCACTGCCACAACGAGGAGGTCACCTGAGCTTGTGAGGATCGCAGGGGAGAGGATGAAGCGGCTTGAGCGGGAAGCTTGACGCGCCAAACTCCCCAGGCCACTCCCGCGATCGATGCCAGTAAGACGATCGCTCCCAGCACCCTTTTTCGATTTTTCGAGATCTCCATCGCGATTGTCGACCTCCCAGACCCCAAGCGACAGGAGCCCAAGCAACAGGAGAACGGGTTGATGAGCCAACCGGGCGCAGTTCGTTGTCAGAAACTCCGCAACGAAAGGCTTCGCCCCCTGGCTCAGGCATCCGATGCCGGTTTCCCGCTCGATTTCTTCGCTGCTTTGGACTTCGCACCTGCCGATTTTTTCTTGGCGACTTTCTTGGTGGAGGGCTTGGAAGCCTCTGCCGAGGATCCTGCCCGCTTCTTAGGAGCGGCCTTCTTGGCGGTCGATCCCTTCTTGGTCGCTCGTCCCCGCCCCTTCTTCGCAGGTGCGGACGCGGCTCGATCAGCCAACAACTGCAGGGCAGCTTCCAACGTCACCTCTCCTGCCTCCATACCTTTGGGAAGCGATGCATTGGTTTGCCCATCGGTCAGGTAAGGGCCATACCGCCCATCCATCAACTGGATGGGATTCCCTGTGACCGGAGAATCCCCCAACTGTCGCAAGGGCGGTTTGGGGGCCGCGCGACCGCGCCCCGTTTTGGGTTGGCGGAGCCATTCCAGAGCATCTCCTAAGTTCACTTCCAGTAGCGAAGCGCCGGCAGGAAGTGATCGCGTCTCCGAACCGCATTTGACATAAGGTCCGAATCGTCCGTTGGAGGCGATCACCGGTTCGCCACTCTCCGGATGCACCCCCAGGGTCAGTGGAAACTGTAGCAACCGCAATGCGTCGGTAAGGCTCACCGCAGTGGGTTCCATCCCGCGAAGCAGTGAAGCATTCTTTTTCTCCGGGTCGTCATTATCCCCAAGCTGCACGTAAGGTCCGAATCGACCCTGCCGCAGATAGACCGGTTTGCCCGTCTGAGGGTCGGCCCCGATCGGTTCTTCGGCGGTGGATTGCTGCTGCAGCAGTTCGGTCGCTTTGACCAGGGTCAGTTCCTCCGGCGCCATCGCGTCCGGAATGCTGGCTCGACGTTCTCCCTGCTGGAGAAATGGTCCAAATTTGCCGACCCGGACAAAAATCTCTTCCTCTCCGGCCGCTTCCGGTACGCCCAGGGAGTATTGGCAGGCGGACCGAGGATCGATCTGCTGAGTCTTCACTTCAAGAAGCGGCTTGAGTCCCACGCTGGCCGTTGGCTTGCCCCGTAGAGCCGCTGTCGTTCGTTCGGGAATCGGGATCCCGGTCGGCGCGACATCACCGAGGTAGAAGTCATGCAGATACTTTACGTGCTCCGCTTCCTTGCGGCTGATCGCATCCAGGTAATCTTCCATCTGTGCAGTGAATTCGTAGTCGACCAGCGACCCAAGGTGATCCTCCAGCAAGCGGATGACGGCAAAAGCAGTCCATGAGGGGACCAGCGCATTGCCTTTCTTGAAGACATACTCCCGTTCGAGGATCGTATCGATGATCGATGCGTAGGTGCTGGGGCGACCGATCCCTTTCTCTTCCAGGGTCTTGGTCAGTGACGCTTCGGTGAAACGGGCGGGAGGCTGGGTGGTGTGAGAGAGGACTTCTAGAGCCGCGCAGGCGATTGCATCCCCTTGAGCTAGTTCCGGAAGGAGGCTTTCCTTCTCTGCCAATTCTGCCTGCGGATCATCGCTTCCCTCGACGTAGGCTCTCAGGAACCCCTCGAATTCAATGCTGGTCCCGGTCGCCTGGAAGATCGCACCGCCCCCTTCGATCAATACCGTCATGCGTTGCTTGCGAGCGTCGGCCATCTGGGAAGCGATCGTCCGCTTCCAGATCATTTCGAAGAGTCGGAATCGGTCGTGATCCAGTTCCCCACGCAACGCTTCGGGGAGCTGGAAGGGATGACCGGCCGGCCGAATCGCTTCGTGTGCTTCCTGTGCGTTCTTGACTTTCCCGCTGTAATTCCGCCCTTCTCCATGCAGAAATCGCTCGCCATACTGCGAGGAAACCAACTGCCTGGCGGCCTGGACGGCGACCTGGGCCAGTTGGGTCGAGTCGGTACGCATGTAGGTGATGTAACCGTTCTCGTAGAGACTCTGGGCCACCTGCATCGTCCGCTTGGCGGTGAAACCTAGCTTTCGGTTCGCTTCCTGCTGAAGTGTGCTGGTCGTGAAGGGTGGTTTGGGGCTTTCACGGTACGGACGAACCTCCACGCTCACCACGCGAAAGGGAATGCCTCGCAGCTTCTCCATCAGTTGCTGCGCTTGCTGGGCATCCATCTGCAGCAGCGTGCGGTCTTTCAGTTGGCCAGTTGCCGAATCAAAGTCCTTGCCGCTGGGAATGCGACGGCCATCGACGCTCACCAGTTCCGCTTGAAACGCAGCGCCGCTTCCCTTGCGGAACGTCCCCTTCAGGTCGTGGTAAGTGCCGCTGCGAAACGCCATCCGCTCCCGCTCACGATCGACGATCAAACGCACCGCAACGCTCTGCACACGCCCCGCAGAAAGCTTGGGTCGGACTTTTTTCCAGAGCAGTTGGCTGACGTCGTAGCCGTAGAGGCGATCGAGAATCCTTCGTGTTTCCTGGGCGCGAACCAAGCCCTCGTCGATCTGCCGGGTGGTTTCCAGCGCATGCTGGATCGCCTCTTTGGTGATTTCGTGAAAAACCAAACGGTGGACTGGCACCTTAGGCTTGAGCACCTGATGCAGATGCCAACTGATCGCCTCCCCTTCGCGGTCTTCGTCGGTCGCCAGGTAGAGGTCGCTCGCTTCCTTCAGCGCCTCCTGCAGTTTCGTGACCTGCTTTTTCTTTTCCGGCGGCACAATATAAACCGGCTCGAAGTCCTCTTCGATGTTCACTCCCAGGTAGGCCCAGGGCTCCGATTTGTACTTGGCCGGGACTTCTTTCGACCCCTGAGGCAGATCGCGAATATGTCCGATGCTGGCTTCGACTCGGTATCGAGGCCCTAAAAACTTGGCAATCGTCTTCGCCTTGGCGGGAGACTCGACAATCACCAAAGCCTTCTTTTTATCGCTCGCCATAACTCGTCGCGCTTTCCTTGCCTCTCCGGACCAATCCAACGTCTCTTGCCACCAGGCCCGCAGGGAACCAGAAGCCCCATCGATCTGACCGTAGGCCACCAACCCAACGATACTTAACTCACTGGGAAAGTCACCGTCGGCTCACGGCCAACGGCGACTGAACCACTTCAGCCTGACTTCACTTCTCCGATGGAAGCTAGCGTTCTGCGGCGACGGTGGCTAGACCCCAGGCGGACAATCTGGACGCTCTGGTTGACTCCAGGGTGGGCTGGTGGCAGGCGGACCGATGCCAACGGGCAATCCCGCTGCAGACCGGTTCTGCAGACCCCCTGAGCAGCCACTGGACCAAGTCTATGCAGATGATTTTTCGCTGCCTAAAGCTTGACGCCGAGCCGGAGGTGGCTGGAAAAAAACTCCGGCGATCGCCCTCATTTGGCTTCGCTTCCCGAGGATCCTAAAGCCATCTGGATTTCCTCGGCGGGCCGTTCGAACTGTCTGGATGGGGAATTTTGCGGCTTCCAACGATAGGGATAGGGAGGGCAATTGTCAGGATGTTGGAATTGCGTCGCAGGCTCGATTCCCTAAAATGCGGAATTCCTGTCAACTTGCACGCTTGTCGCAAATCGACCTTCATTGGATGGGTGCATCATGGCCAGTCCTTTCACAGTGTTTCGGAAGAATCAGCGTTTGGCCATGGCGATCCTCGTCGGCGTGGCTTTGCTGGCCTTTGTGATCGCCCCTGCACTCCAGAGTGTGATCGATCGCTCCTACCAGAATATGGCGGCCGGAACCGGCGCGAAGAAAACCTTAGTCTCTTGGAGGGGGTCCAGCGTTAATGGGGAGCAGGCGCAGCGACTGCTTCAGAAGAACTACCAGTGCCAATCTTTTCTTCAGAGGGTCGCCAGCGAAGTGATCAAGGGAGGAGGAAGCCCCAAGGTTCCTGGATTCCGCTCCGATGGCCGTTCGATCGACTTGGGACTGACCCCGAACAACCAGATCGCCGTCCTTCGCTCCCAGATTCTTGCCGCCAAGGCAAAAGAAATGGGAATCGATTTCGATGACTCGGCTGTCGATTCCTACCTGCGGGCCTTCACCGACGGCAGGATCACGACTCAGCGGTTCGCGGAAATGATGCGGGAGCAGGACAAGCTGTCACGGTTTGATCTCTACCAGTTCCTGAAGACCGAATTTGCGGCCAATGTGATCGAAAAGGCGGCGATGGCCGGCCTAACCGATGGGAGCATGCCCGTTCTGACGCCAGGCAAAAACTGGCAAATGTTCTTGCGATTTCGCCAGCGGGCTAGGATCGAAGCGTTCCCGGTTCTTGTCGACGACTTCCTGCCGCAGGTGACGGGGACCCCATCGGATGCCGAACTGCAGGCCCTGTTCGCCGAAGGAAAGGAACGACCTGCGGATCGGTTTCGTCCCGAGCCAGGTTTTCTCCGCCGCTACGCCGCCGATCTGGAGTTTGTTAGCGGTAGCTTGGAGAAATTCGTGGCGTCCGAGCAGGCCAAGTTGACCGAAGAGCAGATTCTGAAGGCCTACGAGGAACGAGTCAAAGAGGGGCGGTTCCAGGTCCCTGTCCCGGCGACCACCGAACCGCCTGCGGCCGCTACTCCGGCCACTCAGCCCGACACAACAACTCCCGAACCAGCAACTCCCGAACCGGCACCTGCCAACACACCCCAACCCAACTCTCCCGCACCTGAGGCCGGCACCCCTACCGATCCCGTTACTGCCCCCCCTGATTCCTCTCCATCCAAGGACGGTGCGGAACCTGAGAAGGCTCCACCGGCTGGCGATCGTCCACCGGCCGTCGAAGCGCCGGGTGAACCGGGAGGTGGAGAACCAGCGGCTGGGGACCAGGCACAGCAACCCGGCCGCTCGGCGGTTCGATTGGTTTCTTTCCAGGAACAGGTAGCCACGGAAGGAGCGGTGCAAGAGCCCCCGCCAGCATCCGATGCAACCACGATCGCAGCACCGGAAGAAGGGCAGCCGCCAGCCCCTGCCGGTGCCTCCACACCTGCAGCCACTTCGACGGTCACCCCGCCCGCGATGAGAACTCAGACGCTGGACGAAGTCCGCGCCCAGTTGACTCGCGACCTGGCTATGAACGACGCGAGAACCAAGATGACTGAAGCTTTGGAAAAGGTGCAGAACCAGATGCTGACCTACTCCGAAGAAATGCAGATCTATCTGCGCAGTCAGGAGGCTGGCGACACGTCGGTCGCCAAGCCAGCGCCGATCGATCTGGCGAAGGTTGCGGATGAGGCAGGTTTGACCTACGGTCGGACCGGGATGGTCGATGCCGACAGCGTCCAGTCGCTGCCGATTGGACGATCGAATGTCGGCCAAGCTTCCTTTGCCTCGCAGGTCCTGGTTCCAGGTCTTGGCACCTACCAGC